>Ga0209792_1000160_pt1 | contig 83783 bp, 80 predicted proteins | sample EBPBio142005_DNA_FD_185860 | JGI IMG/M metagenome (GOLD analysis project Ga0209792, IMG submission 185860) | Wastewater treatment Type I Accumulibacter community from EBPR Bioreactor in Madison, WI, USA - Reactor 1_6/14/2005_ DNA (SPAdes)... | ecosystem: Engineered > Bioreactor > EBPR >...
GTACCTGCATTAAAAGTTCCTCCTAATGGGTTGCCTGGACCTGCTGTCCAAGTTCCGCCTGTATCTTCGCCTGTGATTAAATTCGATAAGGTGATTAATGCCGTATCAGTAGTACAAATGGTTGTTGTTCCATCGGTGCCGGCTACTGGCTGACGATTTACTGTTATGGTTACGGTAGACGTGTCATCTACACATGGCGCTACGCCTGTTACTGTATAGGTAAAGGTATAGGTTCCTGCACTTGCTCCTGTCGGATCAAAGGTGCCTGCTGCTGCTGTGAACATTCCGCCTGAAGGGTTGCCAGAAGCTGCTGTCCAAGTTCCGCCTGTAACTTCGCCTGTAATTAAATTCGATAATGTGATTAATGTTGTATCGGTAGTACAAATGGTTGTTGTTCCATCCGTGCCAGCGACTGGCTGACGATTTACTGTTATGGTTACGGTAGATGTGTCATCAACACATGGTGCTGTTCCTGCTACTGTATAGATAAAGGTATAGGTTCCTGCACTTGCTCCTGTCGGATCAAAGGTGCCTGCTGCTGCTGTGAACGTTCCGCCTAGTGGATTTGGACCTGCTATCCAAGTTCCGCCTGTATCTTCGCCTGTGATTAAATTCGATAACGTGATTAATGTTGTATCGGTAGTACAAATGGTTGTTGATCCATCCGTGCCAGCGGTAGGTTGACAATTGATTATGATGGTTGCAGTTGAAGAACCACTTGGACAAGGTGGTGCACCTGTTACATTATAATTAAAATTATAAGTTCCACAAGTAGCTCCTGTTGGATTAAATGTTCCTGTACCTGCATTAAACGTTCCTCCTGATGGGTTGCCTGAAGCTGCTGTCCAAACTCCGCCTGTGGATTCCCCAGTTATTAAATCAGTTAAAGTAATAACTGCTGTATTGGTTGAACATATTGTAGTACTACCATTAGTACCTGCTCCAACCACGTTATTAACATTAACAATTATTTCTTCATATTGCCTACACAATGGATCGGTAGGAATTGGGTTGGAAATAGCATACACATAATATGTTCCCGAAGCATTTGGCAAAGAGCCAGATGTGCCTAGAACACCCGGATCGTAACAAGCTGTTCCTCCAGATGGCGTTACATTACCAAGTAATGTTCCACCAGAATACATAGCACTTCCTGTTTGTTGTGTTGTAAAATACACATAAGAAATAGAATTTGCAGCAGTTTCAGAAGTATCAACACAAAACTGTGCTACATCACTACCTAAACAAATTGTTTGATCCCCTACAGGATTTGTAATTGTTTCACAAGTTGTAGAGGTACAAGTTAATACAGTCTCAGCAAAACAAGTGCCTAATCCTCCAACTGGTGTTACGTGTATTGTAACTGTAGTATTTGCTGATAAACCAGTTAAAGAATATGTTGTTGCAGTAAGTGTTCCTAAATTATTCAAAGGATTTGCCCCTATTGCATAAGAAACGTTATAGCCCGTGGCTTCGCTTACTGAATTCCAATTGAAAGTTACTGAATTTGCGGTGGATGGACCACAGGTAATTGTTGGTGCTAAGGCTGGTCTAACAATTACTCCAAATGATCTTACTCTTGGGCAAGCTCCTGTTACCAAATCTTGAATACTAACATAAATAACTTGGCTAGTTCCTGTAACATTATATGCTGATGGATTATTTATTACACCTGTAATATTAACTGCATCTATATACGATGTATGAAAATTAATATCGTAATCTGCTACTGGTAATGAGCCTAAAATATCTGGTATTACAGAGGTTAAATCAAATGGATTTGTACATTGTACTATATTATCTGGCTGCCCATAAACATCTGGCACTACTTCTACTAAAACATCTTTTCGTACGGTTTTTACAATAGCTCCTGTACAATCTCTATATTGCGCTTGTGCTGTATAGGTAGTGGTAGTAGTAGGACATACAGTAATATTGGTATTGGTACTTATCGGTGTAACACCATTAAACCATTGAAAATCAACTACTGATGGACCAGATGGTGTAAAACGCCAAGCCTCTGTTACGTTATCAGAATTGTTTGAGTTTCCAGGTGTTGGATCAGTAGAAAATTGCGACGCGTTTCTTCCAGGGGCAGCATAAGCAACAGTACCTGCTGCATTTTGTATCCCTATGGTACCTCTTCCTCCATTCCAACCAGTACATGGTGTTCTACGTTGCACATAAACCTCTATAATATTAGAAGTTTCATACATTACTATTTGAGACGTTTGAGTTCCTACACTATTATCACAACTAAACTGTGGAACATTAGAAAAATTTACAATAATTCTTCTACAATCAGGATTAGAAGAATCTACTCTGTAATTTACATTTACAGCACCAACCGTTGGTGTTACTGCCGGATTAATATCTTGATATACACCATAAATTGCATTTAAAATTGGAAAAGCTGGGTTCGGTATTGTTTGATTATAAGACCATGGAGATGATCCTGGTGCGTTTGCTGCATAATTTGTACCAAAAACAACAGCCCCATTTGAACTCATTTGAAAAGTTGAATATTTATTTCCAAAAAAACAAAAATTAAACCCCATTGGTACCACAGGGGTCCATACATCATCAATATTGACAGAAACAGCAGTATAACCTGCTGGCGGAGAAGTTCCTATAAGTGGTAAATTTCCTTCTGGACAATATGGAATAGAACTTACAGTATATGCTGTAGTAGCACCTAAATCTTGGTAGGTAGCAAACAAATCTCGGCACTCACCTACTGTACATATAGGCTCTATGGAATTGGTAAATGCTGCGTTACCTGCACTAATATCGATACAACCATTAGCACTTACTATTACAGTTCTCGATACAGTACAGTTTACACGTACTCCATTTACTTGTTGTACTGTAAATGTTGTAGTATTTGCTAAATTACCTGTATTTAAAGTACCCGTTCCTCCTGCATTAAGAGTAACACTATAAAACACTCCTGTTGATGACAAAAATGTTACAACTGCATTAGCTGGTCCTGTTACAGTAATGGTGGTAGAAGTATTAGGGCAAATTGTTGTAGGCGTAGATAATGACACCTGCGCTGTGGCATTTATATTTATTGTAATACTATTATTTAATGTAGTAGCACAAGGTGTAGCTCCACCAGATTGTACACCAACAAGCGTATATACAAATGGCCCTGCTGTTGTAGTAGGAACTGTAACAGTTGCTGTTACACTACTACCAACAGAAGTTACTGTTTGAACAGCCCCATTATTGATAGTATAACTAAATGTATAAGGTGCTGTACCATTACTTCCTGTAAAAGTAATTACAGGTGCTGGAGAAGTTCCTTGACATTCATTGAGTGTTGAAGCAGCAAGTGTTGCATTAGGACTACCCGCCACTGTGATTTGTACGGGTGTTGCCCCTGTAATTGGCACTGTACAACCATTTAATGAAACATCAAATAAAGTATAAGATGTAGTCAAATTCAATACTGGTGTTGTAAATGTGGCAGTTCCACTGGCATTTAATGTTACACTATATTGAAATCCTGTTGAAGAGGTAAATTGCACTACAGCATTAGCCGTACCAGTAAAAGATAATACCGCAGTATTACCCGGACATATTGTAGTTGCTCCCGTCATTGCTACATTAGGAGGTGTAACCACTGTAACATTGGCGGTTTGTGTATAAGTACAAGTTCTTGATCGGGTAAAAGAAATATCATCAAGAGCAAAATCGTTACCAGCTACAGTTGTTATTCTATCTATTAATTGTATTTTGGCAGTTGTTGCAGCACCTGAATTCCATGTATAGGTAAACTGTGTCCAGTTACCGCAAGTAACAACACTTGGTGCATTTTGAGAACCAACCAAAGCACCATTAATTAATGTTTCAACGTGAGCGTAGTTAGAAGCCACTAAACTTTGAATCCAAAATGAGAAAGTATAGCTTTGCCCAGCTTGAACCGGAACTGTTTGTGTCCATACTACATCATTACCTCCATTAACATTAGAGCCGTCTACCACCATCATTCTTCCTGATCCTGAAGTATGATCTCCACAAGTTGAAAAGGTAGTATAAAAGGTATTCGGATTTGCCAAAACTCCATAAGCTTTTTGGCTACCTGATGGATTGGTTGCTAAATATTGATAATCTGAACCAAAACCTCCATTACCAGATTCAAAACCACCATTATATATTAATTGATGTAAAGATGTTACGCTACTCGAAACCGTATAAGTGGTATTCACTGTTGGCGAAACTGTAATTGGATTCGCCGATGGTGTTGTTAAAGTAGCATCTGCAGGAGAAGCTGTCCAAGTATAGCTACTGCCACCAGAGGCAGTCAATGTTACGCTTGATCCGCTACATATTGAACTAAGCGGAGGTGTTATCGAAAGTAAATTAGTGGGCTCAGTAATTGTAATTCCGCTTTGGGTAATAGTTGCTCCAACAGCATCTGTAATAGAAACCGAATATGTTCCAGGTGCTAAATTTGAAAATATTCCCGTAGTATTAGTTGCGCTTGATACTCCACTTATTGAGTACGATGCGTAAGGCGTACTACCACCAGCACCATAAACCGTAATTGAACCATCATTAGCCCCAGCACAAGAAACATTTATTAATGAACTTGTAATAGTTAGTGGTCCGCTAAGCATAAAATCATCTACAGCAAAATCATTCCCTACAGGATTTAGATTATTATTCCAAAGTTTTATATAAACAGTACTGTTACTTGCCACAAAAGTATAGGTTACTTTTAACCAGCCTGCTGCTGGTAAAGGTGCCATAGCTGAACCTGATGTTAAAGTTACAGATGTTGCATTATCTATTTGTATGCCAATATCGGCACGTGTAGAAGCATCTATAACGGTGCTTGCCACAGATTTTATCCAATAAGAAAAAGTATACGTGGTGCCTACTGTTAGCCCTGAAACTCCACTGCCACTATTACCTGCTTCCCAAAAACGCTGGCTTCCACCAGTGGTATTTCCATCTATAATCAGCATATTACCTGTACCTGTGGTATGGTCGCCACCAGAAAGAAAAACCGCAGTATTCATAGGCTGCGGATTGGTTGTTATAGAAAAGTTTCCGGGTACAGTTGTTCCAGAATAGGGTGCATTGATTTGCGTATAACCTGCTCCATTAATATTGAAGCCTACGCCAACACCACCACTCTCAAAATTACCATTAGACAACAGATTTTGCCCAACTGCAAAATTGAAAATCAATAAACTAACAAATAGATTTTTAAAAATAGGTCTCATTTATATACTTTTTGGGAGCGAAATATACAAATTATTTTTTATTTTATAACAAAATTAACATTTGTAAAAACTGTTTTTAAAATTAGTTTCAACTTAAAATATATATGTATCTTTGCCCATTATCAGTAAAAACAAGATATTACATTAAGGAATGAGCGAATTTATTGACGATATTGGAAACAACCATATTGCCACCAACGAAGACACACCTCTTAGAGCCGATGCTTTTACAATTTCTGATGAAGAAAAAATAAATCTAATAAAAAAAGATGTAGAAAATATTCTACTTACTTTAGGTATGGATTTAACCGATGACAGTTTAAAAGGAACACCTAATCGTGTTGCTAAACTATTTGTTAATGAGATATTTGGAGGTTTAAATCCAAACAAAAAACCAGGTTCTTCTACTTTTGAAAACAAGTATAAGTACAATGAAATGCTTGTAGAAAAAAACATTGTTGTTTATTCAACTTGCGAACACCATTTGTTACCCATAATAGGTAGAGCACATGTGGCTTATATTTCAAACGGAACTGTTGTTGGGCTTTCTAAAATGAACAGAATTGTAGATTATTTTGCCAAAAGACCACAAGTACAAGAACGTCTTACTATTCAAATTGTACGTGAGTTACAAAAAGTTCTTAATACGCAAGACGTAGCTTGCATCATCGATGCCAAACACTTATGCGTAAATTCACGAGGTATTAAGGATATCGAGAGTAGCACCGTAACTGCCGAATTTGGAGGAAAATTCAAAGACGAAGCCATACGAAAAGAGTTTCTAAACTACATTAGTCTCGAAACTAAATTTTAATTAAAGTATAGTTTAAAAAATCCATTACAATGGAATTATACAAAACGCAACATCTACAAATATACAACACGCTAACAGGAGAAAAAAGCGAATTTACACCAATCGACTTGCCAAATGTAGGAATGTACGTATGCGGTCCTACTGTGTACAGTAATGTGCATCTTGGCAACGTTCGTACGTTTATGAGTTTTGATATGATTTATCGCTATTTACTTCATTTAGGATACAATGTGCGCTATGTTCGTAACATTACAGATGCTGGTCATCTTACCGATGATGGCAATGTAGATAACGACCGTTTTGTAAAACAATCGCGACTTGAAAAACTTGAACCTATGGAAGTGGTTCAAAAATACACCGTCGATTTTCATAAAATTCTCGATTTATTCAACTTTTTACCGCCAAGTATCGAGCCTACGGCTACAGGTCATATTCTCGAACAAATAGAACTTACCCAAAAACTTATTGATAAAGGTTTGGCGTATGTAAGTCAAGGTTCGGTGTATTTTGATGTGTTGGAATACAACAAACGTGGATTAAATTACGGCGAATTAAGCAATCGTAATGTGGAAGAACTTTTTGCCAATACACGTGATTTAGACGGGCAAAACGAAAAGAAAAATCCACAAGATTTTGCTTTATGGAAAAATGCTTCACCTGCACATATTATGCGTTGGAATTCGCCTTGGGGCGAAGGATTTCCAGGTTGGCATTTAGAGTGTACCGCTATGAGTACCAAATATTTAGGTGAAAGATTTGATATTCACGGTGGTGGAATGGATTTAAAATTCCCGCATCACGAATGCGAAATAGCGCAAGGAAAAGGTTGTAACAACACCGAACCTGTAAATTATTGGATGCACACTAATATGCTTACAATGAACGGCTTGCGCATGAGTAAATCTACCGGAAATTACATTTTGCCGATGCAATTAATTACAGGCGATAACGACTTTTTCGAAAAAGAATTTCATCCAAATATTGTGCGTTTTTGCTTTATGCAAGCGCATTATCGCAGCGTTTTAGATATTTCTAACGAGGCAATGATGGCAAGCGAAAAAGGTTTTCAGCGCATGATGGAAGGAATCAATTCTATCAAAGAAATTCAACCGAAAGACAAATCTTCAATAGACATTACATCTTGGAAACAAAGTTGCTATGATGCGATGAATGACGATTTTAACACCCCAATTTTAATTGCGCAACTCTATGAAGGTATTCGTTTTATCAATCTTTTAAAAGAAAATAAAGAAACCATTACCCAACCCGATTTAGATTTGTTGAATGAAACTTTACATACATTTTTGTTTGACATTCTTGGAATTAAAAACGAAAAAATTTCAGGAAATAATGCTTCAAAACTTGATGGTGTAATTGAGATGTTGATAACCATGCGAAATGAAGCTCGAGCTAATAAAAACTGGGCTTTATCTGATGAATTGCGCGATAAACTTGCTCTTTTGGGCATTATCCTAAAAGACGGAAAAGAGGGAACAACCTATACTTATTAGTATATAATATAAAGTTAAAAAGTTTAGCAAGTCTTTATAAAAATTCTAAATTCGTAAATTCTAATTAAAAATAATTTTGAATAAAATTCTAATAGCGCCATTTGTTTTCCTAATCCGAATATATAAAGGAGCTATTTCGCCATTTTTACCAGCAACGTGTAGATTTACACCAACTTGTTCTAGTTATTTCATCGAAGCTTTGCAAAAAAAGGGATTATTTGTTGGTTTTTATTTAGGAGTAAAACGAATTTTAAGTTGTCATCCGTGGGGAAAATCGGGTTATGATCCTGTTCCTTAATAGACATTTTAGAATATTATACATAAAGATTATTAGAATATATTTGATAAAATTCTTAATTTTAAAAAAATGATTTGGAATCCGGCAGAAGGAATTAAAATAGGAGCATTTACATTACACTTTTATAGCTTGATGTGGGTGGTAGCGTTTGTTTTAGGTTTGTATATTATGAAACCCATTATGAAACGCGAAAACCAAACCGAAGATATGCTCGATAAACTTTTTATATGGGTATTTTTCGGAACCGTTTTGGGAGCCCGATTAGGTCATGTTATTTTCTATCAACCCGAATTATTCAAAGAAGATTTTTGGAGTATTTTTTTACCAATAAGAACACAACCTGAATTTGAATTTACCGGATTTCAAGGATTAGCAAGTCATGGTGCAGCAATAGCCATTATCCTTACAATGATTTATTACAGCAAAAAAATCATAAAAAAACCATTGGTTTGGGTATTAGATCGCATCGTAATTCCTATTTCTTGTGGAGCTATTTTTGTTCGTTTGGGCAATTTTTTCAACTCAGAAATTTACGGACACGTTACTTCAAAAAGTAGTGTATTGGCAACCAAATTTATTCACGAAGAAGAGTTTTGGTTAAGTCATAATCCGCACACAATAACAGGAAAAGCTGGCAAATCATACGATTTGATTCGTGAAATAGGAAACGATCCAAAATACGCCTCATTTATTGAACAAATTCCCTATCGTTATCCGGCGCAGTTGTATGAAGCCATTGGTTATGTATTTGTATTTCTTACCTTATTTTATATGTATTGGAAAACCGAGGCAAGAAATAAACAAGGCTTGATTTTCGGTACATTTCTTGTCTTACTTTGGTCGGTGCGCTTTTTTGCCGAAATGGTTAAAGAAAGTCAAAAAGGTGTTTTGGAACGCGAATTAGGAATTTTCTCAGACGGACAATGGTTGAGTATTCCATTCATCATTGCTGGAATTTTCTTGATTGTAAGAGCTTTAACTAAAAAAACTACAGCTTAAAATCCCATTCGGTAATAGAATTAGATTTCAGAAAACCATTTTCTACCACAAGTGGCGAAGGAAAATTATTGGTGTAAAGCGAACCAGTGCCTAAACCTTGTGGCATTTCATTTTGCAAAGTATAGGTGAATTGCGCAATAGCATTTAGCCCAACATTGCTCTCCAAAGCCGATGTAATCCACCAGCCAATTTTATGCTTTTCGGCTAATGAAATCCACTGCGCCGAACCCCTAAATCCACCAATAAGACTTGGTTTGAGAATAATATATTGAGGTTTGATGGTTTCAAGTAAATGCTCTTTTTCTTGAGCAGAAAAAACGCCTATTAATTCTTCATCGAGGGCAATAGGAATCGGCGAATTTTGACACAACAACTGCATCGCTTCGTACTGATTCGGTTTTATGGGTTGCTCAATACTGTGAATTTTATACTCAGCTAATTTTTCGAGTTTATACATTGCTTCTTCTTTGGTAAATGCTCCGTTGGCATCAACTCGCAATTCGATTGTTTTTTCATCAAAATGACTTCGAATAAACTTTAACAATGCCAATTCTTGTTCAAAATCGATGGCGCCAATTTTCAATTTTATGCACTTAAAACCTTGTTGTAGCTTGTCTTCGATTTGCTGTTTCATAAATTCCGGTTCGCCCATCCAAACCAAACCATTTATCGGAATAAAATCTACGCCACGAGTAAATTTGGAATAAAACAACAAAAACGGATTGGAGCTTTCTAACGACTTAAAAGCCATTTCTACTCCAAATTGAATGGAAGGAAAATCAATTAATTTATTCCATAAAGCGGCTGCACCCAAATGAATATTATCGCAAACCCATTGCAATTTTCTTTCGTAATCGTCGCGATCGTCAATACTCAAACCACGAAGTAAACCGCATTCGCCAACACCAATTTTATCCTTTTTTTTGATGATGATAAACCAAGTTTCTTTTTGCGTTAATACGCCTCGCGATGTTCCCGATGGATTTTTGAAATTGAGAATGTATTTATGATATTCGGCTTTCATGATTAATCCAAAATTCTTAAAATCTTTTTGAATTTATCGGTTGGCAAACCACTTTTTTCAAAACTTTCAAAGTCTTTTTGTGTTTGAGTTTTCCAACTTTCTTCATCAGTGATGTTTTGATTTTTATACTTTTCGTGTAGTGCTTTGGCTTCCTTCATATTATCGGTAAACATATACACATGCGCTAATTGCAACTGCAACGAAGTTTCGGTTTTATCTTTTTCTAAACCTAATAAAATATATTTTTCGGCTTTGTCAAATTGTTTTAAATGCAAATAACATTTTGATAAAATAAGACAATTTACATCAGAGAATTCTCCTGTTGATTGTATTTGATTATCAATAATTTGAATAGCCTTTGAATAATTTCTGTTCAGGAATTGAATGGTGGCAGCATCATTACTTTTCATCATCAAAACTTTGTCTTCACCCGATTTTTTCAAAGCTTCTTTAGTTGCTTTTTCGAGTGCTGCTTTCTTTTCAATTTCTAATAGTTGATTAAACTCTGAATATTTATATTGATTGGTAATTTGTTCTAAAAAACTCGATTGAAAGACATCTTTATTCTGTAAATCAGCAAAATAAGAAAGTTTTTCATTCGTTATTAAAAGTTGTTTTTTGGCATCGTTTGTCCAACCTCTACTGGCTTTATAATTTACCCATGGCACAATTTCGAGCACAATTTTTTGTTTCATTAACCAATTATCACTTTCGAACACAAACCAAAGGTTTTGCATTCCAGCTGTAAAACAAGCTGATTTGTCTTTTAGTAATTTAGCATCTTTAGAAAGCGGTTCTTTTTGATAAAAACACGCTTGGTTAAAATCGCCCGAACCAACAGCATTTGTAGCGGTTGTAGCATTTTTAAAAATGGCATATTTGCATTTGTCATCGCCCGAAATAGTCGAAGCCAAAAACACAGCACCAGCACTACCCTGCCCTATTCCGTATGGGTCTGGAATTGCTTTTAGAAGCGAAACTAAACTACTGGCTATTTTCTGATTTTCGTCAAGAACGGTAACTCTGCAAACTATTTCGGTTGTGCCTTCGGGAAAATCTGCCGATTTTATAGCTTTTCGCTCGCCGGCTTTTAATAAAATTGTTTCATTGGTAGTTCGCATATTGTCCCAATAGCCGTCTTTGCTTTGCGAAAATAACAGCGTTGAAAACAACAATATAATAGTTCTAAAGATATACTTCATATTTATTTTTTTAGATTAAGATACATTTATAAACATAATCAAGCGCAAAAATACACTAAATTTGTACGTTTTTAGTTGTAAAACAAAATCGAAATTAATGTCAAAAATCGAAAATCGAAATACAGAAACCAGCAACCAAGAATCGTCTTGGTTTGCCTCTTGGTTTGATACTCCGTACTATCATATATTGTACCAAAATCGAAATGATGAAGAAGCGCATCAGTTTATGGATAATCTTACTGAGTATCTTAATATGCCCGAAAACGGCACAATCCTCGATTTGGCTTGCGGAAAAGGCAGACATGCTGTGTATTTAAACCAGTTAGGTTACGATGTATTAGGTGTGGATTTATCTGAAAACAGTATCGATTTTGCTAAAAAAAGTGAAAACGACAAACTTCATTTTGAAGTACATGACATGCGCCAACCCATCGGCAAGCAGTTTGATGCAGTCTTTAATTTGTTTACCAGCTTTGGCTATTTTGAGTCTGATGAAGACAATTACAAAACCATTTGTGCTATCAAAGAAAGTATTAACGAATATGGTTTTGGTGTAATCGATTTTATGAATGTTCCTTATGTTCTTGAGCATTTGGTAGCGCACGAAACAAAAACATTAGATGGTATCGATTTTAAAATTCATCGCTATGAAAAGGATAGCTATATCTGTAAAGATATTTCTTTTGATGCTGATGGAAAATCGCATCATTACACCGAAAAAGTGCGTGCATTACAACTCGAAGATTTTGTACAAATGATAGAAAATTCGGGGATGTTTTTGTTGGATATTTTTGGAGATTACAAACTTCATAAATACTATCGCAATCAGAGTGAAAGATTGATTCTTATCTTTAAATAACGCTACAAAATAGTTATGGTTTATATACTTCCACTACTTTCGGTACTATTAGGATTTGGTTTTGCCTTGTGGTTTACACCCAAAAGCAAAAAACAACTCAAATTACTATTGGCTTTTAGCGGAGCTTTTTTGTTGTCAATCACAGTTTTACATTTGTTGCCCGAAATTTATGAAACAGGAAAACAGCATGTGGGTATTTTTATAATTCTTGGAATTTTATTACAAATATTATTGGAATATTTTTCGCAAGGAGCCGAACACGGACACGTACACAAACATGGCGATATGCAGCATATCCCTTGGTTACTCTTTGGCAGTTTGTGCCTGCACGCCTTTCTTGAAGGAATTCCAATTTCAAACCACAACCCGCTAGCCATGGGTATTGCCATACACCATTTGCCGATAGCAGTTATTTTAACTACTTTTTTCTTGCAGTCAAACCTTAACAAAGGAAGCGTAACGCTATTTATGCTAATTTTTTCGGTAATGACACCTTTAGGGACATATTTGGCTGTTTATATTCCGCAATTACATCAATACCAAGCCGAACTTACCGCTATAGTTATTGGAATCTTATTTCATATATCATCTACTATTATTTTTGAAAGTAACGAAGGACATAAATTTAATATTGCCAAAATTTCGATGATTATTCTTGGCGTATTATTGGCTTATTTTTTATAGTACAAATTATTTATAATTAATGTAAAATGCAATTCACCAAAACCACCGAACAAGCCTCAAAATACGATGCTTTAGAAAAAATGTCTGTTGCTGAGTTATTGCAAAACATCAACAACGAAGACAAAACTGTGCCTTTTGCTGTAGAAAAAGCGTTGTCTCAAATAGAAAAATTAGTTTCGCTTATTGTTTCAAAAATGAAACTGGGTGGGCGTATTTTTTATATCGGCGCAGGTACTTCGGGCAGATTGGGTATTGTTGATGCATCAGAATGTCCGCCAACGTTTGGTGTACCGCAAGGTTGGGTAAACGGAATTATTGCAGGCGGAGATGATGCCATTCGAAAAGCGGTAGAAAACGCAGAAGACAACACGCAACAAGCTTGGATTGACTTACAAAAACACAACATCAACAGTAATGATGTGGTAATTGGAATTGCTGCTTCGGGAACTACGCCTTATGTATTGGGCGGTTTAGAAAAATGCCACGAAAACAATATTGCCACTGGTTGTATCACTTGCAACGAAGGAAGTCCGTTGGCGATTTTAGCAAAAAACCCGATTGTTGTTGTCGTAGGTCCAGAATTTGTAACCGGAAGTAGCCGAATGAAAGCTGGAACTGCTCAAAAATTAGTATTGAATATGATTTCAACAGCTACTATGATTCAGTTAGGAAAAGTTAAAGGCAACAAAATGGTAGATATGCAACTTAGCAATAGTAAACTTGTAGATCGTGGCACCAAAATGATTATGGATGAACTTCAAATTCCGTATGATGATGCGCAAGAATTACTACTAAAATATGGAAGTGTGCGTGTTGCCGTTGCGAATTTCCAGAAAAAATAATATCTTTATCAAAACTTTATTGGATATGAAAACCATCTTACTACTATTTTGCGGTTTATTCTTTTTAACCGTTTCGGCGCAAAGCCCTATGAAATATGAAAAAGGACGCATTTTTATTAACGATAGTTTGGTGCCTGCCAAAAAAGCCAAGTATTTATTTTTAGCAAACAAACAAGCGTATCACGAATACAAAGTTGCCAATCAAAAAAGTACTTGGGGTGGTATCTTATTAGGTTTAGGAACCGTTGTAACGGCTTCCGATTTGGTACGTGGTTTGGTATCTGATGTGCAATATCCATCAGTTGGAACCTATGTAGGTTTAGGAATGGTGGCAGCATCAATACCTGTACTTTCGGGTAGAAAAAAGAAATATGAAAAAGCTGTAGAACTTTACAATGCCGACCTCAAAAAAACCTCTAATTCTATAGATTATAAAGTAGATTTTATATCAAACGGAAAAGGTTTTGGTTTTAGAATCAATTTTTAGTTATGGCTACCAATAAAGACTTGCTTTCAAAAGGTGTTAAACGCATGTTTATGGCGTTGCCACTGATGTTTATTGGTCCAGCGCTGTATTATAATGCCTTGATGAACAAGCACACGAATTGGCATTATTTAGTACTCATAATTAGCGTATTGGTTTGTATTTTTTCGGTTTATACCGCATTCAAAGGTTTGCAACTTATTACAAAAGCGCTATTTGATGACAATTAATTTTGTCATAAAAAAAACCAGATTGATAAAAATCTACGATTCACACAAAATTTTCAATTTTTCTAACGCTTTTGGAAAAGTTGTTTTCATAAAATCGATGTACTCATTTACTGTATCAACCTCAACTTTTAGTTCGGTTTTTCCATCTTTTTCAGTTAAAGTGTAGGCTTCAAAACAACCCGTCCATTTACTTGTAGCTTCATCAATGGGTTGTACCGTAAAATCTTTGATATTTCCAATATGCTGAAAAACAAACTTTTCGTTCTCTTTTACAAAAAAAACATCGCTGTACATGCCTTCGCCCGAAGGAGTAAGTAAATGCACCCGATTTCCTTGTTGTAATTCGCCTTCGTAATACGAACCTTCACAAAAAGCACCCGTCCAAATCTTGTAACTTTCGCTATTCCAAAGTTTGTCCCAAACAGTTGTAGCATTTGCATTAATTTCGACAGAAAAGGTAAGTTTCTCGATACCATTCATAAAGTTACGCAAAATTGTTTTCACAAAAGCTGTCCAGCCCATTTCGAAATTGGCGATTTGAAATTCTGGTCCGGCACTTAAAAAATTTTCAATTCCGGTATGAATTAATTGTACTTGCGTTTCATTTTCAGAAATGGGTTTCAATATCCAAGAAACTTCAGAAACACCATCAGAAAATGCAGGATATGTCCAAGTATGAACGAATTTTTCATTTGGAATCATCTCTAAAACTGTGCATTGATGATGGAATTTTTTGTTTGTTTCATCTTCATAGAAATTAAAAACAGCGCCCACTTCAAGTTTAAAATCAGGTATATCAAAATACCATTTTTTCATAACATCTTTTACTGTTAATGCTTCCCAAACGGCAGTTATTGGTGCGTTTATTAGTTGATTTACTTCTATATTTTGCATGATTTTCAATTTCTGTAAATATAATAAATTGATTTAATTTGCAATAAATTCTTTAGCCATGACAATTTTTTGGTTTCGCCGCGATTTACGTTTGCAGGACAACACGGCTTTGTTTCATGCATTGCAATCATCTACCAATGTGTTGCCTATTTTTATTTTTGATGAAACCATTCTCAATCAATTAAATAAAGATGATGCACGCGTTACATTCATTCATCAGCAATTAGAAAAAATACAGCATCAACTTCAGGAAATAGGAAAATCATTAGCCATTTTTTACGGTAAACCAATTGATGTATTTACCAAATTACTATCAGAAAATTCTGTAAAACAAGTTTTTACCAATCATGATTACGAACCCAATGCCCGAAAACGCGATTTAGAGATTTATCACTTATTAAAATCAAATTCTATTGAGTTTAAAACTTGCAAAGACCAAGTTATTTTTGAAAAATCTGACATTGTAAAAGATGATGCTACACCGTATGTGGTTTATACACCATATTCAAAAAAATGGCTCGAAAAATTTAATGCAACATCGCAAATTCGCTACAATTCTGAAGATTTCTTAAATAATTTTACCACACACTCCTACCCTTTTTTGAGTTTAGAACAAATTGGTTTTTCAAAATCTGCAATTAAAGTTCCTGATTATTCTATTTCGGATTCATTGATTACTAATTATGAAGCAACGCGCAATTTTCCAGCTTTAGACAAAACATCTCATTTGGGTATTTATTTGCGATTTGGTGTGGTTTCCATCAGAGAAATAGCAACCAAAGCTAATACATTCCAGAATAAAACCTTCTTAAAAGAATTGATTTGGCGCGAGTTTTTTATGCAAATTTTGTGGCATTTCCCTAAAACCGCCAACCATTGTTTTAAAGAAAAATACGAAAACATCGTTTGGCAAAACAATGAAACTTTTTTTCAGAAATGGTGCGATGGGCAAACGGGTTATCCGCTTGTTGATGCCGGTATGCGTGAGCTAAATACTACAGGACACACGCACAACCGAGTACGCATGGTGGTTGCTAGTTTTTTATGCAAACATTTGCTCATTGATTGGCGTTGGGGCGAAGCATATTTTGCCCAGAAATTACTCGATTTTGAACTGGCAAGCAATGTAGGAAATTGGCAATGGGCAGCTGGTAGTGGCGTAGATGCAGCACCTTATTTTAGGATTTTTAACCCAGAAGAACAGCTCAAAAAATTTGATAAAAATTTGGAATATGTAAAAAAATGGGTTCCTGAATTTAATTCTTTAACTTACAAACCAATAGTAGACCATAAAGAAGCATGTCAAAAATGTTTGACAACCTATAAATTGGCTTTGGAATGATTTTGGACGTATAAATAGAAAATATTTTTAACTTTGTGATAAATAAAAAAAAAAGATGAAAAGAAAAATTATTCTTTCGAGCGTTGGAATCGCAGCATTGATAATCTCTTGTGCCAAAAACCCGTTTACAGGAAAAAGCACCTTGGCTTTGGTACCAAATAGCGAAATTTTGCCTTCGGCATTCCAACAATACAATCAGTTTTTAACTGAAAACAAAGTAATTACAGGAACAACCGATGCCAAAAAAGTAGAAACTGTTGGTACAAAAATAAAAGTAGCAGCCGAAAAATGGCTCAATGCTAATGGTTATAATGACTATCTTGCTGGTTATGCTTGGGAATACAAATTAGTAGATAGCAAAGAAGTAAATGCTTGGTGTATGCCTGGCGGAAAAATTGTAGTGTATTCGGGTATTTTACCAATTACCAAAAACGATGCTGGTTTGGCTACCGTTTTAGGACACGAAGTTTCGCATGCATTGGCTAACCATGGGCAACAACGTATGAGTGCTGAAATGCTATCGCAATTAGGTGCTGTAGGTGTTGGCGCAGCAGTGGGTGGCAAAAGCGCAGCTACACAACAAATAGCTATGACGGCTTATGGTGCAGCCACACAATATGGTGGTATTTTACCTTTTAGCAGAAACCACGAGTTGGAAGCCGATAGAATTGGACTTTTGTTAATGGCGATTGCGGGTTACAACCCAGACGAAGCAGTGAGTTTTTGGGAACGCATGAGTGCCCAAAGTAACGGACAAGCTCCTGCAGAATTTGCCAGCACACACCCTTCTGATGCAAATCGTATTGCTCAAATCAAAGAATTAATTCCTTCGGTAAAAGCAGAAGCAGCAAAATTTGGAGTGACATTCAAATAATTAAAATATAAAGTTTATTTTTGAATCCCGAGAAATCGGGGTTTATTTTTTTATTATGCCAAATTTACCAAAAGGAGATGCAAAACTTCTCAATGCTTGGGCTTTTTATGACTGGGCAAATTCTGTATATAATTTAGTAATTTCTTCGGCTATTTTTCCGATTTATTATGAAGCAATTTTTTCAAAAAATCGTCAGGTAGATTTTTTGGGTTACCAAATAAAACCAACTGCCATGATAAGTTTTGTTACAGCTTTTGCATTTTTATGGGTGGCAATTTGTTCACCTATATTATCAGGAATTGCTGATTATTTAGGAAACAAAAAAACATTCTTAAAGTTTTTCTGTTATATGGGCGGCTTGTCGTGTATAGGCTTGTATTGGTTTAATCTCGATAATTTAACAGTTGGATATATATTTTACTTCTTTGGACTCATTGGTTTTTGGAGTAGTTGGGTATTTTATAATTCATACTTACCCGATATTGCATATCCTGAGCAACAAGATCGTGTGAGTGCTCGTGGATTTTCTATGGGATATATTGGTAGTACTATTTTGTTAGTCATCAATTTGGTAATGGTTATGGGAGCACCAGATGATTATAAAATTATGATGATGAAATACTCCTTTGTTATGGTAGGAATTTGGTGGATAGGTTTTAGCCATGTTACCTATTATTATTTACCCAAAGGCAGAAAAGAACAAAAACCAATTACAAAAGCTGTTATTTTTGATGGTTTTCACGAATTGAGAAATGTGTGGAATGAACTAAAACAAAATTTACAACTAAAAAGATATTTGTACAGTTATTTTGTATTTATCATGGCGGTGCAAACAGTTATGTTGGTAGCCACTTATTTTGGCGCAACCGAAATTGAATGGGAATCATCTTCACAAAAAACTACCGGACTTATCATTAGTATTTTGGTAATACAACTTGTAGCCATTATTGGCGCTGTAATAACTTCTAGAATTTCTGAGAAAAAAGGCAATATTCCAACCTTGATTTTCTTGAATATCTTTTGGTGTATTTTGTGTGTGTTTGCCTTTTTCGTAACCAAACCCATCCATTTTTATATTATTGCCGGATTTGTTGGTTTGGTCATGGGCGGCATTCAAAGTTTAGCTCGTTCTACCTATTCAAAATTTTTACCCGAAACCGAAGACACAGCCTCTTATTTTAGTTTTTATGATGTAACCGAAAAAGTAGGCATTGTAATTGGTATGACAATCTATGGGTTGATAGACATGATTACAGGCACCATGAGAAATGCGATAGTGATGTTTACCTTGTTTTTTATCTTAGGAATAATATTTTTACTACGAGTACCAAAAGATGCAAGCAAATAAAATATTTTTATATATTTGTTCGTTTTAATAAATGTAACTTACAATTTCTTCAAAAAAATATACAATGAAAAATATCAAACTACTAATTTCGTTTTTATTAATTGCTTTATTGTCATCTTGTAGCGATGAGGCCGTTGATCCTGCATTGCTTAATCAAAGTATCAACACTAATAACAATAATAGTAATAACGGCAACACAGCAGGTGTGCTTACAGCAAAAATAGACGGTGTAGATTTTTCATCTGTATCAAACAGTGGCACATACACTTCTGTTGGAACCAACACACAACTTTTTCTATCGGGTAATACCAGCGATGGAAAAACAATTACTATTTCTATCACAAATCCTGCCGTTGGAACAGTAAGTGCCAGTTTATCAGGTTGTGTATTAGCTTACGCATCACAAGGTTCTGTATTTACTTCTACAAACCCTGCCACCAGTACATCAGTAGGAACCGTAACACTTACTAGTTTTGATACGGTAAATAACAGAGTTACCGGAACTTTTAGTTTTACAGGATATAACAATGACGGAACCATAACCAGACAAATTGCGAATGGGAGCATAAATAGTTTTCCTTTTACAAATAGTGTAACCAGTGGGGGTAATAATGGGGGTACAGCTGTTTTTAAAGCAGATTTTAATGGTACTACATGGACGGCTACAGACGTTGAAGCTAATATTTATAACAATGTAATCCAAATTTCTGGTGTAAAAAGTGCATTGGGACAAGGCTTTGCTTTATCACTAAATGGCAGTACTGCTCAAACTTACGACTCTTTAACAAACCTATTTGTTTATACACCCAATATCAATAACCAAGATTATTATTGGAGTTCAGATGCAGCAAACCCTACAACATCTGTTGGTAGTGTAGTTGTAACAAATATAGACTCAGTAAATCATACAATATCTGGTACATTTGATTTTACTGGATATTGGACTGACCCAACAAATGCTGCCTACACACCAATCCATTTTACAAATGGTGTTTTTACTAATATCCCATATACAACAGATGCACCAGTAGCTACTAATTTTTTTGATGCGACTATAGATGGTACACAATTCAATGAAGATAATATAGATGTAGCTTTTGTACAAAGCCCAGGATTTCCAGATTCTTGGAGTATTGTTGGCAGTACAACAGCAGGAAACAATATAGGCTTACGTATATCTGCAAATTATGGAGTAGGCACATATAATTTTACAGGACCATTAGCATTAGACTTAACTAGTCATAGTTTAATTGATGGCGTTTTATATAGTGCAGAAAGTGGTACACTTACTATAACCTCGAAAACTGCAGGTAGAATGACAGGAACTTTTAATTCTATTTCCAAAAATATAGATGGTACTTTAACTAAAACAATAACCAACGGCTCATTTGATGTAGAGTTTCCTTAAAAAAAATCACAATCCGCCAAACAGGCGGATTTTTTTATGGCATAGATTTTGGCATATATTTACACCCAAAATAAAATTACCATTTATACTAATAATCTATTATAAAACGTGTCATTTTGACCGAATTTAGTTATGCCAAAATCAAACATATTCACACTTGACAATTTGTCACTTCAAAATATTGATGCCGAATCAGAATTAATTCCACTTCTTACACCAGAAGATGAAGAAGAAATGGCAAAAGAAACTTTGCCCGATACGCTTCCGATACTTCCGCTTCGTAATACGGTTTTATTTCCTGGAGTTGTAATCCCAATTACAGCGGGTCGCGATAAATCTATCAAATTGATAAACCATGCCAACGCCGGAAACAAAATTATTGGTGTGGTTGCTCAAATCAACGAGCAAGTAGAAGATCCAACCATCAATGATATTCATAAAATAGGAACCGTAGCTCGTATTCTTCGTGTACTAAAAATGCCCGATGGCAATACAACGGTTATCCTTCAAGGTACAAAGCAATTTGAGATAGATGCTATCGTTTCTGAAAATCCATTTTTAACAGCCAAAACAAAGGTATTTGATGAGATTCGCCCAGAAAAATCCGATTCAGAATTTAACACCATTATAGATTCTATTCGAGAATTGGCAGTAGAAATCATCAAAGAAAGTCCGAATATTCCAACCGAGGCTACTTTTGCTATAAAAAATATCGAAAGCCAGTCGTTTCTTGTCAATTTTGTATCATCAAATATGAATTTGACTGTAAACGAAAAACAAAACTTGCTTTCTATTACCCATTTAAAAACTCGTGCGCTTGAAACTTTAAAATTCATGAACATCGAGCTACAAAAGTTGGAAATCAAAAATGATATTCAGTCAAAAGTTCGTTTCGATTTAGACCAACAACAACGCGAGTATTTCTTGCATCAACAAATGAAAACCATTCAAGAAGAATTGGGTGGCGTATCAAACGAGCAAGAATTTGAGGAAATGCGCACCAAATCGCAATCCAAAAAATGGAACGATAAAACCAAAGAACATTTCGAGAAAGAATTTCAGCGTTGGCAACGAATGAATCCGCAATCGCCCGATTTTGGTATACAACGCAATTATCTAGAATTATATTTAGAATTGCCTTGGAATGAATTCTCTAAAGATAATTTTGATTTAAAACGCGCTCAAAAAATATTAGACCGCGACCATTTTGGTTTAGATGATGTTAAAAAAAGAATGGTAGAACATTTGGCTGTTTTAAAATTAAGAAACGATATGAAATCGCCAATTCTTTGTTTAACAGGACCTCCGGGCGTTGGTAAAACTTCTATCGGAAAATCGGTTGCCGAAGCTTTGGGTAGAGAATATGTGCGTATCTCTTTGGGTGGATTACGCGACGAAGCCGAAATACGTGGACACAGAAAAACCTACATTGGTGCTATGCCTGGGCGTATTATTCAAAGTATTAAAAAAGCAAAAACTTCCAATCCGGTTTTTATTTTAGATGAAATTGATAAGCTTTCTGTTAGTTATAATGGCGATCCTTCGTCGGCTTTACTTGAAGTTTTAGATCCAGAACAAAACAGCGAATTTTACGATAATTTCCTCGAAATGGGTTACGACTTATCGAAAGTAATGTTCATTGCTACATCTAATACGATGAGTACCATACAACCTGCACTGAAAGACCGTATGGAAGTAATTCACATGAGTGGTTACACTATAGAGGAGAAAGTAGAAATTGCCAAGCAACATCTTATCCCGAAACAAATAAAAGAACACGGACTTACTGTAAAAGATGTAACGTTTGGTAAAAAACAAATTGAAAAAATTGTGGAAGGGTACACCAGAGAATCGGGCGTGCGAAATTTAGAACAAAAAATTGCGCAAGTAATTCGCAACATCGCCAAATGTATTGCTATGGAAGAACCTTATAATGTTAAAATCACCGAAGACGATATTGTAACAATATTAGGAACACCAAGAATGGAACGCGATAAAGCCGAATCTAACGAGGTAGCTGGCGTAGTTACTGGATTGGCATGGACTGCTGTAGGCGGTGATATTTTATTTATCGAATCATTACTTTCTTCCGGAAAAGGAAATCTGAATATCACTGGAAATTTAGGCGCCGTAATGAAAGAATCGGCAACTATTGCTCTGGAATACATCAAAGCTAATGCCGAAACCATTGGGCTTACCAGCGAAATTATTTCAAAATACGATATTTATTTACACGTACCAGAAGGTGCTACTCCAAAAGATGGTCCAAGTGCCGGAATTGCCATGCTTACTTCGCTGGTTTCGTTACTTACACAAAGAAAAATTAAAAAACATATTGCCATGACTGGCGAAATTACGCTTCGTGGAAAAGTGTTGCCAGTTGGCGGCATTAAAGAAAAAATCTTGGCAGCAAAACGTGCCAATATCAAAGAAATTATTTTGTGTCATGAGAATAAACCCGATATCGACGAAATTAAATCGGAATATTTAACAGGGCTTACTTTTCATTATGTAAAAGAAATGAAAGATGTTTTGGAAATAGCCATTACAGACCAAAAGGTAAAAAATGCTAAGGAAATAAAATAAATTAGGCGTTTTTTAGTTATACTTGCAAAAGAATTTAGGTTTTTATTTTTTTAAGTAAAGACCTATTTTTATTATAATTTTTCAAATATGAACTCCATAATTTTTAGAGAAATAAAAACATTTTTCGGATCGCTTTCTGGCTATTTGGTCATTGCGCTATTTTTATTGTTATGTGGCTTATTTCTTTGGGTTTTTGATGGCGAATACAATATTCTGAATAGTGGTTTTGCCGATATGTCGCCATTTTTTACCATTGCGCCGTGGATATTGCTTTTCTTAATACCAGCCGTAACCATGCGCAGTTTCTCGGACGAAAAAAAACAAGGCACAATCGAACTTTTGCTAACCAAACCTATTTCGCTTTGGCAAATTGTTTTAGGAAAATTCTTTGGTTCATTTATCCTAATAGTTATTGCCATAATTCCTACATGTATCTACGTTTGGGTTTTGTATGGCTTGGGTTTGCCCGAAGGCAATATTGATATGGGAAGCACGTTGGGTTCGTATTTCGGATTGTTATTTTTAATTGCTGGATATACAGCCATTGGCGTTTTCACTTCTACCCTATCCGAAAATCAAATTGTGGCTTTCATACTTTCGGTTTTCTTGTGTTTTGTGGCATATTTTATTTTTTCTGGAATTGCCACTTCATTTCAAGATTTTCAAAGTGTGGTTGCTTATTTTGGTATGGATTATCATTTTAAAAGTATGAGCCGTGGCGTAATAGATACACGCGATGTGCTTTATTTTGTAAGCTTTACCTATTTGTTTTTAGCACTTACCGTTTATAAATTAAAAGCCTTAAAATCGTAAGTATCATGAAAAAATTCAGCAAAAACATACTCATTCTTTTAGGGATATTATTTATTCTAAATTTTGCCGGTTATTTTATTTTTAAACGATTTGACCTTACGGCAGACAAGCGGTATACACTATCCGAAACCTCATTGAATATCGTAGAAAACATCAAAGAACCTTTGTATATTGATGTCTATTTAGAAGGAAATTTTCCGGGCGAATTTAAAAAACTTCAAAGCGAAACAAAACAAATTTTAGACGAATTCAAAGCCTATAATTCGAATATCATTTATCAATTTTCAAATCCGTTAGAAAATGTAGATAACCAAGAGCAAACTATGAATGATTTTTATCAAAAAGGAATGCTTCCAATCAACATTACTGTAGACGATAAAGGGAAACAAACCCAAGAAGCCGTGTTTCCTTGGGCAATGATTTCGTATAAAAACAAAAAAATAAAAGTGCCGTTGCTCAAAAACATGATGGGCGTATCTACTGCTCAAAAAGTAAATAGTTCGGTACAACATTTAGAATATGCTTTTGCCAACGGATTAAATACAGCAACAACCGTTAAAACCAAAAAAGTAGCTATTATTAAAGGTAATGGCGAACTTCATGACCAACTTATTGCTGATTTTCTTAAAACCGTTCGCGAAAATTATTTTATTGCGCCATTTACATTAGATTCGGTAGCAAAAAATCCGATAAAAACTGCAGCCGAACTCAAAAAGTACGACCTCGCCGTTATTGCAAAACCAACAGAAACTTTTACCGACGAAGAAAAACAAGTATTAGATCAATTCACTATCAATGGTGGAAAATCTATTTGGTTGATAGATCAAGTTGCCATGGATATGGATAGCCTTATGACAACCGGTGAAAGTATGGCAATTCCGAGAAATCTAAATCTTGACGATTTATTTTTTAAATATGGAGTGCGTATCAAACCCGATTTGGTAAAAGATTTGCAAGCAGCGCCAATTTCTTTGGCTACTGGACAACAAGGTTCGGCAACGCAATACACACAATTTCCGTGGTTATTTGCACCCGTAGTTTTTCCTGATGTAAAAAATCCGATTACGAGTAATCTTGATGTGATAAAATTTGATTTTGCTAATCCAATCGATGTGCTCAAAAACGACATCAAAAAAACAGTTTTATTACAATCATCGCCTTATTCAAAAGCTATCGGAACACCAATTGCTGTTAATCTTAATATGGTTGGCGATCAACCGAAAGAAACTGATTTCAACCCGAAAGAAGGCACTTTACCCATGGCTGTTTTATTAGAAGGAAAATTCAAATCGGTATATGCCAATAGGATTTTACCGTTTAAAGACAATAGTTTTACAGCCCAAGGAAAAGCAAGTAAAATGATTGTGATTTCTGATGGCGATATGATTAGAAATCAATTAGATAAAAACTACCAACCGTTGGAATTAGGTTATGACAAATGGACCAATAAACTCTATGCCAACAAAGAATTTATGATGAATTGTGTCAATTATCTGTTAGACGACAATGGTTTAATAAATTTACGTAGCAAAGAAGTAAATTTACCACTGCTCGATGCCAGCAAAGTACACGAAGATTATACACAAACACAAATAATAACCATAGCTTTACCCATTATGTTACTTGCCATTTTCGGATTTTTATTCACCTTCTTAAGACGAAAAAAATACAGTCGTAATGACTAAATTTTGTTAATAAATTTAGCTTTGAATTGTTATCAGATTAAAATACATTTGTAAAAAATATAAAACATACAATGAAATTTATAGTTTCTAGTTCTTATCTATTAAAACAATTACAGGTTTTGGGTAGCGTTATCAATAGCAGCAACACTTTACCTATTCTTGATAATTTTTTATTTGAATTAAACAAAAACACTTTGATTGTTTCTGCTTCCGATTTGGAAACCACTATGTCGGCTTCGCTTGAAATAGAATCGAAAGACACAGGAAGCGTGGCAGTTCCGGCCAAATTGTTATTAGATATTTTAAAAACTTTTCCAGAACAACCTTTAACGTTTACAGTTGAAGAAAACAATACGGTTGAAATAAGCTCTAATTCGGGTAAATACGCTATTGCTTATGCTCCAGGAGAAGAGTTTCCTAAAGGTGTAGTTCTTGAAAATCCTTCATCTACAATGGTTCCTGCCGAAGTATTGGCAACGGCAATTAGCAAAACTATTTTCGCATCTGGAAACGATGATTTGCGTCCGGTAATGAGTGGTGTATTTTTCCAATTTTCTACCGAAGGTTTGATTTTTGTGGCAACTGATGCTCATAAATTAGTAAAATATTCGCGTGCTGATGTAAAAGCTTCACAAGTTGCAGAGTTTATAATGCCAAAAAAACCATTAAATATTTTAAAAGGAATTTTAGCAACATTAAATTCGGAGGTGAAAATTGATTACAACGATTCTAATGCAACTTTTTCGTTTGAAAATTATGTACTAACTTGTAGATTAATCGACGGGAAATATCCGAATTACGAAGCGGTTATTCCAAAAGAAAATCCAAACAAGCTTTTGATAGATCGTACCCAGTTTTTAAATTCAGTACGTCGTGTGGCAATTTTCTCAAATAAAACTACACATCAAATTAGATTAAAGATTGCTGGAACAGAATTAAATATTTCTGCTGAAGATATTGATTATTCAAACAAAGCCGACGAGCGTTTAACGTGTGATTACCAAGGCGATGATATGCAAATAGGTTTCAATTCACGTTTCTTAACCGAAATGCTTACCAACCTGCAATCAGACGAAATACAATTAGAAATGTCAATGCCAAATCGTGCCGGAATTCTTACACCTGTTGATGGTTTAGACGAAGGCGAAACCGTTACTATGCTTGTAATGCCAGTAATGCTAAACAATTAATTTACAAAAGAATAAATACCAAGCCGTAACCCAAAAAGTTGCGGCTTTTTTTATTAGATTTGTTTCAACAATAGTACTACCCAAAAATTGTTTTAGGTTATTTTTTAAAATTGCTTTGTTACTCTGTGATAAATCTTTGTGGTACTTTGTTTAAATGCAAACTAAAAATCAACCAAAACGCTATTTAGCTAATCATAACTAAAATGAATTTTTTAGCACATATTTATCTGTCGGGTAACAATGAGAATATCATGTTAGGAAATTTTTTTGCTGATAGTATTCATGGTTCAAAATATTTGGATTATCCGCCAGAAATACAAAAAGGAATTTTACTCCATCGATTTATAGATTCCTTTACCGATAGCCATCCTATTTACAGACAAAGCAAACATCGCCTTCATGAAAACTACGGACATTATTCGGGTGTGATTATGGATATTGTTTATGATCATTTTTTGGCAAAAAACTGGTCTCGCTACAGTACCATTTCATTAGAAAATTATGCCGATGATTTTTATAAATTATTAGAAAAAAATTTTGCTAATCTACCCGAAAGAACACAAAACATGATGCCATACATGATTGAACAAAATTGGTTGGTTACTTATAAAACAATTGCCGGCATTGAGAAAATTCTTTTTCAGATGGATTACCGAACCAAACACAGAGCCAATATGCCCCAAGCTGTAAACGAACTTAAACAATTTTACACAGAATTTGAAAGTGAATTCACAGCCTTTTTTAAAGAACTTGAAACCAATTGTTTAAAAAAAATAAGCGAATTGTAAATAACTCTTGTCCAATTATTTTTTAAAGAAATTTGAAAAGGATTATATTTGCAGTATGACACAATTAAGCGTTGACAATTCGAAAAATCAAGAAACTGTAAAAAACGTTTTTACAAAATATCTTGAAGAAAAATCTCATAGAAAAACTCCTGAACGATATGCTATTTTACAGGAAATTTACAATAGCAACGAGCATTTTGATATAGAAAATCTCTACATCAAAATGAAAAATAAAAACTACAGGGTTAGTCGTGCCACATTATACAACACTATCGAGCTACTTTTAGAATGCGGCTTGGTTCGTAAACATCAGTTTGGGCAAAACCAAGCGCATTACGAAAAATCGTATTTCGACAAGCAACACGATCACATCATTATGACAGATACTGGCGAAGTTATCGAATTTTGTGATCCAAGATTACACAGTATTAAACAAACGCTTGAGGAAATTTTTAATATCGAAATACATACTCATTCGCTTTATTTTTATGCCAGTAAAAAAGAAATTTAAAACATAATAAAAAACTTGATACATAGAATCTAAAACTTGAAACCTTAAGAAAACACAACAACACAATGACTATAGATTTACTACTCGGACTACAATGGGGCGACGAAGGCAAAGGCAAAATTGTAGACGTACTCACAACAAAATATGATATAATTGCTCGTTTTCAAGGTGGTCCAAATGCCGGACACACTTTGGAATTTGACGGAATAAAACACGTACTTCGCACCATTCCATCAGGGATTTTTCACAAAAACGCTATCAACATAATTGGAAATGGCGTGGTGATTGACCCAATTGTTTTAGTAAAAGAAATTGAAGGTTTAGAAAAATTTAATTTAGACATAAAATCTAAGTTATTGATTTCCAGAAAAGCGCATTTAATATTACCAACACACAGATTACTCGACGCTGCTTCAGAAGCGGCAAAAGGTAAAGCTAAAATAGGCTCTACCTTAAAAGGAATTGGTCCGACATATATGGACAAAACCGGAAGAAATGGTTTGCGCGTGGGCGACATCGAGCTACATGATTTTAAAGAACGCTACCGTAATCTTGCTGATAAACACGAGCAAATGATTGCTTTTTATGACGTTGCCATTCAGTATAATTTGGCGGAAATGGAAGAAGAATTTTTTAGCGCAATCAAAGCTTTACAAAAACTCACTTTTATTGATAGCGAAGAGTATTTAGCCCAAGCACAAAAAGACGGAAAATCTATTTTGTGTGAAGGCGCACAAGGTTCATTACTCGATGTAGATTTTGGTACTTATCCGTTTGTAACATCATCAAACACAACGGCTGCTGGCGCTTGTACTGGCTTAGGTATTGCTCCCAATAAAATCAAGGAAGTTTTCGGAATTTTTAAAGCCTATACCACTCGTGTGGGTAGCGGCCCTTTCCCTACCGAAGATTTTGGCGATGCTGGTGATACTATGGCAAAAGCAGGAAACGAATTTGGTTCGGTTACAGGCAGAAAACGTCGTTGCGGTTGGCTTGATTTAGTAGCTTTGCGCTATGCTGTGCAAATAAATGGTGTAACACAACTTATGATGATGAAAGGCGATGTTCTTTCGGGATTTGAAACACTAAAAGTGTGCACGGCATACAACTACAAAGGAACCGAAGTAAAACACCTTCCCTACTCTATTGAAGAAGAAAATGTTGCGCCAATTTATACCGAATTTAAAGGTTGGAATGCCAATCTTACCGGAATAACAGATTATGAAAATTTACCTCAAGAACTAAAAGATTACATTCAATTTATTGAAAATGAAGTAGGCGTTCCTGTAAAAATTGTATCGGTTGGACCCGATAGAAAACAAACTATTTTTTGTTCCTAAAAACTACATTTTGAAAAAAATAATTATTGCTATTGACGGATTTTCATCAACAGGAAAAAGTACAGTTGCCAAACAAATTGCCCAACATTATGGCTATGTGTATGTAGACACGGGTGCTATGTACCGCGCTATTACGCTTTTTGCTATGGAAATGGGCTATATAGACCAAAACTTTTTTGATAAAGAAAGCCTCATTAATAGTTTATCACAAATAAAAATTCATTTCGAATACAATCCATCACTTGGTTTTGCCGAAGTTTTTCTTAATAATCGCAATGTAGAAAAAGAAATTCGCACTTTGGAAGTTTCTAATTTTGTGAGCAAAATAGCCGAAATATCGGAAGTTCGTGCCAAACTTGTAGAGCAACAACAAGCCATGGGTACAGAAAAAGGCATCGTTATGGATGGTCGCGATATTGGAACGGTTGTTTTTCCAACTGCCGAAGTAAAAATATTTATGACTGCAAGTGCCCAAACAAGAGCCCAACGCCGTTATGACGAATTAATTTCAATCGGACAAAATATCCAATTTGAAGATGTATTAAAAAATGTTCAAGAACGCGATTATATTGATACACACCGAGTAGATTCGCCATTAATAAAAGCCAATGACGCTATCGAAATTGACAATTCAAATTTATCGAGAGAAGAGCAACTTGAACAAATTATTTCCATAATAAATCAAACTACTAAAACGTTGTAATTTTTTGCATAATCCAAATTAAATAGTAGTTTTACGAACAATTACAATATTTGGAATTATGAGTATTAAGTTTAAACTTACTTTGATGAGTTTTCTCCAATTTTTTGTTTGGGGAGCATGGCTAATAACGGTTGGCAATTATTGGTTTGGAACCAAACAATGGTCTGGAGCAGAATTTGGCGCAATCTTTTCAACCTTAGGAATATCTTCTATTATAATGCCTGCCATAACAGGGATTATTGCAGATAAATGGATGAATGCCGAAAAACTCTACGCCGTTTTACACATCATAAGCGGTATCGCATTATTTTATATTCCGCAAGTGGATAATCCAACAACCTTTTATTATGTAATTTTTATAGCCATGTTGTGCTATATGCCAACGATTTCTTTATCAAATTCTATTGCATATACTGTATTAAAAAACAATGAATATGATGTGGTTAAAGAATTTCCTCCTATCCGAGTTTGGGGAACAATTGGCTTTATAGCTGCCATGTGGCTCACCAATTTATCTGGAAACAAAGCATCTTCTAACATGTTTTATATCGCTGGAATATCAGCAATAATACTGGGAATATATTCTTTTAGTTTACCAAAATGTCCGCCACAACGATTAATTTCTGAAAATGCAACCTTATCTGAGAAATTAGGATTAGATGCTTTTAAATTATTTGGCAAATATAAAATGGCGTTATTTTTTATTTTTTCAATGTTTTTAGGAGGCGCACTACAACTTACTAATATGTATGGCGATGTTTATCTATCTGAATTTGGAAAATTGCCCGAATACGCCAATAGTTTTATTGTAAAAAAATCGACACTTATCATGTCAATTTCTCAAATATCTGAAACCGTTTTTATTTTAGCCATACCTTTTTTCCTTAAACGATACGGTATTAAACAAGTAATGCTTATATCAATGATTGCTTGGGTTTTACGATTTGGATTATTTGCCTTTGGCGATCCAAGTCTAACTGGTTCTATCATGATTGTTATTTCTTGTGTCGTTTACGGAATGGCATTTGATTTTTTCAATATTTCGGGTTCTTTATTTGTAGAAACAACCACAAGCCCAAAAATTCGCTCATCTGCACAAGGATTATTTATGATGATGAGCAATGGTTTTGGTGCTTTTTTTGGAGGTATCATAAGCGGCTATGTTATTGACAAATATTACACCCATGATGGAGTAAGAGATTGGCATGAAATATGGCTTGCTTTTGCTACATATGCGTTGGTAATTGCTGTACTATTTGCTATTTTATTCAAACACAAACACAATCCAGATGAAGTAGCAAATGTTACCCATTAATCTTACTTGAATTAAAAAGATACAGAAACCCTTTTAGACTTAAAATTCTAAAAGGGTTTATTGTTACATATCTACAAATAATATTTTTGTAATTAAGAAAATATCATTACCTTTGCCAACCTTTTGAGCGATAAGAGTTTCCATTAGGTATCAAGTAATTATATAAAAATCCTGCTTGGTTTTTTTCGCAAATAGAAACTCAACAAAAATCAACGCATACAAATATTATTATCAGCATGGCTGAATTAAACAAAGAACAACAAGCGTTTCTTAACGAATTTAACTGGCATAACTATTCTGAAGGAATTGATGCTATCGACGAAAAACACCTACAAGAATTTGAAGATCTTGTAACAAAAACTTTCATTTCTACAGATAATGAAGAAGTTGTAGAAGGTGTTGTAGTAAGAATTACAGACAGAGATGCAATTGTTGATATCAACGCAAAATCGGAAGGTGCCATTTCTTTAAATGAGTTCCGTTACAATCCAAGCTTAAAAGTAGGCGACAAAGTAGAAGTATTAATTGATGTTCGTGAAGACAAAACAGGTCAATTAGTATTATCTCACAAAAAAGCAAGAACTATCAAATCTTGGGATAGAGTTATTGCTGCGCACGATAGCGGAGAAATTGTAACTGGTTTTGTAAAATGCAGAACTAAAGGCGGTATGATTGTAGATGTTTTCGGAATTGAAGCATTCTTACCAGGTTCGCAAATAGACGTAAAACCAATTCGTGATTACGATGTGTATGTAAACAAAAATATGGAATTCAAAGTGGTAAAAATTAACCACGAATTCAAAAACGTAGTTGTTTCTCACAAAGCACTTATCGAAGCTGACATCGAAGTTCAGAAAAAAGAAATCATCGGACAACTTGAAAAAGGTCAAGTACTTGAAGGTGTTGTTAAAAACATCACTTCATACGGTGTATTCATCGATTTAGGCGGTGTAGACGGATTAATCCACATCACTGACTTATCTTGGTCAAGAATCAATCACCCGAACGAAGTTTTAGAATTAGACCAAAAATTAAACGTTGTAATCTTAGACTTTGATGATGAGAAAACACGTATTCAATTAGGTTTAAAACAATTAAACGCTCACCCTTGGGATGCTCTTGATGCTAACATAGCTGTTGGTGATAAAGTAAAAGGAAAAGTAGTTGTTCTTGCTGATTACGGTGCTTTCATCGAAGTAGCTGAAGGTGTAGAAGGCTTAATCCACGTTTCTGAAATGTCATGGTCTACACACTTAAGAAGTGCTCAAGACTTTGTAAAAGTAGGTGACGAAGTTGAAGCTGTTATCCTTACTTTAGACAGAGACGAAAGAAAAATGTCTTTAGGTATCAAACAATTAACTCAAGATCCTTGGACAGATATTACGGCTAAATACCCAGTTGGTTCTAAACACACAGGTATCGTAAGAAACTTTACAAACTTTGGTATTTTCGTAGAACTTGAAGAAGGTATCGACGGATTAGTTTATATCTCAGATTTATCTTGGACTAAGAAAATCAAACACCCATCAGAATTTGTAAACGTTGGTGATAAATTAGACGTAGTTGTTTTAGAATTAGACGTTGATGGTCGTAAATTATCATTAGGTCACAAACAAACTACCGAAAACCCTTGGGATAAACACGAAGATGCTTATGCAGTTGGAACTATCCACAATGGTGCTATTAGCGAAGTAAACGATAAAGGAGCGACTGTAGATTTCGGAGACGATGTGGTTGCTTTTATCCCTACTCGTCACTTAGAAAAAGAAGATGGTAAAAAATTGAAAAAAGGCGATACTGCTGATTTCAAAGTAATTGAATTCAACAAAGAATTCAAAAGAGTTGTAGCTTCTCACACGGCTATTTTCCGTGAAGAAGAAGAAAAAAATGCTAAACAAGCAGAAACTACAACTACTTCTTCTAATGTAGAAAAATCTACTTTAGGTGATATCGATGCTTTAGCAGAATTAAAAGCAAAAATGGATAAAGGAGAATAATCAAATTTATTCTTTTTAAATATTACTAAACCCAAAATCTTTACGATTTTGGGTTTTGTTTTTCATGATAATCCAACAACTTTTGAAGCAGTTGCTTTTGTTTTTCGATATTCTCTAAAAGTTCTTTTTGTTGCAATTCCATTTTATCCTGAAGATTTCTAATCTCCAATTCCGATTTTTTATTTACGATAAAATCTTTCTTGGCTCTATGTCTATCTTTTTGTTCTTGTCTATTTTGGCTCATCATAATAATCGGAGCTTGCAATGCTGCAACACAGGACAAAATCAAATTTAACAAAATAAACGGATAAGGATCAAAACCTTTTTCATTCAGAAAATAGTCATTGATAATAATCCAAATAACCAAAAAACTAGTAAAGGATAAGATAAAGGTCCAGCTTCCACCAAATTTTGCTACACTATCGGCTAATCGCTCACCAAAAGTGCGTTTGTCTTTCTCATTTAATTCCATAATAACATAAGTGAAATTTGAGCTAATATAGTGTTTTTACAATACTAAATAGTATTTTTGCCCTATGGGAAGAAAAAATACAGACAAAATAATTTTTGAAAATATTACTGTACTCGATGCCGGTGCCAAAGGCGTTTCGGTAGCCAAAGCACCCGATGGGAAAGTAATTTTTATACCTAATGTTGTGCCAGGCGATGTCATAGATGTACAAACCTTTAAAAAACGAAAAGCCTATTACGAAGGCAAAGCCATAAAATTTCATGCCTATTCAGACAAACGAATAGAGCCCGTATGCGAACATTTTGGCGCTTGTGGCGGTTGCAAATGGCAAAATATGGACTATTCGCAACAGCTATTCTACAAAAATCAAGAAGTAGAAAACAATTTGAAACGCATTGGAAAAATCGAATTACCCGAATTTGAACCAATTTTGGGTTCTGAAAAAACATTCTTTTATCGAAATAAAATGGAATTTGGTTTTTCAAACGCACGTTGGCTTACCGAAAACGAAATAAAAAGCGGCGAAAGCTTCGAAAACGAAGGCGCATTAGGATTTCATATTCCGAAAATGTGGGACAAAATTCTTGACATCAAAAAATGCTGGTTGCAAGAAGATCCGTCAAATGCTATTCGAAATGAAGTAAAAGCTTTTGCTGTAAAAAATAACATTTCTTTTTTCAATGCTCGAAACCAAGAAGGCATGTTACGAACACTGATGATTCGTACTGCATCTACTGGCGAAATTATGGTGTTGATACAGTTTTTTGAAGAAAATAAAGAACAACGCGAACTGCTTCTCAATCATATCGCAACAACTTTTCCAAACATCACTTCGTTGCAATATGTAATAAACAGCAAAGCAAACGATACTTTGTACGACCAAAACATCATTTTGTATCAAGGACGCGAGTATATTTTGGAAGAAATGGAAGGTTTGCATTTTAGCATCAATGCCAAATCATTTTATCAAACCAATTCGGAACAAGCCTACGAATTATACAAAATTACAAGAGATTTTGCCGAATTATCGGGCGATGAATTCGTGTACGATTTGTATACCGGAACCGGAACTATAGCGCAGTTTGTATCTAAAAAAGCCAAAAAAGTTATTGGTGTAGAAGCTGTTCCCGAAGCCATTGCTGATGCCAAAGAAAACGCCAAACGCAATAATATTACAAACTGTGAATTTTTTGTTGGTGATATGAAAAATGTTTTCAACGAAGAATTTATTGCTACACATGGTAAACCCGATGTAATTATAACCGATCCACCACGCGATGGTATGCACAAAGATGTTGTAGCTCAAATACTAAAAATTGCGCCAAAACGAGTGGTTTATGTGAGTTGTAATTCGGCTACACAAGCCCGCGACTTAGCATTATTAGACGAAAAATACGCAGTAACAAGAGTAAAACCTGTAGATATGTTTCCGCAAACGCATCATGTGGAAAATGTTGTACTTTTGGAATTAAAAAATAATTGATTATGAAAAAATATTTGTTTCTATTATTAGTAGTTGCACTTGCTTTTTCGGGTTGCGAAAAAGACGATATTTGCGATGATAGCAATATTACAACTCCACGGCTTGTAGTAAGTTTGTATGACAATTTTGTTTATACCAATTCAGGAATAGATACCCAGAGAAATATCATTCAAATACGAGCCATAGCGACTGGTGTAACCGATAGTATTACATGGAACAACAATACCTATTTAACCAATACCAATAGTTTTACGCTTCCTTTAAACACGAGCACATCATCTACTGAAATTGCTCTAATGAAGTATAACACTTCTGATTATAAAGGCTATCCAACTCCCGAATCGATTAGTAATATTATGATTAATTATACAGGAAAAAACGTGTATGTATCAAGAGCTTGTGGTTATAAGAAAAATTTTGAACTTAATGACATACCAACGTTTAACAGTGCAGAATGGATAAAAAACATCGTTGTATCAAACAGCATAATCGAAAATGAAAAAGTTACACACCTTAAAATATATTTCTAAAGTTGTTTTGTTTTTATTTTGCGTCACAACTCAGGCGCAAGAAAAAGCAAAAGACAGCATAGCACCCAAAGTAACCAATTATGGATTGCGTGTAGGTATCGATTTATCGAAACTGGCACGAACTTTCTATGAAAAAGATTATAAAGGTTTGGAACTTGTGGGCGATTTTAGAATCAAAAAAAATTATTATCTCGCTGCCGAATTGGGAAATGAAAACAAAACAGTTTCAGAAAATTATTTGAATTTCACTACCAAAGGCACCTATCTCAAAGCCGGATTTGATTATAATGCCTACGAGAATTGGGTTGGTATGAACAATATGATTTACTTAGGAATGCGCTATGGTGTGAGTAGTTTTAGTCAAACATTAAATTCATACACCATTTATAATACCGAACATTATTATCCCACTGAAACAAACCAAACTGCTATTAAATTCAACGGACTTTCGGCGCAATGGCTTGAAGTTGTTGCTGGTATCAAAGTTGAAACAATCAAAAACTTATACATTGGCGCCAGTGTTCGCCTCAATTATTTGGTTACCCAAAAACAACCCGAAAACTTCGAAAACCTTTATATTCCAGGATTTAACAAAACATACTCAGGAAAATTTGGCGCAGGATTTAATTATACAATTTCTTATTTTATCCCAATTTTCAAAAAACAAGAAAAGCCAAAAGATGTAAAATAAAAACACCACAGATTAAACAAATTTCCATAAAAAAATGTCTAATCTGTGGCTATAAAAAAATACTTTCTTATTTCACTTCCTTAACACCGCTCATAAAAAGCCACTTCATAAATATCTTTTCGCCTTGTGGTGTCATAATTGTTTGGAATTTTGGTGCTAAAATGGTACCTGCTACAAAAGCGGTTAATGGTATCCAAATGCCTTGAATTCCTGTGTATTTCATTACTAAAAATCGTACTGCAAAAAACGGAATTGAAAATCCCATTAAGTTGTAAAATAATGCTTTCCCTTTTTTCATTGGTTGGTTTTGATTTTGAGATTTAGAAGTTTAAAATTGCTACTTAATCTTTAATCTCTATTTCTCTGATAAATTTTTTATAATCGTTTCTTAGCTTCGTAAATCTTTTAAAAAGCTCTTCATTCTTTTCTTTTTTCTTTATAGCTTGTTGCAATTCTTCGGTTTGTTGCACAACAAGTTTTAGCTTATCGTTATTTTTCAATTTGTTGTATCGCACAGACAGCGTTTCATCTGTAATATCATGAGCAAAATCTACTAAAACCTCAGCATTGGCTCGAATGGGTTTTAAATCGCCAACTTCTGCCAAACGATAGGTTTTTTTAAGTAGAGCATCGTAATTATTAAGCTCTTTCCATTGAGTAATTATAGAGTTTTGCGCCATCATTCCTAATGAAAACACAACAAACAACAGTGTTAAAAGAATTTTATTTTTCATGATTTCTTTTCCATTTATGTTTCAAAAATAGTTCTTTTTTACAATTCATCTTTTATATTTAACATTTCGGTAAGTATTTATTTTTCTGAGACCTGATGTTATTCATCTTTGCATCATAATTTTTATACCATGAAAAACATTTTACTCTTAACCGCAATTTTCTTTACAACTTTAATAACTGCTCAAAACAAAATTTCGGGCATTGTTCTTAACACAAAAAACATGCCTATTGCTTATGCTAATATTTTTATTCAAGGCACTTATGACGGCGCAAGTACAAACGACAAAGGCGAATTTATTTTTGAAACTAACGAAACCGGAAACAAAGTTTTGGTGGTTACTTGCCTTACTTATGTATCGCAAAATATAAACATTACCATTCCTCAAAAAGAAAAACTAACAATTATTCTTAAAGAAAGTGTGAATACGCTCGATGCCGTAGTGATTAATGTAGGTAGTTTTGATTCGGGCGAAAAAGCAAAAGTAATCGCTTTAAAACCCTTGGATATTGTTACCACAGCTGGCGCTAATGGCAATATCGTGTCGGCATTGCAAACACTTCCCGGAACGAGTAATGTAGGCGAAAGCGGGCGTTTGTTTGTGCGTGGTGGCGAAGCCGATGAAACCCAAACTTTTGTAGATGGCATTCGTGTGGCACAACCCTACGGAGCCTCGGCACAGAATGTACCAACCCGTGGCAGATTTTCGCCATTTTTGTTTAGTGGCATGTCGTTTTCTACGGGTGGTTATTCGGCGGAATATGGCGAAGCGCTTTCGAGTGTGCTGCTACTCAATACAACCGATGATGCCGTACAGGAAAAAACCGATATTTCGCTAATGACCGTTGGGCTTGGACTTGCCAATACTCAGAAATGGAAAAAAAATTCCTTGAGTGTTAATGCTGCTTATATCAATTTGGCACCGTATCAGGCGTTAATTCCTCAAAATCTTAATTGGAAAAAACCTTATGAAACAATTTCGGGCGAAATGGTATATCGTCATCATATCAAAACGGGATTGTTTAAATTCTATGCAGCCTTTGATGCTACTCGATTTAATTTGGAGCAAATAAGTATCAATGCGCCTTATACGACTGAAGTGGATATGAGGAACAACAATTTCTACACCAATGCTTCCTATAAAGTGAATTTGGGTAACCGATGGAATTTTTTCTCGGGTATTAGCCTTGGGCTTGGCGAAAACAAAACAAGACTTAATCTTGATAATTTAAGCAATAATGAAGTAGCTTCGCATTTGAAACTTCGGTTGAGAAAAACCTTTTCAGATAAAGTAAAACTTACTTTGGGTAGCGATTATTTCATTACCAATTTTAAAGAAAATTTCAATCAATATCAAGTGGCAGACTATAATTATGGTTACATAGCCCACATTTTGGCATCGTATGCCAAAACAGATATTTTCTTTACCAAAAATTTAGGAATGACTTTCGGTTTGCGTTATTCCAACAATAATTATCTGAATACCAATACCCTATCGCCACGATTTTCATTAGGCTATAAAATCAACAAAAACAATCAGTTTTCTTTGAGTTATGGGCTGTTTGAACAAAGTCCGAAACAGGATTATATCAAATTTACTAATGCTTTAAACAACGAAAAAGCAGCGCATTATATTTTGAATTATCAGTTTACCAAAAATAAACAAACACTGAAATTGGCTGCTTATTTTAAAGATTATTCCAATCTAATAAAATACGACACCAACCTGCCAACCTACAATGCCCATTACAACAACAATGGTACGGGATTTGCTCAAGGATTGGACGTTTTTTGGCGGGATAACAAAAACATTAAAAACTTAGAATATTGGGTTTCGTATTCTTACTTAGACACGCAAAGAAATTATCGAAATTATACCGAAAAAGTAACGCCTGGTTTTGCGGCAGCCCATACCCTATCGGTGGTTACGAAGTATTGGATAGCCAAATGGCGTTCGCAAGTTGGGTTTTCGCACACCTACACTTCGGGCAGACCGTACAACAACCCAAACGAAACACAATTTATGCATAGCAAAACCAAAGATTACAACAGCTTGAGTTTTAACTGGGCGTATTTGGTTTCGCAACAAAAAATCTTATACTTTTCGGTAACGAATGTACTTGGTACACAAAACGTGTATGGCTATGAATATGCCAATTCTCCCGACAGCAGTGGCGTGTACAACCGCCAAGCCATTACGCCTACTGTCGATCGTTTCTTTTTTGTGGGTTTCTTTTGGACTATTAGCGATAATAAAAAAGAGAATCAGTTGGAGAATTTGTAGATTGGAGACAGGATTTCAGGTTTCAGGTTTGAGGTTTGAGGTTTTTGGGTGTAAATTCCTTAAAGGATATGCTAAACTCTAATTAATACGTTGTACAACCCCTTTTAATACGTTGCAAACTACTTTTATTACGTTATACAACCCCATTTTATACGTTAGATACCCCTTTTTAATACGTTACACAACGTGTTTTTTGACGTTAGAAACCCCAATTAATACGTTGTACAACCCCATTTTATACGTTAGAAACCCCTTTTAATACGTTACACAACGTATTAAAAGGAGTTCGGAACCCCAATTAATAGGTTCGGAACCCCAAAAAAGGAGTTTACAACCCCAAAAAATATGTCTTATAACGTCATTTTTGGAGTTACGAACGTCAATAATGGAGTCTTGAACCCCAAAAAATAGGTTTTTTTATATCTTTTCTATGTAAGAAGGAAGCGTGAGGTTGAGGAGGTGTATAATATTAGCTCAGAAGATTTTTTACCATTTCCAATTTTGATCATTAATCCACTCTACTTTTAGTTTCTCTGACAAATTCATCAACTCATTTTTTATAAGTGTTTGATTTTCTATTTCATCTTTAGGGATAATAATAACTTCTGGGTCTAATTTTATAAAATAATGTAGTTTGGTTTCAATCATTTTTGTAATGGCTGAGTGATTAATTTTTGATTCGGAATTAATTCCTGTTATGCCTATATAATCATCAAAAAATTCAAGAATAATTGTTTTGTTAAATCTATTTACATAAATTTTATTGCTCTTTAAAATTGAATTAAAATAAGCTCTCTTAACACTAAAAGGTATTATAATTAAACCTACCACACCGCTTATGGAAAGCAATATTGCTCCAAATTTTTGATTATTAATATATAGCGTTGAAATGATTATTAAAAAGATTATTACCGAAATAATCCAAAATTTTATTATTACTTTCGTTAGATTTATTTTCTTTTTAAAAAAATATAATTGCATCTGAAAAAAGTCGTTTTCCTTTAATTTATATTTTAGTAACATATATTGGATTTGGATAATAGGAAGTTAAATTTAGTTTTATATCACGAATAATATTTAAGAACTGGCGATAAACCAAGACCAAGCCTACACAAATATAGAAAAATCCTTTTTCCTACAAAAATTACTATTCAATCTTTTATATTTCTTAATTATTTCAAAAAAAGTTTAGACGACCAAAGTTCAATTGCCAATTGGTGGTCTTTTTTAAGTTCTTTTGCCATGTTTCGCAAGTCGCCAAGTTTGGTGTTCTTGCCGTTAATTTGTGTCAGTATGTTTGTTGCTGTTGAGGATAATTTCATAGTCTCTAAGATGTATACAATTCGGTTCTTGCGGTTGTTGTTTTAGGGTTACAGGTAACGGATAGCGCTTACTTTGCAAGTACAAAACAACTTTCAATTAAGCTCAAGCGGTTTTGTGAAACGGCGGTTGTGCAATGTTTATTATGTGTTCAAAATATTCAAAGTAAAATCAATATCTGTCAATTTTTCAATCAATATGGCTTGTTTAAAAATGCCTTTTTTAATTTCTAATGATTTATTAATATAATTCAGGAACTCTTCTTTTGAGCAATATGTTTTTGGAATTCCAAAAACGTGACCAAGAAATTCAATTTCTATAAATTTATCGTTGTCAATTAAATAATTCATTCTTCCAAACATAAGAAATGGAGTTTCCGCTTCTTTTTCTTTCATTATAAAAATTCCTATTTGTCTTTCAAAATAAACTATTGGAATATCTAATTCATTAAATCTAGCAAATCTTCTCAAGTAGTTATATTTTTCATCAATACTTTCAGAATGTTTTGTTTGTCTATCAAATTCTTCAAAATACATTTTTACCAAACCTCTTTTAAAGCTTCTACATAATTCAAATTGAAAGCTAGGTTTAAACGAAAATGTTCTTTTTAAAACAATTCTCTTTTTTCCGTTTCGCTCTTTTATTTCAAAAAATTTTGATTTAAAAACTCCAATTTGTCTTTTTGTTTTTTTATCTCCCAAGAATCGTTGTCTTGATAAACAAAAAGTTTCTTTTAAGGCTTCTTCGATAGAATATCCATTACTTTTTGTTGTTTCTCCAAAATATTTGTTGCAATTATCGCAAACGTATTTGTTATAATTCTGTCCTCCTAAAGATTTTGGTATTGTATGTGCTTTCTTTTCAAATGTAACGTGACTTTCATCTTCCAAACACCAAATACATTTTTTTTTCATTTTCGATTTTTTCAAAATATCGTATAACCTCTGGGGCTTCGTGCATTTGCAAAGCCCTGGCCGATGATACGGTAGCCCGTGGGTATTACGTATCAACTACCAAATATACACAAATCCTTTTTCTTACAAAAAATCCTATCCAAACTTTTATATTTCTTAATTATTTCAAAAAAAGCAAACAACTTAAAACAGAGTTTTATACTTTTACTCTCAAATAGGTTATATGCAAAAAATTATTGGTTTTCTTTTTGTTTTCGCTTTGTTGGCAGGAAACATTTCGGCTCAAACGTTGCAAAAAAATACGGTGGGCGCTACTATCTACAATAGCCAAAACTTAACACCTATTCCGAATGTAAACATCATCAACCTCAATAAAGCCAAAGGCGCTGTTACCAATTCGTTTGGTTATTTCGAAATAAATGCTGTGGCAAACGACACTTTACACATTAGCATGATTGGATTTCAGTCGATACGCGTGCGTGTTACCAACGACTGGGTGAAAAATGGCGCTACCAAAATTTACCTTACCGAAAAAGCCATTGCGCTCGAAGAAGTTAAGGTTAGAAAATACCATCTTACAGGCTATTTGGAAGTAGACACCAAATTGATTCCCGATGTAAACGACAGCTACCGATACAGTATTTCGGGATTGCCGCATGCCTACGAAGCTGGAGAATATTCGCCAAAAGCATTTTCGAGAGTAATGAATTCTATCTTTAATCCGGCAGATATGTTGTATAATTTCTTTGGTAAAAAATCGAAGGAATTGCGCAAACTCAAAGACATGAAGCAAGACGATAAGATCCGGAATTTGCTCGAAGTAAAATTTGACCGAGAAACACTCACGGCTCTTTTGGGCGTAGATAAAAAAGAAATTGCCGAAATACTCCAACATTGTAATTACTCGGAAACATTTATCCAAACCGCCAACGATCTTCAAATACTGGACGCCATTAGTCAATGCTACGAAGAATATAAAATTTTGAAGAAAAAGTAATAGTTAATGATTAATTTTTAATGATTTATACGAAAAACTAATGCCTTTTGACTTCTGCCTTTTGCCTAATGCCTATTGCCTTTTGCCTAAAATCTATTGCCTATTAACTTTTGAATAATAATTCTTTTCTATAAAATCAATATCTTTTATAGAGTTTTTTGCCCAAATAAGTCGATGTTGGTAATACTCTTCTTCTGTTAATTGCCAATTAATATTTGATTGACGCAAACGTGTGGTAATATCTTGAATGATAATCGCAGCCGAAACCGAGATATTCAAACTCTCAGTAAAACCAACCATCGGAATTTTAATAAAACCATCAGCCTGACTCAAAACTTCTTCCGAAAGTCCTTCTTTTTCGGTACCGAAGAAAATAGCGCTGCGTTCCGAAATATCAAACTCGTGCAACATACAAGAATCGTTGTGTGGCGTAGTCGCTATAATTTTGTAACCCTTATCTTTTAAATTATCAATGCATTTTTGCATGGTCGAAAATCGGTTGATGTCTACCCATTTTTGTGCGCCCATCGCAATTTCGCTATCAATGCGTTTGCCAAATTTTTGTTCGATAACATTCAGTTCTTGAATACCAAAAACTTCGCAGCTTCGCATCACAGCGCTTGTATTGTGCAGCTGATACACATCTTCCATGGCAATGGTAAAATGCGAAGTTCGGTTTTTTAAAATCGCTTTAAAACGCTCTATTCGGTTTTCTGTCAAGAAATTTTCTTCCAGATAATGTAAAAAATGGGTATCAATCATTTTGCAAAAATAAGATTTCGTTTCTTTTTCGCTATTTTTGAAGTGAACTAAATTTTTATTAATAATGAAAAAGAAATTAGTCGTACTAACCGGTGCCGGAATTTCTGCCGAAAGCGGTATCAAAACATTTCGCGATGCCGATGGTTTATGGGAAGGACATGATGTAATGGAAGTGGCTTCGCCCGAAGGTTTTCGTAAAAACCCAAAATTGGTGTTGGAATTTTACAACCAACGAAGAAGACAACTCCACACCGTAAAACCCAATTTGGGGCACGAAACGTTGGTTGCACTCGAGCGTGATTTTGATGTGCATATCATTACACAAAATGTAGATAATTTACACGAACAAGCCGGAAGCACCAAAGTGTTGCATTTGCATGGCGAACTTTTTAAAGTACGAAGTACAAAAAACGAAAACCATATTTTAGATTGGAAAACCGATTTGAATTGGGGCGATTGCGATGCTAATGGCAACCAACTTCGTCCGCATATAGTTTGGTTTGGCGAAGCTGTTCCGGCTATAGAAGAAGCTGCAGCCATCACACAACAAGCTGATTATTTGGCAATTATTGGCACATCGATGCAAGTGTACCCGGCGGCAGGATTACTGCATTATACCAAACCAAATGTCCCTGTTTATTACATCGACCCAAAACCCGCTACGATTTATGATTTGGTAAATCCGTTGGAAATTATTACCAAAACCGCTACCGAAGGCGTACCTGTTTTAAAAGAAAAGTTATTAGAAAAACTAAATTTTTAATGCTATGAAAGTTGTTCAATTTATTTTTCTATTCATCATTTTCGCTTGTTCAAATTATAATTCTAAAAAAAATCAATTTAACAAAGTGAATGTTCAAGATATTTATTTTGCTATTAATATGGTTTTTAATAATTTACAAAAAGACGAAGTTATAGAAGGAAATCAAACTCCTTACTTAGTTGATGTGATAGCCAAGCCACAATATCCAAATGAAAATCCGTCATTAAAAAAAAGAATTGATTCAATTTTTTCCAATGATTCTACTTTTATTGACAATCAATTGAAACAATCGAAAAACTTGATGTTAGAACAGGATTCAGTTAAATTCAAAAAATTAATATCTTACAAATTGTTAGAAGAAATTAAAACCAAAATTAATCCAAATTCAAAAGATCGAAAATCTGATTTTATTAAAAGTTATCATAAAGAATTTGGTCCAAAACATTTTTATACGGTAAGTATTCCAATTTTTTCAAGAAACAAGAAAATTTTTATTATTGAAGTAAATACTTTAAATGGAGGTACAACTTATGTATATAAAAAAAAGGGAACTAAATGGATACATTATACAATTTCGCATTGGATTTCTTAATACGTTTTTATATTATTTTTTTAATAAGAAATTTACAACTTGGAATTCAGAATTCGTAACTTATAACTACTTTTGCACCTTAACAACACAACACTATGTCGCTTACAACACTCAACGCAATTTCCCCTATTGACGGTCGCTATCGAAAAACTACTAAAACTTTAGCTCCTTTTTTTTCTGAAGAAGCCCTAATGCGCTACCGTGTATTGGTAGAAATTGAATATTTTATTGCGCTTTGCGAAGCTCAACTGCCACAATTAACCAATGTAAATCCTGCTGTTTTCGAGGCTTTGCGAGCCATTTATAAAAATTTCTCAACCGAAGATGCTCTTTGGATAAAAGAAACCGAAAAAACGACCAATCACGACGTAAAAGCAGTTGAATATTTTATCAAAACCAAGTTTGATGCTTTGGGATTGGAACAATATAAAGAGTTTATCCATTTTGGCTTAACCTCGCAAGACATCAACAATACGGCCATTCCGCTCTCGGCAAAAGAGGCGTTTCAAGATGCGTATTTGCCATCGCTTATTTCGGTAATTGGCAAATTAAAAGAATTGGTTGTAGCGTGGCATTCGATTCCGATGTTGGCTCGTACGCACGGGCAACCGGCATCGCCAACTCGATTAGGCAAAGAAATTCAGGTTTTTGTAGAACGCTTGGAAGAGCAAATGCGTTTGTTGTTTAATATTCCATTTGCAGCAAAATTTGGTGGCGCTACTGGTAATTTTAATGCGCATAAAGTTGCCTATCCAACCATCGACTGGAAACAATTTGGAACACGATTTGTAGAAGAAAATTTAGGTTTGCACCATTCATTTCCAACCACACAAATAGAACATTACGACCATTTTGCAGCATTTTTTGATGCCTTAAAACGTATTAATACTATTATTATCGATTTGGATCGAGATATTTGGACGTATGTTTCGATGGATTATTTCAAACAAAAAATAAAAGCAGGCGAAGTAGGTTCATCGGCGATGCCACATAAAGTAAACCCGATTGATTTTGAAAACAGCGAAGGGAATTTAGGCATTGCCAACGCCATTTTTGAACATCTTTCGGCAAAACTTCCCATATCTCGTTTGCAACGCGACCTTACCGATAGTACGGTTTTACGCAATATTGGTGTTCCTATTGGGCACACACTTATTGGTTTTGAAGCAACATTAAAAGGTTTAAACAAACTGCTTTTGAACGAGGCTAAATTAAGCGAAGATTTAGAAAAAAATTGGGCTGTTGTTGCCGAAGCGATTCAGACAATTTTACGTCGTGAGGGCTATCCGAATCCATACGAAGCGTTGAAAGATTTAACACGAACCAATACTGTAATCGACAAAAATGCGATTCATCAATTTATTAATAACTTGAATGTTTCGGAAAGTATTAAAAACGAATTGTTGCAAATTACACCAAGTAATTATTTGGGAATATAGCTATTATCAGTCTTTTGTGAGACTTAGTGAAAACTGAGAGCAGCTATGTGAAATATTTATAGACTAAGTTACACAAAGTAAAAGCACAAAGTTTACGAACTACAGCTCAGCATCGAGCAGCCAGGTTTATCTAATGCCCAATCTGGACGTTTGGCAAACCATTTTTCCATTTCGGGTTGCTCTTCGTATGGTTTTTGGAGTAACGTATATAATTCGTTGATAAGGCTATAATCCTCTTTTTCGGCAGCATCGATAGCAAGTTGCGCCATATAATTACGTAGTACGTATTTCGGATTTATCAAATCCATTTTTTGTTTTCTTTCAGCGTCTGTAAATGATTCTTTTTGTAATCGAGTTTGATACATTTCTAACCATTGCAACCAATCTTCGAGTTTTTCGGTTTTTACAATTTCCGATTTATAAAAAGCATTGGCAATAAAATCTAAATCTTGATATTGAAAATCGAGCTTTTCTTCGTTCTTAAAATTAGCTAAATTTCTAAAAAAGAGGATCATATCAACTTCGCTATTTTGAAGTAATTCGAGTAATGATGCTACGATAATTGTATCATTTGGAGCATCTGAAAACAAACCAAGTTTTGATTTCCACATTGTGTGTAAATTGGTCTCGAGTTGTTTATCGATACTATCAATAATTTCCTGAAAAGGCAGTACTTCGTTAACCAAAGAATACAACGCATTTGCCAATTGAACTAAATTCCACATGGCTATTATGGGTTGATTTTCGTAGCGGTAACGTCTGAAATCTTTATCGGTAGTATTGGGTGTCCAAGTCAAATCAAAATTATCCATCCAACCATACGGACCATAATCAATCGTAAGTCCAAGAATGCTCATGTTATCGGTATTCATTACGCCATGAACAAAACCAACCCGCTGCCAATCTACAATCATCGTAGTGGTTTTTTCGGCAACCGATTTAAAAAAATCAATGACTTTTTGTTTGCCCTTCGATTTTATTTCGGGGAAATAATTACTCACGGTAAAATCGACCATTTGTTGCAACAAATCGGGTTCGTTTCGAGAAGCAAATAATTCAAAATTCCCAAAACGAATAAAGCTTTCTGCCACACGACACACCACGGCACCTGGCTCATACGCCGGATTTCCGTTGTACAACATATCGCGCAAAACAGCATCGCCAGTGGCAATCAGACTCAACGAGCGTGTGGTAGGAATTCCCAGATGGTGCATAGCTTCGCTACACAAATGTTCTCTAACAGAAGAACGCAATACAGCCAAACCATCGGCGGTGCGTGAGTAAGGTGTTTTGCCCGAGCCTTTGAGTTGCAATGAATAAAGTTTGTGGTCTTTTGCTTCTACCTCGCCCAACGTAATTGCTCTGCCATCGCCCAGTTGCCCTGCCCAGTTACCAAACTGATGTCCGGCATACGCCATAGCGTAGGGTTTGGAATTGGGAAATAATTTTTTTCCTGACATATATTCCGCAAAATCCGAACTTTCTATAAAATCAATATCAAAACCCAAAAAACCTGCCAGTTCTTTAGAAACATGCATAACTTTTGGCGCAGTAGGTTGCACTGGATTTACAAAAGAATAAGCACTGGCAAAAACCTTTCGTACCTGATTCTCCAAAACAGGATCTGCTGGGAGGTTTTCTACAAATTTGGAATAAAACTTTGGAAACATTTCACAAAGTTACTTTATTTTATTGAGGTATAAATAATAAGAATCTCTTCAGATTTATATAATCACCTCGAATAATTCGGTGCTTCTTTGGTAATGGTTACATTATGCGGATGGCTTTCGCCGATACCACTGGTTGTAATACGCACAAATTTTCCGGTTTCTTGTAGTGTAGGAATGTCTTTTGCACCGCAATAGCCCATGCCCGCACGCAGTCCGCCAATAAATTGTTGCATGCTTTCGTTGAGTTCGCCTTTGTATGGCACTCGCCCAACGATACCTTCGGGAACGAGTTTTTTTACATCGTCTTCTACATCTTGAAAATAACGGTCTTTAGAGCCTTCTTGCATGGCTTCTACCGAACCCATACCTCGATAAGATTTAAACTTTCTACCTTCAAATATTATGGTTTCTCCTGGTGATTCTTTGGTTCCTGCCAATAATGAACCCAACATTACGCTACTGGCACCCGCGGCAATAGCTTTTGGAATATCGCCTGTGTAACGAACACCACCATCGGCAATTACGGGTACACCTGTATCTTTTATTGCTGCGGCTACTTCGAGCACTGCAGAAAACTGCGGAAAACCTACACCTGCCACCACTCGTGTTGTGCAAATTGATCCTGGTCCAATCCCAACTTTTACGGCATCGGCACCATGGGCAACAAGGAATTGAGCGGCTTCGGCTGTAGCAATATTGCCTACTACTACATCAATTTCTGGAAATTTATCTTTAACACTTTTCAGGATATTCACAACTCCTTGTGTATGCCCATGTGCGGTATCTATAACAATAGCATCAACCCCTGCATTCACCAAAGCTGTTGCTCTGTCTAAAGCATCGGCAGTAACGCCTATTGCAGCAGCCACACGCAAACGTCCAAAGCTGTCTTTGTTGGCAATAGGTTTTTGAGTGAGTTTGGTAATATCTCTAAAAGTGATAAGCCCAACCAATTTATTTTCGGTATTTACCACCGGAAGTTTTTCGATTTTATTTTGTTGCAGAATGGCTTCGGCTTCTTCAAACTTTGTTCCTTGTGGAGCCGTAATCAAGTTCTGCGATGTCATGACTTCTACGATAGGACGCGAGTTTATCTTTTCGAAACGCAAATCTCTGTTAGTTACAATTCCTTTTAATATTCCTTGTTCATCAACTACTGGAATTCCGCCAATGCTATATTCTTTCATCGCCATTTTGGCATCGCCAACGGTTGCTGTAAGTGGCAGTGTAACTGGATCGAGTATCATACCGCTTTCTGAACGTTTTACTTTTCGTACTTTGGCGGCTTGTTGTTCTATCGTCATGTTTTTGTGTAATACGCCGATACCGCCTTCTTGTGCCATTGCAATAGCCATTGCGCTTTCGGTAACGGTATCCATAGCGGCAGAGACAATGGGAACATTGAGTGTGATGTTTCTCGAAAATTTACTTTTGATAGAAACTTCGCGTGGGAGTACTTCGGAATAATTTGGGATTAAAAGTACATCATCGTAGGTAAGACCTTCGCCTACAATCTTGGAGTTGTGTGCCTTCATTGTTGCAATTTAGTGTTGTTGTTAAATTGCAAGCAAATATACTGATTTTTTGATTACAAAATCGATTATAAAACAATAAAAAGTAACACACTCCTAATCTCTCTTTAGAGTTGAAAAAGTCAGATTACGTTTTTTGTTTTTTCTTTTTTGCCGCTGGGAATAATATGTTATTCAGAATAAGTCGGAATCCGGGCGATGTTGGGTGCAAATCGAGAACCGTTGGCTCTTCACCAACACGGTGCTGATAATCTTCGGGGTCGTGTCCGCCATAGAAAGTAAAGAAACCTTTTCCTTTTTGTCCGTGAATGTATCTTGCTTCGTCGTTGAGTTCGCATTTTCCTAAAACCAATACATTTGATTTGATCAAATTACTATCAAACGAGGTGGTTTGTCCCATAAATCCTTTGACTAACGATGTATGATTTTGGCATAACATGGTTGGAATGACGTCCCATTTTGCAGAATAATCCATTAAGGTAAAATAATCTTTCTCAAACGGAACTTTTCTTTTTTCGGTCATATCGATATCCGAGAACTCGTATTTTTCAGGTTTTCTTTCTAATATAAAATCTTTAAAAGCAAAAGTTTTTGAATAATCTATCATCGATTGATAATTACCATCACTCGGATCGCCATCAAACATCGTCTCACAAATATCTACGCCATCGGCAGAGAGCGCAATATCAAAACTATCGGTGGCGCTGCACATGGCAAACATAAATCCGCCACCAATTACATACTCACGAATTTTTTTTGCTACTGCCAGTTTTTCCTCCGATACTTTATTATACCCTAAACTCGTCGCCAACGTTTCGGCATCTTTCTTTTGCTCGATATACCAAGGCGCATTGCGATACGCACCGTAAAATTTTCCGTATTGCCCTGTAAAATCTTCGTGATGCAAGTGCAACCAATCATACAACAACAACTGGTCTGAAAGCACTTCTTTGTCGTAGATTTCGGTATAAGGAATTTCGGCATACTTGAGCACCATTGTTACGGCATCGTCCCATGGTTGTTTGCCAGGTGGTGTGTACACGGCAATTTTGGGTGCTTTTTCTAAAGCCACTGTTTCCATATTTACAGCCGGACTGGATATTTCTTCTAAGATTTGATTGGTATCTCCATCAGACAACACTTCAAAACTTACGTTGCGAATTTGACATTCTTTACGAATTTCTGAAGCATCGGGCAACAAAAAAGAACCACCTCGATAGTTGAGTAACCAACTGGCTTTGTATTGTTTTTCTATAGCCCAATAGGCAATTCCGTAGGCTTTTAGATGGTTTTTTTGCGAAACATCATCCATCGGAATTAATATAAAATTGGCTTTGGCGACAGCGCCTATCAACAAAAAGACAAAAAGTAACTGTTTTTTAATCTTCATTTCTAATGCAAAATTTTAATCAAAGATAGTAAGTTATTTGCTAAATAAATCATAAAGTTAGATTTTAGAAATTAGAATTTAGAAGTGTTTCGCCGGTAATTCACTGATTTATTTTGGTTTGAAATTTTTGTAGGAAAAAAGAATTGCGTATATTTGGGAGTTACCAGCAAGTTTTGAAAAAATCGTAGAAATAGAAACCAAAATATAAACCAGAAAACTTAATTTAAAATGAAAAAAATTATTATTTGTAGCTTATTAGCAATGTCAATTTTGTCTTGTAAAAATACTGAAAACGAGAAAAAAGCTGAAATTGCAACAGAAACTAAAAAAGATTCAATTGTAGAGGAAAAAATGACAATTGCTCAAATATCTGACACTTTGAAAAAAAGTGAATATTCAAAAGAATTTGCCAAGTATTCTGACGAAATAATAAATAAAATTTCTGAAAATATGACTTATTCAACTATGGACGAAATAGAATATCTTAAAGAAATTACTAGCTTTGAAAATAATATTATTTCATTGTATTGGGAAACTTGCGGAACAGGTGGTTGTGTTCAACATCAAAAATTACAAATAAAAAATAATGACTTAATTGATTTAGGAAACGGTTATGAAAAATTAACAGAAAGTGAATCTAAAAAGTTAGATGCTGAAATAAAATCTAAAATTAAAAATTACTCATATATTTCTGGTAGAAATGAAAATGAAATTAGCGTAACTAAAAATGGAAATTATTTGATTGGAATCAGAGGTTTAACTGATGAAGATGGAGAAGCAACAGGCGGAACTATTGAAATTAGTTATGAAACTAAAGATTTGAAAACTTATATTCCATCAACATTGAAAATAACAAAAATAAATTAAACCTGCTGGTAACAGCAGTTTGCAAAAATGGCGGGTTTTGGGATTAATTTAAAGTTGGTTTTGTACTTGCAAAGTCAGTGTTTAACCGAAAGTTTAGGCTTCCTTAATCCGCCACTTCTGCAAGCTGCAAAACGTTGGCAGAAATTATAAAAAATCGATAAAATAGAACAAATGAAATCAAATAGAAATTTAATTATTTTAATGTTTATCTTATTAGTAAATTTTGGATTTAGCCAAAATAATAATGGAAAAATTCCTTTTTATGCATTACCTTATTACAATTATGATCCATTAACAATAACAATTGGAAAATATCAAAAAGAGTTATTAGTTGATAATGTTGATGAATTAAAAAAAGTCGAAGAGAAAATCAAAAATGATATAAATAATACAGACATAGAAAGTCTTTATATTTTATCAATAAGATTATATGACTTAGGACAAAAAGATGAGGCTTTTTATTGGTTTCAAACAGCAAAATCAAGAGCGAGAATATTTATTAATATGCTTGATAAAGAAAAAATGGGAAGCATTGGTTCAATTGCTTTTGAAACCAAACAATTTTTTGTTTCTTGTAATCAATTAGTTGGTGAATATATGAATGGATATGGTTTTAATGATTTCGACAAAGGATTAGAAACATATGAAAAAGTGAAAAATGAAGTGAAAAATATTCAATCATACAAAAATGTATATAAAAACATAAGTTTTATTGACGATAGTAATCTTGAAACTGAAAAAGCAAAAAAAGAGAAAGAATTAAGTGATGGAATTGATTATTTAAAAAAAAATAAAGAAGAAATAATTAAGAAAAGAATTGAGAGCGGAATACAAAACAAATATTAAATAACTTCTGCCAACAGCGGTTTCAAGAAATGGCGTGGCTCGGGATTTATCAGAAATGGGAAAGGTTATTAATTAAAAGTTTTAGTTATATTTGTAAAGGCTTGGTCTTGGTTCATCGCCACTTCATGAAGCCGCAAAACGATGATACGAAATCCCTACGGGCTTCCGTATCATCGACCGGGGCTTTGCACATGCACGAAGCCCTTCGGGACTTCGTACATCTGGGATTTTGCACAAGGCAAAACCCTGCGCAAAGCCCCGGTCGTTACCTGCAATTGCCAGCAAAACTTAACAAACATGAAATATTTTAAAATAGTAATTTTAGTATCTAGTTTATTAATAACATCTTTTACTTCTTTAAGTCAAAACAAGCTAAAAACAGGTTTCTATTACTTAGCAGAAAAAGAAAATGGAGCTGAACTAATAAAAGACATAGATTCTGAAGAAAAGTTTGCTGTTGACAAAAATGAAATACTAACTGTTGAAGATTTTAGCAGCTTAAAGCTTTTGATTAGAAATTTTGAGCCAAATCCATTGAAAGTTATCGAATTAAAACTAACCAAGAATGGTAGAAAAAAATGGATTGAAATTAAAAATCGAATATCAAAAACAGGTGAAAGTATATTATTCATTTGTAATGACAATGTTTATTTGGAAAAAACTATAATTGGTAAAAGCAATTTAAAAGATTCAACAATTGATTTATTCATTGAATCAAAATACCAAGAAGCAATTATGGAGATAATTAAATCTGAGATTAGCAACAGCAGGTAACAGCGGTAACTGTTGCACAACCCCTACTTTGTCAAAATAATTTTTTAAACAAATAAAATTTAACCTTTTTAAAAGCTGTTTTAGAGAGGTTTATTTTTGTTATTGCTAAAATCTAAATTCATATATCAAAAACCCTATTTTTTGGGGTAGTAAACTCCTTTTTTGGGGTTCAAGACTCCATTATTGACGTTCGTAACTCCAAAAAAGACGTTATAAGACGTATTTTTTGGGGTTGTAAACTCCTTTTTTGGGGTTCCGAACCTATTAATTGGGGTTCCGAACTCCTTTTAATACGTTGTATAACGTATTAAAAGGGGTTTCTAACGTATAAAATGGGGTTGTACAACGTATTTATTGGGGTTTCTAACGTCAAAAAACACGTTGTGTAACGTATTAAAAGGGGTTTCTAACGTATAAAATGGGGTTGTACAACGTAAAAAAAGTAGTTTGCAACGTATTAAAAGGGGTTGTATAACGTAATAAAAGGGGTTGTATAACGTATTAATTAGAGTTTAGCATATCCTTTAAGGAATTTACACCCCAAAACCTGAAACCCCAAACCTCAAACCTGAAACCCCAATTCTCCTTTTCACTACAATTCATCCATAAAAAATTACAGTTCGGTAAGAAACAATTTTGTAGCATAAGGCGCTAAAGTACTTTTACATCATAATTCAAAAAATAATCTTTAAAAACAGAAATTATGAAAACAATTATTTTAGCTACTGTATTATTTGTAACCAGTTTGATATCCGCTCAAACACCCTACGAACAAGGAATGGACAAAGCTTTGGGCTTATGGAAAGAAAACAAAGCAACCGAAGCATCGGCAGTTTTTGAAAGAATTGCAGCTGTAGAAACAACCAATTGGCTTCCGGCTTATTATGTTGCCATGGTAAACGCTACTGAATCGTTTAATCCGAAAAACAAAGAAAATGCTACAGCGTTAATCAACAAAGCGCAAAGTTTTCTGGATAAAGCTACAACTATAAGCCAAGACAATCCCGAATTGCTTATTATGCAAGCCATGATTAACACAGCGTTGATTGTACAAGACCCTATGACAAACGGTATGAAACTTTCGCAACCAACGTTGGAACTTTATGATACTGCTCAAAAATTAGACCCGAATAATCCGCGTGCAGTTTTTTGCAAAGCCGAATTTGAAATAGGTGGTGCTAAATTTTGGGGAACAGATACAACACCTATGTGCGAACAAGTACAAAAATCAATAACTTTGTTTGCTAACGAAAAACCAACAGTAAAATATGCTCCGTCTTGGGGAAAAGAAAGAGCCGAAGCTACGTTGCTTTCTTGTGCTAAAAAATAAAAACAATGCTACAAATGATTTTAAAACAATTTTATAAAGCAATAAAAACTTCCTTGCTTATTTCTGTTGTTTTGATTTTAATTAATCTTACACTTGGAAAAGCTACGCCTTCATTCGAAAATATTAAATGGATGTTTGTTTATTGTATGTGCTACAGCGTGTCTTTATACATTGTAAATGCACTAATTTTTTTGCAACTCGACAAGATTTTTGCTACCAAAAAACATTCGTCAAAACGAATTATTACAGGCATTGTGTCATCAGTAGTGGTATCAACCTTTGTAATATTCTTGCTTCATGCTTTTGAAATTGTAGTTATCCAAAAAAAATCATTTGACTATTTTATCAATCAAGAATCGCCAAACGATTACGTTTTTACGCTCATAATAACCATTATTGTTACGCTTACGGTTCATTTAATTTATTTCTATCAAGCGTATAATAAAGATAAAATAAAAGAACAAAAAATTATTGCTCGAACAGCCAATGCACAATTTGAAACGCTCAAAAACCAAATCGATCCGCATTTTTTGTTTAATAGTCTCAATGTATTGAGTTCTTTGATAGAAGAAAATCCAGATTCGGCACAGCGTTTTACAACTTCGTTATCCAAAATTTATCGCTATGTTTTGGAACAAAAAGATAAAGAATTGGTTACGGTTCAAGAAGAATTAGTTTTTGCCAAAACCTATATGAATTTGTTGAAAATGCGATTTGAAAATAGTATTAGCTACGAATTGCCACAAGATTTCAATAATCCAGAAGCCAAAGTAGTGCCGCTTTCGTTGCAACTTTTATTAGAAAACACCATTAAACACAATATTGTAAGCGAAAAAAAACCGCTGCATATTAAAATTTATGTAGATGGAAACAACTTGGCTATCGAAAATAATTTGCAGAAAAAAGAAGTATTACAAGAACGAAAAGGTGTAGGATTGCAAAATATTGTAGACCGCTATGCCCTACTCTCGCAACGAAATGTGATGGTTGAAGAAACAAAAGAATCATTTAAAGTAAAAATTCCAATATTAACAAAACAAATTACTGTTATGGAAACACAAAATATATATAACGAAAACACAGCCTATTTAATGGCAAAAGACCGAGTAGAAAAACTAAAAGGTTTTTACGGAAATTTAATTTCATACTGTATTATAATTCCGGTTTTAATCATCATTAATCTCAATACATCAAACTATCAATGGTTTTGGTATCCAATGCTGGGTTGGGGTTTGGGCGTTACGTTTCATGCACTGGAAACCTTCGGATTTGGTAAATCTTGGGAAGAACAAAAAATCCAACAATTATTAGAAAATGAAGATAAACAAAACTCTAATTGGAACTAATCATGGGAAATTTTAATACCGATTTTGAACGATACCAACGCGCCAAAAAACAAGTAGCCGAAATAAAAGGATTTTATATTCATCTCTTGTGGTTTATTGTTGGAAATGGCATTTGTATTTTTATTAATTTAAAATATTCGCCAGAGCATTTATGGTTTTTTTGGCCACTTTTGGGTTGGGGAATTGGCTTACTATCGCACGCTGCCAAAACGTTTAACTGGTTTCCGTTTTTCTCAAAACAATGGGAAGAACAAAAAATAAAAGAGTTTATGGAACAAGAAAACAACGAACAAAAAAAGTATCAGTAATGGCAAATGATTTTGAAAAATTTAGACAAATGAATAAAAAAGCATTCAAAAATTATGTTCCTACCAATGAGGAAGAAATAAAATTTTATGAAGCTTACAAAAGAGTAAAACAAATCAAAGGTTTTTACATTCACGCTATGGTTTTTGTAGTGATAAATATTCTGAATTTTATTGCTAATTATCAAGAATTAAAACCAAACGAAAGCTTTTTTACAATTAAAATGTTTTCAACCTTTATACTTTGGGGAATCGCGTTGTTCATACACGGACTTTCGGTATTTTTACCATCAATAATCTTAGGAAATGATTGGGAAGAACGCAAAATAAAACAAATCATGAACCAAGAAAAATCTCGTTGGGAATAGCTATGAGTACACCAAAAATTATTATCATCGAAGACGAAAAACCCGCAGCTCGCTTGTTACAACGCAAACTTGAAAAACTGGGGTTTGAAGTTAATCAGTTACTGCATTCGGTAGAAGAAGCTGTAGCTTGGTTTGAAAACAATACGCATCCCGATTTGATTTTTCTCGACATTCAACTTTCTGATGGATTATCGTTTGAAATTTTTGAAGCGGTTGCAATAAAAAGTGCTGTGATTTTTACAACGGCTTACGACGAATATGCGCTGCGAGCTTTTAAACTCAACAGTATCGATTATTTGTTAAAACCTATTGATGAAGAAGAATTGGAAATGGCAATCAACAAATTTCAAAATCAGTTTCAAAAAAATCCAGTAACGAATTTTGATTTTGAAATGATTAAAAAAATGTTGGTAAATCCTATTGATAGAGAATTTAAAAAAAGATTTACTATTAAAATGGGACAACAACTCAAAATGATTGCTATCGAAGAAGTTGAGTGTTTTTATAGCGAGAACAAAGGAACGTATCTACATACTTTAGACAATCGTAATTATCTTTTAGACAATACTTTAGAGCAATTAGAAACCGAACTCAATCCGAAAGATTTTTATCGAGTTTCCAGAAAATTTATCATTCCATTAAAAAGTATCAAAGAAATTCAATTACACAGCAATTCGCGTTTAAAAGTAATACTTCCAACTTATAAAGAAGACGAAATTATTGTAGCGCGTGAGCGTGTGAGTGATTTTAAAGAATGGCTTGGGTGAAATCAGTTGTCGGTTGTCAGTTGTCGGTTGTTGGTTAGAATTTTTATTTACTAAACCTGTGCAACGTATATGTCATTGCCGCCAATAGAAAAAAAGCAACTGCTTGATGTGTAACTCCTAACCACAAAGGTACTGAAAATAATAGTGTAAATACTCCTAAAGTAAATTGAACAAAAACAAAAAACACCAAAGCGTTTATTCCTTTCTTTTGTGTTGCTGATAGATTTTCTTTTTTGCCCTTAAAAAACAAAAGCAAAATTAATCCAACTACGATATAAGCTAAAGTTCTGTGTACAAATTGTACGCCGCTTTTACCTTCGGTAAATCGTGCGAGCCAAGTGTGTTTTTCGAGTGTAATACTTTCGTGAAAAAATTCTCCGTCGCTCATCAAAGGCCAATGGTTATGAATAAATCCGGCATCAAGACCAGCTACAAATCCGCCGTAAATAATTTGTATAACCAAAACAATCATGGCAATTCTACTCCATTTTCGCATGAATAAATTGATGGATTGTTTGTCGGGATAAATCAAATCTAATGCTACCCAAAGCGTATAAGCAAAGGTTAAAAAAGCAAAGGTTAAGTGCATCGATAATCTAAAATGACTCACATCAGGACGATTGAAATCGACCAATCCGCTTTTTACCATAAACCAACCCAAAAATCCTTGAAATGCACCCATTCCTAAAAGAATCAAACATTTCTGAAGTGTGGCTTTATCTAATTTCTTTTTAATTAAAAAATATACAAATGGAATGATGAATACAAAACCTAAAATACGGGCAATAAAACGGTGAAACCATTCCCAAAAATAAATGAATTTATAATCATCTATGGTAAAATGGCTATTGATACGCTGATATTCTGGGAATTTTTTATATTCGTTAAAAGCTGTTTGCCAAGCAGTTTCGCTCATTGGCGGAAAAGTATCGGTTACCAAATGCCAATCGGTCATAGATAATCCAGAACCGGTAAGTCTGGTAATTCCGCCCACAACCACCATTACAAATACAAGTACACAACCTGTAAGCAACCAATAAATAACAGATTTATTTTGATTCATAACTTTTTAATTATTAACACGTTTCAACCCCATTTTCTCTGCTTTATTTAAAACAAAATCAAGTGCGGGTTGGTATTCGTTTGGAATTTCGCCTTCCAAAATGGCTTCTTTTACAGCTTCTTTTAAAACTCCGATTTCTCGTGAAGGTTTTAAATTAAATATTTCCATAATTTCTTCTCCAGAAATTGGCGGCTGAAACTCTCGAACTCTATCGCGCTCTTCAACCTCAACAATTTTTTGTCGAACAACTTGAAAATTTCTGTGATATTTTTCGAATTTCTTTGGGTTTTTTGTCGTGATATCGGCTTCGCACAACGTCATCAAATTATCCACATCTTCGCCAGCATCAAAAACCAATCTACGCACGGCACTATCAGTAACAATGTCTTGTGCCAAAACAATAGGACGCGAACTCATCTCTACCATTTTTTGCACAAACTTCATTTTTTGATTTAATGGCATGTGCAATCGTTGGAAAATTTTCTTCACCATTTTTCCGCCCAAAAACTCGTGTCCATGAAATGTCCAGCCGTTTTTTTTGTCGAAACGTTTGGTTGGTGCTTTGCCAATATCGTGCAACAAAGCTGCCCAACGAAGCCAAACATCATCGGTATTAGGGCAAATATTATCCACAACTTCTAAGGTGTGATAAAAGTTGTTTTTATGTGATTGTCCTTCTACTTCTTCAACATTGTTTAAAGCTGTTAATTCAGGCAAAATAATATCCAACAAACCCGTTTGATACAAATGTAAAAACCCGATAGATGGTTTACTAGTTTCTAAAATTTTATTGAGTTCGTCTACGATTCTTTCATTTGAAATGATTTTTATTCGCTCGGCATTTCGTTTGATTGCATCGAGTGAATCTGTTTCAATTTCAAAATTTAATTGAGTAGCAAATCTTATAGCACGCAACATTCGCAACGGATCATCGCTATAGGTAATATCCGGATTTAGCGGTGTTTTAATGATTTTATTTTCTAAATCTTGCCATCCGTTAAAAGGATCTATCAACTCGCCAAAATTTTCTTTATTAAGCGAAAAAGCCAAAGCATTTATAGTAAAATCTCTTCGGTTTTGATCATCTTGCAACGTACCAGAAGCCACTAAAGGATTGCGACTTTCTTCGGTATAACTTTCTTTGCGTGCGCCAACAAACTCGATATCTGTGTCTTTGTAGCGCAACATTGCTGTGCCGTAGTTTTTAAAAACCTGAACTTTGGGTTTTGTTGGCAATAATTCGGAAACTCGTAACGCTAAATCTATTCCGCTACCTATGGCTACAACATCAATGTCTTTTTTGAGATTTCTACCTAATAAAATATCACGAACAAATCCGCCAATAACATAGCTTTCCAGTTGCAATTCTGAACAGGCTTGCGCTATGATATTAAAAATTGGATTTTGTAATTCGTAAGTGTAATTTTTATTTACCACAAATTCGCAGATTTTATTTTGAACTTATAATACGTTTGTACTCTAATGAAATTAAATTAAAATTTGCAAGAATTGCCAATTTATTTTTAGAAACTTTCAGATAATTTAGACACTGATTATAATGACTATTATTAAAACAATCTACTGTTTTAATTTCAAGTATAATGTTATCAAAAACTACAAAATCTGCATAAAACTTATGCGGTAATATTTTTCCCTTATAATTCACAGAAAATTCTTTTTCTCTTAGATATGGTATGTTATTTTCTTGAAATTCATATTCAATAGCATCTTTGTAAACAATTTCAGAAAATCCTTTACCAAGATTTTTATGAACTTCAAACAAAATTCCTATAATTGCATAACTTTCTTCTCTAAATAAAAAATCTTCCACTTTCAAAAATTAAAATTTGTGAATTCGCGGTAAGAATTTCTACAGGTGTATTACTTCGCCATAAGCGTCTGCTACGGCTTCCATTACCGCTTCGCTCATGGTAGGGTGCGGATGCACTGCTTTTAATATTTCGTGTCCTGTAGTTTCTAATTTTCGGGCAACAACCGCTTCTGCAATCATATCGGTAACGCCAGCGCCAATCATGTGGCAACCTAACCATTCGCCGTACTTAGCATCAAAAATCACTTTTACAAAACCGTCGGGCGTTCCTGCCGCTTTGGCTTTACCAGATGCTGTGAATGGAAATTTACCCACTTTTATTTCGTATCCTTTTTCTTTAGCTGCTTTTTCTGTTAAACCTACCGAAGCAATCTCTGGAGTGGCATACGTACAACCTGGAACGTTTCCGTAATCTAAAGCCTCTACGTGCATGCCAGCAATTTTTTCAACACATAATATTCCTTCTGCTGAAGCTACGTGTGCCAACGCTTGACCTGGTGTAACATCGCCTATGGCGTAATAACCCGGAACATTGGTTTGGTAATATGCGTTTACTAAAATTTTATCTCTATCGGTCGCAATGCCAACTTCTTCTAAACCAATGTTTTCAATATTGGTTTTTATACCCACTGCCGAAAGTAGAATATCCGCTTCTAAAACTTCTTCGCCTTTGGCTGTTTTTACAAATGCTTTTACACCATTGCCAGACGTATCAATTCTTTCTACAGAAGCATTTGTCATGATAGTAACACCTGCTTTTTTCATAGAACGCTCCATTTGTTTTGAGATATCTTCATCTTCAACCGGAACTATATTTGGCATAAATTCTACAATCGTAACTTCGGTTCCCATTGAGTTATAAAAATGGGCAAACTCAACTCCAATAGCGCCCGAACCAACAACAATCATTTTCTTTGGTTGCTCTGGCAATGTCATTGCTTGGCGATACCCAATTACTTTTTTACCATCTTGCGGTAAGTTTGGCAACTCGCGCGAACGAGCTCCTGTTGCAATAATGATATGGTCTGCGCTATATTCGGTTACTTTTCCGTCTTTATCGATAACATCAATTTTTTTTCCTGGTTTTACTTTACCAAAACCATCTATGACATCAATTTTATTTTTCTTCATTAGGAATTGAACGCCTTTGCTCATTCCATCGGCAACCGAACGCGAACGTGCTACTACGGCATTGAAATCTTTATCAAACTCTTTTACAGATAAACCGTAATCGGCAGCGTGTTTTAAATAGTCAAAAACCTGAGCCGATTTTAGCAAGGCTTTGGTAGGAATGCAACCCCAGTTGAGGCATATACCTCCTAAATTTTCTTTCTCGATAACGGCTACTTTAAAGCCTAATTGCGATGCTCTAATGGCTGTGACATATCCGCCGGGACCACTACCTAAAACTATGATATCGTATTTCATGAGTATAAAATTTTTATAGTGTGCAAATTTAGGAATTTAATTTTATAAAATAAGGATTGTTTTTTGGGTAATGTTGTTTCAGAAATAAAAAATTGTGTAGGTTTGAACTTTATCCAGCTTCGTAAAAAGTTACTAAGAAAAAACAAGTATTTCAAAATTGTGAGAGTTTACATAAAAAGATAAATGCCATCTACAATTTAATAAAATATAGTACATTTTATTAGAAAGTTATTCTAACACCTACTGTATTTATATTGTTTATTCTTATAAAATTGTAGTCTGACTTATAAGTAGTTTTTTTAGTTGTTTTTGTAGGTTGCGTTTCTTTTTTTATAATTCTTCTATTAGCGATATTCTTACCTATAACATACCCCATCAATATAGCTAACGGATAATCTGATGCCCAGTGAACTTTCCCACTTACCATATTAAAAGCCATCAATCCACCTAAGGTATATCCTACAGGTTTTATCCATTTTAGTTCAGGATAGTTGGTTGCTATGATTGTAACAGTAGCTATATAGGTTGTCATATGTCCCGAAGGCATAGCGTCATAGCTTGGAGTATTTTTTTGGAAAGCATTAAAACTTGGAAACGGATTCCATGCACCGCCATCTTTGGTTGCTGCAACAGGGCTTTCTCTTCCTGTAATTCGTTTTATTGATTGGGTTAAAATTCCAGCCGAGAAAAGTGCTTCTACCAATTCACTTGATGTGTTAAGGGCTCTATAGTCATCTTTCCCTATTTTGCCAATACCATAAAAAACACCACTTAGCAAAAGTGTTGTGCCACCATTTCCTACATAATACACAGCTGATGGAATATTTGTTGGAATAATTGAAAGTGTATTAAAAATTTTATTGTAACGTGCATCCTCGTTCCAACCACCTAATTTTTCACCCAACTTATCAGCATCCTCAATAATTTTTTGATCAAACGGAATAATGGCAATGGTTGTTCCTACTGCTAATGCATCCCATTTTAGATTTTCCTTTTGAATTGTAAATTTTCCAAAATCTAAAATATCCTTAGGAATATCTTTAAACATTCGCCATGTTGTAGGTTTTTTAAATCCAATAGCGCTATTGTCTTTGGCAACAATAAACTGGATGTCATCTTCGTTATTAAGTTTATGCTGACTAAATAAAAAGGTGTTGAAAAAAAGAAAAACTATAAAAATTTTATAATTTTTGGTATCCATTTTTTATTTGCTAAAATAATCAAGATTATGAAGTTAGCAATATTTAATAAAATAATTTCCCCGCGAATATAGAATCCTTTAGCCTGATTCGAAACCATTACCTAATTTTATTATCTTTGATAAAATCCAACATGAGTAGAAATTATTAATATAGCAGTGCAAGAGATTATGCAGGATTAAAAGGTTTATGAGATGATGTTTGTGTATTTCAGTTTTATAAGATCCTTAATCCAGCTTGGGATGGAAAATTTGCATATACAAAAGGAGCCTTTTCTACAACATCTTTTAAAACTGCTAATGGAGCTAAAGTAATATTAAATACAACTTCTTCTTCAACTGGAATGGCTTCTGTAAAAATAATTTCAGAAGGAGTTCAAATTTTATTTAGATTTGGAATGTTATGATAAAAAAACCACAAATACCAAGTTATATTTTTAATAAGAAATATTATAGTCATTTTTTATATACTGAATTTGATGTAGTTTTTAATAATTCATTTTATGAAAAAATGGTTTTATTAATAACCTCTATAAGTACAAAAGAAATTGAGTTTTATTCTGAAGAAAAAAAATATAAAATTAACATCTCGAATCCAACTATTTTTGATTTTATCATATTTTATGATGATTGTTTTGAAAATGATGCGCCTCTATATTATACAAATCATTATATTAAAGATAAAGAATCTAAATGGGAATTATATGTTTCTTTAGAGAATGAACTATCCATTTTTGCTTGCGAAAAAGAAATTTTATACACATTTAGTTTAATTTTTGAACCTTATAAAAACGAAACATTGGATACAAAATACAAAGTTATAACAGATATGTTTTCAGACAAAGAATGTAAACAAAACTTTATAGATTCATTAGAAAATAATTACCATTTTAAAGATTCAGAAAATTTTTCTAACACTTTGGAGAACTGTTAAAAAAGATAATGTTATAGATTAATTCAGCGGCCCCAAGCTGGTGCGAGCATCTTGCTCGTGCCCACAAAGTAGATAAAACAAAAACTACAATGGTAACAAGTTGTAGTTTTGTTTGATAATTTTTTTTGAAATTAATTTTTTACACAAATTACAAATTCTCACTGCTGAGCGCATACTTACCAAAATTTACGTACGTTTGAACTTTCTTTTATTTGTAGTAAAAATGAAAACCATAGCCGTAATTCCAGCCCGGTATGCCTCTACCCGATTTTCTGCCAAATTAATGCAAGATTTGTGCGGCAAAACCGTAATTTTAAGAACCTACGAAGCTGCTCTTGCCACACAATTATTTGACGACGTTTTTGTTGTAACCGATTCTGATTTGATTTTTGAAGAAATCGTATCGCATGGCGGCAAAGCCATTATGAGTCAAAAAGAACACGAAAGCGGCAGCGATCGCATTGCCGAAGCAGTAGAAAATTTAGATGTAGATATTGTGGTAAATGTGCAAGGCGACGAACCTTTTATTGATACCGAACCACTAAAACAACTCATTGCTGTTTTTAAAAATGATACAGCTAAAAAAATTGATTTGGCTTCATTGATGTTTGAAATTCAAGATGAATCCGATATTGAAAACCCTAATAATGTAAAAGTTGTAGTAGACCAGCAAGGCTTTGCGCTTTATTTTTCGCGATCGGTAATTCCGTATCCGAGAGAAAAAAATGTTGGCGTTCGTTTTTTTCAACACATTGGTATTTATGCTTTTAGAAAACAAGCGTTGTTAGATTTTTATTCGTTGCCTATGAAAAGTTTGGAAGCATCTGAAAAGCTCGAACAACTGCGCTATTTAGAATTTGGCAAACGCATTAAAATGATAGAAACATCGCATAAAAGCATCGGAATTGATACCCTTGAAGATTTAGAAAAAGCTCGAAAATTTTTGGGTTGCTAATACAATTTGGTACTTGGAATTTGGAATTTGGTACTTGGAATTTAGAATTTGAAATTTAGAATTTGAAATTTATAATTTTTTAATGCATTGCACGTTTCTTAATCATTCCGCCTTTGGTGTCTTTTATTCTATTCTGAACAATAAATGCTTTAGGATCAACTTTGGCAATTTCGAATAAAAGTTTTGAAATATCCAACCGAGTAACTACACAATACAGTACACTGGTTTCGTTTTGGAATTCGCCACGAGTACCAAACCCTTTTTCGGCTTTTAATACTGTAATTCCAGTGTTTAGGTTTTTAGAGATAACTTCTTTTAAAGCCACATGATGCTCGGAAATAATCATCACACCAATGTATTCTTCAACACCATTCAAGATAAAATCTGCTGTTTTTGAAGCCGAAAGATAGGTAAGCATCGAATACATTGCCGTTTCGATAGAAGTTAGTAAAATCGCTACCGAAAAAAGCAACACGTTAAAAACCGTTATAAAATCGCCAACCGTAAGTGCGCCACGCTTGCTAATGGTAATTCCCAAAACTTCGGTGCCATCTATCACAGCACCACCACGAATAGTAAGCCCAATACCAGCGCCTAAGAAAAAGCCACCAAAAACTGCAATCAGCAATTTATCTTGTGTAAGCACCGGAAACTGAAGGTAATGCACTAATATAGATAAAGACACTATACAAACTACACTTTTGAGTGCAAATCGCATCGAGATTTGTCTGGCGCCTAAAATAATGAACGGTAAATTAACCAAAATTATTAAATAAGATAATTCTAATTTGGTTACAATTTCTAATAATAATGATACGCCCATGGCGCCACCATCGAGGAACTTATTGGGCAACAAAAAACCTTTTAATCCAACCGATGCCATAGAAACGCCCATACACATCAAAAAAATATTTTTGATATTTTCGCGATAAATAAGGTTTTTTATCCGATTTGAGATTAAATTTCTGCGTTTTTCAAAATCCATTTATCCTAATTTTTTTATGGTAAATAATTCGTTGTGTTCTTCTACTTTCGGATACATTCTTAGTGAATAATTGCCTCCAAATTTAGATTTGTATTGTTGATTTCTTTCTGCATCTTTCTTGCTGATAACCATTGTGTTAAATAAAATAAAACCATTTATATTTAATATATCATGCAATCGATTAATAAAATAATCTTGAAACAAAAAACTAGGCATATTAGTATCTTGAAAAATGTCGATTATTATCAAATCGTAAGTTTCTTGCGACTTTAAAACAAAATTGAAAGCATCATCTACAATTAAATCCAGATTTCGTATTTTATCCAATCCAAAATACTGATTTGCTAAGTCCACTACTTTATCGTCAATCTCTACACCAGTGATTTTTCCTTTAAATTTAATTTCCTCAACCAATGTTTTGATAACGCTACCACCGGCAACACCCAAAACCAAAACAGATTTAAACTTTCGGATTCTTTCGTAACCAATATATTTCAACCCCTTTCTCAAAATGCGTTGCAAACTGCCGTACGAATAATTGGTATTTTTACTATCCAAAACCAATTCTCCATTATTCCAAGAAATTTCTAAAGTATGGCTTATTGTCGATGGTTCTTTTATAATATTTACTGGCAAAAAATAACTCAAATATTTTTTAATCATCATTTTTAAGGCTGTAATTGAATATTGCCTAAATTTACACAAATTTTTGAAATGAAAAAAGCCATATACAAAATAATATTTTTTAAAATTTTGGGCTGGAAAATTATCGGAACTGTAGACGAGAAAATCAAGAAATGTATTTTGATGGTTTTGCCACATACCAGTAATTTAGATTTTTTTGTTGGCGTTTTTGTGCGCGGAATTATTGGAATCCCGATGAATTTTGTTGCCAAAAAAGAATTGTTTATTTTCCCTTTTGGTTATTATTTTCGGGCAATAGGCGGCGCTGCACTCGACCGAAGCGGCGGCAAAAATGTTGTAGATGCCACAGTAGATGTATTTAATTCGCACGAAGTTTTCAGGCTGGGCATTGCTCCCGAAGGCACTCGAAAAAAGGTATCCAAGCTTAGAACCGGATTTTATTATATTGCGCTCAAAGCCAATGTTCCTATTATTCCTGTTGCTTTTGATTTTTCTAAAAAAGAAGTTCGTTTTGGACAACCATTTTATGTAACCGGAAACTACGACGAAGATTACAAAGAGCTTATCCGCTTTTATAAAGGCGTAGTGGGCAAAATTCCAAAAAACACTTACGATTTTACTGTCTAAAAAATGGATTATTTAGAACTATACAACCGCTATAAAGAGCAGTCGCTTTTTGGCAGATATATTACACTCCAAAAAATTGAGCCTTTGTTGGAAAAGTTACATCCTACAAAAATTGGTACTTCGGTTCTTGGTAAACCCATTTATCAATATACAATTGGTAACGGAAAAACAAAGGTTTTTATGTGGAGTCAAATGCATGGTAATGAAAGTACCACAACCAAAGCCTTGTTTGATTTCTTCAATTTTTTGAATTCAAATGAAAAATTAGCAACTACTTTTTTAAGCACTTTTTCGCTTTGTATTTTACCGATGGTAAATCCTGATGGCGCAGAAGCTTATACCCGAGTAAATGCCAACGATGTTGATTTAAACCGAGATTCTGTAAACTTATCCCAACCCGAAAGCGTGGCACTTCGGCAAGTGTTCGATACATTTCAGCCCGATTATTGCTTCAACCTACACGACCAACGCACCATTTTTGGAGCTGGAAACACAGGAAATCCGGCAACTGTTTCTTTTTTGGCGCCAGCTTATAACGAGGCTCGAGAAATAAATGCTGTACGAGAAAAAGCCATGCTAGTTATTGTAGCTATGAACGATGAATTACAACAGCATATTCCAAACCAAGTGGGAAGATTTGATGATGGTTTTAATTTGAATTGTATTGGCGATATGTTTACGTCATTGGGCGTACCAACCGTTTTGTTTGAAGCTGGGCATTATCAAAATGATTATTACAGAGAATTTACCCGAAAAATGATTTTTATAGCATTGCTATCGGGCTTGAAATCAATTTTCGAAAACGATGTAGAATATAATAAAATTGAAAATTATATGAAAATACCTCAAAATGAGATGGTTTTTTTTGATTTTCTTTATAAAAATGTCAAAATAAATTGTGAAAATAAAGAAATAATCACGAATTTTGCCGCACAATTTAAAGAAGAATTAATAGGAGACGATATCCAGTTTCGAGCTTATATTGCCGAAATTGGAAGTTTAGAAAACAAGTACGGTCATTATCAATACAATGCCCATAAAATGAAGTTTTTATCTCCACATTTTACACAACCCAATATAAATGACGCTGCGGATTTTTGTATTGGCGAGCTAAAGACAATTTTTAAAAACGGTATAAAAATTTAATTTGAAAAACAGCTATGAGTAACAAATTTAGATTAGACGAAGTCGATCACCAAATTTTGGATATGTTGATAGACAACACCAGAATTCCCTTTACCGATATAGCCAAGCAGCTACTTATTTCGGCAGGAACTGTACATGTTCGTGTTAAAAAAATGGAAGATGCAGGTATTATTACTGGTTCTTCATTATCATTAGATTACGAAAAATTAGGCTATTCTTTTATTGCTTATGTAGGTGTATTTTTAAACAATACTTCGCAAACAAAGTTTGTATTAGAACGCATCAACGAAATACCATTTGTAACTGTGGCACACGTTACTACAGGAAAATTTAATATCTTTTGTAAGATTAGAGCAAAAGACACAAAACACGCCAAAGATGTAATCTTTATGATTGATGATATCGATGGTGTTTATCGCACCGAAACCATGATTTCGTTAGAGGAAAGTATCAACGATAAAAAACGTTTGATGCATACCATTTTTAAGGATATATAAAAAGCAAAAATTAAACAGTAATAGTAAGCACAAGCATTCGCACTTGTGCTTTTTTTATGGTATTTTTGCACCGCACAATAATATTTTGGCATAGTTTACGTTATTATTTTGAGAATTCTCTTTTTGAAAAAAAATAAATACATATCTGTTTTTCTAATCTTTTTTGTTCAATATTCATTCGGACAAATTGGAGGCAAGTCTGTATACGAGTTTTTAAACATGATAAATTCACCGCGGCAAGCCGCAATGGGTGGTAAGGTTATTACACTCTATGATTATGATGTAAACCAAAGTCAATTTAATCCAGCTACAATTAACGAAGAAATGCACAACCGATTGGCTGTGAACTATGGTAATTTATACGGAGGAATCACATACGGAACTGCAGCTTACGCTTACACGTACGACAAACACGTAAATACCTTTACTGCCGGGATTAACTATGTAAACTACGGAAAATTTGAAGGTTATGACGAAAATGGTGTAAAAACAAGCTCTTTTACAGGTAGCGATATTGCCTTATCTTTTGGCTACGGATACAATGTTCCATTTACTGATTGGTATTTGGGCGGAAGTGCCAAACTCATCAACTCAACCTACGAAACCTACTCTTCTTTTGGTGCGGCTGTAGATTTGGGCGCGCTGTATATTGATACCCAAAACGATATAAACTATGCCATAAGCATACGGAATGTTGGTACACAAATCACCACATTCTCAGGAACGCGCGAAAAAGTTCCAATGGAAGTTATGCTGGGTATTTCGCAATTAGCGCCCAATGTTCCAATCCGATGGCATCTTACATTAGAAAATATGCAACAATGGAAACTTGCTTTCTCCAACCCAAATCGAGCTGTGAATAGTATCGACGGAAGTTCTACACAAGAAAAAACAGGTTTCTTCAACAATGCCTTGCGACATGTTATTATAGGTGCCGAATTATTTCCAGATAAAGGATTTAATCTACGATTGGGTTATAATTTTAGACGTGCCGAAGAACTACGAATTGTAGAACAACGAAATTTTTCTGGGATTTCAGTCGGGGTTGGACTCAAAATGGGACGTATAAAATTTGATTATTCCTATTCTCGATACACACTCGCTTCCAATACGAGTCTTTTCGGAATTACTATAAATTTGAATGAAGATTATTGATATATGCAAAACTTTACAATGATTGCCAAAACCTTTTTTGGTTTTGAAGAAATACTTGCTCAGGAGCTAAGAACGTTGGGCGCACAAAACATCAAACTTGGCACGCGTATGGTGAGTTTTGCCGGCGACAAAGGTTTTATGTACAAAGCCAATTTAGCCCTGCGTACCGCACTCAAAATTTTAAAACCAATTCACACTTTTAAAGTTTTTAACGAGCAAAGTTTATACACCGGAATTCAGCAAATAGATTGGAGTACTTATTTTAATAGCAACCAAACTTTTGTAATAGATAGCACTGTTTATTCGGATAATTTTAAGCATTCGCAATTTGTATCGCAAAAAGCTAAAGATGCTATAGTAGATCAATTTCGGGAGAAAACAGGACAACGCCCAAGCATCGACAAAGATTTTCCCGATGTACGAATCAATATTCACATCGATAGAGATCAATGCTCGGTAGCGTTAGACAGTTCGGGCGCTTCACTACATCATCGTGGTTATCGCACTGCTACCAACATAGCGCCTATAAACGAAGTCTTGGCAGCCGGAATGCTTTTACTTTCGGGTTGGGACGGCAAAGGCGATTTTCTTGATCCAATGTGTGGTTCGGGTACGTTACTGATTGAAGCAGCTATGATTGCTTGCAATATTCCTGCAAACATCAACCGAAAAGAATTTGCTTTTGAAAAATGGAGCGATTGGGACAACGATTTATTTGATACCATTATTGATAGTTTGATGTCGAAAACACGCGAATTTCATTATACAATTCAAGGTTACGACAAAGCGCCAAGTGCAATCGAAAAAGCAAAAAGCAATATCGCCAACGCATCATTGGAAGATTATATCACTGTTTCAAAAATTAATTTCTTTGAAAGCGAAAAAGAAACACAAGGTCCGTTACACATGGTATTCAATCCGCCGTATGGCGAACGATTGGATATCGAAATGGAAAATTTTTACAAACAAATTGGCGATACATTAAAACAAAATTACCCAAATACTAATGCTTGGTTTATAACATCTAATCTCGAAGCTTTGAAATTTGTAGGTTTAAAACCTTCCAGAAAAATAAAACTTTTCAATGCCAGTTTAGAATCTAAATTGGTAAAATACGAAATGTATGCCGGAAGTAAAAGAACAAAATTTCAATTAAATTCTTAGACTAATAGATAGTTAGACTAATAGATAATAGACTTGAACCCAAAACCTTGAACCCTTAAATAAACATGAACAATTATATCGCATATCATTTTACCATAGAACCTGTAGCATTGGGTTCCGAAATATTAATTGCCGAACTCGGAGAAACTGCTTTTGAAAGTTTTGTTGAAACCGAAACTGGAATATCAGCTTATATTCAAAAAGAACTTTTAACCGATGATGTATTAGAGGATATTCAAATTTTACAATCGGACGAATTTAAAATTTCGTATTCCATCGAAGAAATTGAACAAGTAAATTGGAATGAAGAATGGGAAAAAAACTTCGAACCTATTGATGTTGATGGTATTTGTTATGTGCGAGCGCCTTTTCATGAAAGATCGAATGCACAATTTGATATTGTAATAGAACCCAAAATGAGTTTCGGAACCGGTCATCACGAAACAACACACATGATGATTCAGCATCTTTTGGAACTTGATGTTACCAATTTAAAAACTTTGGATATGGGTTGTGGCACAGCTATTTTGGCTATCCTTGCCGAAATGAAAGGCGCCAAACCTATCGACGCTATTGATATCGACAACTGGTGTTATCTCAATTCTATAGAAAATGCCGAACGAAACAACTGCAAACACATATCGGTTTATGAAGGCGATGCTGCTTTATTACCTGGAAAAAAATACGATTTAATCATTGCTAATATCAACAGAAACATTCTGCTAAACGATATGCAAACCTATGTAGATTGCTTGAACAAGAACGGAATTTTACTTCTTAGCGGATTTTATCAAGAAGATTTTTCGGCGATAAATGATTCGTGTACCGAAAAAGGTCTTATATTTGAGAAGCAATTTGAGCGAAATAATTGGGTTGCTTTGCGATACCATTTTGCGAATTAATGACTGGTGTATTTACAAATAAACTAATTATAAAATAAACACATCTACAATAAAATGAATACCATAGAAAAAGTAAAAGAAGAAGTACAAACCAACGAAAGTATTGGCAACACCAACGAAATTGTACTATACAATGATGATGTAAATACTTTTGACCATGTAATAGATACACTTGTTTATGTGTGCAATCATACAGCCGAACAAGCCGAACAATGTGCTATTTTAGTGCATTACAAAGGAAAATGCACAGTAAAAACTGGTGTTTTTGACGAACTAAAACCGCAATGTACACAACTTTTAGAAGCTGGTTTGAGTGCCGAAATTGTTTAGTATGAAAAAAACAGCGTTGTTATTACTTTTTAGTTGTATTGCTTGGGCGCAAATGGCTTCCAAAGGAAAACTGGATATGATTCAAAATTTTGCATCCAATTATGTAGATGCTCGAAATGTGGCAATCTGGTTACCCGAAAATTATTCAAAAAAAGAGCAATACAATGTGTTGTATATGCACGACGGACAAGCCTTATTTGACCCGAGTACAACGTGGAACAAACAAGCTTGGAATGTAGATGATACCACTCAAAAATTAATAACCGAAAACAAAATCCAAAAGTGCATTATTGTGGGTGTTTATAATAATCCGATGAAGCGCCATATTGAATATTTTCCGCAAAAAGCCTACAAACTTTTAAACAAAGAAGACAAAAAACGTGTTACCGAAAATTTACAACAAAACAATAGAATCAAAGAAGAATTTAAACCCATTTCGGATTCTTATTTGAAGTTTCTTGTAGAAGAACTAAAACCGTATATCGACCAAAATTATTCGGTTTTCACCGATAAAGAACATACGTTTATTGCTGGTTCAAGTATGGGCGGACTAATTTCGATGTATGCCGTTTGCGAATATCCAGAAGTTTTTGGTGGTGCGGCTTGTATATCTACACATTGGCCTGGTGTTTTTGCAATGGATAAAAATCCTATTCCTGATAGTTTCTTGGTGTATCTACGCAAAAATATTCCCAATCCAGAAAATCATAAATTTTATTTTGATTGTGGCAACATGACTTTAGACGCAAATTATTTACCCTTACAAAAAGAAGTTGATGCTATGTTTAAAGAAAAAGAATACACATCAAAAAACTATTTGTCTTTATTTTTTGAAGGCAAAGACCATTCGGAAAACTCATGGGCAGAACGGTTTTCTGCACCTTTAGAATTTTTATTAGCTAAATAATTTATCGGTATTTATCGTTTAAACCTTTGCCTTCCAAAATCATTGGTTTGATTTTTTCAAAACGCGATATTTTGGTTTTTTCCTGTTTTGCAGTTTCGATATATTCTAAAAATTCTTTCTGTTTATAAGGCGAAAATTTTGAGAATGCTTCCAATAAAACTTTGTCTTTTTCGAACTCGTTATTCAAAAATTCAGAAATAATTTTTTCAGTTTTTTGAGGTTTGTGCGCAATACCTTTTTCTTCGTTGGCAATAGCTTCATTTATATATTGCAAAATAAGTTTTTCGTTTATTTCTTCTTTCGAAGAAAATCGCCATTGACGCAAAGCTTTTGTAGTTTCGCTTGCAGCAATCAAAACATTTGCCTTATCTTCTAAAAAAGCTCCGTTGAAAAACCAAATAGTAAAATAGTTTTTGAATCCGCCTAAACCCAACACATTTTTTTTGTTATGTACATAAACAATTCCACCCCATTTTTTTGCTTCTTACAAAGGTGTTTTCAGAATAATATCGGTTAAGATTGCGATTTCTTCTAACCATAAATGGTTTTTGTTCCACGGATTTTTTTCTTCGTTCATAACAAAGGTATTGGGTTAAGGGTTTTGAGTTTATCTCAAAAACTAATTAGCTGATACTGTTAGACTAACTTAATTATCATATAAAACATCAAAGAGTAAAAAATATAATCCGAAATTTAATTTCTATACTTCAGTCTTATTCTCGATATAACTTGCTGGTATCAGTTGTTTTCTTTTTCAATTTCAATGAATATTGGCATATGGTCACTTAGTTTTAACCATTGATCCGCTTGACCTATTTCAAACTTTTTTGTTTGTCTGATTATTTCTTTCGAACCAAAAATATAGTCAATATGATAAGGTCTTGTAATTTTTTTCTGAAAAAACAAAGTTGGTTTCAATTCCTTTCCGTGTACTTCTCCTGTCAATTTATGGTAAATACTTTCAATTCCAACCTCTTTTAGTTCGTCTACTACATCTGAATGATTCCACCACCTGTCCCATTCATCCCAAATCGCATTGCTGTTAAAATCACCAGCTATTAAAGTTCCATTAAGTTTGTCCTTGTTTACTTGCAGGTATTTCCATAATTGTCCAATATAAGCAAAATTTGGCGAGTTGTTTCTATGCGTCCAAACAGCAAGTAGCTCTAAGTCATCATTTACTCTACAAGGCAAAAAATATTTTACAGTATGGTTTTTAAAAATATTTGTCCAATATAATTTTTCAAGTTTTATTTCTGGTTTCGCAAAAATTCCGAGTCCTTTATTTTTTGTATCTCCAATCCATAAATAATTTTTAGCCCAAGTTTGATATTCAATATGTTTGCTTTCGTTAGGATTCTCACACTCTTGAATAATAAAAATATCTGTCTGAAAATTCAATAAGCTTTCGAACTTATTCCTAAACGCCCCATTACAATTCCAAGTTACAATTTTCAAAACTGTGTCATTTAGAATACTAACTAATTATTCGCAGCTGTAATCTCAGCAATGCGCACAATTACATCTACTGCTTTTTGAATACTTTCTACAGGCACATATTCGTATTTTCCATGGAAATTATGCCCGCCCGCAAAAATATTCGGACAAGGTAATCCCATATACGAAAGGCGCGAGCCATCGGTACCACCACGAATTGGTTTTATGATTGGCTCTATTCCTAAATCGCGCATGGCTTGTTCGGCAATGTTCACAATAAACATCTGCGGTTCAACCTTTTCACGCATGTTGTAGTATTGGTCTTTTATTTCGGCATGGCAAATAGCTTCACCAAATTGAGCCTGATACTGTGCATTTATTTTATCTACAATTTCTTGAACCAACTTTTTGCGAGCTTCAAATTTTTGCATGTCGTGATCGCGAATGATTAGCTCTACTTTGCTTTCTTCGATGCTACCCGAAAGCCCAGTGATATGGAAAAAACCTTCGTAATCTTGTGTTTCCTGCGGAATTTCGTTTTTAGGTAATTGATTGATAAAATCATTAGCAATAAGCATCGAATTTATCATTTTACCTTTGGCATAACCCGGATGCACGCTTTTTCCTTTAAAAATTATTTTTGCTCCAGCAGCATTAAAATTTTCGTATTCCAACTCCCCTATTTGGCTACCGTCCATGGTATAAGCCCAATCGGCTCCAAATTTTTCTACATCAAAAAAATCGGCACCACGCCCAATTTCTTCATCGGGTGTAAACCCAACTTTTATGGTTCCGTGTTTTATGTGCGGATTTTGAATTAGATATTCCATAGCCGACACAATTTCGGTAATACCGGCTTTGTCATCAGCTCCTAAAAGTGTAGTTCCATCGGTTGTTATAAGCGTTTGTCCTTTGTATAACAATAAATCTTCGAAATAACTTGGCGAAAGCACAATGTTTTTTTCGGCATTTAAAATAATATCACCACCATCGTAATTTTCTACAATTTGTGGTTTTACATTGGCTCCAGTAAAATCGGGCGAAGTATCAAAATGCGAAACAAAACCTATAGTTGGTACGTGATGCGAAACATTACTCGGCAAAGTTGCCATGATATAGCCTTTTTCGTCGATACTTACTTCTTGCATACCAATTTGTTTGAGTTCTTCTACCAGCAAATTGGCAAGGTTAAATTGTTTTGCTGTACTTGGTGTGGTTTCAGAATTTGGATCCGATTCGGTATCGATGGTTACGTATTTAAAAAAACGGTCTATTAAATGTTTCATGGGTTTTAAAATTTTCCCAAATATACAAAAGACATTTTTTTATAAATTGTATCTTAAGAAAAAGTTGTCTATATCTTATTCGATATTTTTTATTAACTTGCAGAAAATAAGTATTTGTACTAAAATGGAGTTTGAATTTCATCCTTTACTCATTATAATTCTGATAATTTTTATCATTACACTACTCTTTTTGCTTTATAATGAAAGTACTGATCATCAGAAAAAAATTAGAAATAAAAATAAAAAAATAAAGCGCTATAAATTAATTGAAGAAATTACTGGAAATACATTTTGGGAGTGGGATATCAAGAAAAATCATTTGGTTTTTAACCGATTACTAAAAAGAGAATACGGTTATAATCCTAAAAAAATTAATCAAAATATTGAGTGGTGGTTAGAGCGCATTCACCCAGAAGATTCTGTAGATGTGTCTATAGATTTATACAAATTTGTTGCAGGTAAAGGCGAAGCAACATGGTTTTACGAATACCGCTTTTTATGTGCCGACGGTAGCTACAAGCACGTACTAGACCGTGGGCAAGCAATTCTGAGAGATAAAAATGGTAGCGTCCTAAAAATGATTGGTACGATGCAAGATGTATCTGTTATTAAACTTGAAGAAGAACGTTTAAAACAACTCGATAAAGCTATCAATCAATCGAGAGAAGTAAAATTTGTCTTAGAAAATATTGATGATGACACGCTTCCAACGATTATATATATTAACGACTCGATAACCAATTTATTAGGAATCAACAAAAAAAATATAGTAGACAAACCTATAGATGAAGCACTTAGCGATAGACTAAAAGAAAAATACCTGCCAAAATTAAAATTAGCTATTGCTCGTAAAATGGAATTTAGTTTTGAGGAAAATGTTTATACCACCGATGGCGATTCTATTTGGATAAACTTTACTATTTATCCGATAGAAATTAGTGGCGAAGAATCAGATTTTTGGATAGGCATTATTTATGATATAACCAATCAAAAATTACGGCAGTTAGAAAACGAAAGTCTTATCAAAGAACTTATTGTAAAAAATAATGAGTTACGCCACTTTTCCTACATCACATCGCATAATCTACGCGCACCTATTGCTAATTTAAAAGGTATTATTCAACTTATGTTGCAATACGACCCAAGCAAAGAAGAAGTTATTGAATATTTAAATGCTTTAGATTCGAGCACCAATCTTCTAAACGAAACTATCGAAGATTTAATGAAAGTAATTATAATAAAAGACAAATTAACTGTCGAAAAAGAATTACTCTCAATAGAAGACATAATCAACCAAATAGTAAAACAACTTAGTATTAGTATTAGCGAAATTGAACCAGATATCACAACAAAATTTGAAGTTAAAATACTAAACTTAAACAAAAGTTATTTTGAAAGCATTATGCTAAACCTAATTTCTAACTCTTTAAAATACAGGAAATTAGACCAAACATTACACATTACAATCAATACATTTTTAAAAGAAAACCAAATTGTTTTAGAATTCGAAGACAATGGCATTGGTATTGATTTGGAAAGAAATAAAGATAAAATATTTGGTTTGTATCAAAAATTTCACAACCGAAGCGATAGCAAAGGCATGGGCTTATATATTATAAAAAATCAAGTGGAAGCCATGAACGGAACTATAACTGTAGAAAGTAAAGAAAATATTGGAACAAAATTTACATTAACTTTTAATCCATAAAATTATGCATATTTTATATATTGATGATGACACGATTGCATCATTCTTTTTTAAAAAAGTTTGCTCAGTTATTAATAGAAACAATTTAGTTATCAATATTGCTAAAAACGGAAAAGAAGCACTTGATTTTATAAAAAAAACAGATGTAATGCCCGAGTTACTCTTTGTAGACCTCAATATGCCCATTATGGATGGTTGGCAATTTTTAGATCATTTTAAAGAAATTAATAACCAACAAAAAGAAAAAAGTGTTGCTGTGATTGTATCTTCAACTTTAAATCCGGAAGAAATTGATAAAGCAAAAGAATACAATAATGTAGTAAAATTTATTAGTAAACCAATAACTACCGAACTTGTGGAGGATTTATTAAATAAATATTGCAAAGCTTCTAATGCATAGCATCGGCTGGGTTAATTTTGTTTTTATTCTTATTTGCAAAAAATATAACTGGTATACAACATAAAAATAAAATTCCTAAATACAAAAAAATATCGCGATACGCCAAAACTGTGCTTTGCTTTAAAATCGAATAATCCATAACTTGATGTGCCTTATTCAAGGCTTCGTTATAGCTAAATCCTTTGGCTTGAAAACCTTTTTGAAGTTGTAAAATTCGCTGTTGCACTTCGTATTTTGAACCGTCAAGATTTGCAATTAAATCTACACGATGCGTTTGTGAAAAACGTGTGATAAATGTGGTAATAATAGCTATACCAAACGAACCGCCCAACTGACGCATCATTCCGGTAAATGCGGCTCCTTCGCCAATACTTTTTCCTTGTAAAGTTGCTAATGACAATGTTGTGATGGGTACAAACAATAAGCCCAAACCTATACCTCGTAATACCAATGGCCAAAAGAAATGTTCTACACCAGTATCGGGTGTCATTACATTATACATGCTATAAGTAAAAACGAAGAAAATTAAAAATCCAACAGCAACCATATAAGCTTGTGGTACGCCATTCTGAATCATCTTCCCAATAAATGGCATCATAATGGCTGTGGTTATCGAACCTGGTATGAGTAAAAGTCCGGCATCGGTAGCTGTCCAACCTAAAATAGATTGTGTGTAAATAGGAATTATCAAAGTGGAGCCATACAAACCAAAGCCTAATATAAATCCTAAAATAGTTCCTATTCGTAGATTTTTATCTTTTAAAACCGATAAATTTACTATCGGATATTCATAAACCGATTCGCGCCAGATAAATGCCAGTAATCCTACAAATGACACTATACTCAACAACACTATGGTTGAGTCTTCAAACCAATCGTCTTGTTGCCCATGCTCTAAAACAAATTGCAATGAACCTATAAAACTTGCCAAAAACAAAATACCCCACCAATCAACCTGATTACTCTTTAATTTTTCGCCATATTTAGGACTACGAACAAATGTAAGCGTTAAGAAAGTTGCAATTATACCGATAGGAATATTGATATAGAAAATATATGGCCACGAATAATGTTCTACCAAATAACCACCTAATGGCGGCCCAAGTGTTGGCCCAACAATTACACCCATTCCATAAATGGCTTGTGCCATACCACGTTTTTCTGTTGGATAACTTTCGGTAATAATTGTTTGGGCTGTAACCAACAAAGCGCCTCCGCCTAATCCTTGTATAAAACGGAATAATACCAGCTCCCAAATATTAGAAGCATTTCCGCACAAAAAGGACGCTACTGTAAAAATAATTATGGAAACCGCAAAATAATTTCTTCTTCCAAATTGTTGCGAGAGCCAACTTGTCATAGGAATTACAATAACATTGGCAATTGCATACGCAGTAATTACCCAAGCCACATCTGTAAGCGTAGCACCAAGACTACCTCGCATATCAGTAAGTGCTACATTAACAATAGTAGTATCTACAATTTCGAGTAAAGCACATAATATTGCCGTAATGGTAATTATAACCCTACGAAAACCGAACTCTACTAAATCGTCTTGTGTGTTTACTGCCGCCATATTATTTTAAATGTACATCTACCGTTACATTCATTCCCGAACGCAAACGGGCTATTTTTTCTTTGTTGTTTTTGTCATCAAAAGCTATTTTTACAGGCAAACGTTGTACTGTTTTTACAAAGTTCCCAGTAGCGTTGTCTGGTGGTAATATCGAAAATTTGGCTCCTGTTGCAGGCGAAAATGAAACTATTTTTCCAGTAAATTCGGTATCCGGAAAAGCATCTACAGTAATACCAACCTCTTGGCCTACCAGCATTTTGTTGAATTGTGTTTCTTTAAAATTAGCAACTACCCACAGATCTTGTGTTTTAATAATATAAAACAAGGATTGTCCTGGCTGCACCATTTGTCCTGGTTGGATGTTTACTTTTGATAATTGCCCGTCTTCTGATGCAGTAATAACTGTATATTTTTTATTGAGTTGTGCCGCATCTAAAACTGCTTGCGCTCTTGCTTTATTGGCTTCTGCCACTTTTATTTGCTTTGATGAAACAGCACTACGTGATGCTGCAATATTTTTCTGAAAACTTGTTGCACGTTGTTGTTCCTGTATTACTTTTAGTTGTGCCAAAGCTTCATTTTTTGTTGCTTCAGCTTGTTCAAACTGCTGTTTTGTAATAGAACGTTTTTCGTATAAATTTTTGAATCGCTCGTAATCGTTTTGAGCGCGTTGTAATCGTACTTTCGCAGCGTCGATACTTCCGTAAGCCGATTGCATTGTGGCATCTGAAGCAGATACTGTGGCTTGTGCCGTATTGATGTCGGCTTTGGCAACTTCATAACTTTCTTCGGCTGCAAGCAAAGCTGCTTTGGCTTCTTGAATTTTAACATCAAAATCGCGCGAATCAATAACCAAAAGTGTATCGCCTTTTTTAACTTCTTGATTATCTTTTACATAAATTTTATCTACATAACCACCAATTCTTGGTATTATTGGTGTCATGTTTTTTTCTATTTGGGCATCATCGGTAATTTCGTGCGCTTGAGAATGCAGATATTTATAAATACCATAAATAATTCCCACAACTATCAAAACTCCGAAAATGAGAATAAACTTTTTATTGGTTGCTTTTTTTTCCATTTTATTTTGTGCTTGTTAAAGATGAAACCAAATTTCCTTTGGCAAATTGCATTTCGTAGAATTTTAGTGCTACATCGGCTTGCGATAAAGCATAGTTTACTTTGGCTTGTAATTGTTGTACATCGGCTTCGAGCAAATCGTTGGTATTTACCAATCCGTTATCGTATTTGTCTTTTACAATTCTGTAATTTTCATCGGCTTGCTCTACTGCCGAAGCATACACCTTGGCTTGCTTTTGCGAAAGCGAATAATTTTCGGCACTGGCTTGTATTTCTTCGCTTATTTTATCGTTTAAAATAGCTTTGGCAATTTGGGTTTGTTCTGCTTTATTTTTTGCCAAACTCACCTCTTTTTTATTTTTAAAGATTCCAGCCAAATCATAAGAAACAACAACGCCAAAATTCATGGCATTGGTTACTGTTAGAAAATTTTGAACATCGAGCGCTACATAACCGCCTGTAAGAGCAACCGTTGGATAATAATTTCCTTTGGCAATTTGGATTCCTTTTTCGGTAGCGAGTTGTTGCATTTCTAAAGATTTTAAATCGCTTCGATTTATTTCGGTTGGAATTGATGAACCGATTTGTTTTTTTATGGCATCGATATCTATTGTTATCTGAGTATCATTGGGTAACTGCAACAATTTCACCAATTTGTAATTAATAATACTTCTATTCTTCTTGGCATTTTCGAGTGCAATTTCTACATTGGATTGTTGTAACTGCGCTTTTAAAAAATCGTTGCGAGCCAGCAAACCATTGTCCATCATGTTTTTAAAATCAGTTACACGTTGTGTAGCACTTTTTATATTTTCTTCAAATAGCGAAATCATTTGCTCGGTTTGGTACAACTGTGCAAAATGCTCGGTTACTTGCAAAGCCAGTTGTTCTTTGGTTTGCGCCAATTTATAGGTTTCAGATTCGTACATTGAAGTTTGTGCATCGATGCTATTTTTTAGCTTAAAACCAGAAAAAACAGGCATTGCTACCGATAAATTTCCTAACAAAACATGATTTACATTTAGCGAATTTCCTGAACCCGACATCGGAATTGCAAAATCAACACTTGGTTTTGTGAGTTGCAAATATTGCCCAGAAATTTTAGCCGACGGATATTGATTTTGCTTGAGTTTTTCTAATTCTAATTGCGATTGCGATAATTTGACATTTGCCAGTTTCACTTCATTACTTTGTGAAACAACCAAAGAAACTGCATCTTTTAGCGACATTGATTTGCTATTTTGTGCTTGTAATCCGAAAGGAATTGCACACAATAGCAACCAAAATATTTGTTTTTTTTTACATCTCATAGGTTAATAACCCTTTTATGGTGTTTTTTATTTGATGGATAAATGTTGTGTTGAAAAAGTTTTGCAACTGTGCATCGGTTTTAAAATGCATAATTTCTTTGTAGTAAATTTTACTTGAATAAAAATGCAATACCGAACCAATAACTGTAGTAATAACAAGCGCCGGCACAACATCGGCTCTAAAAACGCCTTGCTGTTTTCCTTCTTCGATAATAGTTTCTAAAACTTTGAGGTTTTGTTTTTTTCCTTCGGTAAATGATGAAAAATCGATGGAACGTTTTGGATTATTTAATTCAAAATGAAGAATTTGATGAATTTTTATATTCTTGTTCACTCGTTCTACATACAATTCTATCAACTTATCAATTTTTTCTAAAGGTGAAAATTTTCCTTTATTGATAGATTCCAAATGAAGATTTAACGCATTGATTCTAAACCAAACAATGGCTCCTAACAACTTTTCTTTAGAACCAAAATAGTATGAAATCATCGCCACATTTACGCCCGAAGCTTTGGCTATTTCACGCACCGAAACACCATCAAAACCTTCTTGTGCAAAAAGTTTTTCGGCTACTTGAATAATTTCTATTTGTTTTTCGTTGAATTGCACTGTTCAATTTTTATGCAAAATTAAACATTTGTTTAAATTAAACAAGTGTTTAATTTAATTATTTTTCAAAAAGCCAATTCTTAATCATATCTTTACCAAAAGGTGTAAGAATACTTTCGGGATGAAATTGTACTCCGCAGATATTGAAGCATTTATGCCGTATCGACATAATTTCATTTTTGCATGTTTTGGAAGTTATAGTTAAATCATTTGGAAAATCTTTTTCATCAATAACCCAAGAATGATAACGTCCAACTTGTGTTTTTGTTGGCAAATTTTTAAACAAAATTTCTGCAGTATCTATAACTTCGAGTTCGCTTGCCATGCCATGCACCGGATTTATGGAATTGAGCAACGTGGCACCAAAGAACTCGCCTATGGCTTGCATTCCCAGACAAACGCCCAATATTTTTTTACTGGAATGATATTCTTTAATAATATCCATCAACAAACCTGCTTGCTTTGGAATTCCTGGTCCTGGCGATAATACAAGCGCATCAAAACTCTGTAAATCTTCGAGCTCTAATTCGTTGTTTCGAAACACTTCAACTTGACAATCGAACATTTCTAAATAATGCACCAAATTGTGTGTAAAACTGTCGTAATTATCAATCAAAGCAATTTTCATAATGTATTTTTATTTTACAAAAATAAAAAAAGCAGCCCGAAAGCTGCTTTTTCACCTTAAATTAAATCTATGAAATTAGAAAACCAAGTTAATGTTTAGTTCAAAAACATCATCAATTGTTTTATCTCCTAAGCCACTGAATATGCTTCCAGAGTTGTATTTGATACCGTATTTTGTTCTGTCTACTTTTACAGCTGCAGTTGCATTGTTTTTATTTACTTGCATTTCGAAAGTGTTAGAAACAGTTACATCTTTAATAGTTAAATCGCCAGTAACTCTGTATTTTCCTTTACCAAGACCTGCTAATTTTTTGATTACAAATTTTGCTGTTGGATATTTATCTGTACCAAAAAAGTCATCAGCTTTTAAATGTCCGTTTAATTTTTGTTGGTATTCACCTTCTAAATCGGTTGCGTTGATAGTTGTCATATCTACTGTAAAGTTTCCGCCTTTTAATTTTCCTGATTTTAGGATAAGACTTCCATCTTTAAAAGCTACAGTTCCTTCGTGTTGTCCTGTTACTTTTTTACCAACCCAAGTAAGTTTACTTTTTTCTGCATTTATTTTTTTAGTTTGTGCATTGGCTAAAGTAAAAACAGCCATTAATAAAGATAGTGTTACAATTTTTATTGTTTTCATTCGTGTAAAATTATATAGTTATAAATAAATCGTTCATTGGTTTTCTCACTTTGGCAAGACTTTGTGCTTGTTGCACAACTCAAATATACAAAACTTTGGAAATAAATTTGATTTTTTTAAATTTACTCATGCAAGGAAAAAAGACTTTTACACCCCAGTTATTTGTTTCGGTAAATTTGTTGGATTTGG
>Ga0209792_1000162_pt1 | contig 83006 bp, 76 predicted proteins | sample EBPBio142005_DNA_FD_185860 | JGI IMG/M metagenome (GOLD analysis project Ga0209792, IMG submission 185860) | Wastewater treatment Type I Accumulibacter community from EBPR Bioreactor in Madison, WI, USA - Reactor 1_6/14/2005_ DNA (SPAdes)... | ecosystem: Engineered > Bioreactor > EBPR >...
GGTTGCAACGCTACAACGACGAACGTCCGCACGAGTCGCTCGGGAACCTGCCGCCGAGCGTCTATCGCGCATCCCGCGAGCGGGAAAATTCTCCTTTTGCACTGTCCACTTGACGGGGAAGGCTACGCAGCGTCGTCTCTCGATAACTTACCCCACAACTCAAGAGCCAATATTAAAAAAATTACTTCAAAACGAGCTATTCGATCGCCGAAATAATTACTATCGACTGCAATTTGAGAGTCGATTTCTGGGCGATCCGTAATCTCTTCAGGCAGTTTATTCAAGTACAACTTATTAACGATTCCGCCGTTATGCACAAGAAGATTTCGACGGAGGCATGCCTCAAAGGCATATGGAAGATGCGAATCAAAAAAGCCAATCTGAATTTTTATTTTTTCTTTGAAGAAATCAATCCAATCATTGAAATTTCCGCGGAGTATGTCTTCAACCTTATTGTCGATTAAATATTTCCTCGCCTCCTCAATGGTTGAAAATTTTATCAATTCGTCGAACGAAAAGTTTCTTTCTTTTAGTCCTACCGCATTAGGGTGTTTTGCAAAATAATAGTGAATCATCTGGGCACAGAACCACTCGCCCTCACTAACCAAAGAAATCAAAGCAGAGTTATGCAAGCTGACTCTACGCCTAGCAGATTTGACAAGAACCTCTGCCGCAATATGGAGACGCTCAATTCCACCTTCGACAGGCTTAATCTTTACCCTTGGGCCATCTGGCGCCTCACCCTCGATGGTAATTTCATATTTCCCATCGCAAATAGCCCTCATTTTCGCTATCTGCTTCTCTGAGAGTGGAAGAACGCCTGCATCCAACTCATGGAATGCCAACAAATGGACCAGCAACGATTCTGGATCTTTTTCGAAATCGGTTTTTTCTTTCTCATCTAACACCGACCCGACCACTTCAACAAAATCGCGGAGATTGTCCAGATTTCGTGAGAATGTTTTTATTTTTTCGGACAGCCCCTTACCATATTCGCTAGTTGATTGCTCTAAGCTGGTCATCCCCCCTCCTTCAACCACCTTTAACGCATATCCTCAATCGAAATCGCGTCAAATGGCCCACGAGATCTCTTAATCACCCACACTTCGAATACCCACAATTCAAACAGGTCGCGCACCCATCCATGATCACGATGGCCTTGGTGCTGCACTTGTGGCACATCGTGGCGGAAGGCGGGAACGACACGCCTTCGCCGGTGACTTCGATGTCTTCTTCGTGGTGGGACGCCGGGGCGGCGTCGCTCACGTCAGGCTTTTTTTTTGAGCGGTTCTCTTCGTAGGCGCGGCGCTTTTCGGCGATCAGGGCGCGCTGGTGGTCGCTCATCTCGGGGTCGTGCATCAGGCCGATGGTCTTGAGGTGGTCCTCGACGATCATGCCAAGTTCGGCGACCAGCGACGGCATGTACACGCCGCCGGCCTTGAAGTAGCCGCCCTTGGGGTCGAACACGGCCTTCATTTCCTCGACCAGGAAGGTGACGTCGCCGCCCTTGCGGAACACCGCGGACATGATCCGGGTGAGCGCGACGATCCACTGGAAGTGCTCCATCGACTTGGAGTTGATGAAGATCTCGAAGGGGCGGCGCAGTTCGTGCTCGGTGCCGGCGTTGAGCACGATGTCGTTGATGGTCACGTACATGGCGTGCTCGACCAGCGGCGACTTGATCTTGTAGGTGCTGCCGATCAGCACGTCGGGGCGCTCGATGCGCTCGTGCATCTGGATGACGTCGGCGACGCGCTTGTCGGCGGCCGGCAGTTCGGATTCGACGGTTTCGCGCGCGACGGACGCGCCGGCGGCGGCCTCCTTCGCCTTGTCCTCGGGCTTGACGACGGCGTAACCCTTGATTTTCTTGTCGATCTTGACGGCCATGGTGCGTGTGTGTCCGGATGCTGTGCTGTGGTTGGAACCCCGCCCTCCCCCCCGCCGCGCGGGAGGGAGGGCAGGCAGTGCCTGCTACTTCTTCGCCGCCTTGCGGGCAGCTTTCTTCGGAGCGGCCTTCTTCGCGGCCGGCTTCTTCGGGGCGGCCTTCTTCGCCGCCTTCCTCACGGTCTTCTTCGCCGCGGCCTTGCGGGCCGGGGCCTTCCTGGCGGTGGCCTTCTTCGCCGGCGCCTTCTTGGCGGTCGCCTTCTTCACCGCCTTCTTGACCGCTTTCTTCACGGCGGCCTTTTCGGCGGCGACCTTCTTGGCGACCTTCTTCGCCGCCTTCTTGACGGCCTTCTTCTCGCCGGCGACCTTGGCCTTGACCGTCTTCACGGCGTCGGCGGCCTTGGCCTTGGCTTCGTCGACCATCTTGCCGGCCTGCTTGCGGGCCTTGGCGGCGCGCTTCTTGGCCTTGCCGACGGCCTTGGTCACGGCCTTGCCGGCCTTGGTGTTGGCGACGGCGTCGCCGACTTCCTTCGCCTTGTCCGCCACCGCTTCGGCGGCGTCGGAAATGGCTTCCGTGATTGCATTGCCATTGCTCATGGTGGGTTCCTCGTCAGGGGATCGTGCGTTGCGAACGGGCTGTTGCCAGACGGGCGGGTCGCCCGTGGGCGAAATGTAGCGCGATCTTCGACGGTGCGGTGGCGGCGGCGACGAGTGGAAAGCGGCGGCGCGGCGCGCCCGGGTCCAGGCCTTCCCCAAGGCGCGGGGGGAGGGCGGAAACCGCGGCCGGAACTTGCCGTGCGCCTTCCATCTTTTACGGCGAGTCCATCAGAACTTGCCGTGCGCCTTCCGTCCATTACGGCGAGCTCATCAGAACTTGCCGTAATAGCCTTCCTTGAGGGCGTCGAACAGGTTGGCGGCGGAGTGCATCTCGCCGTCGTATTCGATCTCTTCGTTGCCCTTGACCTCGATCACGCTGCCGTCGTCCAGCTCGAAGCGGTAGAGGGTGTTCTCCAGGTCGGCTTCCTTGACCAGCACGCCCTGGAAGGCGGCCGGGTTGAAGCGGAACGTGGTGCAGCCCTTGAGGCCCTGCTGGTAGGCGTAGCGGTAGATGTCCTTGAAGTCCTCGTACGGGTAGTCGGTGGGGACGTTCGCGGTCTTGGAGATCGAGCTGTCCACCCATTTCTGGGCGGCGGCCTGGACGTCGACGTGTTCCTTCGGGCTGATGTCGTCGGCGGAGATGAAGTAGTCGGGCAGCTTCGCGGCCGGGTCTTCGCTGAACGGCATCGCCTTGGGGTTCACCAGTTCGCGGTAGGCCAGCAGCTCGAAGCTGTAGACGTCGACCTTTTCCTTGGTCTTCTTGCCTTCGCGGATGACGTTGCGGCTGTAGTGGTGGGCGAAGCTGGGCTCGATGCCGTTGGAGGCGTTGTTGGCCAGCGACAGCGAGATGGTGCCGGTCGGCGCGATCGAGCTGTGGTGGGTGAAGCGGGCGCCGGTCTCGGCCAGGGCGTCGACCAGCTCCGGCGCGACCGTGGCCACCCGCTGCATGTAGCGGCTGTACTTCGCGTGCAGGACCTTGCCGGGGATCTCCTGGCCGACCTTCCAGCCGTCGCGGGCCATTTCCGGGCGCTTGCGCAGCATTTCGGCGGTGACCGCGAAGCGCTCTTCCATGATCGGGGCGGGGCCCTTCTCCTGGGCGAGCGAGAGGCCCATTTCCCAGCCGGCGACGGCCATGTCGCGGGCGATGCGATCGGTGAATTCCAGCGACTTCGGGCTGCCGTACTTCATGCCGAGCATGGTCATGGTGCTGCCCAGGCCCAGGAAGCCCATGCCGTGGCGGCGCTTGCGCATGATCTCGTCGCGCTGCTGCTGCAGCGGCAGGCCGTTGACCTCGACCACGTTGTCGAGCATGCGGGTGAACACGCGGACGACTTCCTTGTATTCCTCCCAGTCGAACGCGGCCTCGTCGGTGAAGGGCTTGCGCACGAACTTGGTCAGGTTGACCGAGCCCAGCAGGCAGGCGCCGTACGGCGGCAGCGGCTGCTCGCCGCAGGGATTGGTGGCGCGGATGGTCTCGCACCACCAGTTGTTGTTCATCTCGTTGACCTTGTCGATCAGGATGAACCCGGGCTCGGCGTAGTCGTACGTCGAGACCATGATCATGTCCCACAGGTGGCGGGCGCGGATATGGCCGTAGATCTTGCAGGCCACCATGCCGTCGTCGCGGGTGATGTAGCTGCGGGTGGTGGGCCAGTCGCGCCAGACGACCTGCGCGGCGTCGGCGAGGTCGATGTCGCCGATCTCCTTCTCGTTGATCGGGAACACCAGCGGCCAGTCGGCGTCCTTGTCGACCGCCTGCATGAAGCCGTCGGTGATCAGCAGCGACAGGTTGAACTGGCGCAGGCGGCCGTCCTCGCGCTTGGCGCGGATGAAGTCCTTCACGTCGGGATGGCTGACGTCGAACGTGCCCATCTGCGCGCCGCGGCGGCCGCCGGCGCTGGAGACGGTGAAGCACATCTTGTCGTAGATATCCATGAAGGACATCGGGCCCGAGGTGTAGGCGCCGGCGCCGGCGACGAACGCGCCGCGCGGGCGCAGCGTGGAGAATTCGTAGCCGATGCCGCAGCCGGCCTTCAGCGTGAGACCGGCCTCGTGGACCTTCTCGAGGATGCCGTCCATCGAGTCGGTGATGGTGCCCGACACGGTGCAGTTGATCGTCGAGGTCGCCGGCTTGTGCTCCAGCGCACCGGCGTTGGAGGTGATGCGGCCGGCCGGGATCGCCCCCCGGCGCAGCGCCCACACGAAGCGCTCGTACCAGTACTTGCGGGTCTCGGCGGTCGGCTCGGCGTCGGCCAGGGCGCGGGCGACGCGCTGGTAGGTCCCGTCGATGTCGGGATCGACCGCGTCGCCCTGCTTGGTCTTGAGCCGGTACTTCTTGTCCCAGATGTCCCAGGAGGCCGGCTGCATCGGAATCTCGGCGGCGGACTCCGCCCTGGCCACGGCCTCAAGACGCACTGTGCTCATTCCACTCCCATCCTCGTCGTTCGCGGGCCGCGGGACGTGCCGCGACCTCTTGTGATCGGTACTGCCGACGGCGGAGCCCCTGCTCCACGCCGCCAACGGATTCTGTGATGCGGTACTGGTTCCGACCGCGGCCGTGTCGCTCCTGTACGCCCCCGCCGGAAACCGCCGGAAACCAGCGCTGTCCTGCTTTCGACGCCCCGTGCCCGACCTGTCTTCCGTGGAACAAATCGCTCCGTGAAACACCATTGGTTGGGTCGAATGCCGCCAACACCCCAAGATGTAGTGGCGACGCGGGGTGCCAAGCTACCCCCCGGACGGACCCAAGTCAACGGCTTGACGACGCATTCGACGGCCGTTCCGCGCGCCGTTCGTCGGCCCGGCCGGGAACCCCGGGCGCGGCTGGCCGGTCAGGGTTTCAGGCGGCGTTTATGGCGCGCCCCCGAGCCTGTTCGCCCTGCGGCCCGGCCGGCAGGGTCCCGGACCGGCGCGATCGGCGCGCACACCACGCCCGACCCGGCGCGATCCCGGCTTGATTCTGTCGCCCCGGGCCGCGATGTTGGGACCCCGCCCGGCTCCCGCCGCCCAGCCACCCACCGCCCAGCCGCCCGCCGCCGATGACCGCCGAACGCCCCGCCCGCTTCCGCAAGGCCCCCCTCCTGCTCGCCCTGACCGCCGCCGCCGCGTTCGGCGGGTTCGCCGCGACCTGGATCCGCGAAACCCTGGAGGCGCCGGCCCTGGCCGCGCCCGAGGCCACGGTCCCGGCGATGGCGGCGTCGGCGCCGCTGCCGGCCGCGGTCGATGGCCAGCCGCTGCCCTCGCTGGCGCCGATGCTCAAGAAGGTGACCCCGGCGGTGGTCAGCGTCCACACCAAGCAGCGGGTGCGGGTGAACACGCCGTTCGGCGACGACCCGGTGTTCCGGCGCCTGTTCGGCATTCCCGAGGAGCGCATCTCCGAATCGCTGGGCTCGGGCGTGATCGTCGATGCCCAGCGCGGGCTGATCCTGACCAACCACCACGTGATCGAGGGCGCGGACGACGTCTCGGTCACGCTCAACGACGGCCGCACCCTGAAAGCGGAGTTCGTCGGGTCCGACCCGGACACCGACGTGGCGCTGATGCGGATCGCGGCGAAGGACCTGGTCGCGATCCCGCTGGCCGACAGCGGCAAGCTGCAGGTCGGCGATTTCGTGGTCGCGGTCGGCAATCCGTTCGGCGTCGGCCAGACCGTCACCTGGGGGATTGTCTCGGCGACCCAGCGCAGCGGCCTGCCCGGCATGGGCTTCCAGAACTTCATCCAGACCGACGCGTCGATCAATCCGGGCAACTCCGGCGGCGCGCTGGTCGATCTGCACGGCGCGCTGGTCGGCATCAACACCGCCAGCTTCAACCCGCGCGGCAGCATGGCCGGCAACATCGGCCTGGGCTTCGCGATCCCCAGCGACCTCGCGCACAACGTCATGGAACAGTTGCTCAAGGGCGGGGTGCGGCGCGGCGCGCTGGGCATCGACAGCCAGAACGTGGACGAGCGCATCGCCCGCGGCCTGGGCCTGAAGGACGCTCGCGGCGCGGTGGTGACCCGGGTCTACCCCGGTTCGTCGGCCGCCGCCGCCGGCCTGCGCGAGGGCGACGTGATCCTCGCCGCCAACGGCCAGCGGATCGACGACAGCGACGCGCTGCGCAATTTCCAGGGCCTGCAGCCGGTGGACAGCAAGGTCTCGCTGGACGTGCGCCGCGACGGCAAGCCGCTGCTGGTCCAGGCGACGCTGCGCGAACAGCCGCGGACGATCGCCGGCGCCAGCCTCGATCCGCGCCTGGCCGGCGCGACCTTCGCCGAACTGCCCGAATCGCTGCGCCGCCAGGGCGCGTCCGGGGTGCTGGTCGACGACGTCGCCGCCGGCAGCCGCGCCGCGCGCAACGGCCTGCGCAAGGGCGACGTGGTCCAGCAGGCGACGATCGGCGAATTCGCCGACCTCGCCGGCTTCCGCGCCGGTTTCGCCGAACCGCCCGGCCAGCTCGTGCTGCAGGTGTGGCGCGGCGGGGTCCAGGGCAACCTCGGCATGCGCTGAGCCCGGCCCGCCGTGCAGCACGCACGGCGCGGCCCCGCGCGGCGGCGATGCCACTAAGCTGTCGGGCATGAACGCGCCCGATCCCGCCGGCCTCGCCGCCGGCGCCGACACCTCCGCCGGCGCCGCGCCCGCCACGCCGCCGCCGCGCCCGCGCTCCTCGCCGGCCGCGCTGGTGCTGGCGCTGCTCGGCGTCGGCTTCACCCTCTGGGCGACCCAGGAACTGCTGCTGCCGATCCTGCTGGCGGCGTTCTTCGCGCTGATCGGCAACCCGATCCTGCGCGGCCTGCGCCGGCTGTACGTGCCGCGCTTCCTCGGCGCGACCGCGGTGCTGAGCGGCGGGATCGCCATCGCTATCCTGCTCGGCAGCTTCCTCGCCGATCCCGCCGGCGACCTGGTCCGCCAGTTGCCGCGGGAGATGCGCCAGCTCGCGCCCAAGCTGCGCGAAGTGGTCAAGCCGGTGCAGGAGGCGAAGAAGGGCGCCGAGAACATCGCCCGCGTCGCCGGCGGCGAGGACGCCGGCGCGGTGAAGGTGGTGCGCACCGAGGTCAACGACCCCTACCGCGCGCTGACCACCACGCCGAGGATGATCGCCTCGGTGCTGGCGGTCGTGCTGCTGACCTTCTTTTTCATGGTCTACGGCGACGGCCTGCAGCGGAAGGCGCTGGCGCTGCTGCCGGGCACCCAGCAGAAACGCCTGACCGTGGAGATCCTGCAGTCGATCGAGCGCGAGATCTCGCGCTACGTGCTCACCATCACCGTCATCAACGCGCTGCTGGGCCTGCTCTACGCGGGCATCCTGCTGGCGCTGGGGCTGCCGATGCCCGAGGCGCTGATGTGGGGCACGCTGGCCGGGCTGCTGAACTACGCGCCGTTCGTCGGCCCGCTGATCGGCGTGGCCGCGACCCTGCTGATGGGCTTCGTCCGCTTCGACGCGCCGCTGGAGGCGCTGTCGCCGGCCGGCGCCTACCTGCTGCTGCACGCGCTGGAGAGCCAGTTGGTCACGCCGATCGTGCTCGGCCGGCGGATGGCGCTGTCGCCGCTGATCCTGATCCTCGGGCTGATGGTGTTCGGCTGGCTGTGGGGGATCGTCGGCCTGCTGCTGGCGGTGCCGCTGCTGGTCTGCACCAAGCTGGTGCTGGAACGGCTGGACGGGATGGAGGCCTGGGCGCGGCTGCTGGAATGAGCCCCGACGCCGGCATGCGGGCCGACCCGCGCGCCGGCCCGCGACCGACCGCACGCACGCATGACCGATGTCCCGGGGCGCGCGTCCGCCCCCGCGCTACACTGCCGCCGTGAAGTTCCGCATCCGCGCCATCACCCTCGACCTGGACGACACCCTGTGGCCGTTCGCGCCGGTCGGCGCACGGATCGAACGCGTGCTCGACGACTGGCTGCGCGTGCACAGCCCGCGCACCGCCGAACGCTTCCCGATCCCGGTCATGCGCGCGCTGCGCGACCGCATCTTCGCCGAGCGCCTCGACCTCGCCCACGACATGAGCGCGCTGCGCCGGCTGTGCCTGCACACCGCCCTCGTCGACAGCGGCGAGGACCCGGCGCTGGTCGACGCCGCCTACGACGTGTTCTACGCCGAGCGCAACCGCGTCGAGTGCTATCCCGACGCGGTCGACGCCCTCGCCCGGCTCGCCGCGCGGCTGCCGGTGGCGGCGCTGAGCAACGGCAACGCCGACCTCGCCGCGATCGGCCTCGACCACCACTTCGCCTTCCAGCTCGGCGCGCGCGAACACGGCGCGGCGAAACCCGAGCCGAGCATCTTCCTCGCCGCCTGCGAACGCCTCGGCTGCGCCCCGGACGAGGTGCTGCACGTCGGCGACGCGGTCGAAGCGGACGTGCTCGGCGCCGCGCGCGCGGGCCTGCGCACCGCGTGGGTGCATCGCGAGGACGCCCGCGACCGCCACCCGCACTGGCCGCACGAGGGGATCGCGCCGGACATGATCGTCCCCGACCTCGCCGCGCTGGCCGACCTGATCGAACGCCTCCCCGCAGCGGCCGCCACCGCGACCGCGACCTCCGCCCACGGAACCGCCCCATGAACGCACTGCCCGGATTCGCCGCCGCCGACGCCGACGCGCGGCCCCTGCACGCGACCACCGCCGAAGGCTTCGACGCCTGGAGCGCCGCGCAGCCGCCCGCGCGCCGGGCCTGGCTGCAGGCGCAGGGCTTCACCGGCGCGGCCGGGAGCTGCGCGCTGCTGCCCGGCGACGACGGCCTCGCCGGCGCGGTGCTGGGCGTGGCCGACCCGCGCGATCCGTTCGCCTGGGCGCACGCGCCGTTCGCACTGCCTGCGGGCGACTGGCGCATGGCCGAGGCGCTCGACCCCGCGGCCCGCGACGCGCTGCACCTGGGCTGGGGACTCGGCAGCTACCGCTTCACCCGCTACCGCGCCGCCGCGCGCGCACCGGCGCGGCTCGCCGCCGACCTCGACGCCGACGTCGCCGCGCAGATCGCCGCCTGCGTGCGCGTGCGCGACCTGATCAACACGCCGACCGAGGACATGGGCCCGGACGACCTGGAAACGGTGGTGCGCGGGATCGCGCAGGCGCACGACGCCGAGCTCGACACGCTCGTCGGCGACGACCTGCTGGCGCACAACTTCCCGGCGATCCACGCCGTCGGCCGCGCCTCGCACCGCGCGCCGCGGCTGATCGTCCTGCACTGGGGCGCGCAGGACGCGCCGCACCTCGTACTGGTCGGCAAGGGCGTGTGCTTCGACACCGGCGGCCTCGACCTCAAGGCCGCCGCCGGCATGCGCAATATGAAGAAGGACATGGGCGGCGCCGCGCACGCGATCGCGCTGGCCGAGCTGATCATGGCGCGCAAACTGCCGGTGCGGCTGACGCTGCTGGTGCCGGCGGTGGAGAACGCGATCGGCCCCAACGCGTACCGCCCCGGCGAAGTCGTGGCCACGCGCAAGGGCCTCAGCGTCGAGATCGACAACACCGACGCCGAGGGCCGGGTGATCCTGTGCGATGCGCTGACCTACGCGGCGGAACACAAACCGGCGCTGCTGCTGGACTTCGCCACGCTCACCGGCGCCGCGCGGGTCGCGCTCGGCCCCGACCTGCCGGCGCTGTTCGCCAACGACGACACGCTCGCGAACGACTGGCTGGACGCCGGCGCACGCTGCTTCGACCCGCTGTGGCGGATGCCGCTGCACCGGCCGTACCTGCGCTACCTCAACAGCGGGATCGCCGACATCGCCAACGGCAGCAGCACGACCATGGCCGGCTGCATCACCGCCGCGCTGTACCTCGACAAGTTCGTGCCCGCCGAGCAGCCGTGGGCGCACCTGGACGTCTACAGCTGGAACGACAGCGACCGCCCCGGGCGTCCCGCCGGCGGCGAAGCGCAGGCGCTGCGCGCGTGCTACGCGATGCTGAAGGCCCGCCATGGTTGAGTCGCCGCTGCGCCGCATCGCCATCGCCGCGTGCGCCTGCGCGCTGCTCGCGCTTGGCGCCTGTTCGCGTGCGCCTGCGCCCGCGCCTGCACCCGCGGGCGACGCCGCCGCGCCGACTGCCGCGACCGTTCCGCCGAACGCGCCATCGACGCCCGCCCCCGCGGCGACGCCCGTCGCGCAGCACGTCGTGCTGGTGATGGGCGATTCGCTGTCCGCCGGTTATGGCCTCGCCGCGTCCGAAGGCTGGGTGTCGCTGCTGGCGACGAAGGTCGCGCAGGAAAAGCCGGGCTGGGGCGTGGTCAACGCCAGCGTCAGCGGCGAGACCACCGCCGGCGGCGCCGCGCGCATCGCCGGCGAGCTCGCGCGCAACAAGCCCGAGGTGGTCGCGATCGAACTCGGCGCCAACGACGGCCTGCGCGGCCTGCCCCTGGAGCAGACCCGCGCGAACCTCGAGGCAATGATCGCCGCCGCGCGCGGCGCGAAGGCGAAGGTGCTGCTGATCGGCATGCGCCTGCCGCCCAACTACGGCCCGGACTACACCGGCGGCTTCGAGGCGCTGTTCGCCGATCTCGCGAAGCGCGAACAGATCGCGTTCCTGCCGTTCCTGCTCGAACCCGTCGCCGCCGACGACAGCGCGTTCCAGGCCGATCGCCTGCATCCCAACGCCAGCGCGCAGCCGAAGCTGCGCGACCACGTCTGGCCCGCGCTCGAACCGCTGCTGCGTTGAACGACACCGTTCGTCGGCACCAGCAACGGATGTGAAAAAAATGTTTGCAAAGCGCGAACGACGGGTGTAACGTGCGCGCCCATCGACGCACGACCGCGTCGAAAAACCCCTTGTTTCGAGCCCTTTCGATGACGTCCGCCCGCCGCAACCATCGTCGCTTCGCACCTTCGCGCTTCCTGCGCGATGCGAACGTCCGCGGGCGGGCGAAAGACGGCCCGCAGCCGCAGTACGACGGCATCCACCACCCGCACTGATCTTCGTCCAGGAGATCGGTCGTCCCGATCTCCGAGGCACGCGAACGCCCTCGGAACCGTTTCCGGGGGCGTTTTCGTTTGCGCGTTCGCAAAGGACTCCAACGCACACGCGCGCGAATCTTCGCGGCGCGAACGGTTTCGCTCACGCGTTCTTCACCGACATTCCGCAGCATCCAGCGCGAACGCCCGGACAGCGAGGTCCGCGCGCGGGTCGTCGCTGCGCGGAACTCCGCCACGAGGCGCGCAGGCGCTGCATCGCGATGCTCGATGCGGGCGGCGGCGGCGAACGCATGGGCACACGGATTGCCGGTCGGCGACGGCCGGCAATGCGAAGCATCGATCGAACGGTCTCCAGCGGCACGGGTTCGGATCCCGTCCGGTGCGCGCGGCGCTGCCGTGGCGTATGCCGGCGATCGCAAGACGGTGCTTCGGCATGACGACATGGCGCAGCGGGAGCGCGGCGGCGCAAGCCGCAGGTTGCCGGTTCGATTCCGGCATGTCGTTGCCTTGGAATGCTCGTTGGTCGAGTACTGGATCGTGATTCCAGCGTTGCGGGTTCGACTCCCGCTCCAAACCATGACCTGACACGTCATCTGCCACACCGGGGCGCAAGCCCCACCCGGGAAACGCCCCTTGCGGCGCACCGCGGCGCGCGCAGTCCATCGCGCGCGTCGCCGACGCCGCAGCGGCGACGCCGCCGGACCTCCGCCCTCGAGGCGCGCGGGCCGGCCTCCGAAACGACGCCCGCCGTGCATCGCGGGTTCGCAGGCGATGCCGGCCTCCGCGCGGACAGCGCGCAGGGCCCGCGGCGCCGCCGTCGGGGCGCTTCCCTTCCTTTTTCGCCGCATCGGCCTCGCCGTTCGGCATGGTCCGCGCGGCCCACCGGTTCACGCGCGGCGCCCCTGCCCGTGAACCGGAACCACCAGAGCCAACCCAAGGAGAACCCCCGATGTTCTGGAAGAAGAGGGTCGTGATCGGCGACGGCGAGCGCGGCCTGGTGTTTCGCGACCGTCGGCTCGAGCGCGTGCTCGACCCCGGCGTATACAACTTCTACGACCCGCTCGGCCGCCGGTCGATCGCGGTGCACGATGTCGCGAAGCCGGAATACGCCGGCAACGACGCCGACACCCTGATCGACGCGCTGGGCGACAGGCTCGGCGAGCGCTTCGTGCTCGGCGACATCGGCACCGACGAAGTCGGCCTGGTGTCGAAGAACGGCAAGCTGCAGGACGTGCTGCTCCCAGGCACGCGCAAGCTGTACTGGCGCGGCCCGGTGCGGGTGGAGATCGAACGCATCGCGCTCGAGGAAGGCCTCGAGGTGCGTCCCGATGTCGCCCGCCGCCTGCGCCAGCTCGGCGCGCTGGCTCGCGTCGCGACGGCCGCCGATGTGGCGACCGAATGCGTCGGCCTGGTGTTCATCGACGGCCGCTACGTGCGGATGCTCGCGCCGGGCAGCTACGCCTTCTGGAACTTCGGGAAGAACGTGGCGATCGAGGTCGCCGACCTGCGCCTGCAGGCGGTGGAAGTCTCGGGCCAGGAGCTGCTCACCCGCGACAAGGTCTCGCTGCGCGTGAACCTCGCCGCCAGCGTGCGCGTGACCGACCCGGTCGCCTCGCGCACGCGGGTGTCGAAGGCCAGCGACCAGGTCTATCGCGAGCTGCAGTACGGCCTGCGCAGGGCGGTCTCCGCCAGGACGCTGGACGAACTGCTCGGCGACAAGGCCTCGCTGGACGGCGACATCTTCGACGCCGTCCGCGACAAGGTCGCCGCGTTCGGCATCGAACTGGTCGGCGTCGGCATCAAGGACGTGATCCTGCCGGGCGAGATGCGCGAGATCCTCAACGGCGTCGTGCAGGCGGAGAAGGCGGCCCAGGCCAACGTCATCCGCCGTCGCGAGGAGGCGAACGCCACGCGTTCCCTGCTCAACACCGCGAAGCTGATCGACGAGAGCCCGGTGCTGATGCGCCTCAAGGAACTGGAGGCGCTGGAGAAGATCACGGAGAAGATCGACAAGCTCACCGTGTTCGGCGGCCTGGACGGCGTGCTGAAGCAACTGGTGAACATCAGGCAGTAACCCGCCTGCGGCCGGAAGGAACCGGCCGCAGTCTACGGACGGAAGAGAAGCATCATGCGTGAGGACATGTACAAGGTGATCGTGGAGCGCCCCCGCCGCGGCGGTGGACGCCATGAACGCCTGCCGCCCCGCGATCCCGAGGACTCGCCGCGACAGGAGGGCCTGAAGCGGCGACACCGCAACCGCAAATGGCTCAACGAGCACCTGAGTCCGCTGGAACGCTATCTGGCCGCGCAGGTCGGGCGGCCGTGGGACAAGGTGTATTCCGAGGTCTGCGCGGTCATCGATCGCCGCAACACCGTGCAGCAGCACATCCATGAACACCTGGACGACTTCGTCGCGCGCCGGGTGGTGGAGGTCGACGGCGTCCTGTGCTGGGACCGCCGCTGGGGCGGGCTGCGTCCGATCGCCGAATCGCACGGCCCGCGCTTCTACGTCGATCCGCGCACCGGCCTGCTGCGCCTCAACGAGCGCAGGATCCGGATGCGCAGGCAGGACCGCGAGCGTCGCCGGCAGGCGGCGGCGCTGCGCAACGGCGGCGCGCGCGAGGACCTGCGCGTGATCGATGCGCAGTGGCAGCTGCACCGGATCGACGGCGTCTGGTACCAGGTGGAAGTCGCCCGGATCGACATCGCCGCTGTCGACGACATGCCGATCGACGCGCTGCGCAGGCTGCCCGTGGACCAGTGCCCGCGGGACGTCCCGCGCAAGGGCCTGCCCGACAACGCATGGCTGTTCGGCGACGCCCGGCTGTACGCGGTGCGCAAGCGCCAGCTCGGCGCGCGCGAACTGCGACACTTCCGCCTGCACAACGACGAACCCTGATCCCGAACCCGCGCGTCCGACAGCGGACGCGCAAGGAGCCACCCCATGAATCCTTCCACCTTCCAACTCCTGCACGCCGAAGGCGCGCCCATCCCGATCAAGGGCTGGGTCCGCGGGGTGCCGCTGGACGACGGCGCCCACCGCCAGTTGCAGAACATCGCCCGCATCCCGTTCGTCGGGCCGTGGGTGGCGGTGATGCCCGACGTCCACCTGGGCAAGGGCGCGACCGTCGGCTCGGTGATCCCGACCCGCGGCGCGATCATCCCGGCCGCGGTCGGCGTGGACATCGGTTGCGGCATGGCCGCGGTCCGCACCACGCTGCGCGCGAAGGACCTGCCCGATTCGCTGGCGCACCTGCGCACGTCGATCGAGCGCAGCGTGCCGGTCGGCAACGGCAGCGGCGGCGAGCACCGGCGGCTGCCGGACAGCATCGAGACCCGGATCGCGCAGTCGGGGCTGTGGCCGCGACTGGACGCCATCAAGGCCAGGCACCGGCGCATCCGCGTCGACAAGTTCGACCGGCAGCTCGGCACCCTCGGCGGCGGCAACCACTTCATCGAACTGTGCCTCGACGAGGCAGGCGCGGTGTGGGTGATGCTACATTCGGGGTCGCGCGGCACCGGCAACCTGATCGGCACCTACTTCATCGAACGGGCGCGCGAACGGCTGGCGACGCGCACGCTCGGCTTCCATCTTCCGGACAAGGACCTGGCGTTCTTCCTGGAAGGCGAGCCGCTGTTCGACGACTACGTCGAGGCGGTGTCGTGGGCGCAGGACTACGCGCGCGCCAACCGCGAGGCGATGATGGCCCGGGTGCTGGACGAACTGCGGCGCACGCTGCCGCGATTCCAGCTCGAGAAGCTGGCGGTCAACTGCCACCACAACTACGTGCAGCGCGAAACGCACCACGGCGAATCGCTGCTGGTCACCCGCAAGGGCGCGGTCAGCGCGCGTGCGGGCGAGCTGGGCATCATCCCCGGCAGCATGGGCGCGAAGAGCTACATCGTCCGCGGCAAGGGCAACGCCGAGAGCTTCTGCAGTTGCAGCCACGGCGCAGGCCGCACCATGAGCCGGTCCGAGGCGAAGCAGCGGATCACGCTGAAGCAGCACCGCGAAGCCACCGCGCACGTCGAATGCCGCAAGGACGCGGGCGTGATCGACGAATCGCCCGCCGCCTACAAGGACATCGACGCGGTGATGGCGGCGCAGTCGGACCTCGTCGAGGTCGTGCATACGCTGCGCCAGGTGCTGTGCGTGAAGGGCTGAGCACCGACCCTGCCGGAAGACGCCGTGCCTGCGCACGGCGTCTTTTTTTGCGACTTCAGCCGCAGCAGTAGCACTGCAGCGGCTTGCCCGGCCCGCCCGGGCCGAGATCGCCGCCGAACGGCGCGCATTCCTGCTTGCAGGCCCAGGCGCTGCAGCTCTCGTGGCGGGTGCCGATCTCGCCGGTCTCGGTCGCGATCGCCTGGGTGGCGCCGAAGCCGAAGGCCGCCGCGACCAGTGCGCCCATCGCGAGTGCCCGGAATGAAACCTTGCGTGTCTGCATGTCGATGCTCCTCATGGATGCCGCGGGGCCTTCCTGGCCGTCGCGACACGGCGAATGCCGGTCTTCCCTGACCAGCGATCCCGTGATTCAGCTCCCCGGCGGGGCAGGCGATCGGCGCAGCGCGGCCAGCAGCGCGTCGCGCTGCGCCTGCGTCGAGAACGTGCCCGGCACGGCGTGGCGCACGCGTCCGTTGCGGTCGATCGCCAGCAGCAGCGGCACGTTCTGCGCGCGGAACAGCATCAGCGCGCGGCGGTCGCGCAGCGACGCCACCGGGAAGTCGAAGCGCTGGGCGTCGGCGTAGCGGCGGGCCGCGGCGTCATCGCATTCGCAGATCCCGATCAGCGCGACACGATCGGCGAACGCATCGCGCAGGACCGGCGCCAGCGCCGACACCGCCGGCGCCGATGCGCGGCAGTGCGGGCAGGTCTCGTTGAAGAAGAACAGCACCTGGAAATCGCCGGCCGGGGATCCCAGCGCGAGCTTCGCGCCCTGCAGCGAGTCGACGCCGATCTCGGGCACGTACATCCCGGGATAGGCGTAGTGGGCGCGGTCGGACAGCCAGTCGCGATCCGCGCGCAGGCCCCGGTTCTGCCATGCCAGCACCACCACCAGTGCGGCTGCGAGGATCATGCCGATCCACGCGATCGATGAACGCGACATCCGGACGATTCCTTTCGCGGCGTTGACCGCATGGTGGGAAACGCGGCCGGCCGCGTCAAGCGCGTCCGTTCAGGTAGCGCCGTCGATGCGTCGCGCGTTCACGCCGTGGCGCCGGCGTGTTCCCGTTCCTGCTGCTGCAGCGCCCACATCTGCGCGTACTGGCCGCCGAGGGCGAGCAGTTCGGCGTGGCGACCGCGCTCGACGATGCGGCCCTGGTCCATCACCAGGATTTCGTCGGCGTTCATCACCGTGGACAGGCGATGGGCGATGACGATCGTGGTGCGGCCCTGCGCGATCCGGTCGAGTTCGGCCTGGATCGCCTTTTCCGACTTGGAATCCAGCGCCGACGTCGCTTCGTCGAAGATCAGCAGCGCCGGGTTCTTCAGCAGCGCGCGGGCGATCGCCACCCGCTGCTTCTCGCCGCCGGAGAGCTTCAGGCCGCGCTCGCCGACCTCGGTCTCGTAGCCGTCGGGGAAGCCGAGGATGCGGTCGTGGATGTGCGCGGCCTTCGCCGCGGCCTCCACTTCCTCGCGGGTGGCGTCGGGCCGGCCGTAGAGGATGTTGTAGAAGATGCTGTCGTTGAACAGCACGGTGTCCTGCGGGACGATCGCGATCGCGCCGCGCACCGAGGCCTGGATGTAGTCGCGCAGGTCGCGCATCGCGCCGTCGGCGCCTTCGATCGCGATCCGGCCGGCGTCCACGTCGTAGAACCGGTACAGCAGGCGGGCGAGCGTCGACTTGCCCGAACCGGAGTGGCCGACCACCGCGACGGTGCCGCCCGGGGCGACCTCGAAATCGACGTCGTAGAGGATCTCGCGGCGCGGGTCGTAGCCGAAGCGCACGTGCTCGAAGCGCACCCGCGGCCGCGACGCCCGCAGCGCCACGGCGTCGTCCTTGTCGCGGACGTCGAGATGCTCGTCGAGCAGGCCGAACAGGCGTTCGAGGTCGGTGAACGCCTGCTTGACCTCCCGGTACATCATCCCGAGCAGGTTCAGCGGCGCCGAGAGCTGCAGCAGCACGGTGTTGACGAACACCAGGTCGCCGACCGTCATCTTGCCGGCGACGACGCCGGCCGCGGCGCGCCACATCATCGCGGTCACGCCCAGCGCGACCACCGCGGCCTGGCCGAGGTTGAGCACGCCGAGGGTCTTGCGGCTGAGGATCTGCGTCTCCTCGCGGTGGCGCAGGCTGGCGTCGTAGCGCTGCGCCTCGTGCTCCTCGTTGTTGAAGTACTTGACGGTCTCGTAGTTGAGCAGCGAGTCGACCGCGCGCTCGTTGGCGCGGGTGTCGGCCTCGACCGCGGCGCGGTAGTAGCGCGTCCGCCACTCGGTGACCGAGAAGGTGAAGGCGGCGTAGGCGACCAGCGTGATCAGCACGATCACCGCGAAGCCGCCGTCGTAGAGGTAGACCAGCACGCCGGTGACCAGCGCGATCTCGAACAGGGTCGGGAGGATGGTGTAGACCATCCAGTCCAGCAGGTCGGAGACCGCGGTGCCGCCGCGCTCGATGTCGCGGGCCACGCCGCCGGTGCGCCGGGCCAGGTGGAAGCGCAGCGACAGCGCGTGCAGGTGGCGGAACGCCTCCAGGGTGAGCGCGCGGGTGACCCGGGCCATGACCCGCGCGAACACGATCTGGCGCAGCTCGGTGAACAGGATCGTGCCCACGCGCGAGGCGCCGTAGGCCAGCAGCAGCGCCACCGGCAGCACCAGCACCGTGTGCCCGGGGCCGACGTCGAGGGCGTCCACCAGGCGCTTGAGCACGGTCGGCACCGCCAGTCCGGCGAGCTTGCCGGCGACGACCAGGGCCAGCGCGAACAGGATCCGGCCGAGGTAGGGCCGCAGGTAGGGCAGCAGGTCGCGCAGGATCCGCCATTCGCCGCGCGCGCCGGGCGGGCGCTGCGCGGTCAGCGACGAGGCGTCCGCGGCGTCGGCCGGCGCGTCGGCGTCGCCGGAAGGGGGCGTGGGCGGGGTGGTCATCGAGGCATGATGCGGGCGTCCGGGGCGGAGTCAAGGCGACGCGGCGGGCCGTCCGCCGGCTTTGCCGATCCCCGCCGCGCGTGCTTCACTGTGCCGATGGCGGTCTACGTGGACGATGCGGTGTTCCCCTGGCGCGGCCGGCGCTGGGCGCACCTGCTGGCCGACGACCTCGACGAACTGCATGCGTTCGCCGCCCGTCTCGGCCTGCCGCGCGAGATCTTCCAGGACCTGCGCAGCGGCGCGCACTACGACGTCGACGCGCGCACCCGCGAGCGCGCGCTGGCGATGGGCGCGATCGCCGTTTCGCGCACCCGCGACCGCGTCCGGATGCGGGCGATCATCGCCAACGCGCGCCGGCAGTGGAGCGGCCGCGCAACCGTCGCCGCCGAGCCGGCCTCCCTTCCGGCGACGCCCGCCGATCGCCAGGACCCCGCCATGACCGACTTCGACCTGTCCACGCCCACCCCCGCCCAGCGCGAGCGCCTGGCCGCCGCGCTCTCGCCCGAGGAGCGCCGCGTGCTGCTGTCGCACGGCACCGAGGCGCCGTTCTGCGGCGTCTTCCTCGACAACAAGCGCGAAGGCGTCTACATCTGCCGCCTGTGCGGGTTGCCGCTGTTCCGCTCCAGCGCCAAGTTCGACTCGGGCACCGGCTGGCCGAGCTTCTTCGCGCCCTACGCCGAGCGCCACCTGCGGCGCATCCGCGACACCAGCCACGGCATGGTCCGGACCGAGATCGTCTGCGCCCGCTGCGACAGCCACCTCGGCCACGTCTTTCCCGACGGCCCGCCGCCGACCGGCGAGCGCCACTGCCTGAATTCGGTGTCGCTGGGCTTCGTCGATGCCGGCGCGCCGCTGCCCGACCCGCTCGGGCGCGGCGAAGGCCGGCCCGCGGCCTGAGCCGCCGGCGCGATGGCGTATCCTAGCCGGCTCCACGCAAGCCGCAGCGCTCCGCCATGACCGACCAGCTCCCGGACACCCTCCCCGACCGCCTCTCCAACGACCCGCGCAGCCCGCACTACGACGCCGCCCTGCTCGAGCGCGGCATCGGCATCCGCTTCAACGGCGTCGAGCGCAACAACGTCGAGGAATACTGCGTCAGCGAGGGCTGGGTGCGGGTGATCGCCGGCAAGGCGCTGGACCGCCGCGGCCAGCCGATGACGATGAAGCTCAAGGGCACGGTCGAACCGTACTTCCGCGCCGCGGAGTGAGCGCGGCCGCTGACGTCCGCCTCGCGAAAATCACGCGAGACGGACCAGCGCGCCTTCCGGAAGGGCATCGAGGCAATACAGGAACCCTTGCCACCCGGCGCGTTTCGCCTTGGTTCCGAGCGGAGCCCTGGGCCTGAACAGGGCTTCGCTCTGGAAATCCGTCGGAAGATAGTAGATCGCGACATCTCTCCCGCCCTTCAGCACCAGGAACAGCGGAAAGTAGATCGCTGCCGACATTCGCTCCTGCTGTGGTTTCCATGCTGCGCCAAGCACTGTGCGGGGCGGATGAGCAACATCCGGCACAGTCGATGTCTTGACCTGCGCCAGAAAGCCGCAAAAATCGCAAATCAGATCAGCACACTTGAAGTTTTCCCGAAGTCGTTTGAAGGTTCTCGAGCGCTTGCATCGTGGGCATGAACATGTCCTGGCAACTCTAACCTCACCCCATTCTCCCAACACCTGCTTTTTCGTGGCCATCACGACTCCTGGTTCGACGCCGACTCGCCATGAGGTTCTCCGATGCGGAGGTCGATGACTCTGTCTGGCATCGCCTGTAATTCGGTCCTCAAGCCTCGTCCGGCAGCAGCGCCCGTCCCATCTGGGCGACCGTCGGCGCCTCGAAGAAGGTCTTGAGCGGCAGTTCGAGGCCGAGGCCGTCGCGGATCGCGGACATCAGCCGCATCGCCATCAGCGAATGGCCGCCGAGGTCGAAGAAGTTGTCGTGGACGCCGACCCGTTCGACGCCGATGATCTCGGCCCAGATGTCGGCCAGCACCTCCTCGATCGGCGTGCGCGGCGCGACGTAGGCGCGCGCGTGCGCGGCGGTCGCGCCCTGCGGCGCGGGCAGCGCGCGGCGATCGAGCTTGGCGTTCGAGGTCAGCGGCCAGGCGTCCATGCGCACGTAGGCGGTCGGCACCATGTAGTCCGGCAGCAGCGCCTGCAGCGCCGAGCGCAGCGCTTCGGGCGCCACGCTCGCGTCGCTAGCGTCGAGGTAGTAGGCGACCAGTTGCTTCTCGCCCGGCACGTCCTCGCGCGCCAGCACCACGGCTTCCTTCACGCCCGGCTGCGCGGCGAGCTTGGCTTCGATGTCGCCCAGTTCGATCCGGTAGCCGCGCACCTTCACCTGGAAATCGTTGCGGCCGAGGTGTTCGATCGTGCCGTCCGCGCGCCAGCGCGCGAGGTCGCCGCTGCGGTACAGGCGATCGCCGGACACGAACGGACTGTCGACGAAGCGGTCGGCGGTGAGTTCCGGCCGGCGCAGGTAGCCGGCGGCGACGCCGACGCCGCCGATGCACAGTTCGCCGGCGACGCCGGTGGGCGCCGGGCGCAGCCAGCGGTCGAGCACGTAGACGCGCTCGTTGGCGAACGGGCGGCCGATCGGCACCGTGTCGGCGTCCTGCAGCGACGGCGGGCAGACGTGGTACGTGCTGATCGCGGTGGTTTCGGTCGGGCCGTAGATGTTGATGAAGCGGCGGCCGTGGTTCCAGCGCCTGAGCAGCGCCGGCGGCACGGTCTCGCCGCCGCAGGTCAGCGTGTGCAGCGACGCCAGCGACGCGTCGGCGGGCATCGACGCGAGCACCACCGGCGGGATCAGCGCGTGGGTGACGCCGCGCTGCGCGACCAGCGCGTCGAGGGTGTCGCCGAGCAGCGTCGTCCCGGGTTCGGCCAGGTGCAGCGATCCGCCGCCGCCGAAGGCCATCACCCACTCCAGCACGAAGGCGTCGAACCCGAACGAGGCGAACTGCAGCATGCGGGTGTCCGGCCCCAGGCCGAACGGCTCGCGCAGCGCGTGCATCAGCCCGGTGACGCCGCCGTGGCGCGCCACCACGCCCTTGGGCACGCCGGTCGAGCCGGAGGTGTAGATGATGTACGGCGCGTCGTCGGGACCGAGCCCGACCTCCGCCGGATCCGGCGGCGTCGCCGGCGCGTCGGCCCACGGCGCCGGCATCGCGTCGATCGTATGCACCGGCGGCGGCGCGTCGACCTGCGCCAGCGCGGCGTCGAGCACGGCGCGACTCGGCGCATCGGCCAGCACCAGCGCCGGCCGCGCGTCGGCCACCATCGCGGCGATGCGCCGATCCGGATACGCCGGGTCCATCGGCACGTAGGCGCCGCCGGACTTCATGACGCCCAGCACCGTCGCGATCGCCCGCACCGAACGCTGCAGGCAGATCGCGACCAGCGTGCCGCGGCCGACGCCCTGGGCGCGCAGCCAGTGCGCGAGGCGGTTGGCCTCGGCGTCGAGGGTCGCGTAGTCCAGCGCGTCGTCGCCGCAGGTCACCGCGAGCGCCGCGGGAGCGGCCGCGGCGCGGTCCTCGACGTAGGCGTGCAGCGGCCGCCACGGCCCGAAGTCGCGTGCGGTCGCGTTCCAGTCGACGACCAGCCGGCGGTATTCGTCGTCGCCGAGCAGCGGCAGCCGATCCACCGTCGCGCGTTCGTCGGCGGCCATGCCGCGCAGCGCTTCGACGAAATAGCCGGCGTAGCGCGCGGCCGTGGCCGCGTCGAACAGCGCGGTGGCGTACTCGAGCACCCCGGCGATGCCGTCGCCGTCCTCGATCAGGCTGAGATTGAGATCGAACTTGGCCGTCGCCAGCGCGGGGTCGCGCATCCGCGCCGTCAGCCCCTCGAAGCGCAGATCCCAGGCGGTGTCGCTGTGCCAGGCGAACGCGACCTGGAACACCGGCGACCAGGCGAGGCTGCGCGCGGGATTGACCTGTTCGACCACCTGCTCGAACGGCAGTTCGCCGTGTTCCTGCGCGGCCAGCACCGCCGCCTTGGTCCGCGCCAGCAGGGTCGCGACGTCCGGCTCGTCGTCGAGATCCAGGCGCAGGGCCAGCATGTTCACGAAGAACCCGATCTGGTCCTGCACCTCGCGGCGGCCGCGATTGGCGACCGGCGAGCCGATCACCACGTCGTGCTGGCCGGACAGTCGCGACAGCACCAGCGCCCAGGCGGCGAGCAGGAGCATGTACAGGGTGGCGCCGTGGCGCGCGCAAAGCGCCCTGAGCCGCGCGGCGAGCGCCGGGTCGATCGACAGCGGCGCCCACGCGCCGGCGAAGGACTGCTGGGCGGGGCGGCGGCGGTCGGTCGGCAATTCCAGCAGCGGCGGCGCGCCGGCGAGGGCCTCGCGCCAGTACGCCGCTTCGCGGGCGAGGCGGTCGCCGGCCAGGCGCTGCTGCAGCCAGGCCGCGTAGTCCGGGTACTGCACCTGCAGCGGCGGCAGCGGATCGGGCTCGCCGCGATGGCGGGCCGAATACAGCGCCTCCAGTTCGCGCGCGAACACCGCCAGCGACCAGCCGTCGCAGACGATGTGGTGCATCACGATCGACAGCACGTGGTGGTCGGCGGCGAGGCGCACCAGCCGCGCGCGCCACAGCGGCCCGCGGGCGAGATCGAACGGCGCCGCCGCGTCGGACGCCAGCAGGGCCTCGAGCCGCGCCGCCTGCGCGGCGGGGTCGATGCCCGGCGCGGACAGATCGTCCTCGGCCAGCGCGAACGGCAGCGCCGCGTGGACGCGCTGGCAGACCGCGGCGTCGGCGGACTCGAAGGTCGTGCGCAGGCTCTCGTGGCGCGCGGCCACGCGATCCAGCGCCCACGCCAGCGCCTCGCGATCCAGCGGGCCGACCAGATCGACCACCTCGGACACGTTGTAGACGGCGGAACTGCCGCCGACCCGGTCGAGGAACCACAGTCGCTGCTGCTGCGGCGAGACCGGGAACACGCGGCCATCGCGCGGCTGCCGCGGAATCGCCTGCGCCTGGCGGCGCAGCGCGCGCAACTGCTCCGGCGTGAGGCGACTCAGCGCTTCTCTGGGGTCCATGGGGCCTGCTCCTGCACGGCGACTGCGACGACGACGGCCGCGGCGCCGTCCCCGGGACGGTCGCTGCGCGGCGCGGCCGGATGATCGCACACTTCGTTCGCGGCCCTGGTGGACGCACAACGCAAACGGGCCGGCGATGCCGGCCCGTCGTGCGCGACGCGATCGCGTCACCAGCGGCCGGGAGGATCGGCCGCAAAGCCGTTCGGGAACGCCTGCGGCTGCCCGCGGTAGCGGCGATCGTCGTAGCGGTAGCGCGGCATCACGCCCAGCGCGATCAGGTTCGGCACGTCGTCGTAGCGGAGCTGGGCGACCTGGGCCGGACTGCGCGAGGCGCGGACGAAATCGGTGCGGCTGACCGGCGACCATTCGCGCTCGCCGTGGCCGGTGCCGATGCTCTGCGCGACGCCGCCGTAGGCCGAATCCGCGGCGGCTTCCGAGGCGCGGCGCGAGGCCTGCGGTGCGGCGGGCGCGGACTTGGCGGCGTCGCGGCCGCGGCCGTATTCGCGGTCCTCGCGCGCGATCGGCGCGGGTTCGTAGTACGGCTGCGGCTGTACGCGCTCGCGGAACACCGCGACCCCGATGACCCCGACGTTGTCGGGCCGGCCGGTGCGCGCGGCGTAGCTGTCGGGCAGGTCGGTGAAGTAGAACTGGGCGACGTCCTGGTAGGACTTGCGCCAGCCGGCGATCTCGGTGGTCTGCCACGGGCCCAGCACGTAGCCGGTCTGGCCGGCGGCGGCGGTCTCGCCGCTGATGGCGTTGACCCCGTCCACCGACAGCACCACCAGCACGCGCTCGCCGGTGGTGTTGGTCAGGCGCACGCTGTAGCGGTGGCCGGGGATGCCGGGGATCCAGTCCTGGCCGCGGTGGCGGTATTCGGGCAGCCATTCGCCGGTGTCGCGATCGACGACGTCGACGTCGACCAGCGGCTGCGCGGACAGCGAGGTGCAGGCGCTGACGGCGGCGAGGGCGGTGAGCAGGAGGGCGGTCGGGCGCAGCATGGCGGGGCTCCAGAGAGGGGAATGTCCGGCATGGACGCCCGTGATGAACGCGCCGTCGCGGAAAACGGGGTTGTGGCGCGCCGCGCCGGCGGGGCGGGCGCGTTCAGCGGCGGGTAAACTGGCCGGCCGAGTCCCTCCGCGGCCCCGCTTCCCATGTCCGTCACCCGCATCCTCACCGGCATCACCACCTCCGGCACGCCGCACCTGGGCAACTACGTCGGCGCGATCCGGCCGACCGTGGCCGCCAGCCGCACGCCCGGCACGCAGAATTTCTACTTCCTGGCCGACCTGCACGCGCTGATCAAGGTGCAGGACCCGGCGAAAGTGCAGCGCTCGACGCTGGAGATCGCCGCGAGCTGGCTGGCCTGCGGCCTGCAGCCGGACAACGACCGGGTGTGGTTCTACCGCCAGAGCGAGATCCTCGAGATCCCCGAGCTGACCTGGTTCCTGACCTGCGTCGCCGGCAAGGGCATCCTCAACCGCGCCCACGCCTACAAGGCCGCGGTGGACCGCAACGCCGCCGAGGGCCAGGATCCGGACTTCGGCATCACCGCGGGCCTGTTCATGTATCCGGTGCTGATGGCCGCGGACATCCTGGTGTTCAACGCGCACAAGGTGCCGGTCGGCCGCGACCAGATCCAGCACATCGAGATGGCGCGCGACTTCGCCCAGCGCTTCAACCATCTCTACGGCGAGCCGGTCGGAAAGGCGTATTTCGTCCTGCCCGAAGCGCAGATCGAGGAGCACGTGGCCACCCTGCCCGGCCTCGACGGCCGCAAGATGTCCAAGAGCTACGACAACACGATCCCGCTGTTCGCGCCGCGCGACGTGCTGAAGAAGCTGATCTTCTCGATCGTCACCGACTCGCGCGCGCCCGGCGAGCCCAAGGACACCGAGGGCTCGGCGCTGTTCCAGCTCTACCAGGCGTTCGCCGACGCCGACGAGACCGCGGCCATGCGCGCCGCCTTCGCCGACGGCATCGGCTGGGGCGACGCCAAGCAGCGGCTGTTCGAGCGCATCGACCGCGAGATCGCGCCGCTGCGCGAGCGCTACGACGAACTGATGGCGAAACCGCAGATCATCGAGGCGATGCTGCTCGACGGCGCACGCACCGCGCGCGAGCGCCTGGGCACGCCGTTCATGCGCACCCTGCGCGAGGCGGTCGGCCTGCGCGACCTGTCGAAGATGCCGGTCGCGACGACGCCGGACCAGCAGAAGACCGCCGCACTGCCGGTGCTCAAGCAGTATCGCGAGCCCGACGGCCGGTTCCATTTCAAGCTCGCCGACGGCGACACCGTGCTGCTGCAGAGCGTGGGCTTCGACAATCCCAAGGACGCCGGCGCCTGGGTGGCGCGCTTCAAGCGCGAGGGCGCGGCGGCGCTGGACGCGGCCGCCGGCGTGCTGGCGACGCGGCATGACGACGCAGCCGCGGGGCTGCAGGCGCTGGCCCGGGCCGAAGCCGAGCGCGAGGCGGCCAGGCAGCGGGATTGAGCGACGGGGTGCGCGGCAGCGCCGCGAATCACCGCAGGGGCGTCACCACACGTTCGGCGTCGCGCCGGTTTCCGGGTGCTTCATCCGCACCACGCAGAAGCGCTGGCCGGTCGGCGCCTCCATCACCACCCAGGTGTGGACCGCGGAGAGCCGCTTCGCGCCGAGGGCCTCCAGGCGCGCGACCTCGGCCTCGATGTCGTCGGTCTCGATGTCCAGGTGAACGCGCGAGGCGTGCGCCACCTTCTGCACCTCGACGTGCAGCCCACCGGGCGCGTCGTCGAGCTTGACGTAGGTGTCCGATTCTTCCGCCGGCAGCGTGCCGATCGGCCAGCCCAGCGCGTCGCTCCAGAAGCGCGCGGCGGCGTCGAGGTCGTCGGTCTTGCAATCGATGATGAAGCCGGCGAGGCGGCTGCGATGGGTCATGCGATCGCTCCGTGCGCGATGGCGGCGTTCACCGCGAGCGCCGCCGGGCCGGCGGCGGCGTGTCCTGGTCCTTGATCGCTTCCAGCCGCGCCTCTTCCTCCAGCTTCCTGCGCCGCGCCTGTTCGAGTTCGTGTTCCTCGACGATCCTGCGCTGCAGCGCCTGCGCCAGCAGCGCGCGGTAGACCGGATGGATGCCGGCGTGACCCATCGCCATCCACAGCCACTCCTTCTCGGCGGTGTTGGCGAACACGGTGATGCGCTCGAAGTCCTTGAGCTCTGGCTCCTTCGGCGCCGCGACCACCGCGACGAACTCGCTGAAATCCATCCGCTGCCTCCCCGGTGGCGGCAGGCGCCGCCACCCGCATTCGGGCGGGCCGGATCAGAGCGACATGCTCAGTCCGAATCCCACCACATCAGGAACTCGTGCCACAGGCGCTTGAAGAACCCGGCCTCGGCCACGCCGTCGATCGCCACCAGCGGCGCCTCGGCGACGACCTTGCCGTCCATCGTCACCTTCACGGTGCCGATCGCCTGGCCGCCCTTGATCGGCGCCACCAGCGTCTTCGGCACGTCCATCGTCGGCTTGAGGTCGGCGTAGCGGCCGCGCGGCACGCTGACCAGCAGCGGCTGCGCGACGCCGAGGCGGATCTCGTTCTCGGCGCCCTTCCAGATCTTGTGGGTCGCGATCACCGCGTCCTTGTCGTACAGGCGGTGGGTCTCGTAGAAGCGGAAGCCCCAGTTGAGCAGCGCCAGCGAATCGACCGCGCGCTCTTCCTCGCTGTTCGCATGCATCACCACCGTGATCAGGCGCTGGTCGCCGCGCTTGGCCGAGGCCATCAGGCAGTAGCCCGCGGCGGAGTGGTGGCCGGTCTTGATGCCGTCGACCGAATCGTCGCGCCACAGCAGCAGGTTGCGGTTGCGCTGGGTGATCGGACCCACGGTGTACTCGCGGACCTTGTTGTAGGCGTACTGCTGCGGGAAGTCGTGGATCAGCGCGCGACCGAGCAGGGCGAGGTCGTGCGCGGTGGAATAGTGGTCCTCCGCCGACAGGCCGGTGGCGTTGACGAAATGCGAGGCCTTCATGCCGATCCGCGCGGCGTACTGGTTCATCAGGGTCGCGAACGCCGCTTCGCTGCCGGCGACGTGCTCGGCCAGCGCGATCGCGGCGTCGTTGCCGGACTGCACCGCCATGCCCAGTTCCATGTCGACCAGCGGCGCGGACTTGTTGACCTCGAAGCCGCTGAAGCTGCCGTCGGTGCCGGCGCCGCCCATGCGCCAGGCGTTCTCGCTCATCCTCACCTTGTCGTCGGCCTTGATGCGACCGGCCTTCAGCTCGGCGGCGACGACGTAGGAGGTCATCACCTTGGTGATGCTGGCCGGCTCGAGACGCTCGTCGTAGTGCTCGCCGGCGAGGATGCGGCCGGTCGCGTCGTCCATCACCAGCCAGGCCTTGGCGTGGGGCGGTTTCGGCGCGTCGGGGATTTCCAGCGGCGGCGGCGCGGGCTGCGCCGCGGGGGCCGGTGCAGGTGTCGGGGCCGCTCCCAGGCCCGTCGCGAACACGGCGCCGGCCAGCGCCAACCCCCGCATCCAGCCATTCCCGTACCGCTGCCGCCAGCCGCCCAACGTCTTCATCGAATCGTGTACTCCGGAGTTCCGCGGCCGTGCCGCGCGTGTGGTTCGAATCCGGCATTCTGACCGATGCCGCGCGCGATGCCGAGGGATCGCGTCACGCGGGAGGCGTCCGGCGGCCGCGCATTCATCCGCCGGCCGGACGCGGACTCACGGGCGGGCGCTGATCGGACGGGCGCTCAATCGCGGACGACCCGCGCCGGCGCGAACCCCAGCTCGGCGGCGCGACGGGACAACTCGGACACCTGGTCGGCAGACACCGGGCCCAGCCGCAGTCGCCACACCGGGCGCCCCTCGACCCGGGCCTCGTCGATGCGCGCAGGGCCGAGCCCGGCGGCGGCGAGGCGGTCGCGGGCGCGCTCGGCGTTCTCGCGCGCGGCGTAGGCGGCCAGTTGCAGCAGCACGCCGTCGGCCGGGGCCGGCAGCGACGCGGTGGCGACCGGGGTCTCGGGCGTGGGCGCGTCGCCGGCAACGGCTGCCGTGGCCGCCGCGCCCGGGCGCGCGGGAACGCCGGTGGCGACGCGGATCCCGCGCTCGCGCATCCAGCGCTCGAATTCGTCCGCCGGCAGCGCCGGATCCGCGGGCACGCCCGCAGGAGCGGCCGCCGGCGCCGCGGGCTTCGCCGGGCCGGCGACCGCCAGCGCGCGGCGATCGTCGCGGTCGCCCGGGGTCAGCGCGCGCACCTCGACCCGGGCCGTGCCCTGGCGGATGAAGCCGAGCTTGGCCGCCGCGGCGTAGCTGAGGTCGATGATCCGCGCGGAGTGGAACGGGCCGCGATCGTTCACCCGGACCACCACCGACTTGCCGTTGGCGAGGTTGGTCACGCGCGCGAAGCTGGGCAGCGGCAGCGAGCGGTGCGCGGCGGTGAAGGCGTACATGTCGTACACCTCGTGGTTCGAGGTCTTGCGGCCGTGGAATTTCTTGCCGTAGAACGAGGCCAGGCCTTCCTCGACGTAGCCGTCGGCGCGATCCAGCACTTCGTAGCGCTTGCCGAGCACGGTGTAGTCGCGGTTGCCGATCCGCGAAGGCGCCTCGGCCTTCACTTCGGGCTCCGGGATCGCGTCGACGTCCGGGATCGCGTCCGGCGCGCTGTCGGCCACGCCCGGCGCGTACAGCCCGCCGGCGACGTAATCGCCGCGCTTGGACGGGTCCTCCTGCGCCGGCGCGTACGGCGAACGCTTGGGACCGTCGGTCTGCGCCGGCGGCGGCGGCACGCGCTCGGCCGGCGGCGGCGGCGCGGCCTTCTTCGGCGCGGAACCGCAGCCCGCGAGCGCCGCCGCGAGCAGCACCGCCGTCGCGACGCGGATCATGGCGTCGCGCCCGCGCCGGCCGCGCCCGCACGGATCGCCTGCGCGAGCTGGTGTACGGCCAGCGCGTACATCGGCGAGCGGTTGTAGCGGGTGATCACGAAGTAGTTGCGGTAGCCGATCCACTGCTCGCGGCCGGCGTCGCCGTCCAGCCCGACCACGGTCGCGCCCTGGGTGGCGGGATCCGTCGGCAGCGGCTCGCCGGCCATCGGCCGGTAGCCGCGCGCGGCCAGTTCGGCCAGCGGATGCACCGGCTGCAGCGAATCGGGCACGAATTCCTCGCGCCCGGGATCGAGCGTCGCGCGCGCCACCACCGGGCCGCCGGCCTGCCAGCCGTGGACGGCGAAGTAATTGGCGATCGAGGCGAACACGTCGGGGGTGTGCGTGAGCAGGTCGCGGCGGCCGTCGCGGTCGCCGTCCTTCGCCCACAGCCGGTAGCTGGACGGCATGAACTGGCCCATGCCCATCGCCCCGGCGTAGCTGCCCTTGAGCGTGAGCAGGTCGAGCTGCGGTTCTTCCTTGGCCAGCGCGAACAGCTGGGCGAGCTCGCCGGCGAAGAACGGCGCGCGCTTGGGATGGTCGAACGCCAGCGTGTACAGCGCGTCCAGCACCCGGTAGCTGCCGGTGTTGCGGCCGTAGAAGGTCTCCACCCCGATGATCGCGACGATGTACTCGGCCGGCACGCCGGTTTCGGCGGACACGCGTTCCAGCGCCGCGCGGTTGTCGCGGTAGAACGCGACCCCGCCGTCGATCCGCGCCGGGGTGAGGAAGATCTGCCGGTAATCGCGCCACGGCTTCACCGCCTCGGCCGGCCGGGTGATCGCGTCGATGATGCTCTGCTTGTACTCGGCCTGCGCCAGCGCGTCGCGGATGCGCTGCGGCTCGATGCCGTAGGTGGTCGCGGCGTAGTCGACGAACGCGGCGATGCGCTGCTCGCGCGGGATCGCCGGGTCGGTGACCGACGGCGGCGCCACCGGGCGCTCCTGCGCGGCCGGCACTTCGGGCAACAGCCGCGCGGCCGGCGCCGGCACGGGCGAGGGCGCAGGATCGGCCACCGGCGCCACGACCGGCGCGGGCGGCGGGGACGGGGTGGCGCAAGCGGCCAGCGACACCACGGCCGCGACCGTGCCCATACGCAGCAAGCTACGGAAAATCAATGGCTTGCGCCTCTTTCTTGGACTGGACGGCGAGAGGGTAGCACGGCCCCCGGCGGTGGACGACCTGTCCGCCCGACCGAAGGCGGACCAGGCCCTCAGCGGGAAAGCGTCCGCAGGAGCGCGCCCAGCGAAGCCACGATGGCGATCGGGTGATCGGTCAGCAACCCGATCGCGATCACGGTCGCCTGCATCGACAGCCCGAGCACGAGGCGACGACGCTCGTGCAAACGCACGGCTTCCAGCCGCAGCTTGTCGTGCTTGAACGGTCCGAAGGGATGGTCGGGACGGGACATGGCGCAGGTTCCAGGCAAGGACGGGAACGAGCGGGGCGTTATCACGTCCTGACCACTTGGATCGGCCGTCGCGAAGGACCTTGCCGGCGCGCCACCCACGCCGAAGCGCCGCGTATCCCGCCCGACAAAAGGCGTGATCCCTCCATCGGACCGCCTCCGTCCCCACGCCCCACCCGCATCGACGCGCCAACCCGAAATCGGAGACCCGGAGGGCGGCGGACAGGCGTCCGCCGTTTTTCGACGAGGCAGGATGCCTCGCCGAAAAATCCCGGCCACGTCCCCGACGGCAGATTTGAAGTGGACGTGAAGTGTTTTCTTTGGCGACTTTCTTTTCAAAAAGAAAGTCGCCCGCGCGCCAGCGCGGAACAGGATTCCGGGCTTTCCCGAAAGCGCGAGAGCCCCCGCCCCCGAAACCCCGCGACACCGCGACACCGCACGGACACCGAACTTTCACCGTGCAAAAAGCAGGCCCCTCGCCTTCGCTCCGGGATGCCAAGGTCGTGCGCCCCGACATCGCCGGCCACCCCGCCGGACGCAACCGCATGATCCGCAACGGTGCAAACGAATGCGCCCCCCTGGCGGCCCGGTCGAACACGACCTCCCGCCGTTGCATTTCCCGGGCGGACCCCGGACCCTTGTCCGCCTGCCCGCAACCCCGACGCACCATGCCCCACGCCATCACCACCACCGAGCTGTTCCTGATCGCGATGACGATCATCTTCTCGGTGCCGTACCTGATCTGGCGCCTCGGCCGCACCGACTATTTCGCACCGCTGGTGGTGGTGCAGATCATCACCGGCATCCTGCTCGGACCCGGCGTCCTCGGCGCCGCCTTCCCCGACTACTACGCCTTCGTGTTCACCAAGGACGTGATCCAGTCGCTCAACGGCGTCGCCTGGTGGGCGGTGATGGTGTTCGTGTGGCTGGCCGGCATCGAACTGGACCTCGGCGAAGCCTGGAAACACCGCCGCGAAAGCGCGATCACCGCCGGCCTCGCGCTGGGCACGCCGCTGCTGGTGGGCAGCGTGGTCGCCGTGGGCATGCTCGGCTTCCCCGGCTGGCTCGGCGACAAGGGCCGGACCTGGCAGTTCGTGCTCGGCGTGGGCATGTCCTGCGCGGTCACCGCGCTGCCGATCCTCATCCTGCTGATGGAGAAGCTGGAAATCCTGCGCAAGCCGATCGGCCAGCGCATCCTGCGCTACGCCAGCCTCGACGACGTGGCGATCTGGGGCGTGCTGGCGCTGGTGCTGATGGACTGGGAGCGGATCGGCCGCCAGGGCGCGTTCATCGCGGTCTACGCGCTGGCCTGCGTCGGCTTCCGCAAGCTGATGGCGCGGCTGCCCGAGCGCGACCGCTGGTACGTGGCGCTGGTGTGGCTGGCGGCCTGCGCGTTCGGCGCCGACTGGTCGGGGCTGCACTTCATGGTCGGCGCCTTCCTCGCCGGCGTGGTCATGGACCACCACTGGTTCGACCGCGACCGCCTGGACACCCTGCGCCACAACGTGCTGCTGGTGATGATGCCGGTGTTCTTCCTCAGCACCGGCCTGCGCACCGGCTGGAGCATGGGCGGCGGCGCGGTGCTCGCGGCCGCCACGGCGCTGCTGGCGGCGCAGGCGCTGGGCAAGCTGGCCGGGGTTCACGTCGCCGGCCGGATCCTCGGCTGGAAACCGGGCGAGGCCACGGTCATCGGCTGGCTGCTGCAGACCAAGGCCCTGATCATGATCATTTTCGCGAACGTGCTGCTCGACAAGGGCATCATCACCAGCGCCACCTTCACCGCGCTGCTGCTGATGGCCGTCGCCAGCACCATGCTGACCGTGCCGATCACCGCCCCGCGCCTGCGCCGCATGCAGGCGCTGGTCGCGCGCGACGCCTGATCCACCCACAGCATTCCCCGCCGGAGCCTCCCCGCATGACGCTTTCGCCCCGCCTGCCCGCCGCCGTCCTGCTGCCTGCGCTGCTGTTCGTGCAGGCCGCCGTCGCCTCCGCCGCCGAGCGCGTCCGCGTGCCCTCGCCGTGGATCGCCGGCCAGACCGTGGCCTACGACGACGAGACCCTGCAGCGCGACGCGGTCGGCGAGGACGGCCCCTCGACCCGCCGCATCACCGACCGCACCGAGATCCGGGTCGAGTCCGCCGGCCGCGACGGCATCGTGCTGGCGTGGACCACCCACGACAGCCGGGTCGAAGCGGTGGACGGCGATCGGGTCATGGCCGACCTGCTCGCGCCGGTGCTCGCCAGCCTCGACGAGATGCCGATGGTGATCGAACTCGACGGCGACGGCCGCTACCGCCGGGTGCGCGATCTCGACGCCCTCGCCGGGCGCGTCCGCGCCGCGATGCTGCCGGCGTTCCTGGCCAATCTCGAACGCACGCTCGGCACCGGCGCCAAGGTCGACAAGATCGGCCGCGACGACGCCCTCGAGGCCGCGCGCAGGGATCTGCAGGCGAACATGGACACGATCGTCAGCCGCGACAGCGTCGAAGCCGGGGCGGCGATGCAGCAGCGCCTGCTGTCGGCCTTCGTCGGCAAGACCCTCGTCGCCGGCCGTCGCTACACCGACCGCGAGCCGATCCTCTCGCCGATCGAGGGCCGGCCGCTGCCGGGCCTGCGCGAATACACGCTGGAGATCGACCGCGACGATCCGTCGCTGGCGCGGATCCGCTGGACCCACCGGCTCGACGCCGGCGGCGCCCCGGCCGCGCTGTGGGCGCTGGCGAAGGAGCTCGGCGCCGAGGCCCTCGGCGACGGGCGTCCCGCCGACCTGGCGCTGGAGCAGACCGGCACGCTGTTGTTCCGCCGCGACACCGGCGTGGTCGAGCTGCTGCAAACCGACGAGCGCTCGAAGTACGGCGCCGCGCACGACGAGACCGGGCGCCATCGCATGCGCCGGGTCGGCGCCGCGCGCACCTGGGCGCAGGAAGCGGCGGCGCGCCAGCGCTGAGCCGGGCCGCCGGGACGGCATGACCCTGGACGGCATGACCCTGGATGGCATGTTCTTGGACGACATGACCTTGGCCGACATGACCCTGCATCGCCTGGCGCTCATCGTCGCGACGACCGCCGCGCTGGCGCTCGCCCCGGCGCCGGCCGGCGCGCGCACGATCTACCGCTGCATCCGCGATCGCACGGTCAGCCTGTCGACCGCGCCGGAGCCCGGCTCGAAGTGCGAGCCGAAGGAGATTCCCGACGACGCCGTGCAGACGCCCAACCTGTGGGGCGAGATGGGCGTGTTCAGCGGCACGCTCTACGAGCGCGAGCAGGACGGCAAGACCGTCTACGGCACCCGCAACCTGCCCGGCTCGCGGGTGTACCTGAAATTCACCGTCGCCACGCCACCGGGCGAACCGGCGCACGAAGGCCTGGGCACCGTCGGCAAACCGCAACTGGACCGCCACGCCCGCGTGTTCCGCGCGGTGGCGAAGAAGATCGGCGTCGAGGATGCGTGGCTGCGCGCGATCGCGCACGTCGAGAGCGGCTTCGACGAGAAGGCGGTCTCGCCCAAGGGCGCGCAAGGCGTGATGCAACTGATGCCGGACGTCGCCGCCGAACTGGGCGTGACCGACCCCTTCGCGCCGGCGCAGTCGATCGAAGCCGGCGCGCGGCATTTCAAGGCGCTGCTCAAGCGCTACCGCAACGACGCCGCACTCGCGCTCGCCGCCTACAACGCCGGTCCCGGCGCGGTGGCGCGCTACCACGGCGTGCCGCCCTACGCCGAGACCCGCGATTACCTGGAGAAGGTGCAGGCGCTGTACCAGGCCTACCGGGCCGCGCTGGCGCCGCCGCCGCTGCGCCCGGCCGACGCGGTGCCGGTGAAGCCGCCGGTCCCGCCGACGACGCCCGGCAAGAAATCCTGACCCGGTTCCGCGGCATACTGCGCGGATGGCACGCGACCTCCGACTGATCGGCTTCGACGCCGACGACACCCTCTGGCGCAGCGAGGACTACTACCGCGACGCGCAGGCGCAGTTCGAACGCATCGTCGGCGGCTACGTCGATCTCGACGACGTCCACGACCGGCTCTACGCGGTCGAGAAGCAGAACCTCGCGCTGTTCGGCTACGGCGCCAAGGGCATGACCCTGTCGATGGTCGAGGCCGCGATCGCGATCACCGGCGCGCGCATCTCCGCCGCCGACCTGCACCGCATCGTCGAACTCGGCAAGGCGGTGCTGCAGCATCCGGTGGAGCTGCTGCCGGGCATCCGCGCGGCGGTCGAGGCGATCGCGCGCGAGCGGCCGGTGGTGCTGATCACCAAGGGCGACCTGTTCCACCAGGAGGCCAAGGTCCGCGAGTCGGGCCTGTCCGACCTGTTCCGCCGGATCGAGATCGTCAGCGAGAAGGACGCCGCGACCTACGCCCGGCTGTTCGAGGAGTTCGGGCTGGCGCCTGAACACTTCGCGATGATCGGCAACTCGCTGCGTTCGGACATCGTGCCGGTGCTCGAACTCGGCGGCTGCGGCGTGCACATGCCCTACCACGTGACCTGGGCGCACGAGGCCGAAACCGCGCCGCCGTCCGCCACCGAGCGCCTGCGCACGGTCGACGGCCCGGCCGGGCTGGCCGAGGCGGTGCGCTCGCTGGCAGCCGGCTGAACGCGACCCGCACGCGGCCGGAAAGGTTAAAACGACGTTCACCGCGACGGCGGCATCGTCGTTCCCGACCGCAGATCGCGGCCGATCGGAGATTCCGCCATGACGTCCCTCGCCCGCTGGCTCGCCCCCGCCGCGCTCGCCGCCACGCTCGCCGCAGGCGCCGCGCTCCCCGCTCCGGCCCAGGCCGCCGGCCCGTCGGTCCGGCTGATCGTCGACCTCGGCGACGTCGTGTTCCGCAACGGCCAGCCCTACTACCGTTACGGCAACTACGGCTACGACGACCGCCTGATCGTCGAGCGCGACTACCGCGGCCGCCCGGTCTACTACCGCTACGCGCCGCAGTACAACCGCGACTACGGTCCGCCGTACGGCAACGCCTACGGCTACCACCGCAACCGCGACGGCCGCTATTCGCGCCGCGTCTGCGACAACCGCGGCCGCTGCCGGGTCGAGTACTACGATCCGCGCCACGATCGCCGCTACGGCGACCGCTACGGATACCGCGATCGCTACGAGGACCGCGACCATGACCGCGATGATCGCCGCGACCGCCGTGATCGCCACGGTCGCTGGCGCGACTGATCGCCTCGCCGATCGCACGGCGCCGATCGCACGGCCGATCGCACAAGGCTGACCGCACCGATGCTTCCGCGACGCATCCCGTCGCTGCACGCAATCCCCCTCCCGACGCCGCGTCCAGGTGACGCGGCGTCGCCATTTCCGGACCGGTGTCGCTGGACGCGAACGACCGCACGGTCGATCATCCGGTTCCCGCTTCGACGCCACCCTCGACGGAGAACGCCATGCGCCGCCTGCTCGCCACCGCTCTGCTGACCGCCGGCCTCGCCGCCGGAACCGCCTCCGCCCAGACCTTCACCTTCGGCTGGAATCCACGCAGCGGCGACACCTGGGTGGACGTGTGGCTGGGCGACATGAACCGCTACGGCAGCCGCTACCGCGACCCGTTCGTCGACGAGATGGTCCGCTACCACGCCGCGCCGCGCGACCTGGTGATCGATCTGCTCGGACGCCGCTGGGCGCCGGGCGACATCTACTTCGCCTGCGCGCTGGCCCAGGCGATCGGACGCCCCTGCCGCTACGTGGTCGACATCTACGAACGCGACCACGGCCAGGGCTGGGGCAACATCGCCAAGCGCCTCGGCATCAAGCCCGGTTCCGCGCAGTTCCACCAGCTCAAGCGCGGCATGGTCCCGAGCTACGACCGCTGGGGCCGGCCGATCGAACTCGACGCGCAGCTGCAGCGCGACTTCCCGGGCCGCGGCAAGGGTCCGCACCGCAACGACGACCGCGGCCCCGGCAACAGCGGCAAGGCCCACGGCAACGGCGGCGGTTCCGGCAAGGGCGGCCCCGGCAACAGCGGGCGCGGCAGCGAAGGACATGGCAACAGCGGCAAGGGCAAGGGCAAAGGCAAGGACGGCCATTGATGGACGCCGGAACCGCTTCGCTGCGCACCCATCGCGGCGGTTGCCACTGCGGCCGGGTGCGCTTCGAGGTCGACGCCCCGGCGACGCTGCAGGTGCTGGACTGCAACTGCTCGATGTGCCGGATGACCGGCTTCCTGCACCTGATCGCGCCGGCGGCGCGCTTCCGCCTGCTGTCCGGCGCCGACGACCTGACCGAATACCGCTTCAACACCGGCACCGCGCGCCACCTGTTCTGCCGCCACTGCGGCGTCAAGGGGTTCTACGTGCCGCGCAGCCATCCCGACGGCTGGAGCGTCAACGCGCGCTGCCTCGATCCGGACACGATCGACGCGATCGAGGTCACGCCCTTCGACGATGGCGACCGCGAGGCCGCGACCGCGGCGATCGCGCACCTGTCGAGGGCATGAACCCCCGCGACGCTTGACGCACGTCATCGCCCGCGGGAGCGGGCCGCAGGAAGCTGGGCGCCTCTCAAGGAGGCTCCGCATGACCTGTCGTCCTTCCCCCGCGTTCCGCGTCCCGGCCGCACGCGGCCTGCTTGCCCTGTCGCTCGTCGCCGCCTGCGCTCCCGCGCTGGCGGCCGAGCCTTTCAGCGTCGAATGGGACCTGCGCACCCGCTACGAACACGTCGCCGACGACGCCTTCGCGCACGACGCCGACGCCACCACGCTGCGCCTGCGCGCCGGTCTGCACGCCGAGTTCGACAGCGGCTGGCGCGCGCTGGTCGAGGGCGAAGGCATCCTCGCGGACGACGCCCGCCACAACAGCGGCGCCAACGGCCGCAGCGCCTGGCCGGCGGTGATCGACCCGGACGGCGCCGAGCTCAACCAGGCCTGGATCGGCTGGAAGAACGCGCGCTTCAGCGCCACCGCCGGCCGCCAGCGGCTGCTGTTCGACAACCAGCGCTGGATCGGCAACGTCGGCTGGCGCCAGAACGAACAGACCTTCGACGCGCTCGCCCTCGACCTCAAGGCGAACGACGCGCTGTCGCTGCGCTACGCTTGGCTGGACAAGGTGCACCGCGTGTCCGGGCGCGACGCGCTTGATCCGCGGGCGCGCGAACGCTCGCTGTCGACGCACCTGCTCGAAGCCACGTACAAGCATGAGGCGCAGCAGTGGGCCGGCTACGCCTGGCTGCACGACGACCGCGACGTGGCCGCCGCCTCCACCGCGACCTACGGCCTGCGCTGGACCGGTACGCACAAGGCCGATCCGCTGACCTGGCGCTGGACGGTCGAAGTCGCCCGCCAGCGCCAGTACGCCGACAACCCGCGCGATTTCTCGCATGCCTACTGGCTGCTGGAACCCGGCGTGCAGGCGCACGGCATCACTTGGACCCTCGGCTGGGAACACCTCGGCGGCGACGGCACGCACGCGCTGCAGACGCCGCTGGCGACCCTGCACGCGTTCGACGGCTGGGCCGACAAGTTCCTGGTCACGCCCGCCGGTGGCCTCGACGACCGCTACGCGGGCGCCGGCGGCAAGGCCGGCAAGTTCACCTGGGCCGCGACCTACCACGACTTCCGCGCGGACACCGCGTTTTCCGGGATCCGCCATTACGGCCGCGAGTTGGACGCTTCGCTGTCGCGACCGCTGTGGAAGGGCTGGACCGGTCTGGCGAAGATCGCCGACTACCGCGCCGACGACTTCGCCCGCGACACCCGCAAGGTCTGGCTGCAGGTCGAATACAAGGGCGCGTGGACGCCCTGAGCGGACGATACGGGGCGCGTCGCGAGGGCGTGCGGCACGAAAGCGTGCGGCACAAGGAAGCGCGTCGCGAGGCTCAGCGCGTCGGACCGGACGCCAGGTCGTCGAGGATCGGGCAGTCCGGGCGATCGTCGCCGTGGCAGCGCGCGGCCAGCGCTTCGAGCGTGCGCCGCATCGCCTCCATCTCCGCGATCTTCGCGGCCAGTTCCTCCGCCTGCGCCTGCGCCAGCGCCTTGACCTCGGCGCTGGCGCGCGTGCGGTCGTCCCACAGGTCGAGCAGCGCCGCGACCTGCTTCGTCGGGAAGCCCAGCGCCCGCGCGCGATCGATGAAGCGCAGGCGCTGCAGGTCGGCGTCGCCGTAGAGCCGGTAGCCGGCGTCGGTGCGGCCGGCGGCCGGCAGCAGGCCCTCGGCCTCGTAGCGGCGGGTGCGCCGCGCGCTGACTCCGGTCAACCGCGCGGCCTCGCCGATCCGCACCGGATCGGTCGCGATCGTGTTCGCTGTGCGTGGACAGGCTGCAGGCATCGGTCTCTCCCGGGTCAGTCGCGGGTCCGCGGCGACCAGCGCCGCAGCAGCAGGGCGTTCGCCATCACGCTCACCGACGAAAAGGCCATCGCCGCGCCGGCGAACACCGGGTCGAGCAGGCCGGCGGCGGCGAGCGGAATGCCGACGACGTTGTAGGCGAAGGCCCAGAACAGATTCTGGCGGATCTTGCGCACCGTGCGCACCGAAATGTCGAGCGCCGCCTCCACCAGCCGCAGGTCCGGGCGCAGCAGCGCGATGCCCGCGGCCTGCAGCGCGACGTCGGTGCCGCCGCCCATGGCGATGCCGACGTCGGCGGCGGCCAGCGCCGGCGCGTCGTTGATGCCGTCGCCGACCATCGCCACCGGCGCCTGCGCCGCGAACGCGCGCACCGCTTCGACCTTGCCCGCCGGCAGCACCCCTGCGCGCACGTCGTCGATGCCGATCGCGGCAGCGACCGCGGCCGCCGCGCCGGCGTTGTCGCCGGACACCAGCGCCGTGCGCAGGCCGCGCGCGTGCAGGCGCGCGATCGCCTCCGCGGCGCCGGCGCGCGGGCGGTCGCGGAACGCGAGCAGGCCGCGCACCGCGCCGCCGCCGTCGCCGTCGCCTTCCTCCGCAATCGCCAGCCACGACACCGTGCAGCCTTCGGCCGCGAGCGCCTCGGCGCGGGCGGCGAGCGCGCCGGGGTCGATGCCCGCCTCTTGCAGCAGCCGCGCGCTGCCGAGCAACCATGTGCGGCCGTCGATCGTGCCGCGGAGACCGCGACCGGCCACCGCCTGCACGTCGCGGGCGGTCGGCCGCGGCGCATCGCCGTGCGCGGCCAGCACCGCTTTCGCCAGCGGGTGCTCGCTGCCGGCCTGCAGCGCCGCGGCCTGCGCGCGCAGGCCGGCGGCGTCGCCATCGACGGCGACCACCGCTTCGAGGGTCGGCCGGCCTTCGGTCAGGGTGCCGGTCTTGTCGAAGATCACGATCCGCACCGCACGCGCGCGCTCCAGCGCCTCGGCGTCGCGCACCACGATGCCCGCGCGCGCGGCCACGCCGGTGCCGGCCATCACCGCCGCCGGCGTCGCCAGGCCCAGCGCGCAGGGACAGGCGATCACCAGCACCGCGACCGCGTTGAGCGTGGCGCGGCCCCAGTCGCCGGTCGCCAGGCCCCAGCCGAGCAGCGTGAGCAGCGCGATCGCGACCACCACCGGCACGAACACCGCGCTGACCCGATCGACGAGGCGCTGGATCGGCGGCTTCGCGGCCTGCGCGTCCTCGACCAGCCGCACGATCCGCGCCAGCGCGCTTTCCGCGCCGACCGCCACGGTGCGCAGGGTCACCGCGCCCTCGCCGTTGATCGCGCCGCCGATCACGCGATCGCCCGGCTGCTTCGCCACCGGCAGCGACTCGCCGGTGACCAGCGCTTCGTCGGCGTGGGTGCGGCCTTCGAGCACCTCGCCGTCGACCGGGAAGCGTTCGCCCGGCCGCACCGCGACGATGTCGCCGACCGCGACCTCGGCCAGCGGCAGGTCGCGTTCGACGCCGTCGCGGCGCACCCGCGCCCGCGCCGGGCGCAGCGCCTGCAGCGCGCGGATCGCCTCGCCGGCGCGCCGGCGCGCGCGCGCCTCCAGCCATTTGCCGAGCAGCACCAGGGTGACGACCGCGGCCGAGGCCTCGAAGTACAGCGGGCGCATGCCGTGGTGCGGCGACGGCGACAGTGCGTCCATGCCCAGGGCATACACACTGAGCCCGTAGGCCGCGCTGGTGCCCAGCGCCACCAGCAGGTCCATGTTGCCGGTGCCGGCCTTCAGCGCGCGCCAGCCGGCGCGGTAGAAGCGCGCGCCCAGCCAGAACTGCACCGGCGTCGCCAGCGCCCACTGCACCCAGCCCGGCAGCATGACGTGGCGGCCGAACGGCAGCGCCAGCATCGGCGCGACCAGCGGCAGGGTGAGCGCGATGGCGATCAGCAGATGCCAGGTCTCGCGATCCATCCGCGGCGCGGCCGCGGCGACCGGCGCGTCGTCGGCATGCACGCGCGCGGTGTAGCCGGCGGCGTCCACCGCGGCGATCAGCCGCGCGGCGAGGGCGTCGATCGCGCCGGCGTCGGCCGGATCGACCAGCGCGGTCACGGTCGCGCGCTCGGTGGCGAGGTTGACCGACGCCGCGGTCACGCCCGGCACCGCCGACAGCGCGCGCTCCACCCGCCCCACGCACGAGGCGCAGGTCATGCCGGCGATGTCGAAGGCCAGATCGGTCGCCCCGGCGGCGTAGCCGGCGGCCTCGACCGCCGCGGCCAGCGCGGCGGCGTCGAGGCCGTCGCCGCGCACGTCGGCGCGCTCGCTCGCCAGGTTCACCGTGGCCGACGCCACGCCCGGCGCCGCCGCCAGCGCGCGCTCGACCCGCCCGGCGCAGGAGGCGCAGGTCATGCCGACCACCGGGAAGCGCAGGTGCGCGGCGGGCGCGGCGGCAGGGGACGACGACATGGCGGTACTCCGGTGGACGACGGCCACAGCATCGACCTTCCCCGCGGGGCAAGGTCAAGCGCATCCGCACGGCGCGCGACGCTTGACCTTCCCGCAGGGGGAAGCCCGAGACTGCGCGGCGTCACCCTTACCCGACCCACCGGAGTCCGCCATGAAGTTCACCGTCGAAGGCATGACCTGCGGCCACTGCGTCCGCGCGATCACCCGCGCCGTGCAGGCGCTGGACCCCGCCGCGCGCGTCGCGGTGGATCTGGAGACGAAGTCGGTCGCGGTCGAAGCGGACCTGCCCGCGGCGCGGGTCGCGGCCGCCATCGCGGCCGAGGGCTACACGGTGAACGCGGCCTGACCCCCGGGTCGCCTGCACCCGCCCCGGTCGGCGCTACACTGCCGCCATGTCCCCGCTCCGCCGCCTGCTGCACCTGCTGCTCGCGCTCGCCGTCATGGCGAACGGCGCCGGCACGGCGCTGGCGTCGGCGCACGGCTGCTGCGCGCAGATGCAGCAGGCCGCGATCGCTGCCGCTGCGGCGGCGTCGCAGTCCTGCCACGACCACGGCGACACCGCGACGCCGGCCGGGCACCCGTCCGGCCACGCCGGCACGCCCGCGCACGAGGACGGCTGCGGCCACGACCACACCGGCGCGACCTGCGGTTGCGCCTGCACGCTGCAGGCGACCACGCTGCTGCCGACGCTGCCGTCGCTAGCCCTGGCCCCCATGCGCAGCCCCACGATCGCCTTCGCCGCGCACTCCCGGGCCGCGCCGCCGCTGCCGCATCCGCTGCGACCTCCGATCCAGGCGGGCTGATCGATCCTGCCGCGGCTCGCGCGCAGTCCCGCGTCGAGCCTGTCCGTCCAGCGGCCGCGCCTGCGGCCGATCCGGAGCGTCTTCCATGTCCATCCATTCTCCCGGCGACCCGTCGCGTCGCCGTTTCGTCCAGGGTCTGGCCGGCGGCGGCGTGCTCGCCGCGTTCGGCTGGCCGCACGCCGGCTTCGCCGCGCCGCGCGTGCCCGTCCTCACCGGCACCGATTTCGATCTCTCGATCGGCGAACTGCCGGTGAACTTCACCGGCCGCGTGCGCCCCGGCGTCGCGGTCAACGGTTCGATCCCCGCACCCACCCTGCGCCTGCGCGAAGGCGCCACGGTCGAACTGCGCGTGCGCAACGCGCTGGCGGCCGGCGGCGGCCACGGCGGCACGACCTCGATCCACTGGCACGGCATCCTGCTGCCGGCGAACATGGACGGCGTGCCCGGCATGAGCTTCGACGGCATCGCGCCCGGCGAGACCTACCGCTACCGCTTCACGCTGCGCCAGTCCGGCACCTACTGGTACCACAGCCACTCCGGCTTCCAGGAACAGGCCGGCCTCTACGGCGCGCTGATCGTCGATCCCGCCGGGCCCGAGCCGTTCGCGTACCAGCGCGACCACGTGGTGCTGCTCAGCGACTGGACCGATCTGTCGCCCGCGGCGCTGTATGCGCGGCTGAAGACGATGCCCGGCCACGACAACTACCACAAGCGCACCGTCGGCGATTTCGCCCGCGACGCGAAGCGCGACGGCCTGGCCGCGACCCTGCGCGACCGCCGCGCCTGGGGCGCGATGCGGATGACGCCGACCGACCTGTCCGACGTCAACGCGCAGACCTACACCTACCTGATCAACGGCACGACCGCGCTGGGCAACTGGACCGGCCTGTTCGCGCCCGGCGACACGGTGCGGCTGCGCTTCATCAACGGCTCGGCGATGACCCATTTCGACGTGCGCATCCCGGGGCTGACGATGACGGTGATCGCCGCCGACGGCCAGCCGGTGCATCCGGTGACGGTCGACGAATTCCGGATCGCGGTGGCCGAGACCTTCGACGTGCTGGTGACGCCGTCGGGGCAGGACGCGTTCACGATCTTCGCGCAGGACATCGGCCGCACCGGCTACGTCAGCGGCACCCTCGCGGTGCGCGAAGGCCTGCGCGCGCCGGTGCCCGCGGTCGATCCGCGGCCGATCCTGTCGATGGCCGACATGGGCCACGGCGGCATGGGCCACGGTGGCATGCACCATGGCGGCGCGACCCCGTCCGGTGGCCACGACATGGCGTCGATGAAGGGCATGGAGGGCGGCTGCGGCGGCAACATGCAGGGGTCGATGCCGCGGATGGATCACGCGGACATGAACCATGCGGGCATAAACCATACAGGCATGAACCACGCGGGCATGACCCAAGGGGGCATGGACCACGGCGGCGGCATGCAGGCGCATCCGCGCAGCGAAGCGGGCAATCCGCTGGTGGACATGCAGACGATGGCGCCGACGCCTCGGCTCGACGATCCCGGCATCGGCCTGCGCGACAACGGCCGCAAGGTGCTGAGCTATTCGATGCTGCGCAGCCGTTTCGACGATCCCGACGGCCGCGATCCCGGGCGCACGGTCGAGCTGCACCTCACCGGCCACATGGAGCGCTTCGCCTGGAGTTTCGACGGCGAGCCGTTTGCGAAGGCCGAGCCGCTGCGGATGAACTACGGCGAGCGCCTGCGCATCGTGCTGGTCAACGACACGATGATGACCCACCCGATCCACCTGCACGGACTGTGGAGCGACCTGGAGGACGAGGCCGGCGCGTTCATGGTGCGCAAGCACACCATCGACATGCCGCCCGGCACGAAGCGCAGCTATCGCGTGCGCGCCGACGCGCTGGGACGCTGGGCCTACCACTGCCACCTGCTCTACCACATGGAAGCCGGGATGATGCGCGAAGTGCGCGTCGAGGAGGGTCGCGCATGAACGCACGCAGGCCTTCCTCCGCGAACCTCCGCGCACGCCGCGCCTGCGCCCTCGCCCTCGCCTGCGCGATGCCCGCGTCGGCGTGGGCGCAGGCGCACGATCCCGCGGCGCACGCCGGGCATGCCATGCAGCACGACGCGACGGCGCAGGACGCGACGTCTGGGGAGAGGGTGTCGCACGGCACGATGGCGCACGACGATGCCCCACCGGGCGCATCGTCGCCCGACGCGCAGGCGCCGAAGACCCCGATCCCGCCGATCACCGACGCCGACCGCGCCGCCGCCGCGTCGCCCGGGCACGGCCACGAACACGGGCGCAGCGTGTTCGCGTTCCTGATGGTCGATCGCCTCGAGCGCTGGAACGACGGCGACGGCGGCGAGGCCTGGGGCGCGAAGGGCTGGGTCGGCAGCGACGCGCACAAGCTGTGGCTGCGCAGCGAAGGCGAACGCGAGGCCGGACGCCTGGCCGACGCCGACCTCGAAGTGCTCTACGGCCGCCCGGTCGCGCGCTGGTGGGACCTGCTCGCGGGCGTGCGCACGACGTTCGGACCGGGCCCGTCGCGCACCGCCGCCGCGTTCGGCGTCGCCGGCATCGCGCCCGGCAAGTTCGACATCGAGGCGACCGGCTATCTGGACGGCGACGGACGCCTGTCCGCGCGCGCCGAAGCCGCGTACACGCTGCTGCTAACCAACCGCCTGGTCCTGGAACCGCGGATCGAAGCCGGCTGGCAGGCCCGCGACGACCGCGCCCGCGGCCTCGGCGCGGGCCTGTCCGCGATCGAAGGCGGGCTGCGCCTGCGCTACGAGTTCGACCGCCGCTTCGCGCCGTACCTCGGCGTCGTGCGCGTGCGCCACTTCGGCGACACCGCGGACCTGCGCCGCGCCGCGGACGAGCCCCTCGACGAGACGCGGGTGGTGGCGGGCGTTCGGCTGCGGTTCTGAACCCGCGCGATTCCGCGCAGCGCGATGCGCATCACCGCGCCGGCCGGGCCCGACCCGGCCGGCGCACCGGCAAGGCCGCGACGGCGGCGCCGCGACCCGTCTAGTCCGCTTCCAGCGGCAGCCGTTCGCCCTGCAGCGTCCCGCGCTGCAGCCGCGTTCCCTCGATCAGCAGGACCTCGCCGTTCTGGCCGTTCTTGATGCTGGTATCGACGGCGATCACCTTGCCGCCGTAGCGGGACTCGATCCGCTGCATCGACGTGTGCCCGACGACGATCCGGCTCACGCCCAGCCGTACCAGGAGGTCGTCGATCTGCGCATCGGACAGCGCATCCTCCCTGAAGTAGCCGCGATACCAGATCGGGCTCGACTTGCCGTCGTACAGCGCGCGCAGCACCGGATCGCGCTTCACCCGGTCCTTGTCGAACCCGAGCGAGCCGCGATACGCGGCGTTGGCCGCCGCCATGTCCAGGCCCTGCGCCAGGTATTCCGGCGAGATGCCGCCATGCACGAACAGCATCCCGTCGATCTTCAGCATCACCGGAAGGCGGCGGATCCAGCGGCCCAGCACCGTGTCCTCGCCGTACAGCGCCGGATACGGGCGGCCCATCGCAGTGGCGATGTCCGCGTACTTTTCGTTGAGGTAGCGCAGGTCGCCCTGCAGGGTCATCGTCTCGTGGTTGCCGAGCACGACGTTGACGTCGCCGCCGGCCAGGCGCGCCTGTTGCTGCAGGCCGTACAACAGCCACAGCACCTCGGTGACCCGCGTGCCGCGGTCGAAACAGTCGCCGACGACGACCAGGTGCCCGCGGCCGAAGATCCAGCGCCGGTCGGCGTCGATCACTCCGTTCGCCTGCAGCAGGCGCACGGCGAGGTCGAACTGGCCGTGGAGGTCGGACACCACGGCGAGCTTGTCGACGCCCTGCACGACCTCGGCCTGTTCCGGCGCGTCGGCCGACGGGATCCGGATCGTGTCCGGATAGGCGCAGCGCGGGGGCAGCGTGACCGCGCGCCCGCGCAGGTGGCGCGTGCGCTGCGACGGTTTGCCGTCGCAGATCCATTCCGCGGTCAGGGTGTTGCCGGAAATGCGCACGTAGGGACCGTCGTCGTGGGCGACGACCGGACCGGACTGCGCGTGCGCCAGCGCCGATGCGCACAGCAGCGACGCCAGCAGCAGTGCGGCAAGGCGCGTCGGCATGCGCGCCGGCATGGCCTGTCGGGCGACGGCGTCGTCGATGCGGCAACGATCGCGGATGGGTTTCATGCGACTTGTTTTCCTCAGTTGCTTCGGCGCAGCACGCGCTCGCCGGCCGCGCCGCGCGTCTCGCGCACCCGGTAGACCACCCGGAGCGCGTCCATGAACCCGTTGGGGTCGTCGCTGCGGAAGCGGCCGCTGATGCGCAGCGGGGCCAGCGCCGGATCGCCGATGACGATCCGCGGCCGGCTGTAGCGATTGAACTCGTCGACCGCCTCCTGCAGCGGCACGTCGTCGAACTGCAGGCGGCCCGAGGTCCACGCCGGCATCGCGTCGCCGGCCGCCATCCCGGGCTTCATGTCGAACGCATTGCCGCGCACCTCGGCGCGCTGTCCCGGTGCCAGCGACGCCAGCTTGACGTCGTGGCCGGCGGCGTCCGCCGCGGTCAGGAGATCGACGCGGCCCTCGTACAGCGCGACGTCGATCGCCTGCGCCAGCAGCGACACCTCGAAGCTCGTGCCGACCGCGCGGACGGCGCCGTAGCGGCTGCGCACGACGAGCGGGCGCGCCTCCGTGGCCACCCGGAAGAAGGCGCGGCCGCGCTCGACCGTGATCTGGCGCTCGTCGCGGAGGAAGCGCACGGTGACCTCGGAGCCGGTGTCCAGATCGAGCATGCTGCCGTCGGCCAGCAGCAGCGTCCGGCGCTCGCCGATCGCCGTCCGGTAGACCTCGCCCTCGACCGGCGCGGTCCACTGCGTCCACAGCGCCATGCCGAGGGCGGCCAGCACGATCGCCGCGACCGCGCCCCATGCCCGGCGCACCCTGCGCCTGCGCGCCGCGCGCTGCGCAGGCGGGCGCGGAGACGGCGTCGGCAAGCCGTCCGGCGCGGGTTCGATGCGCGCGGCGACTTCGGGCGCCGGGGCGAATTCGCCCAGCGACGACCACAGCGATTCGATGCGCTGGTAGGCCGCCCGATGGCGCGCGTCCTCGTCCATCCAGGCGCGCCAGGCCTCGCGGTCGAGCTCGCTGACGTCGTCGGCACGCAGGCGCGCCACCCACCAGGCCGCCTGGTAGCGGATCGGATCGCCGGTGGCGATCAGGTGCAAGTCGGGTGTCGTCATGGGTCTTCCAGCGTTGAATCGAAATGCAGCAGCGCCCGCATCATGTGTTTCTCGACGGCGCTCATGCTGATCCCGAGTCGTTTTGCGATCGCACTGTAGGTCATTCCGTCGTAGCGCTGCAGCAGGAACACCTGCCGGCAGCGCGGGCTCAGTTCGTCCAGCGCCTGCAGGAACCGCTGCAGGCGCGCTCTCCCTTCGTAGACGCGATCGCCACCGGGCACCTCACCCAGGGGTTTCAGGTGTTTGTCGTTCCATTCATCGAAGGCGTCGTGCAGCGACGTCTTCTGGGTCTGGTCGCGCCGGTACCGATCGCGCAGCAGATTCGAGGCGATCCGCATCAGGTACGCCTCGACGTTCTCGATCGCGTTCGCCGACCGGCACAGGCGGGCCAGCGCTTCCTGGGCGAGATCCTCGGCATCGTGCCGGTTGCCCAGGTGGCGCTGGAAATAGCGCACGAGCGCAGGCCGGTAGCGATTGGCGTACGCTGCCGTATCGGTCGTCTGTTCGCGCAACGATGGCAGCTCGCGATCGCTCATGTCCGATCGTTCATGTCCGAATGCGGCGTCGTGGTGGCCACGACGTTACCCCGCATCGGCGGCCCTGCCTACCGGCCATTGGTCAGATGAGGAAACGGCGCACGGCTGCGTCTGCCTTGGAAGAGGGGGTGCGTACCGCCCGCTCTCGCTGTTGACGTCCATCATTCTGAAAACTTCGGGGAGACATGCATGGCACTTGCGACGAGACGGCCGGCCTTGCGCCGGATGCTGTCGGTATCACCACTGGCGATCGCACTGGGCGCGACGTTGGGCCTTGCCGGCGCATTGCCGGCCACGTCCGCGCATGCGCAATCGGCGCAGGGCAATCACGTGAACGCCTATTCCATGCCGAAACAGGCGCTGGGCACGGCGCTGAACCGCCTGGCGGAGACCGCCGACGTCCAGATCCTGGTGCCGCCGGACCTGGTGCGCGGCAAGCAGGCGCCGGCGCTTTCCGGCAGCTACAGCCTCCCGCAGGCGCTGGACAGGCTGCTGCAGGGCAGCGGCCTGGGGTTCAAGCGCACCGACAGCGGCGTCATCACGATCGGCCTGGCTTCGCCGCCCGCCGCGCCGGCCCCGAAACCGCGCCCCGCGCCGGCCCCGGCGCCCGCCCCGGCCACGCAGGCGCCGCCGGAAGAACTGGGCACGATCCAGGTCGTCGGCTCGCACATCAAGCAGTCGGAAACCGAAGGCCCCTCGCCGGTCACGGTCATCACCTCGGCGCAGATGGAGCGTGAAGGCTACGCCACCGTCTTCGAGGCGCTGGAAACCAGCGCGGTCGCGACCGGACAGGTCGAGACCGAGCTGTCCGGCGGATTCTCCGCGAATGCGCAGCCGCTGAACCTGCGCGGCCTCGGGCCGGGACGCTCGCTGCTGCTGATCGACGGACGCCGCGCCGCCGACTATCCGTTCCCGTACGAAGGCCGCAGCAACTTCCAGAATTTCGGCAACATCCCGAGCGGCGCGGTCGAACGCATCGAGATCCTCGCCGGCGGCGCCTCCGCGATCTACGGCGCGGATGCGGTGTCGGGCGTGGTCAACGTGGTGATGAAGAAGAACTACACCGGCGGCGAACTGAAGGTCCGCGGCGGCACCAGCACGATGGGCGGACGCGACCGCATCGACCTGCAGTGGACCGGGGGCAGGACCGGAGAGCGCTGGGGCCTGACCTACGCGTTCCAGTACTACAACCAGGAACTGCTGTACGGTTTCCAGCGCGACTTCTGGGACCTGCGCCGCGACCCCAATCCCGACCCGCGGATCGGCGTCGAGCCGGATTCGGGCCTGCGCATCCGGCTCGGCGGCACCAGCAGCAGCCGCCCGCTGGCGGCCCCGCCCGCCGGCACCTGCGAACGCTGGGGCGGCGAATTCGTCCGCCACACCTACCGGCGCGTCAGCAGCTCGGGCAACGTCAGCACGCTGGGCGAGGCCTGCGGCACCTGGAACGACGCCAAGTACGTGCACCTGAGCAAGGAGAAGGACGAACTCGCGGGCTACCTGTTCGGCACCTGGGACTTCAGCGACAGGCTCCAGGGCTGGTCCTCGCTGCAGGTCTGGCGCTCGAAGACCGAATCGCTGGGCGGGTTCGAGAGCATCACCGGCCCGCACACCGACGGCGTCGGGCGCCGCGGCGATTTCTACGACCCGCAGTTCGGCACCGTGATCGCGCCCCGGCGGCTGCTGACCCCGGTCGATCTCGGCGGCGTGGACCGCATGAACCAGCACTACCGCGAGCTGTCCCTCGACTTCGCCGCGGGCCTGCGCGGACACTTCGGGCAGACGTGGGACTGGGACGCGACGCTGAGCCACGCCGACTACACCTTCGAGCGCGAGCGCCGGCGGATGATCGGCAACCGGGTCAACGACTTCTTCTTCGGCCCGCAACTGGGCACCACCAGCAGCGGCATTCCGATCCATCGCCTGAACCTCGACCGCTGGTATCGCCCGCTGACCCCCGACGAGTACGCGTCGCTCTCGACGACGGCGCGCTACGAAGCCGAATCCTGGGTCGATACCGCGAGCTTCGTCGCGACCGGCGAACTGTGGACGCTGCCGGCGGGCCCGCTCGGCATGGCGGTCGTCGCCGAGGCCAGTCGCCAGGGCTACGAGCTCGACAGCGACGCGCGCGTCCTGCCCGGCGTCACCCAGCTCTACAACCTCACGGGCACCAACGGCGGCGGCGATCGCGACCGCTATGCGCTCGGGGTCGAGTTCGGCATCCCGATCCTCGACACGCTGAAGCTCAGGCTCGCGGGCCGCTACGACAAGTACGACGACATCACCGCCGTGGACGACGCCAAGACCTGGAACATGGGCATCGAATGGCGTCCGCTGGACAACCTGCTGATCCGCGGCGCGTACGCGACCAGCTTCAAGGCGCCGGACATGCACTGGGTCTTCAGCGAAGGCAGCGGCAGCTTCGCGACCGCGACCGACGCCCTGCGCTGCATCGACAGCAACGCCAACCCGTCCTGCAACGGCTACGACTACACCGTATTCAGCGTCAGCCGCGGCGATCCGGACATCGAGGAAGAAACCGGTGAATCCTGGAGCGTGGGCGCCGTCTGGGATATCACCGATGCGCTGTCGATCACGACGGACTACTGGCAGATCGAACTCAACGGCGCGATCGACCGGCTCAGCACCGCGTCCATCCTCGAGGACGAGGCGGGCTGCCTGACCGGGCTGACCCTGCAGGGCACGCCGTTCTCCCACGCCTCCGGCTCCGCCTACTGCCAGCGAATTGCCAGCCTGGTGACGCGCCGGCCGGAAGCGGGCGAGAACATCGGCCGGATCGAGGAAGTGCGTTCGCTGCCGATCAACCAGGCCTACCGCAAGGTGACCGGCATCGACGCCGCGCTCCAGTGGCGGCTGCAGTCCGATGCCTTGGGCGACTATCGCTTCAACGTCACCTGGTCGCACACGCTGACGTCGGAGCGGCAGGTGTTCGCGACCGATCCGGTGCAGACGAACTGGCGCGACGATCCGGAGAACCTCGACTTCAGGAGCCGCGTGCGCGCCGGCGTCGACTGGCGGCGGAACGACTGGCAGGCCAGCCTGTCGGTGGTGCGCAGCGGGTCGCTGCCGCGCTACGACCAGCAGGGCCGCATCGGCGCGCTGTCGATCTGGAACGCGAACGTCGGCAAGCAGATCACCGACGACATGAACGTGCGTTTCTACGTCAACAACGTGTTCAACAAGATCCATCCGGAAGACCGGTCCAACACCGACTTCCCGTATTTCTACGAAGCCTACAATCCGGTCGGCCGCGAGATCGCGGTGCAGGCCACCTATGCGTTCTGAGGGATCGCCGACCGGGGCATGCCCGACTGCGGCATGCCCGACTTCGGCATGACCAACCACAGGCCCCGCTCCGGGGCCGCCACGGCATCGCGGGCCCGGGTCACCCCCGGGCCCGCGGCCGTTTGCGACCCGCGTTCTTCGACCGCGCTTCTTCGAGCGCCGTCTTCGAGCACCGTCTTCGACTGCCTGGCATTCCCGGGCGTGTTTCTCGCCGGCCGCCGACCGCTACCGCACGGCGTCGATGCTGACGCCGCGCGACGTCACAGCAGCCACTGCAACGCGCCCAGCGGGTGGTGCAGGCGCGCGATCGACAGCATCAGCAGGTAGACCGCGATCGCGGCGACGAACGCCAGGACGCGCCCGCCGCGATGCTTCAGGCGCTTGAGCGCGAAGCTGCCGAGCACGATGTAGACCACCAGCAGGCACACTTTCGCGGTCAGCCAGCCGTTCGCGAACATGCCGCCGGGCAGGATCGTGAACAGCATCAGCGCCGCGGTGAGCAGCACGGTGTCGATGGTGTAGCTCGCCAGGCGCACCGGCAGCCGCATCGGCCAGCGCGCGCCGGCGAGCACGCCCAGCCCGCGCAGCAGGAACAGCGCGCCGCTGAGCAGCACGCAGACGACGTGGACGAGCTTGATCTGCGGATAGAACTCGATCATGCGGGGACGTGGGGAGCCGACAGGGGGATGCGAGGGAAAGGATCGAGCGGGAGATTCTGGTGCAAGCGAACGGGGCGGCCAAGGCCGCCCCGTCGCGTATCGCCGGAGAGACCGTCAGGCGGCGGGCGGGCGTTTGCGTCCCGGTCGCAGCCACAGTCCGAACACGAACACCGTCACCACCAGCGCACCGACACTGAAGATCGTGTCGCCCGGCACCCGCATCCACACCAGCAGGTCGAACACCGGCTTGCCCATGAAGTCGGCCGAACGCGCGTACCAGTAGCCGTGCTCCAGCGTCGCCTGCAGCTGCAGCACGCCCATCGGCAGCAGGGTCAGCGCCGCCATCAGCGCGAGGCCGATGTTGAGCGCCCAGAACGCGGTGGACAGCATGCGTTCGTTCCACACCGCGTCGGGTTTGAGGCCGCGCACGCAGAACAGCAGCAGGCCGATGCCGAGCATGCCGTAGACCCCGAACAGCGCGGTATGGCCGTGCAGCGGGGTCAGGTTGAGCCCCTGCATGTAGTACAGCGCCAGCGGCGTGTTGATCAGGAAGCCGAACAGGCCGGCGCCGACCAGGTTCCAGAAGCTGACCGCGAGGAAGAACAGGATCGGCCAGCGGTAACGCTGCATCCACGGCGTGGCCTTGCTGTGGCGGTAGGTGTCGTACGCCTCCAGGCCGATCAGCGCCAGCGGCACCACTTCCAGCGCCGAGAAGCTCGCGCCCAGCGCGATCACCGCGGTGGTCGTGCCGGCGAAGTACAGGTGGTGGAACGTGCCGAGGATGCCGCCGGCCATGAACACGATGGTCGCGAACAGCACGTTCACCGTGGCGGTCCGACCGCGGATCAGGCCGAGCTTGACGAACAGGAAGCTGATCACCGCCGCGGCGAAGACCTCGAAGAAGCCCTCGACCCACAGGTGGACCACCCACCAGCGCCAGTATTCGACCATCGACAGGTGGGTGTGCTCCTTCCACATCAGGCCGGCGCCGAACAGCAGGCCGATCGCCACCGTCGACAGGAACAGCAGGCCGATGATCGACGAGGTCTCGTCGCGGCGCCGGAGCGCCGGCCACAGCGCGCGACCGACGAGGAACAGCCACAGGATCAGGCCGATGAACAGGAACCACTGCCAGAACCGGCCGATGTCGGTGTACTCCCAGCCCTGGTGGCCGAACCAGAAATTGCGCTCCAGGCCGAGCTTCTGCATCACCGCCATCCATTGCCCGGCGAACGCGCCGATCACGATCACCAGCAGGCACGCGAACAGGACGTTGACGCCGAGGCGCTGGAATTTCGGCTCGTGGCCGGAGACCGCCGGGCCGATGTACAGCCCGGTGCCCAACCAGGCGACCGCGATCCACAGCACCGCGAGCTGGGTGTGCCAACTGCGGGTGAGCGCATACGGCAGCACGTCCGAGATCGCGAAGCCGTAGGCCTGCTGGCCTTCGACCTGGTAGTGCGCGGTGGTGGCGCCGAGCAGGATCTGCACCAGGAACAGCGCGAGCACGATCCAGAAATACTTGGCGGTGGCGCGCATCGACGGCGTCGGCACCAGCGCGCGCAGCGGATCGGTCGCGGGCGGCGTGACCGGCGCTTCCTTGCCGTGCCAGACCGCGTAGTGCCAGCCGAGCAGGCCGATGCCGGCGATCATGAACAGCACGCTGAACACGGTCCAGATCAGCATCGACGGCGGCGGCACGTTGCCCGCCAGCGGATCGTAGGGCCAGTTCTGGGTGTAGCTGACCGTCGCGTCGGGGCGGTCGGTGACCGCGGCCCAGCTGGTCCACCAGAAGAAGGCGCCCAGCGCGCGACGGTGCGCGGCGTCGGGCACGGTGTCCTCGCGCATGGCGTAGGTTTCGCGCAGCGCGTGGGTCGCGGGGTCCGCCGAGAACAGGCTCTCGTAGTGCGCCGCCACCGACGCGATCGCCCGCGCGCGCTCGTCGCTGATCACGATCCGGCCGGCGCCGGCCGCGTAGGTGTTGCCGCGGATCAGCGGCTGCAGTTCCGCCTGCAGCTTGGCGCGATCGCCGACATCGAGGTCCGCGGCGGCCTTGCCGTACGCGGCCTGCGCGCGCAGATCGAGCCAGGCTTCGGTTTCGCGATGCAGCCAGTCGGCGCTCCAGTCGGGCGCGACCAGCGCGCCGTGGCCCCAGATCGAGCCCAGTTGCTGTCCGCCGATGCTCTGCCACACCTGGCGGCCGCGTTCGATGTCGTCGCGGGTGAAGACGGTCGCGCCGTGCTCGGTGACGACGGCTTCGGGCATCGGCGGCGCCTGCCGATACACTTCGCCGCCCATCCACAGCAGCGTGCCGAAGCCGACCGCGAGCAGGGCCGCGAGGCCCCACCAGAGTCTGCGGGTGGTGGACATGGACGTACTCCTCCGGAATGAGGAGCAGATGGTCGCGAGCCGGGGCCGGAGGAGCGATGACGCAGGTCAAGCACCCTGCGGAAACCGGGTCGGCGTCCTGCGGAAACGCTGCGAAGATCCGGCGCGACCGGCCGCGCCGCCTGCGCTCACTCGCGCAGCACGGGCGCCGCCAGCGCGAGCAGCGCCGGCATGTCGAGCAGTTCGACGTCGCGCCGTTCGATCCGCAGCAGGCCGTCGTCCTCGAGCCTGCGCAGCACGCGACTGACCGTCTCCGGCGCGAGGCGCAGGTAATTGGCGATGTCGGTGCGGGCCATGGTCAACTGGAAGCGGCTGGGCGAAAAGCCGCGCTCGGACAAGCGCCGCGACAGGCCGATCAGGAACGCCGCCATGCGCTGGTCGGCGGGCCAGTCGCCGGCCAGCAGCGCGATCCGGCCGATGTCGCGGCTCAGCAGCCGGAATAACTGCCGCTGCACGCCCGGCAGGCGCGTGGCCAGCACCGCGATCTTCGGGAACGAGAACCGGCACAGCATCACCGTGTCCAGCGCGACCGCGCTGCACGGATACTGGTCGCCGTCGATGCCGTCGAGGCCGATCACTTCGCCCGGCAGATGGAAGCCAAGGACGTGTTCGCGGCCGTCGCGATCGGTGACGTAGGTCTTGACCGTGCCCGCGCGCACCGCGGCGATGGCCTCGAAGGGATCGCCCTCGCGAAACACGTGGTCGCCGGCGCGGAACGGGCCGATGTGCTCGACCAGGACGTGCAGCTCCTGCAGCGAGCGCTTGTCCATGCCTTCGGACAGGCAGGCCCTGGAAAAGGCGCAGGTGGTGCAGAAGGTGCATTCATCGCCGTCGTTCGACAGCGTGCGGGCGTCTTGGCGCGGAAACGGCAGCCGGCTCATCGGCCCTCCGGAGCGAGGCCCGGGCGTCGGGCGATCGCGATCGACGGTAACGACTTGGGCGGGCGAACGGTCGGCACCCGGGGATGGTAACAACCGCGGGCGTCCGGGTCACCGCCGGCGCGACGTCAGATCGCCTTCGAGAACCGCGGCGCTTCCGCCGGACGCTGCAGGTAAGCGTCGAAACACATCGCGATGTTGCGCAGCAGCAGGCGGCCGCGGGCGGTGGCGACGATGCGCTCGGCGCCGATCTCGACGAGACCGTCGTCCTGCAGCGGCAGCAGCCGCGCCAGCGCGTCGCCGAAATATTCGCGGAAATCGATGCCGTAGCGCCGTTCCAGCGCCGATACCGGGATCTCGCCCTGGCACATCAGGCTCTGGATCAGGTCGGCGCGCAGCGCGTCGTCGTCGCTGAGGAACATGCCGCGGAACACCGGCAAGCGCCCTTCGTCCAGCGCCGCCTGCCAGCTCGGCAGGTCGCGCGGGTTCTGGCTGTAGCTCTCGCCGATGTGGCTGATCGCGCTCACGCCGAAGCCGATGAGGTCGCTGTCGGCGTGCGTGGTGTAGCCCATGAAGTTGCGGTGCAGTCCGCCGCGCGCCTGCGCCTGCGCCAGTTCGTCGTCGGGCAGCGCGAAGTGGTCCATGCCGATGTAGACGTAGCCGGCGTCGGTCAGGCGCTTGATCGCCAGCGCCAGCAGCGCAAGCTTGGTCTCGGCGTCGGGCAGCAGGCTGGCGTCGAGCTGGCGCTGCGCCTTGAACAGGTCCGGCAGGTGCGCGTAGCTGTAGACCGCGAGCCGGTCCGGACGCATCGCGATCACCGTCTCCAGCGTGCGCCCGAAGCCGTCGACGGTCTGGTTCGGCAGGCCGTAGATCAGGTCGATGTTGACCGAGCGGAAGCCGTGGCTGCGGCAGGCGTCGACGATCGCGCGGGTCTGCTCCACGCCCTGGATGCGGTTGACCGCCTCCTGCACCGCCGGGTCGAAGTCCTGCACGCCGAGGCTGGCGCGGTTGAAGCCGGCCAGCGACAGTTCGCCGATGTCCGTCGGCAGCACGGTGCGCGGATCGAGTTCGATCGAGATGTCGCGGTCGTCGGCGTCGCTGAAGCGGAAGTGGCGCTTGAGCACGTCCACGGTGCAGCGCAACTGGGTCGGGGTGAGGAAGTTCGGCGTGCCGCCGCCGAAATGGAGCTGGATGACCTCGCGGTCGCGGTCGAACAGCGGCGCCACCGCCGCGATCTCGCGGCACAGGTGCGTCAGGTACGCGTCGGCGCGGGACTTGTCGCGGGTGATCACCCGGTTGCAGCCGCAGTAGAAGCAGGGGCTGAGGCAGAACGGCACGTGCACGTACAGCGACAGCCGGCGCGGGATCGGATCGCCGTTGCTGTCGCGGATGGCCCGCTGCAGCGCTTCCGGGCCGAAGCCGGCGTCGAACTGCGGCGCGGTCGGATACGACGTGTAACGGGGTCCGGGCCGATCGTAGCGGCGCAGGAGGTCGGCGTCGAAGGCGAGAGCGGGGATCATGCGGACAGGCTAGGCCTGCCGCCGCGATGCCGCCTTGACCGAAGTCAACATCGCACCGGGCGCGGTCAGCCCAGCAGCCCGGCCGGGACCTGCAGCTCCACCGACAGCGCCAGGTGGTCGGAGCCCGCCGCCGGCACGGCCTCGATGCCGGCGCAGGCCAGCCCCTCGCCGAGCAGGATGTGGTCGATCGCGCGCTGCGGGCGCCAGCTCGGGAAGGTGCGCACGGTGCAGGCCGGCGGCTGCAGCCGGGTGCGCTGGAACAGCACCGACATCTCGGGCTGCTCGACGGTGCAGTTGAAGTCGCCCATCAGCACCGAATGCGGATGGTCCTGCAGCAGTTCGCCGATGAAGGCGAGCTGCGCGCGGCGCGAGCCGGCGCCCAGCGACAGGTGCGCCACCGCGATGGTGAGGCTGTCCGCGGCGCGGCCGAAGCGGGCGACGAGCACGCCGCGGCCGGAAATCCGTCCCGGCAGCGGATGGTCCTCGACCTCGACCGGTTCGATCCGCGACAGCAGCGCGTTGGCGCTGGACGCGACCCGCCCGACCCGGCGGTTCGGCTGGTGGCTCCAGAAATCGAAGCCCGCGCGCTCGGCCAGGTAGTGGGTCTGGTTGGTGAACCCGGACCGCCAACTGCCCGGGTCGCTTTCCTGCAGACCGACGATGTCGTGCCGCGACGCCAGATCGGCGATCGCGTCGAGCGAGGCGCGCTTGCCCAGCGGCAGCACGTGCGACCAGCTGCGGGTCGCGTACTCGGCGTAGCTGCGGGTGGTGTTGCCGGCCTGGATGTTGGCGCTGAGCAGGCGCAGCCGCCGCGCCGCGGGCGCGGCGGCGATCCGTTCCACGGCTGCGTCGGGGCCTGCCGGCGAATCCATCGCGACCGCTGCGCCGTGGATCAGCGCGCGCCGCCCTGGGCGGTCTCGTGGGCGACGATCGTATCGACGATCCGCATGCGGTCGGCCGGCGAGCGGCCGCCGATCACGCGGTACTTGCCGTTGACCATCAGCGTCGGCGTGCCGTCGACCTGCTGCTGGCGGATGTACTGCGAGGCCTTGTTGAACTTGGCCATCACCGCGAAGCTCTTCATGTTCGCGGCGAACTGGGCCGCGTCCACCCCGCCCAGCGCGGCGTAGACCTTGGCGATGGCCTGGTCGCTGTCGTCGCCGCGCTCGCCCTGGAGCTTGTTCTCCAGGTGGATGGCGTTGTAGATGCCGGCGTGGGTCTTTTCCTCGATGCCCATGGTCTGCGCGGTGTAGAAGGCGCGGACGTACTGGTCCCACTTCGGGCCGAACGCGGCGGGCACGTAGGTGAAGCGGACGTTGGCGGGCTTGGTCTTCTCCCAGGTCGTCAGCGCCGGCTGGAACTGGAAGCAGGCCGGGCAGACGAAGTTGAATACCTCGACGACCTCGACCTTGCCGTCGAGCGGGTCGAACGGCTGGCCGTTCTTGACCAGCGTGTAGTCGGTGCCGAGCTTGAGGCCCGGGATCGCCTCGCCCGAGGCCGACGGGGCGGCAGGCGCAGCCGCGGCATCGGCGGGCGTGGCCGGGGTCGCCGCGGCGGCGTCGGGATTCGCGGCGGCCTGGGCCGCGGCCTCGGCGGCCTTCATCAGCGCGGCGTCGTCGGCGGGCGCGGCGGCCGGCGCAGTGGCGGCGGCGTCGGTCGCCGGGGTCGCGTCGGCGGTCGGCTTGTCGCCACCGCAGGCGGTCAGCGCGAGGGCGGTCAGCAGGGCGAGGATCGGGGCGCTCTTGATTCGGGGGCTCTTCATTACGGTGTGTCTCCAGTCGGTATCCGGGGCGGCCTCAGCGCGGCGCGGCGGCGGCGCGTTCCATGGCGATCAGGGCGTCGACCACCCGCATGCGGTCTTCCAGGCGCGGGCTGCGCACCACGTACTTGCCGTTGACCACGACGGTCGGGGTGCCGTTGACGCGGTTGGCGACCATGAAGGCCCGGGCGCGGGCCATGCGGTCGGCGACGTCCTTGGACTGCATCAGGGCGGTCATCTTCGCGGCGTTCAGGCCATGCTGGCCGAACCAGGTCGCCAGCTCGCCGACGCTGGCGTTGCTGCGCGGCAGCGTGCCGGCCTCGTGGATCGCGTCGAACAGTGGCTGGTGGACCTTCGGCGTCGCCTTGGCCAGGTCGGCGGCGAAGAAGGCCTTGGCGTAGGTGTCGTCGGGATCGTAGGAGGCCGCGATGTAGACCAGGTCGACGTCGGCCGGCTTGGTGCGCTTCCAGGCATCGACCATCGGCTGGAAGTGGGCGCAGTGCGGGCACCAGTAGGCGAACACCTCGGCGACCTCGATGCGGCCGTCGGGGGCGCGCTGCCAGCGCTGGCCTTCCTTGAGCACCTCGTAGTCCACGCCCGCCTGCGGCGGACCGGCCGGCGCCTGGGCGCAGGCGGTCAGGGGAAGGATCAGCAGCAACAGCCAGGCGAAGAAACGCGGCATCGACGGTGTCCTGTAGGGGGAAAGAAAATCAAACGCCGGCCCAGAGCATGTCCGTGCCGGCGTTCGGGTTCAAGCGCGGGGACGGACCGGCCGTCGCGATCGTTCAGCCCTCGCCGCCGGCCTTCGCGGTCCCGGCGGCGCGCGGGTGCAGGCCCTGCATGTAGCTGGCGAGCGCCTGGATCTCCTCGTCGGTGAGCGGCGCGGCGACGCCGGCCATCACCGCGGGGAGGCTCTTGTCCTGGTCCGACACCTCGAGGGCGCGGTATTCCTGCAGGCGGCGCGCGGTGTACCAGGCCGACTGGCCGCCGACGTGCGGATAGGCCGGGCCCGGGTTGCCGATGCCGGCGGCGCCGTGGCAGGCCATGCAGGCCGGGATGCCGCGGGCGGCGTCGCCGCCGCGGAAGATCTTCTGGCCGACCTCGTAGAACTTCATGCCGTTGTACGGGCTCTTCGGGTCGGAGACGACGGTGTCGTCGGCGATGCCGGCGCCCGCGATCTTGGTGGCGAAGTAGGCGCCGATGTCGCGCATGTCCTGGGCGCTGAGCGAGGCCGCGAACGGCTGCATGATCGGATTCACGCGCTGGCCGCCCTTGAACAGGGTGAGCTGCTGGGCGATGTAGCGCTCGCTCTGGCCGGCCAGGCGCGGGTAGATGGCCGGATCGGTCGAATTGCCGTCCAGGCCGTGGCAGGCGGCGCAGGCGCCGGCCTTGGTGGCGCCGGCCTGCGGGTCGCCGCCGCTGGCCTTGGCCAGTTCCGCCGCCGCAGCCGCGGCGTCCAGCGGCGCGGTCTGGACCGGCGCGGCGTCGGGCGCGGGGGTGACGGTGGTCTGGGCGAGGGCGGCCGCCGCCACCGCGAAGACCGCGAGACCGGCGAGACCGTAGGCACGGGCGTGACGCATGCTCAACACTCCAAGGGACGGGGCGCGGGCCCGGCGGATGCCGGTCGCGGGCCGAAACCGTGAAATTATCGTCGCGCCGCCGGGGTGGGTCAAACCGGGCCCGCGCGCCGGCCGTGCGATCCTATGCCCATGGCCACCCTTCCCAACCCCTTCGCCCGCGCCGACTACCTGCTCGCCGCGCACACCCCCAGGCAACTGCCGCCCGACGAGGGCGCCGAAGTCGCCTTCGCCGGACGCTCCAACGCCGGCAAGTCCAGCGCGCTCAACACCCTGTGCCAGCAGAACGCCCTCGCCCGGGTGTCCAAGACCCCCGGCCGCACCCAGCAGCTGGTGTTCTTCGGCCTGCCGCCGCACGAGGGCAAGTACCTGGTGGACCTGCCGGGCTACGGCTACGCCAAGGTCCCGAAGGACCTGCAGGCCCACTGGCAGGCCTTCATCGACCAGTACTTCCGCACCCGCCAGGCGCTGCGGGGGCTGGTGGTGGTGATGGACATCCGCCACCCGCTGAAGGACTACGACCGCAACATGATCGCCTACGCCGCCGAACGCGGCCTGCCGGTCCACGCCCTGCTGACCAAGGCCGACAAGCTCGGCCGCGGCGCCGCCGGCAACACCCTGCTGGCGGTGCGCCGGGACCTGGCCTCGGCGTTCGGCGACACCGTCAGCGCCCAGACCTTCTCGGCCGAGTCGAAGGCCGGCGTGGAGGAGCTGCGCAAGGTGGTGGCGGGGTGGCTGGGGCTGTAGCGCCGGCCTTGCCCCCGCCCGGGGTCGCGGGGAACATGGGGCGGAACGCACGCCGGGAGCGCCGCCGCCGATGACCTCCACCGCCCGCCTCCTGCTCTGCCTCGCCCTGCTGGGCGACGCCGGCGGTTTCGCCTCGGCCGCCGAACCGGCCGCCAGGCCGGGCGCCGCGTCCGCGGCGCTTCCTCCCGCGCAGCCCTCCGCGCCGCCGGCCCGGGACCCGGCGGAAGCCGGTCGGGCCGAACGCCTGCAGCGGGCGGAGGCGCTCAGCAGGCAGGGCGACCAGGCGGGCGCCATCGCGCTGGCCGACCAGCTCATCGCCGAATACGAGCGCGAATACCCCGAAGGCGGGACCCGCTGGTACGTCGCCCGGACCCTTGCGGAGACGCGGGCCTACGCCGCCGGCGCGGCGGACGCGGGCCCGGCGACGGCCCGGGTCCTCGACGTGGCCTGGGCCGACGCCTATTTCCTGAAGGCCTATGCGCTGGTCGAACTGAGCGCAGGCAATGACGTCTACAAATTCGGCAAGGGCGGCCAGCCGCAGAGCGACCCGAAACGGCTGGCGCAGGCCCGGACGACCCTGGAGCGCGGCCTCGAGCTGGCGCCGTACCACCCGCGGATGCTCGCCGAACTGGGCAACGTCCTCCAGCAGCAGCGGGACTGGAAGGCGATGCTGCAAACCTTCGCCGAGGCCGAAACGGCCGCCGCCTACGCGCCCGCGGACGAACAGGATCTGCTCTACGGCCGGGCCAAGCGCGGCATCGGCTACGCCCTGATCGAACTCGGTCGCCTCGACGAGGCCGAGGCGAAATACCGCGAATGCCTGCGCATCAATCCCAACGACGAGATCGCGGCGCGCGAGCTGGAATACATCCAGCAGCTCCGGGAAACGCGGTGAGGCGCGCCGGGAATCCGGCGCGCCCAGCGCATGGCTCGGACAGGCATTTCCGCCGCCATGTCCGTGGATCCCGGGCAGTCAGTCGAAGAAGGCCGAGCCATTCACCGTCGAAATTTCGCCAGGCAGCAGGATCGCATCCCATGGCGCGGCGGTCTGCATGATCGAATTTCCGCACGACGGGTCGGACGGGTACGCGTCGCAACTGTGGGCCAGGCCGAACAGATGGCCCAGTTCATGGCCGATCGCATACTCGGCCCCGCCGCAGGCCGTGCTCTGCGGCCCGGAACCCGGACAGGACAGGCTGGAGGCATGCGGCGCCGCGATCGCGAACTGCCCGCCGGCAGCCGCCCCGAGGTAGACGCTGGAAGACGCGCCGGAAAACGGCACCGCGGCGATCCGGACGGTGGCCGCCGGCATCGGAAGCTGCGCCTGGTACTGGGCCACGATCTCGTTGAACAGATCGTAGCGATGGGCGGCGTACTGGGTGCTCGCCGAGAGCGCGTTCCAGCCAGACGAGGACTGGCTCGAATACATCACGATCGGGGCGAGCATCCGGAAGGTCCCGCCGGCGCGAAGCTCGTACCAGTTCTGGGTCGCCTGCAGCACCGATTTGAAATCGTCGACCCCGCCGCTGACCGCCGTGACGTCGAAGAACCGGTCGGATGCGACCTCCATCACCGGCAGGACCACGTAGGACAACTGGCCGAGGTTCACCGCCCGCCAATCGTCCTTGCCGACGCCGATCGACACCAGGCTCCAGCCCGCGCCGTACTGCACGGAAACGGCATGCTCCAGATCAAGCGAATAGTACTGGCCACTCACATGAGCGCGCCAATCCCACAGATGCGGACCGATCGCGACCGCGGTGGCGGTCGGGCCGTACACGAGGCGCGCCTCGCGATCGAGATCGAGCGGGTAGTAGTAGGACGAATCGAAGGCGGCCTGCGAATCCCTCGGCGCCATCGACAGGAAGAGGAAGCACGACAGCAGGATCGTGACCTTGAACAGCATCGTTTTCATGCGAATCTCCTTTTTCGTCGACCATCCAGATCGGACGACCGTTCTTCGCGCCGCATTCGGAGGCTTCGACATCCGCTGTGTGCGGGATCAGTGCGCGCGAATGCGGGCGAATCGATTATCGCCCCTTCGTCCTTGCAGGAAACACGCCCTGCGGAAACGTGCGCTTTCGATGCCGCCGATGGCCGATCCGGACGGCATCGTGGCCACGGATGTTCACCCCGTCGCCCGCAGCCGCGGATCCATCCACGCCCGCAGCGCATCGACCAGCGCGTTGATCAGCACGATCAGCGCGCCGACCACCAGGACCACGCCCAGCACCAGCGTGTAGTCGCGGTTGAGCGCGCCCTGGACGAAGAACCGGCCCATGCCGGGGATGCCGAACACCTGCTCGACCACCGCCGAGCCGGTGACGATGTTGATCAGCGCCGGCGACAGCCACGCCGCCACCGGCACCAGCGCCGGGCGCAGCGCGTGCGCGAACAGCAGCCGCGCCTCCGACAGCCCGCGGGCGCGCGCGGCGGCGAGGTATTCGGCGCCGAGCACGTCGAGCATCGAGGCGCGGGTCAGGCGCGCGCAGTACGCGAGGTTGGGCAGCGCCAGCGCGATCGCCGGCAGCACCACGTTGTCGGCCTCGCCCCAGCCGCCGGCCGGCAGCCAGTGCAGGGTCACCGCGAACAGCAGCACCAGCAGCGGCGCGACCACGTACTTGGGCACCGCCAGGCCGAGCCCGGCCAGCAGCATCAGCCCGCGGTCGAGCCACAAGCCGGCGCGCAGCGCCGCCCACACGCCCAGCGGGATGCCCAGCCCGAGCGCGAGCAGCAGCGCCAGCGCGCCGTTCAGCGCCGACACCGGCAGCGCCTGCCCGATCAACTGGTTGACGGTGTAGTCGGGATACTGGAACGACGGCCCGAGGTCGCCGTGGGCCACGTCGCCCAGCCACGCGGCGTACTGCGCCGGCAGCGGCCGGTCCAGCCGGTAGCGGGCCTCCAGCGCGGCCTGCACTTCGGGCGGCGCCGCCTTCTCGGTGTCGAACGGCCCGCCGGGCGCCGCGCGCAGCAGCACGAAGCACAGCGTGGCCAGCAGCCACAGGGTCAGCAGCGCCTCGAGCGTCCGCGCGCCGAAACGCCGGAACCCGGCGACGGTCATCCGACCTGCACGTGGAACAGGCGGCCGATCAGCGCCGCCGCGCCCATCGCCGCGACGCCCCAGAACGCGACGCGCAGCGCGCCGCGCGGGATCGAGGCGCCGCCGACCCACGCCGCCAGCGCGCCGGAGGTCAGCAGCGCCACCAGGGTGACGACGGCGGTGACCGGTTCGATGCGGTCGGCCGGGGCCAGCAGCACGGCGAGGATCGGCAGCAGCGCGCCGGTCGCGAACGCCGCGGCCGAGGACAACGCCGCCTGCAGCGGCCGCGCGCGCAGCGCGTCGGTGATGCCCAGTTCGTCGCGCAGGTGCGAGGCGAGCGCGTCGTGCGAGGTGAGCTGCTTCGCCACCTGCGCCGCCAGCTCGGGGGTCAGCCCGCGGCCGACGTAGATGTGGGTCAGTTCCTGCAGTTCGGAATCGGGTTCCTCGGCCAGTTCGCGGGTTTCCTTGGCGATGTCGGCGGCCTCGGTGTCGGCCTGCGACTGCACCGAGACGTACTCGCCCGCCGCCATCGACATCGCGCCGGCCACGATCCCGGCGATGCCGCTGCCGAGCACCGCGCCGGGGCCGGCGCCGGTGGCCGCGACGCCCACCACCAGGCCGGCGATCGAGATGATGCCGTCGTTGGCGCCGAGCACGGCCGCGCGCAGCCAGCCGACGTGCTCGGTGCGGTGGGTTTCCCTGTGGGTGCGGCGCATCGGGGTCTCCTGCGGTGGCGTGCCAGTGCGGCGGCGACGCTGCCGGGCGCACGCCGCGCAGTGTACTGCGATCGGTTCGCGCGCCGCCGCGGACGGTTCTCATTCCGGCGCGGCGCGCCCGCGTTCACTCGCGCAGCCGCAGCCAGCGCGACGCGTGGCGATCCAGCGGATTGGCCTCGTAGCCGGCCACCCGCGGCGACACCAGGTGCTTGGACGTGTAGAAGTACAGCGGCACCACGGCATGCGCATGCAGCAGCCGGGTTTCGGCGGCGCGCAGCCAGGCGTCGCGCGCGGCCTCGCCGGGCGCGGCGTCGGCCTTCGCCATCAATTCGCGGAAATGGGCGTCGTCGTAGCCGGGCCAGTTCAGCGGCCCGTCTTCGGCGAACCCGATCAGGAAGTTGCGCGCGTCGGCGACATCGCCGATCCAGCCGCCGCGGAACACCTGGGTGATCGCGCGTTGGCGCCGGTTCTGCACGAACACCTTCCATTCCTCGTTGCGCAGCCGCACGCGCACGCCCAGCGTCTCGCGCCACATCGCCGCCACCGCCAGCGCCAGCCGGCGATGCGGGGTCGAGGTGTTGTAGCGCAGCTCGATCGTCAGCGGGTGCGCGTCGGAGTAGCCCGCGGCCCGGTACAGCGCCTTCGCCCGCGCCTCGCGCCGCGCCTGGTCCCAGCCAGACCAGTACAGCGACGCCGGCGCGTAGCCGGGAATCCCAGGCGGCACGATGCCGTAGGCCGGGGTCTCGCCGAGGCCGGTGATCGAACGCGTCAGGCGGTCGCGGTCGACCGCCAGCGACAGCGCCTCGCGCAGCCGCGGCTCGTCGCGCAGCGGCGGCTTGGCGAGGTTCAGGCCCAGCCAGAACGCGCCGAGGTACGGGGCGATGCGCAGGCGCTCGCCGAAGCGTTCGCGCAGCGCGGCCAGCGGCTGCGGCGGCACGGTCTCGGTGATGTCGAGGTCGCCGGCGGCGAAGCGCTGCAGTTCGGCCGCCGCGTCCTCGGTGACGTGGTAGCGCACCTGCGCGATGCGCACCGTGCCGGCGTCGTGGAAGCGCGCATTCTTCTCGACCACGAGGTTCGCCTGCGGCGTCCACGCGGCCAGCCGGTACGCGCCGTTGCTGACCAGGCGCCCAGGGCGCGTGTGCTGCGCGCCGTCGCGCGCGACCGCCGGCAGGTACACCGGGAAGGCGATCGGCAGCGTCAGCAGCGCCGGCAGCGCGATCGTGCGCGTGGTGCGGAAGCGCACGGTGCGCGCATCGGGCGCATCGATGCCCAGCGCCTGCGGCGGCGCGCGGCCGGCCTGCACCGCCTTCGCCCCGTCGATCGCATCGAACTGCTCGGCGAACGGCGCCGCGGTCTCCGGCGCGAACGCGCGCCGGAAGCTGGCGACGATCTGCGGCGCGTCCAGCGCCTCGCCGTTGCTCCAGCGCAGGCCGTCGCGCAGGTGGAAGGTCCAGGTGCGGCCGTCGGCCGACGTCTCCCAGCGCTCGGCCATGCCCGGGACCAGGCGGCCGGCGCCGTCCTCGGTCACCAGGCCCTCGTAAAGGTCGCGCAGGATGTTGCCGCAGGCGACCTCCTGGCAGCGATGCGCGTCCAGGGTCGCCGGCTCCGGGCCGTTGCCCCGTTCCAGGCGCGGGACCGGGCCCTGCGCCGCGGCGTCGATGGAACACAGACAGAACAGCAGGGCGACAATGCGCATGGGGCGGACGGCACCTGGACGGCTATAGTGCGGGACCTTGCGATGGTAGGGCAGCCGCCCCATCTCGTGCATCCGCCGCGCAACGGACGCCGCCTCCGGCGACTCCGTTGCGGGTCCCCCTCCCGGAAGTCGCGATGTCCAGTCCCAGCCATGTCGCCGATACGCCCGTCACCGACCGCGACCAGTTGGTGGCGGTCATCGCCTCCGGCGAAAAGCCCGAGGACGCCTGGCGCATCGGCACCGAGCACGAGAAGTTCGGCTTCCGCCTCGACGACCTGCGTCCGCCGACGTTCGACGGCGAACGCGGCATCGAGGCGCTGCTCACCGGCCTGACCCGCTTCGGCTGGGAGGCCGTGCAGGAGCACGACCGCACCATCGCGCTGGTCCGCGACGGCGCCTCGGTCACGCTCGAACCCGCCGGCCAGTTGGAGCTCTCCGGCGCGCCGCTGGAGACGCTGCACCAGACCTGCATCGAGGTCGGCACCCACCTGGAGGAAGTGAAGGCGGTCGCCGACGCGCTCGGCCTGGGCTTCCTCGGCATGGGCTTCCAGCCGAAGTGGCGCCGCGACGAGATGCCGTGGATGCCCAAGGGCCGCTACGCGATCATGCGCGCCTACATGCCCAAGGTCGGCGGGCTCGGCCTCGACATGATGACCCGCACCTGCACCGTGCAGGTCAATCTCGACTACGCCAGCGAAGCGGACATGGTGAAGAAGTTCCGCGTCTCGCTGGCGCTGCAGCCGATCGCGACCGCGCTGTTCGCCGATTCGCCGTTCACCGAAGGCAAGCCCAACGGCTACCAGAGCTACCGCTCGCACATCTGGACCGACACCGATCCCGACCGCACCGGCATGCTCGACTTCGTATTCGAGGACGGCTTCGGCTACGAGCGCTACGTCGACTACCTGCTCGACGTGCCGATGTACTTCTCCTACCGCGGCGGCGCGGATGGCAAAAAGGACTACATCGACGCCAGCGGGCAGAGTTTCCGCGATTTCCTCGCCGGCAAGCTGCCGGCCCTGCCCGGCGCGCTGCCGACCCTGCGCGACTGGTCGGACCACATGACCACCGCCTTCCCCGAAGTGCGGCTGAAGAAATACCTCGAGATGCGCGGCGCCGACAGCGGCCCGTGGAACCGGATCTGCGCGCTGCCGGCGTTCTGGGTCGGCCTGCTCTACGACCAGACCGCGCTCGACGCCGCCTGGGACCTGGTCAAGGACTTCAGCCTGGCCGAGCGCCACGCCCTGCGCGACGGCGTGCCCCGGCACGCGCTGAAGCTGCCGTTCCGCGGCGGCAGCGTCCGCGACCTCGCCCGCGAGGCGCTGAAGATCTCCGCCGAAGGCCTGCGCCGCCGCGCGCGGCTCAACGGCAAGGGCGTCGACGAAACCCGCTTCCTCGACCCGCTGATCGAAGTCGTCGAAGCCAACGAGACCGCCGCCGAACGCAAGCTCGCCCTCTTCCACGGCGCCTGGGGCGGCGACATCGACCGCGTCTTCCGCGAGTTCGCGTACTGAGCCGACGCCCCTTCCCCGGGGGCAAGGGCGTCGCGTCGATCGATCGGAGACTGCGGGGTCGCGACTGACGTCGCTCCTGCGAAAAGCGCGGGGCTGGCCTGGGGCGGGGTCGCGACTGACGTCGCTCCTACGAAAAGCGCTGGCTTGGGCTGTGGTGGGGTCGCGACTGACGTCGCTCCTGCGAAAGGCGGGCGTGCCTTGTTTGTAGGAGCGACGTGAGTCGCGACCCGAAAGCCACGTCACGCGACCCCGAAAGCCCCGGCACGATGCAAAGCCACCGCACCGTGCGATTCACCCCCAGTCTCCCTCCGCCTCCCACGCGCAATACCAGTACGGATACGCCTGCACCCGCTCCACCAGCCCGGCACGGACGGGGTTGTCCAGCAGGTAGCGCGCGACCGCGCGCCGGTCGTCCTCGGCGCGCAATGCGCGATCGTGGTAGGCCGGCGCCCACAGCGGCGGTTCATCGACATCGACGCGCCCGGCGACCCTGCTCGTCACCGACTTCACCCGCTGCAGCAGGCGTCCGAGCGAGCGATCGCGGCCGAGCTCGACGAGCAAATGGACGTGATCGGGCATCAGCACCCAGCACAGGGGCACGGCCTGCCCCCACAGCAACGGGTTTTCGAGTGTCGACGCGACCGCGGAGGCGATCGGCCCGGGCACGAATCGTCGCGCCCGGGCGGCGCAGACGACGGTGATGGCGTAGACGCCGCCCGGGACGGAATGCCGTCCCCGACGCAGCGCGCGGTGCCCGGAAGGCGCAGGGTGGGTGGTCATGCGAGCAATGTGGCGCCTGGAGACGACCGGCGGTATCGGAAAGGGCCTTGGCGTGGCGTGGGGGATTTCCGGTGTGCGTGGGGTCGCGACTGATGGCGCTCCTGCGAAAAGCGCTGGTTTGGCCTGTGATGGGGTCGCGACTCACGTCGCTCCTACAAACGAGGCAGGCCTGCTCTGTAGGAGCGACGTGAGTCGCGACCCGCAGACCCGTCCGCAGCCCGCCCACGCGACCTGCCGCGCCCGCGCCCTGCACACGAATACATCGCCCCGGGCGACCGGGTTTGTGTACCCTCGGCGCTTCGCATCCCCACTGCGAGCCTCCGCATGCGCGTCCGCGACACCCTGGAATTCGCCGAAACCGACACCCTGCTGCGCGACGACGTGCGCCGGCTGGGCGCGATGGTCGGCGAGATGCTGGCCGAGCAGGTCTCGGCCGATCTGCTCGAACAGGTCGAATCCGTCCGCCGCGCCGCGATCGCGCGCCGCGAGCAGGGCGAGGAGATCGACGCCCTCGCCGAGCGCCTCGCCGCGGTGCCGCTGGCCGACGCCGCGGCGCTGGTCCGCGCCTTCACCGCCTACTTCGGCGCGGTGAACATCGCCGAACGCGTCCATCGCATCCGTCGTCGCCGCGACTACCAGCGCCAGACCGATGCGCCGCAGCCCGGCGGGCTGACCGCGGTGCTGCGCGCGCTGCGCGAGGAGGGCGTGACCCTCGACGAATTACGCGCGCTGCTGCCGCGACTGCGGATCGAGCCGGTGTTCACCGCGCATCCGACCGAAGCCATGCGCCGCGCGCTGCTGCTCAAGGAGCGCACGATCGTCGAGCGCCTGATCGCCGACATCGACCGCCAGCGCACGCCGGCCGAGCGCGGCGCCGACACCGCGCGCATCCGCCAGGCGCTGACCGCGACCTGGCAGACCGCCGACGCGCCGCCGCAGCGGCCCACCGTCGCCGACGAGGTCGACCACATCGGCTTCTACCTGCATTCGGTGCTGTTCCGCGCGCTGCCGGTGTTCTACGAAGCGTTCGCGGAGGCGATCGAGACGGTGTACGGCGAGCGCGTCGAACTGCCGCCGCTGCTGCGCTTCGGCACCTGGGTCGGCGGCGACATGGACGGCAATCCCAACGTCGGCGCCGACACCATCCGCGCCGCGCTGTCCGCGCAGCGCGCCAGCGTGCTGCACAGCCATCGCGCCGACCTGCAGGCGCTGGCCGAGATCCTCACCCAGAGCCGTGGCCGGATCGGCGTGGACGCGGCGATCGAGGCGCGGATCGCCGACTACGCGGCGCGGCTGCCCGAGGTCGCGGCGCGGCTGAGCCCGCGGCTCGCCGACATGCCCTACCGGCAGTTGCTCAACCTGATGCGCGGGCGGCTGGCCGCGGCGCTGAACGGCGCGCCGGACGCCTACGCCGGCGCCGATGAACTCATCGCCGACCTGCAGGCGATCGACGCCAGCCTGCGCCATCATCGCGGCGAACATGCCGGCCGCTTCGCGCTGCAGCGCGTGCTGTGGCGCGTGCGCACGTTCGGCTTCCACCTCGCCACCCTCGACCTGCGCCAGGATTCGGGCACCCACGACGCCGCGCTGTCGGCGCTGCTGCACGACGACGGCTGGACCGCGCGCCCGGTCGCCGAACGCGTCGATCGCCTGCACGCGCTGATCGACGACGCGACCACCGCCGACGCGCACGCGGACGGCGCGCAATCGACGCTCGCGGTGATGCGCGCGGTGCGCGAGCTGCGCGCGAGCCACGGCGCGCACGCGTTCGGACCGTACATCATCAGCATGAGCCGCAGCGCCGCCGACGCGCTCGCGGTGCTGGCGCTGGCGCGGGTCGCGGGCTGCGTCGAGGACGGCCAGGTGCCGCTGGACGTCGCGCCGCTGTTCGAGACCATCGACGACCTGCGCGCCGCGCCCGAGGTGATGCGCGCGCTGTTCGACGACCCGGTGTATCGCCGCCACCTCGACGCCCGAGGCGGCCGCCAGACGGTGATGCTCGGCTACTCCGACAGCGCGAAGGACGGCGGCCTGCTGGCGTCGCGCTGGTCGCTGCAGCGCACCCAGGTCGAGCTGCACGAACTGTCGCAGCGGGCCGGCGTGCGCATCGTGTTCTTCCACGGTCGCGGCGGTTCGGTCAGCCGCGGCGGCGGCAAGACCGAGCGCGCGATCATCGCCGCGCCGCGCGGCACGGTCGACGGCGTGCTGCGGGTGACCGAGCAGGGCGAGGTGATCCACCGAAAGTACGGCATCCGCGCGCTGGCGCTGCGCAACCTCGAACAGGCGACCGGCGCGGTGCTGCGCGCGAGCCTGCGCCCGCGCCCCGCGGAGCCGCGCGAGGATCGCTGGCGCGCGATCGCGACCGAACTCGCGCAGGTCTCGCGCGCGCACTACCGCGCGCTGGTCCACGATCGCGACGATTTCCCGGCGTATTTCCGCGCGGCGACCCCGATCGACGTGATCGAACGCCTGCGCCTGGGCTCGCGGCCGTCGAAGCGGCGCGAGGGCGGCATCGAGGCGCTGCGCGCGATCCCGTGGGTGTTCGCGTGGTCGCAGAACCGCAGCGGCCTCACCGGCTGGTACGGCGTCGGCACCGCGCTGGCCCGCGGCATCGAGACGCACGGCCGCGACACCCTGGCCGACATGGCCCGCGACTGGCCGTTCTTCGCGGCGATGCTGGACGACATCGAGATGCTGCTGGCGAAGTCTGACCTGGCCATCTTCGAGCGCTATTCGCGCCTCGCCGGCGCGCAGCACGACGCGTTCTTCCCGGGCATCGCCGAGGAGTTCGAGCGCACCGTCGACGCCCTGCTCGCGCTGCGCGGGCGCACCCAACTGCTGCAGGACGACTACCGCCTGCGCCTGTCGATCCGCCTGCGCAATCCCTACGTCGATCCGATCAGCCTGCTGCAGGTGGAGCTGCTGCGCCGCTGGCGCGACGCCGGCCGCGAGGAGGGCCCGCTGCTCGAAGCGCTGGTGACGACGGTCAACGGCATCGCCGCGGGCATCCAGAACACCGGCTGACGCGCGCCCGGCGTCGACGCGGCGCACACGGCGCCGCGCCGACCCGGGACCACGAAACCACCGATCAAGCGCCGGGCGACGCCTGCCTGCGGCGTTCGGCCCGCAGCTCCAGCCACTCGTACAGCACCGGCAGCAGCACCAGCGTCAGCACGGTGGCGCTGATCAGGCCGCCGACCACCACCGTCGCCAGCGGCCGCTGGGTCTCGGCGCCGACGCCGCGCGACAGCAGCATCGGCACCAGGCCGAGGATCGCCACGCTGGCGGTCATCAACACCGGCCGCAGCCGCAGCGCCGTGCCCTGCTCGACCGCCTCGCGCACCGACAGGCCCTTCGCACGCAGTTCGTTGAGGAAGCTCACCAGCACGATGCCGTTGAGCATCGCCACCCCGAACACCGCGATGAATCCGATCGCCGACGGCACCGACAGGTATTGCCCGGTGACGAACAGCGCGACCAGGCCGCCGATGGTGGCGAACGGCACGTTGGCGATGATCAGGGTGGCGTACTTCACCGAGTTGAACGCGGTGTAGAGCAGCACGAAGATGACGAAGATGGTGATCGGCACGATCACCGCCAACCGCGCCAGCGCCCGCTGCTGGTTCTCGAACGCGCCGCCCCATTCGATCCAGTAGCCGGGCGGGAGCGCGATTTCGCGGGCGAGCGCGGCGTTGGCGTCGCGCACGAAACCGTCGACGTCGCGTCCGCGCACGTCCATCTGCACCACCGCGTAGCGCTGCAACTGCTCGCGGCGCACGAACGAATAGCCTTCGGCGACCTCGATCTCCGCCACGTCCGACAGCGGCACCACCGCGCCGTTCGCGGTGCGCAGCGGGATGCGCCGCAGCGCCTCGACCGACGCGCGGTCGCGATCGTCCAGCCGCACCGCGATGTCGAAGCGGCGGACGCCGTCGAGCAGCACGCTCACCGGTTCGCCGCCGAGGCCGTTGCGCACGATCGTGAGCACCTCTTCGGCGTTCATGCCGTGGCGCGCCAGCGCATCGCGATCGACCGCGATGCGGATCTGCGGCTTGCCGACGTTGGCTTCCAGCGACAGGTCGGCCACCCCCGGCACCTGCCCGAGCACGGTCTTGATCCGGCCGCTGAGCCGGTCGAGCTGCGCGAGATCCTGGCCGTAGAGTTTCAGCGCCAGGGTCGCGCGCACGCCGGAGATCAGCTCCTCCACGCGCATCTGGATCGGCTGGGTGTAGCCGGGCACCACGTTCGGCACGACCTGTTCCAGCGTTTCCTGCATCGCCGCCTCAAGCCCCTTGAGGTCGCGGCCGGTGGTCCATGCGTCCTGCGACCTGAGCGCGGTGTAGATCTCCATGTAGTTCACGTCCGCGGTCTCGCCCTTCTCGGCGCGACCGATCATCGCCAGGGTGGTTTCGACCTCGGGGAACTTGCGGAACGCGCTGGCGATGGTCTGGCTGGTGCGGATCGATTCGTCCAGCGACGTCGACGGGATGCCGGTGACGCGCCACATGATCGAGCCTTCCTGCAGTTGCGGCATGAATTCCTTGCCCAGGAACGGGAACAGCGCGAGGCTCGCCGCCAGCGCCGCGACCGCCGCAATCACCACCGTCTTCTTGCGCGCCAGCGCCAGCGCCAGCAGCGGCCGGTAGGCGCGCTTGAGCCGCGCCACCAGCCACGTGTCGCGCTCTTCCCGCGGCTTGAGGATCAGCGAGGCCAGCACCGGGATCAGGGTCAGGCTGAGCAGCAGCGAGCCGGCCATCGCGAAGGCGATGTTGAAGGCCATCGGCTTGAACATCCTGCCTTCCAGCCCTTCCAGCGAGAACAGCGGCAGGAACACGACGATGATGATCAGGATCGCGAAGGCGACCGGGTTGGCGACCTCGCGCGCGGCCGCCAGCACCGCCGAAACGCGATCGACGGTGTCGCCGTGCGCCCTGCGTTCGGCCATGATCCGGAACGCGTTCTCGACCATGACGACCGCGCCGTCGACCATCATCCCGATGCCGATCGCCAGTCCCGCCAGCGACATCAGGTTCGCCGACAGGCCGAACTGGCCCATGCCGATGAAGGCGATCAGCATCGCCAGCGGCAGGGTCACGATGACCACCAGCGCCGAGCGCAGTTCGCCGAGGAACAGGAACAGGATCACCGCGACCAGCAGCGAGCCTTCGACCAGCGCGCGCACGGCGGTGCCGACCGCCTGGTCGACCAGCCCGGTGCGGGCGTAGACCGGCTTGAGCACCATCGTCTCCGGCAACGCCGCGCGGACCACGTCGAGCCTGGCCTCGACCGCCTCGACCACCTCCTTGGCGTTCTCGCCGATCCGCGCCAGCGCCATGCCCAGCACGACCTCCTCGCCGTCGCGGGTGACCGCGCCGAAGCGCGGCGCGGGCGCTTCGGTCACGGTGGCGACATCGCGGACGTAGACCGGCACGCCGTCCTCGGACTTGAGCACGATCGCGCCGATGTCCGCGGCCGAGCGCAGCAGGCCGAGGCCGCGCACCAGGAACTGCTCGCGGCCGACGTCCATCACGTTGCCGCCGACCTGGCCGTTGTTCGCCGGAATGGCGTCGATCAGGTCGGCGAAGCCCAGGCCGCGGGCGTACAGCCGCTGCGGATCGACCCGCACCTGGAACTCGCGTTCGCCGCCGCCCCACGAGGTGACGTCGTCCACGCCCGGCGCGGTGCGCAGGATCAGCCGCACCGTCCATTCCTGCCAGGTGCGCAGATCCATGTCGGAGACCTGGTCGCGGGTCACGCCCGGCGCGCGCTCGACGGTGTACCAGTACACTTGGCCCAGGCCCGACGCGTTCGGGCCCATGCTCGGCTTGCCGTAGCCTTCGGGCAGGCGGTCGCCGATTTCCTGCAGGCGTTCGTTGACCAGTTGGCGGGCGAAGTAGGTGTCCATGTCGTCCTCGAAATAGACGGCGACGTACGACAGCCCGAACAGGCTGACCGAACGGATCTCCTTCACCTTCGGCAGGCCGGCCAGCGCCGACTCCACCGGCGTGGTCAGCAGTTGCTCGACGTCCTCGGCGGCGAGGCCCGGCGATTCGGTGTAGACGTTGACCTGGCTCGGGGTGACGTCCGGGAAGGCGTCGATCGGCACGCTGCGCACGGCGCGGAGGCCGAGGAAGGCGACCACCGCGAACAGGATGAGCACCAGCACCCGGTAGCGCAGCGACACTTCGACGAGGCGGTTCAGCATGGCGCACCTCCGTCGGCGAGGCGGGCGTGCGGATTCGCGGCGTGGACGCGGATGGCGTCGATGTCCATGGCCTCAATGTCCATGACCTTCTCCCAGTTGCGCCTTGAGCAGTTGCGCCTTCAGCGCGAACGCGCCCGCGACGACGACGCTGTCGCCGGCGGCGAGGCCTTCCTCGATCGTGGTGACGTCGCCGATCGTCGGCCCGGTGCGCACCGGCACCGCGGTCAGCACGCCGCCGGCGTCGCGGCGGAACACCACCGTGTCGCCGTCGAGCTGCACCAGCGCGGCGGTCGGCACCGCCAGCGGCGCGACCCCGCCGGCCCCCGGCGCGGCGTCGAGGTAGACATCGACGAAATCGCCGCCGTGCAGGCGGTCGTCGGGGTTCGGCACCTCGATGCGGACCACCGCATTGCGCGTGCTTTCCGAGGTGCGGTGCGCGGCGCGCATCACCTTGCCGGTCAGACGTTCGTCGCCGGCGACGACCGTGGCCGGACCACCGACCGCGACCCGCGGCACGCTGCCGGCCGGCAGCTTGGCGTCGACCCAGACCACCGACTCGTCGACCAGCCGGAACAGCGCGCGGCCGGGCTCGATGCGTTCGCCGACCACGAAGTCGTCCTCGGTGATGCGCCCGGCGTGCGGCGCGGTCAGCGTGAACCGGCCGTCCATGCCGCCGGTCGCCGTGCCCGGCAGGCCGTAGGCCCGCGCGCGGGCGCGGGCGCGATCGACCGCCACTCGCGCCTCGGCGATGCGCCGGCCGGAGACGGCTTCGCGACCGAGCGCGGAGACCCGCCGCCATTCCTGTTCGGCGATGCGCAGTTCTGCCTGCGCGTCGGACACCTCGACGCTCGACAGCGTCGCCAGCGGCGCGCCGGCGCGCACCTCGTCGCCGAGCCGCGCATGCCGGCGCACGACCAGCGCCTCGACCCGCGGCGTGATCAGGGTGGTGCCGTAGGCGCTGTCGAGCACTTCCCCCGGCGTGCGCAGGCGTTCGCCGGTCGCGGCCGGCTTCAGCACCGCCAGGCGGACGCCCGCAGCCCGCAGCGCCGCGTCGTCCATCTCCAGGCTGCGCGCCTGCGCTTCGTCGCCGGCTTCGGCGTGGTCGGCGGCGACGGAAGACGACGCGGGCTCCGTCGCGGCACGGGCGGCCGGCGGGGGCGCATCGGAACAGGCGCCGAGGACCAGCAGCCACGCCAGCGGCAAGGCGGTCGATCGTGCAAGGGTTCGGATCTTCGACATGGGAGGGTTGCTCACGGCATGGCCTCCAGCCCGGCCCACGCTTCGAGACGGCCGGTGGCGGCGAGGTAATCGGTCCAGGTGCGCCACAGGCGCGCCTGCAGTTCGGCCCCGGCGAGGCGGGTGTCGATGGTCTGTTTCAACTGCAGCAGAGTGTCGGCGGTGGACAGTTCGCCCTCGCGCCACAGCCGCTCCAGCAGCGCCGCGCGGCGCGACACGTCGGTGCCGCGGCTGTCGCGCCAGCCGGTCCAGGCGCTGCGCGCGGCGGCGTAGCTGTCGACGGCGCGGCGACGGTCGGCGGCCAGCGCCAGGCGCACGCGTTCCTGCTCGGCGCGCGCGGCGTCGGCCTCGGCTTCGGCGGCCACGACTTCAGCGCGATACCCGTTGCGCACGAACAGCGGCACGGTGACGGTCACGCCGTAGACGGTGTCGTCGGGCCCGCCCGACTCGTAGCGCTTGCGCCCGCCGTAGGCGCCAAGCACCGGATCGACGATGCGCTCGCGGCGCGCGCCGACGACTTCGCGCTCGGCGACGGTGGCCGCGGCCTGCGCGACCTGCCAGTCGGGCAGCGCCTGCAGCTCGCCGGAAGGCGGCGCGGGCGGCGGCAGATCGTCGGCGGCGGCCTCGACCGCCACGACGTCGTCCGGCTGCCCGCCGACGCTGCGGAACCGCGCCTCGGCCTCGGCTTGTTCGACCAGCAGCCGCGACTGCTCGGCGCTGGCCTCGTCGCGCGCCAGCAGCGCCAGGTCGCGCTCCAGGCCGGAGATGTCGCCGGCGTCGAACTGGCGCGCGGCCAGGCCGGCGAAGCGCGCGGTCAGCGCGAGCCGATCGCCGCCGGCGGCGACCCGTTCGCGCGCGGCGCGGGTGTCGGCCCAGCCGGCCAGCCACGCGCGCACGAATTCGCGCCGGCGCAGCCGCGCCTCGGCCTCGGCCAGATCGGCCCGCGCCCCGGCGATGTCGCGCCGCGCGCCGCGCTTGTCGGCGAGGTCCAGCGCCATGCGCAGGCCGATGCTGGTGGTCGTCTCGGCGCCGCCGTCGTCGCGCGCGACTTCGAGCTCGGGGTTGTGCAGCGGGCGCTCCGCGGCGCGGAGCCGGGCTCGCGAGGCGGCCAGCCGGGCCTCGACGGCGCGCTGCCCGGGATGCGCCCGCCACGCGGCGTCGATCGCCGCGCGCAGCGATGGCGGCGCGGGTGGAAGCGGTAGCGAGGGAAGCGTCGCAGAAGCAAGCGGCGCGGGAGCGGACGGAGCGGACGGAACGGAACGGGATGGAGCCGCGGCGCTGGTCGACGCCGCGAGCACGCTCGCGACGACGAACACGGCCGCATGGCGCGCGACGACGGGTCGTCGCGACGGATGCACGCCTTGCATGGAAGGATCCTCTGGGTGGACGGACGCCCGCGGCGTCACGCCGCGGGGAAGCACGCGTCACTCAGACGATGGGCGGGCGCAGCGCCTGGCGCGGGGCGGGCCGGGGCGGCGCGCCGGGGCGATACGCGAGGCGGTCGCGCGACGGCGCGACCGGCACGATCGCCAGGCCCGCCGGCAGCGCGGAGGCCTGGTGGCAGCCGCAGTGGGTGCAGACCGCGGCGTGCAGCAGCGACGACGCGGCGTCCTCGCCGGTCTCGATGGCCTGCACGACGGCGCCGTGGTCGCCGGCGCCTGCGGCGGACGCGTAATCGTGGCTCACGCAGGCGGTGGTCGAGGCGATCTTCATCGCGAACACCAGCAGCACGAGCGCCGCCAGCCGCGCGGAGCGGCGCAGGCGGTCGAGCACGAAACTGCGGGGACGGACAGGCATCCGCGCACCATACCCACTCGCCCCGGTGTTATGAAATCGCATTCGCGGCGTCGCACGCGGCACGAGGCTTGCGGCGGAATCCCTACCTGACCTTCGACCCATGTTCCCCGGGCGTGGCCCGGTGCGAGACTCCGACGATGCGCCGACCCGCCGCCCTGCTCTGCCTGGCCCTCGCATCCGCGGGCGGCGCGGCGTGCGCGGCCTCTGCGGCGGCGGCCGCCGAACGCCGGGTCGAGATCGCCTTCGTCGGCGACATCATGGTCGCGGAGACGCCGGGCGAACTCATCGCCCGCGGCGTCGACCCGTTCGCGCCGACCGCGACCTGGCTCGCGCGCGCCGACCTGCGGGTGGGCAATCTCGAATGCGTGGTCGCCACCGGCGGCGTCGCGCTCGACAAGCCCTACACCTTTCGCGCCGATCCGCGCACGCTGCCGGTGCTGGCGCGGCATTTCGACGGCTTCAGCGTGGCCAACAACCACTCCGGCGACTTCGGCGAGGCCGCCTTCGCCGAGCAACTGGGGCTGATGCGCCAGGCCGGCATGCCGTACTTCGGCGGCGGCGACGACCTCGAGGCCGCGCACCGGCCGTGGGTCGTCGAACGCAACGGCCTGCGGATCGCGTTCCTGGGCTACGACGAGTTCAAGCCGCGCGCGTTCGAGGCCGGCGTCGGCCGCCCCGGGGTCGCCTGGAGCGGCGAGGACGAGCAGGTGCTCGCCGACATCGCCGCGGCCCGCACCCAGTACCGCGCCGACCTCGTCATCCCGTTCCTGCACTGGGGCTGGGAAGAGGAAGGCGCGCCCAGCGCGCGCCAGCGCGCGTTCGCCCGCGCGATGCTCGACGCCGGCGCGGACATGGTGGTCGGCGCGCATCCGCACGTGACCCAGGGCGCGGAGATCCACGACGGCAAGCCGATCGTCTACAGCCTCGGCAACTTCCTGTTCAACGGCTTCGACACCGAGGCCACGCGCACCGGCTGGACGCTGGAGGCGACGCTGGACGCGCGCGGCGTGGCCGCGTGGCGCACGCGGGTGGTGCGCCTGGACGACGACGGCGTGCCGCATCCCGATCCCGCCGCCGAAAGCCCCTGCGGCCGCCGCGGCGACACCCGACCGAGGCTGTGCCATGGGCCGTGACCGCCGGTCGTCCGCGCTCGCCGTGGCGCTGCTGCTCGCCTGCGCGACGCCGGCGCGGGCCGACAGCGTGCGCTGCCACATCGTCTACGGCGGCGAGGACTTCACCGTGGACGCCGCGCCCACGACCACGCCGTATCGCGTCGCGGGGCAGAAGATCGGCCGCTATTTCGAGTTCCGCGCAGTGTACGTGGCCGCGCCCGAGCGCGACGCCGCGATCAACCTCTACGTGTCCGGCGTCGTCACCGGCGATGCGGTGCCGATCCACCAGGCCAAGCACCGGCCGCCGTTCATCGCCGGCGGGTCGCGCTACGGCTTCACCGGCCTGAATTTCGTCTACGAACCGACCAAGGGCAGCGAACTGCAGTACTGGTGCGAGCGGCTGCCCTGAGGCATCGCGCGCAGCGGGACGCACGGGACGCGGCCGCGATGCGGCCGACGCCCCGTGCGCGAACGCTCAGAGGATGTTGAGCGTGTCGCTCATCGTGTTGAACGGCGAATTGATCGACGTGGTCTGGTAGGAGAAGGTGCCGCCCTGGTAGCCGTCGACGTTCCAGTAGCGGGTGAAGCCGACGATGGTCTGGCCGGGGCTGCACGGGGTCAGGAAGTTGCTGCCGCAAAAAGCGATCGTCTGGTAGTTCGCCGTGGACGGCAGGGTCACGCCGTTGATCTTGGCGATGCGGACGGTGCCGTAGCCGACTTCCACCGTCAGCACGCGCAACTGCGCGCCGCCGTGGTCGAGGGTCGTGGTGATCGTGCCGTCGGCGATCGGCTCCCAGCCCTGGTTCGACGAGCCGACGTAGCGGATCTGGACGTAGGACAGCGGCGGCGCGGGCGCGGCGGCGACGGTGGCGGCGGTCATCATCGCGAGACCGGCCACGGCCAGCATGGCTTTCTTCTTCATGGAAACCCTCCTTGGGTCGGGTGGATGTCGCTCGGGCGGGCGCGGCATGCGGTCGGTTCGCTCCGCCATGGTCCCGGCGGGACCGGCGCGCAGGGTCGCAGCCCGCGCCCGCCGACGGCATCCCGCAGATGCGGGATCGCGCGCCGCGCGTGCGATCCGGCGCGCGCTCAGCACACCCAGACGCCACCCGGCAGCAGGAAGACCGCGGCCAGCGCGGGCACGTCGAGCAGGCACGACCACACGTCGCCGACGCCGGCCCAGCCGAGGGCGCGCTGCCAGCGCCACCCCGGCCGTTCGTAGAACCACCAGAGCACCAGCAGCCACTCGGCGAGACGTAACGGCAGCAGCAGGAGATAGGACCCCGGCGTCCCGGTGACCACCTGCAGTGGCTCCGTCAGCAGCATCACGCCCATGCCCGCGGCCAGGCCGACGCGCCACGACGCGGCGGTCGCCCCGGGATAGCGCCGGCGCAGCACCGCCGCCATCGCGGTGTAGCCGGCGAACTTGATGCCGCAGAAGTACAGCAGGCCCAGCGCATCGCCACCCATGGCCACGGCGGGTATCGCCACGGACACCCGCGGTGGACGCGGTTCGGGGAACCCGTATACTCCCCCCCACTATGCCCCACAGCCCCGCCGAGAAGAAGAAGGCCCTCGCCCGCGTGCGCCGCATCCAGGGCCAGGCCGAGGCGCTGTCGCGCGCGCTCGAGGCCGGCAGCGACTGCGGCGCGGTGCTGCAGCAGCTGGCGGCGATCCGCGGCGCGGTGAACGGGCTGATGGCCGAAGTCCTCGAAAGCCACCTGCGCGAGGAGTTCGGCGAGCTGGCCGACAACGACGCCGGCATCCGCCAGGCGATCACGCTGGTCCGGTCCTACCTCAAATGACCCCCCGACACACGACCACCCAAGGAGTCACGCCATGAAATCCCGCGCCGCCGTCGCCTTCGGGCCCGGCCAGCCGTTGCAGATCGTCGAACTCGACGTCGCGCCGCCGAAGGCCGGCGAAGTGCTGGTGAAGATCAGCCACACCGGCGTCTGCCACACCGATGCGTTCACGCTCAGCGGCGACGACCCGGAAGGCCTGTTTCCCTGCGTGCTCGGCCACGAGGGCGCGGGGGTGGTGGTCGAGGTCGGCGAAGGCGTCACCAGCGTCAGGCCGGGCGACCACGTCATCCCGCTGTACACCGCCGAATGCGGCGAGTGCCTGTTCTGCAAGAGCGGCAAGACCAACCTGTGCGTGGCGGTGCGCGCCACCCAGGGCAAGGGCGTGATGCCCGACGGCACCTCGCGCTTCTCGTACGAAGGCCGGCCGGTCCACCACTACATGGGCTGCTCGACCTTCAGCGAATACACCATAGTCGCCGAAGTCTCGCTGGCGAAGATCAACCCCGAGGCCAACCACGAGCACGTCTGCCTGCTCGGCTGCGGCGTGACCACCGGGATCGGTGCGGTGCACAACACCGCGAAGGTGCAGCCCGGCGACAGCGTGGCGGTGTTCGGCCTCGGCGGGATCGGCCTGGCGGTGATCCAGGGCGCGCGCCAGGCGCAGGCCGGCCGGATCATCGCGATCGACACCAATCCCTCGAAGTTCCCGCTGGCGCAGCAGATGGGCGCGACCGACTGCGTCAACCCGAAGGACCACGACAAGCCCGTGCAGCAGGTAATCGTCGAGATGACCGGCTGGGGCGTGGACCACAGCTTCGAGTGCATCGGCAACGTGCAGGTGATGCGCGCGGCGCTGGAATGCGCGCACCGCGGCTGGGGCCAGTCGGTGATCATCGGCGTCGCCGGCGCCGGGCAGGAGATCTCGACCCGGCCGTTCCAGCTCGTCACTGGCCGGACCTGGAAGGGAACTGCGTTCGGGGGGGTGAAGGGGCGTTCGCAGTTGCCGGGGATGGTGGAACAGGCGATGCGGGGCGAGATCGACCTCGACCCGTTCGTGACCCACACCCTGCCGCTCGACCGGATCAACGAGGCCTTCGACCTGATGCACGAAGGCAAGTCGATCCGCACGGTGATCCACTACTGACCTTTCGCGGCGGGGGGCCGCGCGGTGCGCGTCCCCGTCGCCCTGCACGGCACCACCGGAGAGTCCGCTTGAGCCTCGAACGCATCGAACATCGCGCCTGTTTCGGCGGCTGGCAGGACGTCTACCGCCACCATTCCGATGCGCTGGAGTGCGCGATGCACGTGGCGGTGTACCTGCCGCCGCAGGCCGAACAGCGGCGCTGCCCGGTGCTGTACTGGCTGTCGGGCCTCACCTGCACCGAACAGAACTTCATCACCAAGGCCGGCGCGCAGCGCTACGCGGCCGACCACGGCGTGATCGTGGTCGCGCCGGACACCAGCCCGCGCGGCGACGACGTGCCCGACGCCGACGGCTACGACCTCGGCAAGGGCGCCGGCTTCTACCTCGACGCCACCATGGCGCCGTGGTCGTCGCACTACCGCATGCAGCACTACATCGCCGACGAACTGCCGGCGTGGGTGGATGCGCGTTTCGCCACCAGCGGCGCGCGCGCGATCAGCGGACACTCGATGGGCGGCCACGGCGCGCTGGTCACGGCGCTGCGCAATCCCGGGCGCTACCAGAGCGTGTCGGCGTTCGCGCCGATCGTGGCGCCGTCGCAGGTGCCGTGGGGACAGAAGGCCTTCGCCGCGTACCTGGGCGAGGATCGCGAGGCCTGGAAGGCGTGGGACGCGTGCGAACTCATCGCGAACGCGCCGGAACGCCTGCCGCTGCTGATCGACCAGGGCGGCGACGACGAATTCCTCGACACCCAGTTGCAACCGCACCGCCTGCTGGAAGCCTGCGACGCGGTCGATCACCCGCTGGACCTGCGCCTGCGCCCGGGCTACGACCACAGCTACTACTTCATCTCCAGCTTCATCGGCGAGCACTTCATCTTCCATATGCGCCAGCTCAGCCGCACGCGCTGAGCATCGCCATCCGTCCCCCACCACCCGGTAGAGCGGCCTTCAGGCCGCCGCCTTTTGTTTTGGCAACGGGGAAGGCGCATCGCGGGAAGAAAAGCGAAAGACAGCGGCCTGAAGGCCGCTCTACCGAAGCGGGGTTCGGCGTCGTCTGCG
>Ga0209792_1000163_pt1 | contig 82318 bp, 83 predicted proteins | sample EBPBio142005_DNA_FD_185860 | JGI IMG/M metagenome (GOLD analysis project Ga0209792, IMG submission 185860) | Wastewater treatment Type I Accumulibacter community from EBPR Bioreactor in Madison, WI, USA - Reactor 1_6/14/2005_ DNA (SPAdes)... | ecosystem: Engineered > Bioreactor > EBPR >...
CCTCGGCCGGCTCGCTGTCCGGCCGGATCGAGCAGCTCAACGCGCTGGTCGCGACCTTCCGCACCGGACGCGAGGCGGCTGGCCAGACGGCTTACGCCCAGCCGGCTTCGACGGGACCGCGCGCCGTCAAGACGCCGATGCGGGCGGCGCGGCCCACTCCCGTCGCCGTGTCCGACTCCGGCGAGCCGGCGCGGCTGCGTCAGCTGGCCGAGGCCGCCTTCGTCCAGTCCCGCTCCGCCCCGGCCTCGCGCAAGGTCGCCAATGGCGGCAGCGGCCGGGCCAGCGACTCCGGATGGGAGGAGTTCTGAGGCGCCACCGCCTCGGAGCCACCGCGACCACGACATCCGAACGGCGTCCCAAAGGGGCGCCGTTCACGTTTCAAGGTAAAAATTTTGGTGCCGCATCTTGCGGAGGCCCGCTTGCGGCCTATCTCCATGACAGGCGCCGGAGCTTTGCTCGATCACGACGCCGCCCTCGCACATTCAATCCGTGATGTTCCTCGACCGACCCGCTGGAGTCGATCGATGCCGCACCGCTTGCCGACAGGTCCCGACGGGGATGTCTGCGACAAGCGGTTTCAGCCGTCACCACCATAGGGAGACGAAAACCATGCAGTTCAGCCAGGTTCTTCAGGCTCTCGGCCAGTTCGCTTCCGGCTTCGCGCCGGCCAGCCGTACCGTCCGCCCGCTCGAGATCGATTTCGACATCACTGATGCCCCCGGCCCCTTCGAACAGGCCGCGATCGGCCAGTGGAAGACGGAGGACGGGTCGATCCTGATCGATCTCAGGCCCGACGGCCAGTTCCACAAGGCGAAGCCCGCCGCCGGCGCCAACCATGTCGGCCGCTACGCGGTCGACCGCTCGAAGCTCTATTTCGAGGGCGAGACGGGTTGGGTCGCGCTCGGGAAGCTCAAGCGCGGCACGCTCAGCATCGGCGAGAAGCGCTTCCGCAAGGCGTGACGCGAGATCGCGAGCCGCTCAATAAAGAAAGGCCGCGCCTCCGGAGGGAGGTGCGGCCTTTCGGCTTTTGTATGCCGGAACTTGTCCAGCTCCCCCACAACCGCAGCGTCATCCCGGGCTTGCCCCGGGATCCATCGTAGAGCGCCGCGCCTTGTGATGGATCCCGGATCGGCGCTGCTGCGCAGCTTGTCCGGGATGACGCCTTGTTTCCGTCGAAACTCAGCAAGCTCCAGATATGAGATCAGTAGCCGACGGTGAAGCGGCGGCGGCTATGGGCCGGCTTCTCCAGCTCGTCGACGAGGGCGATCGCATAGTCCTCCGCCGAGATCGCGCTGTTACCCTTGGCGTCGACGAGAAGCTGGTCGGCGCCGAGGCGGAATTTTCCAGTGCGCTCGCCCGGTTGAATCAGGGCCGAAGGCGAGAGGAAGGTCCAGTCGAGCCCCTGCTCCTGCTTCAGGAGATCGAGGAAAGCGCCACCCTTCCTGGCTTCATCGAGATAAACGGCGGGGAATTCCAGGGTGTCGAACAGCTTCACGCCCGGCGCGACTTCGAGGCTGCCGGCGCCGCCGACGACGAGATAGCGCTGCACGCCGGACTGCCGGACCGACGCGAGCAGGATCTGCGGATCGCTGGCGCTGAAATGCACGGCGCTGATCACCGCATCATGGCCGGCGATGAGCCTGGCGAGCCTGTCCTTGTCGAAGACGTCTCCCTTGACGGCGGTGACGCCGGGCAGGGCGGCGATCTTGTCGGGATTGCGGGCGATGGCGGTGACGGCATGGCCGCGGGCGGAGAGCTCGGCCAGCAGGCGCGAACCGATGGATCCGCTGGCGCCGATCAATGCGACCTTCTTGGCGACTTTCATGACAGGAGCTCCTTGTTGTGGTATCCAACGGATACCTGCACTCAAATGGAACCTATCTGGCTCTGCCGCGCAGCCTCGTAAAGAAGGCACTTTCGCGCGACATGGTCACCTCCGGGAAACCGCCATGCTGAAACGCCCCGACCCTTTCCAGGCCTTGTGCCCGACGCGGCGCGTGCTCGATCGCATCGGCGACACCTGGGCAGTTCTGATCCTGATCGCGCTCGACGACGGCACCTTGCGCTTCAACGAACTCAGGCGGCGGATCGAGAACATCTCGCAGAAGATGCTGTCGCAGACGCTGAAGAGCCTGGAGCGCGACGGGCTGGTGCGGCGCGAGGTGTTCGCGACGGTTCCCGTGACCGTCGAGTACTCGCTGACCGAACTCGGGCGGACGCTGGCGCAGACCGTGAACCAGCTGACGCTCTGGGCCGAGGCGCATATCGGCGAGGTCGAGGCGGCACAGCAGCGCTATGATCGCGGCGAGGCTTCGGCCTGACGCGCCGTCAAGGGCTTCACAGCCAGCCGGTCTCGGGAACGCTGGCGTTTCCACCGATTTCGTGTATATGCCTGGGCAACCGGCCGAAAAGCCGGCGGCGCGACCCCTCCGCGATGAGGCGGCTCGCGGGCTTCGGACCTTGCTGGACGACATCCCGGCCTGGCCCGCCAGATCAACCCGAACACGAGGATATCCCGATGTCGATCACTGCCGAGCGCAAGACCGCGCTGATCCTGGAACACGCCACCAAGCCGAACGATACCGGCTCGCCGGAAGTGCAGATCGCGATCCTCACGGAGCGCATCACCAACCTCACCGGCCACTTCAAGTCCCACAACAAGGACAACCACTCGCGCCGCGGCCTGCTCAAGCTGGTCTCGCAGCGCCGGTCCCTGCTGGACTACCTGAAGGGCAAGGAAGAGGCCCGCTACAAGACGCTGATCGAGAAGCTCGGCATCCGCCGCTGATCGAAAGCTGACGGTTTCCGCCCGGTGCGACCTGCTCCGGGCGGCTCTATCTCAGGTGAAGCCGCCATGGGGCGAGCCACCTGACTGCCGCGGCGGCCGCATGGGGCGGCCTTCCCGCGTGACCCGCCGGGCGCCCAAGACGTCCATGGCAGGATCGCCGAGCGCTCGGGCGCATTCCCTTTCACACCCGAGCGTTCCGCCGTCTTGCCCATGGGCCTGAAGGCACCGGACGGGTCGAACCCGACCGAAAGACGAAAAACATGTTCGATATCCAAACCGAAGAACTGATCTGGGGCGGCCGCAAGCTCGTCCTCGAAACCGGCAAGGTCGCCCGCCAGGCCGACGGCGCCGTGATGGCCACCTATGGCGAGACCGTCGTGCTCGCGACCGTCGTCTCGGCCAAGGAACCGAAGCCGGGCTTCGACTTCTTCCCGCTGACCGTCAACTACCAGGAAAAGACCTTCGCGGCCGGCCGCATTCCCGGCGGCTATTTCAAGCGCGAGGGCCGTCCGAGCGAGAAGGAGACTCTCGTCTCCCGCCTGATCGACCGTCCGATCCGCCCGCTCTTCGTCGAAGGCTACAAGAACGACACCCAGGTCGTCGTCACCGTGCTCCAGCATGACCTGGAGAACGACCCGGACATCCTCGCGATGGTCGCGACCTCGGCTGCGCTCACCCTTTCCGGCGTTCCCTTCATGGGCCCGATCGGCGGCGCCCGCGTCGGCTATATCGACGGCGCCTACAAGCTGAACCCGACGATCGAAGAGGCCAAGGAATCGGTGCTCGACCTCGTCGTCGCCGGCACCCAGGACGCCGTCCTGATGGTCGAGTCGGAAGCCAAGGAGCTTCCCGAGGACGTGATGCTCGGCGCCGTGATGTTCGGCCACAAGCATTTCCAGCCGGTGATCGACGCCATCATCCGCCTGGCCGAGAAGGCCGCCAAGGAGCCGCGCGACTATACCCCGGCCGACAACTCCGTCGTCCTGGACGCCGTCCTCAAGCTGGTCGACGCCGATCTGCGCGCCGCCTACAAGATCACCACCAAGGCCGAGCGCTACAAGGCGCTGGACGCCGCCAAGGCCAAGGTCGCCTCGCTGATCTCGGCCGAGCCGGACGGCAAGACCACCTTCACCAAGGAGCAGGTCGGCGGCCAGTTCAAGGAAGCCCAGGCCAAGGTTGTGCGCTGGACCATCCTCGACGACGGCACCCGCATCGACGGCCGCGACCTGAAGACCGTGCGCAAGATCGTCGCCGAGGCCGGCATGCTGCCGCGCACCCACGGCTCGGCCCTGTTCACCCGCGGCGAGACCCAGGCGCTGGTCGTGACCACGCTCGGCACCGGCGATGACGAGCAGTTCATCGACTCTCTGGAAGGCACCTACAAGGAAACCTTCCTGCTGCACTACAACTTCCCTCCCTACTCCGTCGGCGAGACCGGCCGCATGGGTTCGCCCGGGCGCCGCGAAATCGGCCACGGCAAGCTCGCCTGGCGCGCCATCCGCCCGATGCTGCCGGCGAAGTCGGAGTTCCCCTACACGATCCGCGTCGTCTCGGAGATCACCGAGTCGAACGGCTCCTCCTCGATGGCCACCGTCTGCGGCACCTCGCTGGCGCTGATGGATGCGGGCGTTCCGCTGAAGTCGCCGGTCGCGGGCATCGCGATGGGCCTCATCCTCGAAGGCAAGCGCTTCGCCGTGCTCTCCGACATCCTCGGTGACGAGGATCATCTCGGCGACATGGACTTCAAGGTGGCCGGCACCGCCGCGGGCATCACCTCGCTGCAGATGGACATCAAGATCGCCGGCATCACCGAGGAGATCATGAAGGTCGCCCTCGACCAGGCCAAGGGCGGTCGCGAGCACATCCTCGGCGAGATGAACAAGGCGCTCTCCGCCTCGCGCAGCCAGCTCGGCGAGTTCGCGCCGCGCATCGAGACGATGAAGATCCCGGTCGACAAGATCCGTGAAGTCATCGGCTCCGGCGGCAAGGTCATCCGCGAGATCGTCGAGAAGACCGGCGCCAAGGTGAACATCGAGGACGACGGCACCATCAAGATCGCCTCGGCCGACGGCAAGTCGATCGAAGCCGCGATCAAGTGGATCAAGTCGATCGTCTCGGAAGCCGAAGTCGGCGTGATCTATGACGGCACCGTCGTCAAGATCATGGAGTTCGGCGCCTTCGTGAACTTCTTCGGCGCCAAGGACGGTCTCGTCCACATCTCCGAACTCGCTGCGCAGCGCGTCCAGAAGGTCTCGGACGTCGTCAAGGAAGGCGACAAGGTCAAGGTCAAGTTCCTCGGCCAGGACGAGCGCGGCAAGATCCGCCTCTCGATGAAGGTCGTCGACCAGGCCACCGGCGAGGACATCACCGAGAAGCTCAAGGCCCAGCGCGAGGCCGAGAAGAACCGCGAGAAGCAGGGCGCGGCCGAGTAATCGCTGCAAGCCAGCTTGTGCAAGACAGGACGCCCCGCATCATCCGATGCGGGGCGTTTTTCGTTTCAGGTTTCGCAACTTCGAACGGAGTAGCGGTCGAGCCGCGCATCATGCTCGGACTTGCCCCCAGCATCTCGTGCCGCGTGAGGCTCCCGCATCTTCTCGTCCGGAGATTCCCGGGTCACGGCTTCGGGGAGCGCGAGAATGACGGCTGGTGGATGTGCGCCCAATAGTCTAGACATATACCGATCCATGGAGACCGGCATGTTCGACCACCGCATCGCCTCGCTCGACGACCTCGCACGCGCCTATCCCAACCCGGTCGCGCCGGCGTCGACCTTCAAGGAGATCGATCATGTCGACGCGAACTATGCCGCGCTGATCGCGGCCTCGCCGTTTTTCGTGCTTGCGACGGTCGGTCCGGAGGGGCTGGATTGTTCGCCGCGCGGGGATCTGCCGGGCTTTGTCACGGTCCGGGACGCGAAAACGCTCCTGATTCCCGACCGAAAAGGCAATAACCGTCTGGATTCCTTGAAGAATATCCTGTTCGACGATCGGATCGGAATGCTCTTCATGATCCCCGGTTGCGGCGAGACGCTGCGCGTGAACGGACGTGCGGAGATTTCCTGCGACCCTGAGTTGTTATCGCCGTTCGAGATGACCGGGAAGATGCCGGCGAGCGTAATGGTCGTCCATGTCGAGGCCGTCTACTTCCAGTGCTCGCGCGCGGTGGTGCGGGCGGAGCTCTGGAACCCGGAGCGGCAGGTCGACCGGCGCAGCCTGCCCTCGCCCGGGACGATCCTGCGCGACATCACGGCCCGCAATGCAGAAGTCGCGACCTTCGACGGCAAGACCTATGACGAGGCGCTGCCGGCGAGGGTGAAAGCGACGCTGTATTGAGAGAAGCGGCTCCGACTGTCATTCTGGAGCTTTGCACAGCGAAGAACCCGGAACCCACGACGGGGTGAGACCGAGCGTTCAGCCATGCGGCAGGAATTGTAATTCGGACGTCACCCCGTCGTGGGTTCCGGGTTTGGCCCAGAGGGCCGCCCCGGAATGACAATCGTGACGCCCTCAGGTGTTGCGCCTTACAGCAGCCCTTCGTTCCCCGCCAGCGTCTTCAGGCTGACATCCGGCCGGGCGCCGACATGCGAGATGATCTCGGCCGCGGCGAGCGCGCCGAGGCGCAGGCAGTCGCGGGTCTCGCGGTTCGAGGTCAGGCCATAGAGGAAGCCCGCCGCGAAGAGGTCGCCGGCGCCGGTCGCATCGACGACGCGCTCGACCGGGAAGACCGGCTCCTCGACGATGCCGTCCGGCGTCACCGCCAGCGCGCCCTTCTCGGAGCGGGTAACGACGGCGAGGATATTCTCCGAACGCAGCCAGGACAGGGCCGTGTCGAAATCCGAGGTCTCGTAGAGGCTCTTGAGCTCATGCTCGTTGGCGAAGACGAGATCGACCATGCGGTTGCGGATCAGGCCGACGAACTCATCGCGATAGCGGTCGACGCAGAAGGAATCGGACAGGGTGATGGCGACGCGGCCACCGGCCTTGTGGGCGATCTCGGAAGCCTTGCGGAAGGCCTCCTTGGCCGCCGGCGGATCCCAGAGATAGCCTTCGAGATAGACGATATCGGCGGCCTCGACGGACTTGGCGTCGACATCGGCGACGGAGAGGCCCTGGCAGGCGCCGAGATAGGTGTTCATCGTGCGCTCGCCATCGGGCGTGACGATGATGAAGGAGCGCGCCGTCGCCGGACCTTCCGTCGCATCGGCCGTACCGAAGGCAACGCCGAGCGAGGTCAGGTCATGGCGATAGAGCTTGCCGAGTTCGTCGCCACGGACCTTGCCGATGAAGGCGCCCTTGCCGCCGAAGGAAGCGAGGCCGGCGATGGTGTTGGCGGCCGAGCCACCCGAGATGATCCGGGCCGGGCCCATGGCGGCGTAGAGGGACTCGGCGCGGGCCTCGTCGATCAGCATCATCGCGCCCTTGGTCAGCTTCTGGGCGATGAGGAAATCCTCTTCGGCCGAGGCCAGCACGTCGACGATGGCGTTACCGAGGGCGAGGACGTCCGTGCGGGTCTGGGTCATGGCTCTTGCTTGCTCTGTCCGGATGGCGCGGCCCGTCGGCCGAAAGGAAAGGTGCTGGCCCTGTCGCATCCGCATGTCGTGTGGTCAAGCGGGGCGAATCAGGCGGGATCGCGGCGGGCGGCAGCCTCGTCGAGCACAACGGCGAGGCGGTGCAGGTCCTCGCCCTCCAGCAGGCCGATCTCGCGCGCCAGCCGGTTCGCGAACAGCGTCGCTTCCGGATCGAGCCCGGCCGTATCGATGACGACGCGCGGATGCGAGAGATCGGCGAGGCGAACGAGCTCGTCCGCCTCGTCCCAGATCACGCCGAGGAGATGGATCGCGCCCTGGATCAGGGTGAAGGTCGGACGGCCGCGCTTGCCGTGCTCCAGCGCCGAGAGATAGGCCGGCGAGACACCGAGGCCCTCCGCCATCTGCGCGAGGCTCATGCCGCGGGCCTCCCGCAGGGCCCGGACGCGCTGGCCGAAGGGCGTCACGGCCCATGCTCCCTGAGGCGCCGCAGGCGGACATAGAGCGCGCCGGAGCCACCATGGCGCTGCTCGGCCTCCTCGAAGCCGAGGACCAGCGAGCGCAAATCGGGAAGGCGCAGCCAGTGCGGCACCATCCGGCGCAGCACGCCGCGCTCGTCGCCGAACAGCGCCGGCGCCAGCGCGCCCTTTCCGGTGACCACCAGCGCGATGCGGCAGCCGCGCCGCTGCTCGCGGCGCAGGAAGGCGTGGAGCGCCAGATGCGCCTCGTCCTGCCGCATGCCGTGCAGGTCGATGGAGGCATCGACGCTTTGCTGGCCGCGGCGCAATTGCGTGCGCAAGCGCCGCTCGATCGGCGCCAGCGGCGGGGCCGACGGTGGAGCGGCCTTGGCCGGCGAAACCGCCGCAACGGCGCGCATAGCGGTTTCGGTTGGTGCGGGCGGTGCTTGCTCGGAAACCGGCTCCGGCTCTACCGGCGCCCGACCGGGCAGCGGCTTGACCGAGCGTGCGACCTGTCGCCAGAGCGCGATATCGGCCTCCGTCAGGGTCTTTCCGCGGCGCGCACGCATCTCAGCGCGGCCAGAGCACAGTGAAGACGACGGGATGACGGATCAGGCCGGCGCGATGCCCTGCTTCGGCGCCTGAGCCGACGAAGAGATCCATGCGGGCCGGGCCGAGGATGGCCGAGCCGGTATCCTGCGCGATCATCAGGCGGGCGAGATGCTCGTTGCCGCCGGTCCCGTCAGGAAGCGTCGTGTCGATCCAAACGGGGAGACCATAGGGCCACACCGTGCGATCGACCGCGATGCTGCGCATCGGTGTCAGCGGCAGGCCGGCGCCACCGATCGGGCCGCTCTCGGCCGGCAGGTCGTCGCGGCGGGCGAAGAAGACGAAGGATTTGTTCAGGCGGATCAGGTCGCGGGCGAATCCGGCATCGGCCTTCAGCCGGGCGATCAGCCGGTCCATCGTCATCTGCTCGGGCGGAATGGCCTCGCGCTGGCTGAGCACGCGGCCGAGCGAGGTATAGGGATGGCCGTTGCGGCCGGAATAGCTCAATCGCGTGACCGAGCCGTCCGGAAGGCGAACCCGGCCGGAACCTTGTACCTGCAGCACGAAGCGATCGACGGGATCGCGCAGCCAGAGGATCTCGAGCCCCTGGCCATCGAGCGCGCCTGTCTCGATCGCGGTGCGGTCCGGGAAGGGTTCGAAACCCCCAGCGGTGCGGCGCACGGCCGAAAGCGTTCTATCGAGACCCGGCCAGTCATCCTCGGAGAAGCGCGTCACCAGATCCCTGGGCCGGTCGTAAAGCGGCGTCGGGAAGGCATCTGAACGGGTCAGCGAGCCCTCGAACTCCGGCTCGAAATAACCGGTGGTGAAGCCGGTCTCGCCGGTCTCCGGCCGGATGCGCCAGAAGGCGAAATTCTGCTCGAAGAAGGTTTTCGCCTGCTCGCGCCCGATTGGGCCCGCCGCAGCAAGCGCTTTCGCCTTGTCACAGACCGCTGTGAGGCGCTCCGGCAATGGCACGCCCTGGCGCAGGGGCGGATCGGCCATGCAGCCCTTGGCGAAGATGGCGAAAGCCTTGGCGTGATCGTCCCCGGCCCAACCGGGGATTGCAGCCGGCGACAGAGCCTCGGCGCGGGCTCCTTGAGGCAGCGGGGGCGGCGAGGCCATGGCGGTCACGGATGCAAGGCCCAGGGCAGCGGAGAACGCCAGTGCGACACCGGCGCCGCCGCGCTTCACGCGGCGGATTCGGTGGCGACGAGCAGCCAGTTGGGATCGCGGCTGCCGAGCTGGCGCGAGAAGGTCCAGATGTCGTTGACCTCCGAAACCTGCTCGGCGCTGCCATCGACGACCGCGCCCTGGGCGTCGCGGGTGACGCTGATCAATTGCGAGACGAAGGCGATCGTGACCTGCGCGGTCTTGCCCTTGACCTCGACGGCGGCGAGATCGGCCTTGTCGATCGAGACGAAATTGGATTCCGCCTTCTCGCCGCGCTTCTCGCGCTCGGTGATAGCCTGCTCGAAGCCGTCATAGACCTCCTTGGCGAGGAGGCCCTTCAGCATCTTGCGGTCGCCGCGCGCGAAGGCGGTGACGATCGCCTCATAGGCGGCCTTGGCGCCGCCGACGAATTCGTGCGGGTCGAAACTCGGTTCCTGGCGGATCACCGCCTCGATGCCGGCGCTCACGGGTGAATCCGGCGCAGCCAGATCCTTCCAGCGCTCGGCCGCCGGCGGCTGAGGCGCGACGGGATCGTTCGCGGCGCCCGGCAGGCGGATGACGTTGTCGGCCCTGTCCTGTCCTTGCGGCTGGTCGGGCCGCATCGGAGGCGTCTCGCGGCGGGCGAAAGGGTCCTTGGGCTGTTCGTGACCGGTCTTCTGGCCGAGCACGGAGCGCAGCTTCCAGGCCACGAACACGGCCAGGGCCAAGAAGATCAGAGTCTGCATGTCGAAGGAATTCTGCATCGAAAGCTGACCCGCGGCTCCCCGTTGTTGCCTGACCCTTCTGCGCGTGCGCGCCGGGCCTTCACCAGTCATATGGTGAGACAGGCTCGTAACATCCACCCCCTCGCTTGTGAAGGCGAGTTCTTGTGCCGGCACGACGTCCATGATAGCCGACGCGCGCGCCGCTCCATAGCATGGAGCGCAGTCCCGAATGCCGGCAGAGGCACGGGATTTCCCGAGACAGCCTGCCAGAACGAGATGGGACCGATGGCCAACGAACTCCCCAACGGCAATGGCGCCGGCGCCGAAGCGGCTCCGAGCCTGAACGCCCTGATCCAGTACACCAAGGATTTCTCGTTCGAGAACCCGAAGGCGCCGCGCTCGCTCGCCCAGCAGGACGCGCAGCAGGGCCCGCAGATGTCGCTGCAGGTCAATGTCGGCTCGACTGCTCTCGGCGACAACGATTACGAGACCGTGCTGCGCCTCGAAGGCAAGGCCGAGGTCAAGGGCGAGACGCTCTTCGCCTTCGACCTCAGCTATGCCGGCGTGTTCCGCCTGCAGAACATCCCGCAGGAGCATGTTCACCCCGTGCTGGTGATCGACTGCGCCCGCCTGCTCTTCCCCTTCGCCCGGCAGATCATCGCCGAGGCCGTGCAGAACGGCGGCTTCCCGCCCTTCTACGTACCGCCGATCGACTTCGCGCAGCTCTTCCAGCAGCGCCTGCAGGAGCTCGAAGGCCAGCAGGGCGCTGCGACCAACTGATCGGTCGCCGCATCGGCAAAGGATACGAAAGGGCCCCTCGTGGGCCCTTTCTTCGTTTATTGCCGATGATTGTTGCCCTTGCGGAGCGAGGCACCTCTCTCCATGTGCCCGAAGCAACGGCGGACGCCCCGGCAGGGACGCCCGCCCTTTTTCGTATCCGATGGAGAACCGATGGACCACCTTCTGACGCTTGCCGCCGATCCCGCTGTCTGGGCCGCGCTCGGGGCACTGATCGCCATGGAGGTCGTGCTCGGCATCGACAACCTGATCTTCATCTCGATCCTGACCAACAAGCTGCCGGAGCACCAGCGCTCCAAGGGCCGCAAGATCGGCATCGGCCTGGCGCTGATCCTGCGCCTCGCCCTGCTCGGCACCGTCGCCATCATCGTCAAGCTCACCGCCCCGATCTTCTCGATCTTCGGGCAGACCTTCTCCTGGCGTGACCTCATCCTGATCGCCGGCGGCCTGTTCCTGGTCTGGAAGGCGACGAAGGAGATCCATCACAAGGTCGACCCCGATCCGGAATCGGTCCTGGCCGAGGGCGGCACGCGCGCGGTGACGCTGAGCTTCGGCGCCGCGATCTTCCAGATCCTGATCCTCGACCTGGTGTTCTCGATCGACTCGATCATCACCGCCGTCGGCATGACCGAGCATGTGCCGGTCATGGTCATCGCCGTCCTCGTCGCGGTGCTGACGATGCTGCTCGCCGCCGACCCGCTGGCGCGCTTCATCGACAAGAACCCGACCGTCGTGATGTTGGCGCTGGGCTTCCTGCTGATGATCGGCGGTACGCTGATCGCCGAAGGCTTCGGCGTGCACGTGCCGAAGGGCTATATCTACGCCGCGATGGCCTTCTCGGCCCTGATCGAGGCGCTCAACATGGTATCGCGCCGCCGGGCGCGATAAGCTTCGGGCTCACCCTCCCTTGTCATTCCGGGGCGCGCCGCAGGCGCGAACCCGGAATCCATGACTGGGTGAGATACCGGGTGTTCGGTTGCAGTCCGCTCACCCGGTCGTGGGTTCCGGGTTCTTCGCTTCGCGAAGCCCCGGAACGACAAGCCGCGGTGCTACTGCGCCGCGTCGTCGGTGATGCCGAGATAGCCCTTCCAGAGCGGCGCCTTGAGCGAGCCGAGAATGAAGGCCTCATGCGCCTTGAGCGCCTCATCGCTGAGGCGTGGCGCCAGCGGGCGCTGACGCTGCGGCTTCTCGACCGCAGCCACCGCGATGCCACCGCGGCCCGCCGCCGCCGCATCGCCAAGGCCGAGCGAGGCCTGCTTGCCGCCGATCAACTCGATATAGACTTCCGCCAGGATCTCGGAGTCGAGGAGCGCACCGTGCTTAGTGCGACGGCCGTTGTCGATGCCATAGCGCGAGCAGAGCGCGTCGAGGCTGTTCGAGGCACCGGGATGCTTGCGGCGCGCCATCGACAGGGTGTCGACCACCAGGGCCTGCTCGATCGGTGGGAGGCCGAGACGCTTGAACTCCATGTTGATGAAGCCGACGTCGAAGGCGGCGTTATGGATGACCAGCTTGGCGCCGGCGATGAACTCCGCGAATTCCTGCGCGACCGCCGCGAAGAGCGGCTTGTCTGAGAGAAATTCTTCCGAGAGACCGTGGACGTTGAAGGCCTCGATCGGCATCGAGCGCTCGGGATTGATATAGACGTGGAAGGTCCGGCCGCTCGGGCAATGATTGAGCAGCTCGACGCAGCCGATCTCGACGATGCGGTCGCCGTTATTGGCTTCGACGCCGGTGGTTTCGGTATCGAGAACGATCTCGCGCATCGCTTCAGGACCTCGCTTGCGCACCGCGCCCGGGACGGCCGGCGAGCGCCATCAGGATAGAGCCGACCTGCCGCTCGGCGGCCACGAGACCGCGCGAGGTGTCCACAAGGAAATGGGCATGACGGCGCTTCTGCGCATCCGGCATCTGGCGCGACAGGATGGCGTCGAGCTTTTCCGGAGTCATGCCCGGACGGGCGAGAACGCGCTGGCGCTGGACCTCGGCCGGCGCGGTCACGACGAGGACGGCGTCGCAGCGCGACCCGCCTCCGGTTTCGAGCAGGAGCGGCACGTCGATGACGGCGAGCCCCGCCCCGTCCCGGCGGCAGCGGGCAAGGAAGGCTTCCTCCTCCTCGCGCACCAGCGGATGGATGATCGCTTCGAGCCGGCGCAAAGCCTCGGGCTTGCCGAGAACCGCCGCACTCAGCTTCGCGCGATCGACCGCCCCGTCGATTACCGTTCCCGGAAAGGCAGCCTCGATCGGCGCCGCTGCCCGGCCGCGATGCAGGCGGTGCACGGCCGCATCGGCATCATGGAGCGGCACGCCGCGCTGCACGAAGAGCTGCGCGGTCGTCGATTTTCCCATTCCGATCGAGCCTGTCAGGCCCAGCACGAACGTCATGACGGCTCCGGCGAATCAGGCCTTCAGGATATCGGCTTCGATGAGCGCGCGAAGCGCCGGCGTCACCTGCGGCGTTACGCCGAACCAGCGGGCGAAGCCTGGTACGGCCTGGTGGAGCAGCATGCCGAGCCCATCCACGGGAACGCCGCCGCGCCGTTCCGCCTCGGCCAGCAGCGCCGTCTTCAGGGGGACATAGACGATATCGTCGACGATGGTTCCCGGCCGCAGGGCCGCGAGATCGATCTCGAGCGGCGGCTTGGCGTGCATGCCGAGCGCCGTCGTATTGACGATGAGATCGGCCTGACCGACGAGGCTGTCGCGGCGCGCCCAATCGGCAGTCTCCAGAGGGCGGCCGAGAGCTGCGACCAGTTCGGCTGCACGTTCGGGGCTGCGATTGGCGACGAGGATGCGCGTGACGCCGCGCGACTTCAGACCGTAGCAGATGCCGCGTGCCGCTCCGCCCGCGCCAAGGACGAGGGCTGTGCCGACGCGACCCTGCCAGCCGGGCACCGTCTCATCGAGATGGGCGAGGAATCCGCCGACATCGCTGTTGTCGGCGACGATCCGGCCGTTCTCGCGCCAGAGGGTGTTGACCGCGCCGACCGCACGGCCGGCATCGCTGACCTCGTCGACCAGCGTCATGACCGCTTCCTTGTGCGGCACGGTGACATTGCCTCCCGCGAACTCGCCATCGCGCAGGCGCGCGATGAAAGCCGGGAGTTCGGCAGGGGTGATATCGATCCGTTCGTAGGAACCGGAGAGCTCATGCTCGCGCAACCATTCGCCATGGATCAAAGGCGAGCGCGAATGCGCGATGGGGTGTCCGATGACGAAGCAGCGAGGCGCCATGAATGAAATCCGTTAGCGGGCGAGGCAATCGAGATCGCGCAGCGCCGAAAGCACCGCCAGGAGCGGCAGGCCCAGAATGGTGAAATGGTCGCCTTCGACCTTCTCGAAAAGCTGCGCGCCTAGTCCCTCCAGTTGATAGCCGCCAACGCTCGACAAGGCAGCCGGACCGGCGACGGCGACATAGCGCGCGATGAAGTCGGTGTGGAGCGGGCGCATGGTCAGCCGTGCCGCCTCGAGCCCATCGGCCAACGGCGCGCCATCTCGCGCAATGACGAAGGCGGAGTGAAGCTCGTGAGTCCGGCCGGCAAGGGAGGCGATCTGGCGTTCCGCTGCCGCAAGATCGGCGGGCTTGTGAAAGGCAATATCGTCGCAAATCAGCGTCTGGTCGGCGGCGAGCACGAAGCGGTCGGGGCGATCGCGGGAGACCGAAAGCGCCTTGGCGCAGGCAAGCGCCGCGGCCACCTGATCCGCCGGGACACCACGATCGACCAGCGGCTTTTCGACCGCACGTTCGTCGATCTCCGGTTTCGCCACCTCGACCGGGATGCCGGCAGCCAGGAGCATGTCGCGCCGGGTCGTGCTGCCGGAGGCGAGGATCAGCGGCGCGTCGGAGAGCCAGAGATTGGACGAGGTGCTCATGTCGCGATGAACTTCATGCGGTGGTCGCGGAGCAAGTCGAGGATCGAGGCCGCGGTCTCCTCGATCGAGCGACGCGTCACGTCGATCACCGGCCAGCCCTTGCGAGCGCAGAGGCGGCGTGACTGCGTGACCTCGTCGGCCACAGCGTCCGGATCGACATAGGCGGTATCGTCGTCGGCGCGCAGCGAGAGCAGGCGGTTCTGGCGGATCTGGACGATGCGATCTGCGCTGGCGATGAGGCCGACGATGAGAGGCTTCCTGGCGTTTTCAAGTTCGGGCGGCAGGGGGATATTCGGCACCAGCGGAATGTTCGCGGTCTTGATGCCGCGATTGGCGAGATAGATGCTCGTCGGCGTCTTGGAGGTCCGGCTGATGCCGACCAGGATGACATCGGCATTGTCGAGATCGCCGCCCATCTGGCCGTCGTCATGCAGCAGCGTGTAGTTCATCGCATCGATACGACGGAAATATTCGGTGTTGAGGACGTGCTGCGCGCCGGGCTTCGGCGCCGAGGCCTGGCCGAGATAGGACTGGAACAGCGAAAGCACGGGCTGCAGCACCGACAGGCAGGGGCAGCCGAGATCGCGGCAGAAACTCTCCAGCTTCTCCTGCCATTCCGGCTCGACCAGCGTGTAGAGCACGACACCGGGCGAAGCCTCGATCTCGGCGAGGACGCGCGCGAGCTGCGCCTCGGAGCGGACCAGCGGATAGACATGCTCGATCGCGGAAACGGTTTCGTATTGCGCGGCAGCGGCCCGGCTGACCGCGATCAGCGTCTCGCCCGTCGCATCCGAGACCAGATGCAGATGGAAATAATTGCGGACCACGGTATCCCCCCGGCCTGAAGCGTCCTCATTCTCTAGCGCGCTTTGAGCCCGATCGGAATCGCCCCGAGGCGAATTGACGCCACAGGCTCTCCTTTCCAGAAAAGCCGGATTCTCGAGCGCTTGCGGGAACGGCCGGGTTATCCCGGGCCATGGGGACCGGTGTGGACAACCGAACAGAAAAGGACGCTCCGGCCACGGCTCTGTATAACCCGCCCGGATCGTCAACAGGCGCCCGGCTGTGAATGGTAAAGAAAGTGTTTCACGTGAATCATTTCGGGGGCCGGCATGGCCGCCGCCGATTCCAGTTCGTTAATAAAGCTTTAACGGATGATCGAAGCCCCCGCCCGCCCGCGACTCGCTGTCCCAGTGCCTGTGGATCGGTTGTGGACGAAATTGCGGCGGGCTATCTCCCTGTCTCCAAGAGTCAAAACAATAAGATTCTCTCTAGGAATCTTATTTGAGAGATAGCGGGATGGATGGCCCGCCAGGCATGACGACAAGCCAGATCCCTGCCCTGATCCGTGTGCTCGGCGGCGAAACGCTTCCGACGCCTCCGATCTGGATGATGCGCCAGGCCGGTCGGTATCTCCCGGAATATCGCGAGATCAGGGCCAAGGCCGGCAGTTTCCTGTCGCTCTGCTACAATCCCGAGCTGGCCGCCGAAGTGACCCTCCAGCCGATCCGACGCTTCGGCTTCGATGCCGCGATTCTGTTCGCGGATATCCTTCTTGTTCCGCAGGCCCTCGGCCAGAAGCTCTGGTTCGCCGAAGGCGAGGGGCCGCGGCTGGAACCCGTGGCCGATGCCACCCGCCTGGCGGAGATCGATCGCGTCGCGGATCAGGCCAAGCTCGATTCGATCCCGGAGACGGTTCGCCGGGTTCGGGCTGCCCTGCCCCGCGAGACCGGTTTCATCGGCTTCTGCGGCGCGCCCTGGACCGTGGCAACCTATATGGTCGCCGGTCGCGGAACACCGGATCAGGGGCCGGCGAAGACCTTGTTCGAACGCGACCCGATTCTATTCCAGGCGATCATCGACCGGATCGTGGTCTCGTCGATCGCTTATCTGAATGCGCAGATCGCCGCCGGCGTCGATGCCGTCCAGATCTTCGATAGCTGGGCGGGGTCGCTCGGGCCGGATGATTTCAAGCGCTGGTGCATCGCGCCGACGCGTCGGATCGTCGAGGGTGTGCGGGCAGCGCATCCGCAGGCCCGGATCATCGGCTTTCCGCGCGGCGCCGGGCATCTGATCCCGGATTACATCGCAGGGACCGGTGTCGATGCCGTCGGGCTCGAAACCGATATCGACCGGACCTTCGTTCGCGAAGCGATCCAGTCCAGGGTGCCGGTGCAGGGCCATCTCGATCCGTTGGTGCTGCGCGCCGGCGGAGACGCACTGGAACGTGAGGTCGATGCCATCCTGACCGCGTTTGGCGACAGGCCGTTCATCTTCAATCTCGGCCACGGCATCCTGCCGGACACGCCGATCGCGCATGTCGAGCGCTTGCTGAAACGGGTACGGGGCTGAGGGCTCAGGCGATGTACGAGTGGATCAAGGCTTTCCATGTCATGGCCGTCATCTCCTGGATGGCCGGCATGCTCTATCTGCCGCGCCTGATGGTCTATCACGCGGAGGCGCAGACCGGCTCGATCCAGTCCGAGACCTTCAAGATCATGGAGCGCCGGCTGCTCAAGGGCATAATCAATCCGGCGATGATCGTGACCTGGGTGCTTGGCCTCTATCTCGCCTGGTACGCCTTCGGCTTCAAGGGCGGCTGGCTGCACGGCAAGCTCCTGCTCGTCTTCATCCTTTCTGGCATCCACGGCGTGCTGGTGAAGCACGTGCGCAACTTCGCCAATGACCGCAACGTGAAGTCGCCGCGCTATTTCCGGATCCTCAACGAGATCCCGGCGGTGCTGATGGTCGGCATCGTCATTCTCGTCATCGTGAAGCCGTTCTAAGGTTCTCCGCGCTTTCCCGCTTGAGCCCGGACCCGATTCCCGCTATCAGGACCCTACGCTTCTCCAGCGTCCTCCCTTGTTGTCGACTGTTCGTGAGCCGCCTGCACTAGCAGCAGCTCATGTCGCGCAACCCTCGCGCAGGTCCGGTCAGGGCCGATAAGTCGATCAATCCAGTACCGTCCTCTCCCCTGTTCTTTGCAGGGTGTTCACGATCCGGGGCCCCATGCGGGAAATCAAGCTTCAAGAGCTTAAGAGCAAGTCGCCGACCGAACTTCTGGCCTTCGCCGAGGAAGTCGAGGTCGAGAACGCCAGCACCATGCGCAAGCAGGAGCTGATGTTCGCCATCCTGAAGCAGCTCGCCGCGCGCGAGACCGAGATTCTGGGCGAGGGTGTCGTCGAGGTCCTGCAGGACGGCTTCGGCTTCCTGCGCTCCTCCGATTCGAATTATCTGCCGGGGCCGGACGATATCTACGTTTCTCCCTCGCAGATCCGGAAGTTCGGCCTGCGCACCGGCGATACGGTCGAGGGTCCGATCCGCGGTCCGAAGGATGGCGAGCGCTATTTCGCCCTGCTCAAGGTCAACTCGATCAATTTCGAGGACCCGGAGAAGATCAAGCACAAGATCCATTTCGACAACCTGACGCCGCTCTATCCGGACCAGCGCCTGAAGCTCGAGGTGCAGGACCCGACGAAGAAGGATTTCTCGCCACGGGTCATCGATATCGTCGCGCCGATCGGCAAGGGCCAGCGCGCGCTGATCGTCGCGCCGCCGCGCACCGGTAAGACGGTTCTGCTCCAGAACATCGCCCAGTCGATCACCAGCAATCACCCCGAGTGCTATCTGATCGTGCTGCTGATCGACGAGCGCCCGGAAGAAGTCACGGACATGCAGCGCTCGGTGAAGGGTGAGGTCGTGTCCTCGACCTTCGACGAGCCGGCCTCCCGCCACGTCCAGGTCGCGGAGATGGTGATCGAGAAGGCCAAGCGCCTGGTCGAGCATGGCCGCGACGTCGTGATCCTGTTGGATTCGATCACGCGCCTCGGCCGCGCCTACAACACGGTTGTGCCGTCCTCCGGCAAGGTTCTGACCGGTGGTGTCGACGCCAACGCCCTGCAGCGCCCGAAGCGCTTCTTCGGTGCCGCCCGCAATATCGAGGAAGGCGGCTCGCTGACCATTGTCGCGACGGCGCTAATCGATACGGGCTCGCGCATGGACGAGGTGATCTTCGAAGAGTTCAAGGGCACCGGTAACTCGGAAATCGTGCTCGACCGCAAGGTGGCGGACAAGCGCATCTTCCCGGCGATCGACATCCTCAAGTCCGGTACCCGCAAGGAAGAGCTCATCACGCCGCGCTCGGACCTGCAGAAGACCTATGTGTTGCGCCGTATCCTGAACCCGATGGGTCCGCAGGACGCGATCGAGTTCCTCATCGACAAGCTGCGCCAGACCAAGCAGAACTCGGAATTCTTCGATTCGATGAATACCTGACGCTCGCTGCAAACGGTATCGGGCGTTCGATTCGCTGCCGTATCGATTCCTCGGTACGGCGGCGAAGTCGTTTCTGGGCCTGTGGTGATGCCGTCGAGCGATGCGCGGGCCTTGACATCGGGTTATCGATTCGGACGCGTGATGGTTGGCTCGGTGCGGCCTGAGCCAGCCGTCATGTCTGCACATCGCGGACAGGTCGCAGGCAGACCGTTTCCACCTCAGACGGACCGAGTCCGTCCGAGTCATACTTGGCAGTATGACCTGGCATCGCGCGTGGATCGGGTAGCGCTACCTGTCGATGAGGACTGTGTCGGCTGACTCGGTAGTGTTGAAGCTCAACCGACCGCAAGTTCAGGCGGACGGCTCTCTCGCCGCACTACCTGGTGAGTAAGGTTCGCCACCGTTCTCCAGCGATCCGGATGGACGGGCATGCCGATTTCGACCGCATCGACGCGAGGCTTTCCGGAACAGGTGCGCGGTATGACTGGTAGTGCCTCGGATTCCACCCAGGACATACCGGCCGAGCCTGTATCGGGCAGGACGGATCGGCTGCAAGGCGCAGTCCCGAAGTGGTCGAGCAGCCCTCCCCCCTGACAGCCTTGATGTTCGTCGGGACCTCGTTCAAAAGTCGCTCGATACGGCACTACTCGACAGGCATGATGGCTCCGCACGCCCATACGACGATCGTGGCCCTCTCCTCGGCGCCCGGCAAAGCCGGCGTTGCCGTGATCAGGGTTTCCGGGCCGCGCGTTCGATTCGTTCTCGAAACACTTGCAGGGCTCGTCCCCGAGCCTCGGGTTGCGACCCTGCGGAAATTGGTGGATGCGCAAGGCGCGGCTATCGATAGCGCGCTCGTCCTGTTCTTCGCCGCTCCCGCCAGTTTCACCGGCGAGGATGTCGCGGAATTCCACGTCCATGGCTCGCGAGCCGTCCTGGTGCGGCTTCTGAGCGTTCTTACTGCTCTGCCCGATATCCGACTGGCGGAAGCGGGGGAATTCACGCGGCGGGCTTTCGAAGCCGGCAAGCTGGACCTCGCCGCCGTCGAGGGCCTGGCGGACCTGATCGATTCGGAAACGGAATGGCAGCGCAAGCAGGCGCTGCGCCAGATGGACGGTGCCTTGAGCTCGCTCGCCACGACGTGGCGGGCGAGCTTGATCGAGGCGATGAGCCTCCTTGCTGCCGAACTGGACTTCTCCGATGAAGGGGATGTGTCCGGCCCGTTGCAGAGGCAGGCGCTGGATCTCGCCTCGGACGTGCTCGGTTCGCTGAAGACCGCCCTCGGCAGCTTCGCCATGGGCGAGCGTGTTCGCGAAGGGTTCGTCGTCGTGCTGGCGGGACCGCCCAATGCGGGCAAGTCCAGCCTGCTCAATGCGCTGGCACGCCGCGAGGTCGCAATTGTCTCGCCGATCGCGGGAACGACGCGGGATACATTGGAGGTCCGACTGGATCTTGCTGGCCTTCCGGTGATCCTGATCGACACTGCCGGGCTTCGCGACAGTGTCGACCCGATCGAAGCTGAGGGTGTCCGCCGCGCGCGGGCTCTGGTCGCCCGTGCCGATCTCGTTCTCGGCTTGCGCGCCATCGATTCGGAGCCGTATCGAATCGAGGGCGAGGCTCAGTTGCTCAAGCTCGCGACGAAGGCCGATCTTCCGGGATCGGCCTTGCCCGGGGAGCAGGCAGTTTCCGTCAGGACCGGCCAGGGCGTGAGCGAGTTGCTGGCCGAGATCGCAGCCCGCCTCCAGCAGCTTGGATCGGGGGAATCTGCGCTTCTCACCCGCGAACGCCATCGCGTGGCCGTCGCGGATGCGATCGCGGCGCTCGAACGCGCCACGACGGCGCGTCATGGGCAGGGAGAGCTCCTGGCGGAAGATATCCGGCTTGCCGTGGTCGCGCTCGAACGATTGGTCGGGCGGATCGATGTAGAGGATGTGCTCGACCGGCTCTTCGCTGGATTCTGCATCGGAAAATGAGGAAGCGGCGGTATCCGGCCACGTTTCCGCGATTGCCGTTGACCCATCCGCCGCGCTTCGCTAGCGAAACCGCATGTTAACTCATCGGCAGAACTACGACGTGATCGTCGTCGGCGGCGGCCATGCCGGGGCCGAAGCGGCCGCGGCTGCGGCGCGCTACGGCGCCCGCACCGCCCTGATCACGCACAAGCCGGAAACCATCGGCGTCATGTCCTGCAACCCGGCCATTGGTGGCCTCGGCAAGGGACACCTCGTTCGCGAGATCGATGCACTCGACGGCATCATGGCGCGGGCTGCCGATCTCGGCGGCATCCAGTTCCGCATGCTCAATCGCCGCAAGGGCCCGGCCGTTCGCGGTCCGCGCGCCCAGGCGGATCGCAAGCTCTACCGCAAGGCGGTGCAGGACCTGCTGGCGGCGCAGCCCGATCTCGACATCATCGCCGGCGAGGTTTTCGATCTCGAGGTCGAAGCCGGGCGTGTCTCTGGCGTCGTGCTGGCGGATGGGCACCGATTCGGAACCGGAACGGTCGTGCTGACGACCGGCACCTTCCTGCGTGGCCTGATCCATATCGGCGAGAAGCGGATTCCCGCCGGACGTGTCGACGAGGCGCCGTCACTTGGCCTGTCGGCAACACTGGAGCGCCATGGTTTCCCGCTCGGCCGGCTGAAGACGGGAACGCCGCCGCGCCTTGACGGGAGCAGCATCGACTGGGCTGCGCTCGAAATGCAGCCGGGCGATGAACCGCCGGAGCCTTTCTCCGCGCTGACGACGAGGATCACCAACCCGCAGATTTCCTGTGGGATCACCCGGACGACGCTGGCCAGCCATGATCTCATCCGGGCCAATCTGCACCGTGCCCCGATGTTCTCCGGCCAGATCGAGGGGCGCGGACCGCGCTACTGCCCGTCGATCGAGGACAAGGTCGGGCGTTTCGGCGACCGCGATGGCCATCAGATCTTCCTGGAGCCCGAGGGCCTCGATGACGATACCGTCTATCCGAACGGTATCTCGACCTCATTGCCCGAAGACGTCCAGCTCGACCTGCTCAAGACGATTCCGGGTCTGGAGCGTGCGGGTATGCTGCGGCCGGGCTATGCGATCGAGTACGATTTCATCGATCCGCGCGCCCTGAAGAACACGCTCGAAACGCGCGCGCTTGCCGGGTTGTTCCTGGCCGGGCAGATCAACGGCACGACCGGCTATGAAGAGGCGGGCGCTCAAGGCCTGCTCGCCGGCTTGAACGCGGCGCGAATGGCAGGCGGGGCTGAGGCCGCCGTGTTCGATCGCACGCAATCCTATATCGGCGTGCTGGTCGACGACCTCGTGACGCATGGCGTTACGGAACCGTATCGAATGTTCACGTCGCGCGCGGAGTTCCGCTTGTCCTTGCGTGTCGACAATGCTGATGAGCGATTGACGGTGCTGGGTGTGCGGCTTGGGATCGTCGGCTCGACGCGACGGGCTGCCTTCGAGACCCGCGATCGCGAAATCTCTGGTTTACGCGAGGCGTTGAAAGGCCTCTCGCTGACACCGCAGCAGGCGCAAGCCGTCGGCTTTCAGCTCAACCAGGACGGCTTACGCCGCAGCGCCTACCAGATTCTGTCCTATCCGGATGTGAGTTTCGAGCGATTGGCTGCGGTCTGGCCCGAGTTGACGGAGTATGCCGCGCCGGTTGTGGCGCGGGTGACCGCGGATGCCGTCTATTCGGTCTATCTCGATCGACAGGCGGCGGAGATCCAGGCCTATCGCCGCGATCAATCCCTGAAGGTTCCGGCCGATCTCGACCTCGACGCGATTTCGGGCCTGTCGAACGAGTTGAAGCTCAAGCTGGCGGCTCAGCGACCGGCGGATCTGGCCCAAGCCGGGCGGATCGAAGGCATGACGCCGGCGGCCCTGACGCTGCTGGCAGCTCACGCCCGAAAACGCCGAGCCCCCGCATTATCCACAGGTACGACGTGACTGTTGATAAGAACGACCGTCAACGCGCTTTGAGCTTGACGCCTGTTTCACGTGAAACAGAGGAGCGCCTCGCCCTTCTGGTCGCGGAACTCGGGCGCTGGCAGGCGGCGAAGAACCTCGTCTCCTCGGCGACGCTGGCCGATGTCTGGACGCGCCATATCGCGGATTCCCTGCAGATCTTCGGCCTGGCCGAGGGCCGCGAGCGCTGGCTCGATCTCGGTTCGGGCGGCGGCTTTCCCGGACTCGTGATCGGCATCTGCCTGGCGGAGCAGGGCAAGGGGCAGATCGATCTGGTCGAGAGCAATGCCCGGAAATGCGCCTTCCTGCGCCACGCGGCCCGTGTCACCGGGGCGCCGGTGAAGGTCCATGCGGCCCGTATCGAAGATGTGATCGGCAATTTCACCGGGAAGGCTGAGGTCGTGACGGCACGGGCGCTGGCGCCCCTGCCCCAGTTGCTCGGCTGGTGCGAAGAGCTGTTGAGAACCGGCACGCTCGGCCTCTTTCCCAAGGGACAACATCTAGATGCGGAATTGACCGACTCGGCCAGATATTGGAAGATTCAAGCGACAACGGTTTCCTCCGTGACTGACGATGCCGCGCGAATCCTGGTGGTGCGCTCGGCGGAGAGACGAGCCGATCCATGACTGAGCTCACATCCGTGACGACACCGCGCCGCCCGCGCGTGATCGCGCTTGCGAATCAGAAGGGCGGCGTCGGCAAGACGACGACCGCGATCAATCTCGGTACTGCCCTGGCCGCCATTGGCGAGAAGGTTCTGATCGTCGATCTTGACCCGCAGGGCAATGCCTCGACCGGGCTCGGCGTCGATCGTCGTAGCCGCAAATCATCGACCTATGACGTGCTCTGTGGCGATGTCGGGCTGGGGCAGGCCTTGCAGCCGACAGCGGTTCCCGGCCTCTCGCTGGCACCCTCGACGCTCGACCTGCTCGGGGTCGAGCTGGAGATCGCTTCGGCCAAGGACCGCGCCCATCGATTGAAGACGGCGATCGACGAGCTGGTCTATGACCAGCGCTGCCAGGATCTGACCTATATCCTGATCGATTGCCCGCCCTCGCTCAGCCTGATCACGATCAATGCGATGACGGCGGCGGACGCGGTGCTGGTGCCGCTGCAATGCGAGTTCTTCGCGCTGGAGGGTCTGAGCCAGCTGCTCAAGACCGTCGAGCAGGTCAAGGCCGGCCTCAATCCGCGCCTGATTATCCAGGGCGTGGTGCTGACCATGTTCGACCCCCGCAACAACCTGTCCGGGCAGGTGATGGCGGATGTGAAGAGCTTCCTCGGCGACAAGGTCTATGAGACGGTGATCCCGCGCAATGTGCGGATTTCCGAGGCGCCGTCCTATGGCAAGCCGGCGCTGCTCTACGATCTGCGCTGCTCCGGCTCGCAGGCCTATCTGCGATTGGCTTCGGAAGTGATCAAGCGCGAACGCGCCTTGCGGGCCGCAGCATAAATTACAAATAGAGGTTGATGAGGATGGCAATGGCCGAAGAACAGGGGCGTTCCCGCCTTGGCCGCGGTCTGGCGGCGTTGATCGGCGATGTCGGTGATGAGATCGGGGCGATCGAGCGGGCTCGCGGCCAGCGTCGTGTTCCCGTCGAGTTCCTGCGGCCGAGCGCCCGCAATCCGCGTCGCAATTTTGTCGAAGAGGATCTCGAGGACCTGACGACCTCGATCCGCGAGCGTGGCATTCTCCAGCCGATCATCGTTCGTTCCATTCCCGGAATGATGGACGCCTACGAGATCATCGCCGGCGAGCGCCGCTGGCGCGCGGCCCAGCGGGCCGAATTGCATGACGTTCCGGTGCTGTTGGTCGAGGCTGATGATCGCGAGGCGCTGGAGATCGCCATCGTCGAGAACGTGCAGCGCACGGATCTCAACGCGATCGAGGAAGCGGCGGGCTATGAGCGCCTGATCGCTGAATTCGGCTATACGCAGAACGACCTGGCGCGGGTGATCGGCAAGAGCCGCAGCCATGTCGCCAACACGCTGCGTCTGTCGAAGCTGCCGGAACCCGTGCGCAAGCTGGTCAGCGAAGGCGCGGTTTCAGCTGGTCACGCCCGTGCGCTCCTGTCCGTTTCGGACCCGGAATTCATGGCGCAGAAGATCATCGATGATGGCCTGAGCGTCCGCGATATCGAACGCATCGTGCAGGAAGAGGCGCGCGGCGAGACCAAGAGCTCGGTGCCGAGCAAGCCGAAGGCGGCGAAGGACCCGGATACGCGGGCACTCGAGAAGGCGCTGGAAGAGGCGCTCGGCCTCTCCGTCTCGATCGGGCATCGGGCGAACGGCTCGGGCGAGGTCAAGATCGGCTACAAGACGCTCGAGCAGCTCGATGCGCTCTGCCACCGCTTGAAAGCTTGATCGGAACACCGTTGTCATTCCGGGGCGCGCCGCAGGCGCGAACCCGGAACCCACGACCGGGTGAGCCGCCAGCAACATGCATCGGATGTCCTACCCAGTCGTGGATTCCGGGCTCTTCGCCGCGCGAAGCCCCGGAATGACAAATAACGTGGCTCCGCATTTGCTGTCACCGAGTGGCGACAGCGCCTACTCGGGCCGCCCGGCACGGCCGAGGCGGGCCAAAGTCCAGAGGGCACGGGTCGCGATCGCGCGGCCCATATCGGCATTCTGGCGCGTCGACAGCACCGCATTGCCCAGCAGGCCGACGGCTTCGCTCAGCTTGGCGCTGGACCAGGCGTTCAGTGCGGCTTCCGTCGTCCCAATGCGCGGATAGGGGAGGCGCATCGCCGCGACGACATCGCGCAGCCCTTTCCCGGCATCGATCGACTGGCGTGCCTTCAGCAGGGTCAGCGCCTGCCGCAGCACGGCGCCGAGCATCACGCCGGGGTCGAGCCCCTCGCTGCTGAGTTTGGCCTGGGCGAGGTCGAGAACCGGCAGCTTTCCGGCGAAGACCGCATCGACCAGCATTGCCTGCTCACGTTGGGCGGTATCGCCAACGACGGCATCGACATGCTCGACCTGTACGGCTGCGTCCGAGCCGACATAGAGCAGCAGCTTCTCGATCTCGCGGCGCGAAGTCTGCCGGTCGCCGCCAAGCAGGCCGGTGAGGTGATCGCGCGTGGTGCGATCGATCGACTTGCCAGCGGCGCGGACCATTTCGTCGATGATCGAGCCGAGATCACGGGCCGCATCGCCATAGCAGGGCACGGCGAGCGCCGTCTTCGCCTTTTCGCAGGCGGTGCGAATGGGGTTGCTGCGCTGCAGGTCGCCGGCCTCGATGATGACGAGCGCATCCTGGGACGGCGTTGCGAGCAAGGGCTCAAGCGCCGCCAGCAGCGGCTTCGAGGTTGGCGAGACGCGGATGGCGCGTCGGCCGCCGAAGAGGCCGATCGTGTTGGCCTCGTCGGCCAGCTTGAGCGGGTCGGAGGCGATGGCGTCGCCGTCCATGCGAATGAGTTGGAAGGCATCCTGGGGATCGTCGACGCTGGCACGGGCCAGTCTTGCCGCCCGTTCCGAGACGAGACCGGCATCGGGGCCGTAGATCAGGATCAGCCGCCAGGCGGGATCGAGCCGTGCGAGGGTTCGTTCGGCCTCGTGCGCCTTGATCGCAACCATGGCGCGTCAGGAGGTGATATCGGCGGCGATCTGGCCCCGGACGATGGTGGCGAGGTTCTTCGCCGCGCGAATCTGCGCATCTCGCGCGGCGCGCACGGTGGCGAAGCGCTGCGAGGAGCGCTCATAGGGGACGCGGACGGAGTTCATGCCGGTGGAGACGACCTCGCCCGAACCCAGACGGGTAAGCTTCCAACTCACGTTCGCCACCAGCACGGCCGAATCGGCGCGCCCGTTGGCGTAGTCGACGGTGACGATCTCGACCGATTCCCCGAGCACTGCTTCGAGCTTCAGGGTCTTGCGCGTGTCGGAATCGCCGCCACCGTCGAGCTCGAAGACCAGCTCGTTGCGGAAATGGTGACCGGTCAAACCCTTGATCTCAGGGATCTCGATGCCGCGCAGCGCCGTCTTGACGCTGCCGCCGACCGTGCTGGCGGTGTAGTCCGAATAGAGCGGCTGGAAGCAGCCGCCCGCGAGGGCGGCGACCATCAGCGCGGCTGCCAGCAAGCTGCGGCGGGGGAGAGCGGCTTCAGACGACGACATTCACGATTCTCCCGGGAACCACGATGATCTTGCGAATCGGGCGCCCTTCCAGGGCCCGCTGAACGGCCTCGCTGGCCCGCACGACCGCTTCCACCGCCACCGTATCGGCATCGGCGGCCACGGTCACTTCAGCACGCTTCTTGCCGTTAATCTGGATCGGCAACGTGATGCTGTCATCCTTCAGAAGCGCCGGATCGACCTCCGGCCAGGATGCCTCGCCGGCGAGGCCCTGCTGGCGAAGCGCGTGCCAGCATTCCTCGGCCAGATGCGGCATCATCGGCGCCACAAGCTGGGTGACGATCGTGGCAGCCTCAAGGAGCGCGAAAGCGATATCGGCATCGAGCTCGGGCTTCTCGGCCGCGCCGTCGAGCGCCTTACCGATGGCGTTGGTCAGCGTGTAGATATGGGCGACGCAGCGGTTGAAGCCGAGACGCTCGATATCGGCGCCGACGGCTTCGAGCGCGCGATGGCTCGCCTTGCGCAGGGCGAGAGCGGCCTCGCCGATCTGGGCGGGCTTGGTGGCCTCGCCGCCGGTTCGCTCGGCGATCTCCGCGACCATGCGCCAGAGGCGCTGGACGAAGCGGGCCGCGCCTTGCACGCCCTCGTCGGTCCAGATCACATCGCGATCCGGCGGTGAATCCGAGAGCATGAACCAGCGTGCGGTATCGGCACCGTAGGAGGCGATGATATCGTCGGGGTCCACGACGTTCTTCTTGGATTTCGACATCTTCTCGATCGAGCCGATCTCGATCGGCGCGCCGGTATCGACGTCGAAGCCGCGCCGCTCAGTGCCGGAGACCTCGATGCGGACATTGCCCGGCTCGACCCAGTCGCCATTGGCGGCGCGATAGGTCTCGTGCACGACCATGCCTTGCGTGAACAGGCCGGCGAAGGGCTCATCCAGCCCGGCATGGCCGGTCTTCTTCATCGCGCGGGTGAAGAAGCGCGAATAGAGCAGGTGCAGGATCGCGTGCTCGACGCCGCCGATATACTGGTCGACCGGCAGGAAACGGTCGACGGCCTGGCGGTCGGTCGGGCTCTCCGTCCGCCACGGATCGGTGAAGCGGGCAAAATACCAGGACGAATCGACGAAGGTGTCCATCGTGTCCGTCTCGCGGCGGGCGTCCTTGCCGCATTGCGGGCAGGCGACATGCTTCCAGGTCGGATGATGGTCGAGCGGGTTGCCCGGCTTCTCGAAGGAGACGTCGTCGGGCAGCTGCACGGGGAGATCGGCGTCCGGAACCAGCACCGTTCCGCAAGCGGAACAATGGATGACCGGGATCGGGCAGCCCCAGTAGCGCTGGCGCGAGATGCCCCAGTCGCGCAGGCGGAAATTGACCTTGCGCTGGCCGACCGGGCGATTGCCGATGGTCTCGGCCTCGAGGCGGCGGGCGACCTCTTCCTTGGCTTCCGCGATGGTCAGGCCGTCGAGGAAGCGGGAATTGATCATCCGGCCGTCGCCGTCATAGGCCGTGTCGGTGATGACGAAGCCGGTGGGATCGGTGCCTTCGGGCGCGACGACCGGGAGATTGCCGAGGCCGTATTTGTTGACGAAGTCGAGGTCGCGCTGGTCATGGGCCGGGCAGCCGAAGATGGCGCCGGTGCCGTATTCCATCAACACGAAGTTCGCGACATAGACCGGCAGCGTCCAGTTCGGATCGAGCGGGTGGACGGCGCGCAGGCCGGTGTCGAAGCCGAGCTTCTCGGCTTTGTCTATCGCTTCCTGCGCCGTGCCGGTGCGCTTGCATTCTTCGATGAAGGCCTGCAGCGAGGGGCTCTTGGCCGCGATCGACTTGGCGATCGGATGATCGGGGGCGATGGCGACGAATTTCGCGCCGAACAGCGTGTCCGGGCGGGTCGTGTAGACCTCGACCTCGTCCTGTCCGGCGCCATTCGATTCGAGAGCGAAACGAACCAGCAGGCCTTCCGAGCGGCCGATCCAGTTCTTCTGCATCAGCCGGACCTTCTCGGGCCAGCGGGTTAGGCCTTCCAGGGCATCATTCAGCTCCTGGCCGTATTCGGTGATCTTGAAGAACCACTGGGTCAGTTCGCGGATTTCGACCAGAGCGCCGGAGCGCCAGCCGCGGCCGTCGATGACCTGCTCGTTCGCCAGCACGGTCTCGTCGACCGGGTCCCAGTTGACCTTGGCGGTCTTGCGGTCGACCAGCCCGGCCTTCAGGAAGTCCAGGAACATCTTCTGCTGGTGGCGATAGTAGCTGGGGTCGCAGGTCGCGAGTTCGCGGCTCCAGTCGAGCGACAGGCCCATCGACTTGAGCTGCTTGCGCATCGTCGCGATGTTCTCATAGGTCCACTCGCGCGGATGAACCTTCTTCTGCTTGGCCGCGTTCTCGGCCGGCAGGCCGAACGCATCCCAGCCCATCGGGTGCAGCACCGAAAAGCCCTTGGCGCGCTTGTAGCGCGCGACGACATCGCCCATCGCGTAGTTGCGGACATGGCCCATATGGATGCGCCCCGACGGATAGGGGAACATCTCGAGGACGTAGTAGCTCGGCCTGGTATCGTCGTTCCTCGTCTCGAAAAGCTTGCGCTCCTCCCAGACGGTGCGCCATTTCGGCTCGGACTCTTTCGGATTGTAGCGTTCGACGGCCATGTCAGCGGGCAATTCTTGCGGGTTTGCCGGCTCCCGGAGGCAGGCCGGCGCAGGGGCTGAATGCAAAAACCGGATGTCGGAATCTTGCAACCTGCTCTAGGACACCATTGCGCGCACGCGGTCAACGGCGCGCAAGGCATGAGAGGCTGGCAGATGAGCGATACGGTTACGCGTTTGGCTGAGATTCGGACGGCGATCAGCCGCACTGAGCGCGATTTCGGGCGCAAGTCGGGTTCGGTCGCGCTGGTCGCGGTCTCCAAGACCAAGCCGGCCGAGCAGGTCGTCGAAGTGCTCGAAGCCGGGCAGCGCATCTTCGGGGAAAATTACGTTCAGGAGGCCAAGGCGAAGTGGCCGGCGCTGAAGGAGCGCTTCCCCGACGCCGAACTGCACATGATCGGCCCGCTGCAATCGAACAAGGCGCGCGAGGCGGTGGAGCTCTTCGACGTCATCCAGTCGCTCGACCGCGAGAGCCTGGCCAAGGAGCTGGCACGCGAGATCGCGCGGGTGGGGCGGGCGCCGCGATTCTTCGTGCAGGTCAATACCGGCGAGGAGGCGCAGAAGGGCGGCGTCATGCCGGCCGACACGGATGCCTTCATCGCGCGCTGCCGCGAGGTTCACGGTCTCGTGATCGAGGGGCTGATGTGCATTCCGCCGGCCGACGAGCCGCCCTCCCCGCATTTCGGGCTGCTCGCCAAGATCGCCGCCCGCAACGGGCTCAAGGGCCTGTCGATGGGCATGAGCGCCGATTACGAGGCTGCAATCCAGCTTGGCGCGACCTATGTGCGCGTCGGCAGCGCGATCTTCGGCGCGCGGGGGTAGCGTCAACCAGATCGTCATCCCGTGTCTGCGCCGCAGCGTGAAACGCTGCTGCGCAGACACGGGATGACAGCGCGTTTCAAGCTCGCTGCAAAGGCTCGCCGACATCGATGCGGTTGCCGTCCGGATCCTCGAAGACGAAGGCGCGCAGGCCGTAATCCTTGTCGCGCAGACCCTTGACGATGCGCAGGCCACGCTCGCGGATCACGGCATGCACGGCGTCGATATCCTCGACCATCATGTGCGCGACGTTGAAGGGCGCCGCCTTATGGCCGGGCTGAAGGGTGAGGTGGAGCTCGGCAGCATCGCGCTTCAGGATCATGAAGCCGACGGGATCGCCGTTCTCGAAGGTTTTCCGGAAGCCGAGGGCGCCGACATAGAAATCGCAGGCGCGGGCCATGTCGGCGACGGGCAGCATGGCGGCGATCCGCCCGAAGCGGAACGAGGAAACCGAATCAGTCATCGTAAATCTCTGGCTGGGATGGTGCCGCGTCGCGGGACGGTGCCCGGGAGCGGGGCGGCCTGATCCGAAGATATGATCGAGACGGTGCCCGCGTCTCTCCTGGCTCACCTCACCACGATCCGGCAATGGCGCGCCAGCCGCGGCAGCAGCTTGGCGAAGACATGGCCCTCGACGGCGACGCAGCCGGCTGTCGGCGTGAAGCCGGCACGGGCGAGGTGCCAGAAGATCGCGCTGCCGCGTCCGCGCTGTACCGGCCGGTCGTTCCAGCCGAGTTCGACGATCACATCATAGAGATGATCCTCGCGCTGCAGGCGTTCCTCGGCTTCGCCGGGCGGGCGGTCGATCAGGCGGTTGTAGCGCCGGTCTTTCTGATCGTCGCACCACGCGTCGCGCGGCCCGATCCGTTTCAGCGGCAGCAAGGTGCGAGGACGGGGGAGGCGATCAGCCCTGTAGAAAATGCTGCGCAAAGGCAGGTCAAAGCGCGGTGTGCGGCCATCTCCCTCGCGTTTCACGGTGCCGATACCGGAGCGGCCGAGCGCGCAGGGGAAGATGGTATTGCCGGCGACGAGGAAGCCCTTGCGGCGGTCATGGACCGAGGCGAAGACCCGCAGAGCGGTGAGATTGCGCGGTCCGCCATGCGGCCGGCTCGAGGGGTTCGAACGGTTTCTCACGGGAATTCCAGGCGGCCTCACTTGCGATGACGACTCAGCAGGCTCATGTTGCCGCAACCCTTATGTCCGAGCGAACCCGTCCATGTCCGCCGTCCATCATATCCTGCTCGTCGATGACGACCAGACCCTGCGCGACACATTGTCTGAGCAACTGGCCCTCTACGAGGAGTTCCGGCTGTCGACGGCCGACAACGCGACCGCGGCGATCAAGGCCGTGCAGGGCGACCGCGTCGACCTCGCCGTGATGGATGTCGGCCTGCCCGACATGGATGGGCGCGAGGCCGTCAAGGTGATGCGCAAGAACGGCTTCAAAAGCCCGGTCGTGATGCTCACGGCGCAGGGCTCAGATGCCGATACCGTGCTCGGGCTCGAGGCCGGCGCCAACGATTATGTGGTCAAGCCGTTCAAGTTCGCCGTGCTGCTGGCGCGCATCCGCGCCCATCTCAGGCAGTATGAGGCGAGCGAGGACGCGATCTTTCAGGTCGGGCCTTATACCTTCCACCCGGGATCGAAGCTGCTCGTCAGCGAGAAGGGCTCGAAGACCAAGCTCACCGAGAAGGAGACCGCGATCCTGCGCTTCCTCTATCGCGCCGGTCGCAAGCCGATAGCGCGGGAGGTGCTTCTGCAGGAGGTCTGGGGCTATAACAGCCAGGTGACCACGCATACGCTCGAAACCCATATCTACCGGCTGCGCCAGAAGATCGAGCCCGATCCGGGCAATGCGCGGCTTCTGGTCACCGATGCCGGCGGTTACCGGCTGAATCCCTGACGGATGGCACTCGACGAAGACATGGCCCTGCTGGCCCGGCAGCCGTTGCTGAGCCTGATGGAGCGCGATGCGCTGAGATTGCTCGCCTTCGCGGCGGAAAGCCGCATCCTGCGCGCTGGAGATGTGCTGTTCCGCGCGGGCGAGCCGTCGGACGGTGCCGTGCTGGTGGTGTCCGGCGCGATCGCCCTGACGGTGCAGGATGATGGCAAGCCCGCAACCGAGATCATCGGGCCGGGCGCGATGATCGGCGAACTTGCCCTGTTCACCTCGGTGCCGCGTCAGGTCACGGCGATTGCGCGCGAGCCGACGCAGGTGATGCGGCTGCCGCGCAGCGTGATGCGGCGCGTGCTCGGCGAATCGCCGGATTCGGCCGAGGCGATCGCCGCTGCGATCGGAGAGCGATTGCAGGGTTTCGTCGGCGAACTCACCGCCGTTCAGGAAGCGCTGAGCGCAATCGACCGGAAGTAGCCCGGCCGCTCAGGATGAAGGCGGGTGCCGGGCGGCGCGAATGGCGGCAAAGCGCGGCCAGAGGCTGTTGAGGCACAAGCCGGAGAGCACCAGCCCGGCCGCGAGGAATTTCCAGCCGGGCAAGGGCTCGCCGAGCCAGATCGCGGCGGCGCCCATCCCGAAGACCGGGACCAGCAGGGATGTCGGCGCAACGGTGGCCGCGGCATAGCGCGAGAGCAGCCAGCCCCAGACGGCATAGCCGAACATGACGTTGCCGACCGCCTGCCAGATTGCGGCGGCCCAGGCGATGGCGGGGGCGTGACTGAGACCATCGCGGATCGCCGGCCAGCCCTCGATCGTCCAGGACAGGGCAAGCAGCGGCGGGATCGCGAAGAGGCTGGTCCAGACGACATAGGCGAGCATGTCGACCTTGGGCGTGCTGCGCGCCACGATGTTGCCGGCCGCCCAGCACAAGGCGGCGCTGAGCACGAGGGCGATGCCGAGCGGCGTGGTCGAGCCGTCGGTGTGCCACAAGATCACGCCGATGCCGATGGCGGCCAGCGCAAGGCCGCCGAACTGGAAGGGCTGCACCCGCTCATGCGTGATCGCGGCGGCCAGCAGGATGGTGAAGAAGGGCTGCGACTGCACCACGAGCGAGGCGAGACCCGGCGCGATATAGCCCTTGATCGCGAAGAAGAGCAGGCCGAACTGGCCGGCGCCGATCAGGACCCCATAGGCGGCGAGCTTGCTCCAGGGCGCGTCCGGCCGCTTGAGGAAGAAGACCGCCGGCAGGAGCGCGAAGGTGAAGCGCAGGGCGGCGAAGAGCAGCGGCGGGAAATGTGCGACGCCGATATGGATGACGACGAAATTCGTACCCCAGACGATCATGACCGCCAGGATGAGCAGCGTGTCGCGGAAAGAGAGCGATGTGGAGGGAGCTGGCTGCACGGGACTGGCTTCGCCGGAGAACTTGCCGCGGCCAATACCATGCAGGCCGGCCCGCCGGTTAGGACGGGTCGGCATGGCTGAGGGGCCGCTGCGGCATGAAGCGCCGCGTAGGCTCGTCAGAGATCCAGCGTCACCGTGACCGGAACATGGTCGGAGGGGCGCTCCCAGCCGCGGGCCTCGCGCAGGAAGGTGAGGTCGCGCAAGGTCGGCTTCAGGGCGTCCGAGAGCCAGATATGGTCGAGCCGGCGACCTTTGTTCGTCGCCGACCAATCCTGCGCGCGATAGCTCCACCAGGAATAGAGCTTTTCGGGTTCGGGGCGCAGCGTGCGCGCGGCGTCGGTCCAGCCGAGTTCGCTGCGCAGCTTCTCCAGCGTCGTCGTCTCGATCGGGGTGTGGCTGACGACGTCGAGCAGCTGTTTATGGCTCCAGACGTCATGCTCGAGCGGGGCGATGTTGAGGTCGCCGAGCAGGATCGCCGGTCGGTCAGTCGGTTTCTTCGTCATGCCCCAGGCGCCGATCTCATCGAGGAAGGCGAGCTTATGGGCGAATTTGTCGTTCTTCTCGGGATCTGGCAGATCGCCGCCGGCCGGGATGTAGAAATTATGGATCGCGATGCCTGCGGCGGCACCGGCCGCCTTGTCGAGCGTCACCGTCATGTGCCGGGCGTCGTTGCGGCCGCACATCGACATCGCCTCCTTCTCGCTGAAGGGCAATTTCGAGACGATGGCGACGCCGTTATAGCCCTTCTGGCCGATGAAGGCCTGATGGACATAGCCGAGCTGGTGGAAGGCCTTGGCCGGGAACTGTTCGTCCGGCGTCTTGGTTTCCTGCAGGCAGAGCACGTCGGGGGCGTGGGTGGTCAGGAATTCCCCGACCATGCCGATGCGCAGGCGAACGGAATTGATGTTCCAGCTGGTGACGGTGAGTTGCACGCGAGGATTCCGGCAGGGAGGAGGCCGGAAACTGGGTCGTCAGGTCGCAAAAGGCAAGCGCTTTGCGATACCGTCTGCTTCGCGTCATTGCGAGGAGCGAAGCGACGAAGCAATCCAGGGGCCGCCGAGTGGAGCGGTTCAGCCCAGTCCCCCCTGGATTGCTTCGCTGTGCTCGCAATGCCGGCTGATGCTGGCCGTGATGTCGTCTCAGAGTCTGCGCTGGTAGTCGATCACGAAATTCTGCGGATCGGGCCGGCGACGGGTGTCGAGATTGTAGAGCGAGATCGCGGTCTCGTAGCCCTGCGGATCGACCACGATCCATTGCCGGAGCTCGTTGGCGACGAGGTCGAACTTCAGCGTGATCTTCGATGTGCCGCCCAGCGTCGAGCGATCCTCGATGCGGACCGTGAGCAGGTCGCCGTCGACGCTGGCGCCCTTGAGGGTGCCCTCGCGCGCCAGGTCCATCTTCTCGCGCACCAGGAACTTCAAGGGCGTCTGGCCGATGGAATAGAGATCCTGCGTCGCCAGGCGCTTGTCACGGATCGCGACGGAGGTGCCGTCCGCGATCACTTCCGTGGTGGTCGGCGGCTCGTATTCGAAACGCATCTTGCCGGGGCGCTGGATATAGATCCGCCCCTCCAGGCGCCGTCCATTGGAGGCGTGCTGGATGAAGTTGCCCTGCAGGGTGGTGAAGCTGTTGAGATAGGCGTTGAGCCGCTCGACCGCCTCTTCCTGCGTCGCAGGAGGGGCTTGCTTGCCCTTGGCGGGAGTGGCTGCCGGCCTGGCCGTCTCAGCCGCGGCGGCGGCCACGGCAGGGCTGTTCGATGCGACGGCCTGAACCGGAGCGGCCTGCGTTGCGGCGCTACGCGCCTCTCCGAGCCCGGCAGGCCGGGGTGGCGGCAGCACGAGACGCGGGGCCGCCGGCTTGGCGGCAGCAGGCTTCGGCGGTTGAAGCTGCAATGGCTGGGCCGCCAGCGGGCCGGCCATGAGCCCGCACCCGATCATCGTCGCCACCAGAGCCGAAGCCCGGGCGGCCGGGATCAATCTGTCGAGCAAGGCTGCTCCATTCCTTGTGCCGCGGCCACTCCTGCCGAAGCTTAGAGATCGCTGGCGCGGGAGATCGGGCGTCCCGATCCGGTCTTTCCGTCTCAACGCCTGGTTCGCTGCCGAGGTTGCAGCATCGTCATGGCAATTTGAGGACTGGCGCCGGTTGCCGCAAGGGCGTGGGTTGGTCGCAAGCCTCAATCGTCGTGCTGATTCTGGGATTCGACCAGGATTTCGCGTTTCCCGGCGTGGTTTGCGGGTCCGACGATGCCCTCGTTCTCCATGCGCTCCATGATGGATGCGGCGCGGTTGTAGCCGATCTGGAGACGGCGCTGGATGTAGGAGGTCGAAGCCTTCTTGTCGCGCAGCACGACCGCGACCGCCTGCTCGTAGGGATCGTCGCTCTCGGCGGAACCCATGCCGGTCTTGTCGAAGACGGCGCCGTCCTCGTCCTCTGCGCCCTCGTCCTCCTCGGAGGTGACGGCGTCGAGATATTGCGGCCGGCCCTGCGTCTTGAGATGGGCGACGACCTTCTCGACCTCGGCATCGCTGACGAAGGGGCCGTGCACGCGGGTGATGCGCCCGCCGCCGGCCATGTAGAGCATGTCACCCTGGCCGAGCAGCTGCTCGGCGCCCATCTCGCCGAGGATCGTGCGGCTGTCGATCTTCGAGGTCACCTGGAAGGAGATGCGGGTCGGGAAGTTCGCCTTGATCGTGCCGGTGATGACGTCGACCGAGGGGCGCTGCGTCGCGAGGACGACATGGATGCCGGCGGCGCGCGCCATCTGGGCGAGGCGCTGGATCGTGCCCTCGATCTCCTTGCCGGCGACCATCATCAGGTCGGCCATCTCGTCGACGATGACGACGATATAGGGCAGAGGCTCGAGGTCCATGACCTCCTCCTCGTAGATCGCCTCGCCCGAATGCTTGTCGAAGCCGGTCTGGACGGTCCGCGTGATGACCTCGCCGGCGGCCTTCGCCTCGCCGACCCTGGCATTGAAGCCGTCGATGTTGCGCACCGAGAGCTTCGACATCTTCTTGTAGCGCTCCTCCATCTCGCGCACCGCCCATTTGAGGGCGACGACCGCCTTCTTGGGATCGGTGACGACGGGAGTGAGCAGATGCGGGATGCCGTCATAAACCGACAATTCCAGCATCTTCGGATCGACCATGATCAGGCGGCACTCTTCCGGCTTCAGCCGGTAGAGGATCGACAGGATCATGGTGTTGATCGCGACCGACTTGCCCGAGCCGGTGGTGCCCGCCACCAGCAGATGCGGCATGCGGGCGAGATCGGCGATGACCGGCTCGCCGCCGATGGTCTTGCCGAGGCAGAGCGCGAGCTTGTGCTTGGTCGCCTCGAAATCCTGGCTGGCGAGCAACTCGCGCAGGAAGACGGTCTCGCGGCGGGTGTTCGGCAACTCGATGCCGATCGCGTTCTTGCCCTGCACCACCGCAACACGCGCCGAGACCGCGCTCATCGAACGCGCGATGTCATCAGCCAACGAGATCACGCGGGACGACTTCGTGCCCGGCGCGGGCTCGAGCTCATAGAGCGTCACGACCGGGCCGGGGCGCACCTGCGAGATCTCGCCGCGCACGCCGAAATCTTCCAGCACACCTTCGAGCAGCGTGGCGTTCTGCTCCAGCGCGTCGGTCGAGACCGCATTGGCGGCGACCTTCTTCGGCTCGGCCAGATAGGTCAGGGGCGGCAGTTCGAACGTGTCGCGGTCGAGCAGCGAGGGCTGAGCCTCGCGCTGCATGCGCTTGCCCGGCTTCGGCGCCGCGCGCGGCATGGTCACGCGCGGGGCATTGAGATCGCGCAGGTCCTGCGGCTCGTCGTCGAGATCGAAGGGCGCGTCATGGTCGTCGGTCGCTCGATTCGGGCCCGTAACGGAACGGGCGCCCGGCAGCGGCTCGGGGTCGAAATCGGGCAAGCCGCGGCGGCCGGCCGGGGCCTCGCCGAATTGAGGCTCACGGCGGACGCGGCCATTGTCGCGCGTCGGAACGACGCCGGTATCGACGGCAGGCTCGGGTGGCTGCGGCAGGCGGCGCAGGATCGCGGCGCGCAGCGCCATCGCGCCATGAGCGAGCCAGCCGATCAGGATGACGGCAATGCCGGGCTCGTCGTCGCGGCGCTCCTCGCCATCGGACCAGCTATCCTCGGCCTCGTCGTTGTCGAGGGCGGGGTCTTCGTCGGTGACGAAGCCGAAGCCGGCGGCGGCGGTGACGGCAAGGATGGCGATGCCGGCATAGAGGAAACCGACCAGGCTGCCGACCGCGCTGCCGGCGATGCCCGCGATGTTGCGTGTGCCGAACAGAAGACCGTCGCCGATGACGCCGCCCATGCCGGTGGGCAGGGGCCAGCGCGGGGTGGCGGGCAAGGCGCTGGCGACGGCGGCGGTCGCGGCGACGCCGACGACCCAGAGGCCGAGCTTCAGCGCGCCGCGATCGAAGATGTGGAAGCGGACGAGCCTGAGCGCCCAGATCACCGGCGGGAACAGCAGGGCGATGACGCCGAGCCCGATGAGCTGCATCAGGAGATCGGCGACCATGGCGCCGGGGCGGCCGAGCCAGTTGCGCACGGCGCCGCTGGTGGCGTTGTTGAGGCTGGGATCGTCGACCGACCAGCTCGCGAGCGCCGTGGATACGGCGATCATCAGGGCAAGGACGCCCATGCCCGTAAGCTCCGAGGCACGGCGCGACAGGAACTCGCGCACCGGGTCGGGCAGGCGGTCCATGAGCGATTGTGAGCGGCGGATCGTGCGCATGCGGTTTCGGGTCTTGTCCGGACTGTCGGGCCGCACCATTCGGCCATCCGCGGAAGGTTAGGAAGCCGAGGTTAAGACCCGCTTAACCTTGAACCGTGCTGGCGCTTCCTCGTTCCCCGCGAGCGAAACCACGACCCATAAAAATGGCCCCGGCAGAGCTGCCGGGGCCGAGTTGCCGCTGGGAGCGGCGGGAGGATCAGCTGTGGTAGGCGCGCTCGCCATGCTCGGCGATGTCGAGGCCTTCGCGCTCCTGGTCGGTGGTGACGCGCAGGCCGACGACCAGGTCGACGATCTTGTAGAGGATCGCCGAGCCGACGGCGCTGAACACGATGGTGAACAGCACCGCCTTGATCTGGGCCGTGACGGCCGGGCCGAACTCGTAGGCTCCCACGGCGAGCTCGCCGGGCTTGCTGGAATAGTCCGGGATGCCGGCGCCGCCGAGCGTGGTGTTGACGAGGATGCCGGTCGCGATCGCGCCGATGATGCCGCCGACGCAGTGGATGCCGAAGACGTCGAGCGCGTCGTCGTAGCCGAGCGCGTTCTTCACGGTCGTGCAGAAGACGAAGCAGGCCGCGCCGGCGACGAGGCCGAGTGCGATCGAGCCCATCGGGCCGGCGAAGCCGGCGGCAGGGGTGACGGCGACGAGGCCGGCGACCGCGCCCGAGACCATGCCGAGCATCGAGGGCTTGCCCTTGACGGCCCATTCGACGAACAGCCAGCCCAGCGCCGCCGCCGCCGTTGCGACGAAGGTGTTGAGCATGGCGAGCGCGGCGGTGCCGTTCGCCTCGAGGTTGGAGCCGGCGTTGAAGCCGAACCAGCCGACCCAGAGGAGGGCGGCGCCGATCAGCGTCATGGTCAGCGAGTGCGGCGCCATCAATTCCTTGCCGAAGCCGACGCGCTTGCCGATCAGGATACAGCCAACGAGGCCGGCGATCCCTGCGTTGATATGGACGACCGTGCCGCCGGCGAAGTCGAGCGCGCCCCACTTGAAGAGCATGCCGGCATCGGCATTGACGGCGTCGAGCGCGGCCTGGGCGGCAACCTTGCCGTCCGCGCCGGCCTCGGCGAGCGCCTTGGCGGCATTGCCGACCGCGTCAGGCCCGCCCCAGTACCAGACCATGTGAGCCATCGGGAAATAGATGAAGGTGACCCAGAGCACGGTGAAGAGCAGCAGGGCCGAGAACTTCATACGCTCCGCGAAGGCGCCGACGATCAGCGCCGGCGTGATGCAGGCGAAGGTCATCTGGAAGCAGACATAGACGAATTCGGGGATGTAGACGCCGTTCGAGAAGGTGCCGGCGACCGTGGTGGCGTCGACGCCTCTGAGAAAGGCCTTGGAGAAGCCGCCGACGAAGTCGTTCAGGCCGCCGCCATTGGTGAAGGCGAGCGAGTAGCCATAAGTCACCCAGAGGATGCAGACGACGCTGACGATCGCGAAGACCTGCGTCAGGACCGAGAGCATGTTCTTCGAGCGGACGAGGCCGCCATAGAACAGCGCGAGGCCGGGAATGGTCATGAGCAGGACGAGGATCGTCGAGCTCATCATGAAGGCGACGTCGCCCTTGTTGGGAACAGGCGGGGTGGCGGGAGCCTGGGCCAGCGCAACGCCGGCCGTCAGCGCCGCCAGCGAGAGGCCAGCCAATCCGGCCCGCAGGGAAGTCCTGAAAGTCATCGTCGAAAACTCCTGAAGGTCGGTGCTCAGAGGGCGTCGGCGTCGGTCTCGCCGGTGCGGATGCGCACGGCCTTCTCGATCGAGGAGACGAAGATCTTGCCGTCGCCGATCTGGCCGGTGCGGGCGGCGGCGGTGATCGTCTCGATCACCCGGTCGACGAGCTCGTCGGAGACCGCGACCTCGATCTTGATCTTCGGCAGGAAGCTCACCGCATATTCGGCGCCGCGGTAGATTTCGGTATGACCCTTCTGGCGGCCGTAGCCCTTCACCTCGGTCACGGTCAGGCCGTGCACGCCGACGGCGGTGAGCCCGTCGCGCACCTCCTCCAGCTTGAACGGCTTGATGATCGCCATCACGATTTTCATGTGCTGGGTTTCCCCGTCTGCGCCGCCCGGTCGTCAGCCCCGGCGATCTCGTTGCACTCTCGCGCCTGCGGGATCGCAGTTGCGTCGCAACACGCAATTCAAGGGACGTGCCAACCCGCTCCGGACGCGGCGAAGGCGCATCCAGAGGCGGAATCATCATGGGAACAGGGGAATGGTCGGTGCTATTGCCTAATAATTAGGCATGAGGCTGGATTCTGCGCAGCTGCCTGAAATCCGGTCAGCCGAGATCGGGCCGGGGCCGGACGAGCCCTTCCTGCGCGACCGAGGCGACGAGGCGGCCCTGCCGATCGAAGACGAGGCCACGCGAAAAGCCGCGCGCACCGGAGGTCGAGGGGCTGTCCTGCGAATAGAGCAACCAGTCATCGGCCCGGAACGGCCGATGGAACCACAAGGCATGGTCGAGGCTGGCGGCCTGGATCTTCTGGTCGAAGACCGTCGCGCCATGGGCGATCAGGCTGGAATCGAGCAGCAGCAGATCGGAGGCGTAGGCGAGCACGCTCTGGTGGAAGGCGGGCTCGTCGGGTAGGGGCTCGATCGCCCGGATCCAGACGTTGAATTTCGGCTCCAGGTTCGCGGCACCCTGATAGCGCTCAAGCTCGACCGGACGGATCTCGATCGGCCGCTTGCGCTGGTAGAAGGTCTGAAGCGGGTTGTGTTCCGGCGCGCTGAAGAGCTTCACCATCTCCTCGCGATCCGGCAGCTCTTCCGGCATCGGCACCTTCGGCATCGGCATCTGGTGCTCGTAGCCGGCCTCCTCGACATGGAAGGAGGCCGACATGGCGAAGATCGCCTCACCCTTCTGGATAGCCAGCACCCGGCGCGTGGTGAAGGAGCGGCCGTCGCGCAGCCGGTCGACCTCGTAGACGATCGGCACTTCGGGATCGCCCGGCAGCAGGAAATAGGCATGGAGCGAATGCGGCTGCCGGCCTTCGACCGTCTTGCAGGCGGCATAGAGCGATTGCGCGATCACCTGCCCGCCGAAGACGCGCGGCCAGCTCGATTTGGGGCTGCGACCGCGGAACAGGTTGCGCTCGAGCTGCTCGAGGTCGAGGATCGCCGTCAGGGAGGCGCTGATCTGGGACATGGTCGGCGGTATCGCGGTCAGGTTGACGGACGAGCCGGCGCCCCGCACAGGGACAGCCGATTTCGCCTGGCATCAGCACCGAGGCATCCCGTGGCGTCAAGTCGGCGCGGAGAGAAGGACGACATGGCTATCGAGCAGGGCAGCAGCGCCATGCGCATCGTTATCGCAGGCGGCGGCATCGCCGGGCTGGCGCTGGCGCTCGCATTGAAGCAGGGGCTGGGCGAGGATTTTTCCGTGATCCTGGCCGATCCGGCACTGGCGGCTGCACCCCGTGCCGATAATCGTGCCTATGCGGTCGCGGCCGGCGGCCGGGCGATGCTGAAGACGCTGGGCATCTGGGATGCGATTGCGCATACGGCTCAGCCGATGCTGGAGATGATCGTCTCCGATAGCCGGACCGAGGACGCCGTCCGCCCGGTCTTCCTGACCTTCGATGGCGAGGTCGAGCCGGGCGAACCCTTCGCCCATATGGTGGAGAATGCGGCGCTGGTCGCAGCCCTGAAAGCCGCCTGCAGCGATGCCGGCGTCGAATTGCGCAGCGCTGGCGTGCGACGCTTTACGGCCGATGACGCAATGGTCGAGATCGTTTTCGCCGACGGCACGCGCTGCGAGGCGGCGTTGCTGGTTGCGGCCGATGGCGCCCGCTCGAAACTGCGCGAGCTGGCGGGGATCGGCTGGGTCGGCTGGGATTATGGCCAGTCCGGCATCGTCGCGACGATCGGGCATGACAGGCCGCATGATGGCCGGGCGGTCGAGCATTTCCTGCCGTCGGGCCCCTTTGCCATCCTGCCGCTGGCCGATGGCGGCAGGCTCGGACACCGCTCCTCGATCGTCTGGACGGAGCGGACGGAGAATGTCGCGCCGCTGCTCTCGCTCGATGCGCAGGACATGCTCGCCGAGATCGAGCGGCGCTTCGGGCTCGAACTCGGCGAGATCGCGCTCGAAAGCGCTGTCAGCGCGCATCCGCTCGGCTTCGGTGTGGCCCGGCGCTTCGTCGGCGAGCGCCTCGCCCTGCTGGGCGACGCCGCGCATCTGATCCACCCCATCGCCGGGCAGGGGCTCAATCTCGGCTTGAAGGACGTCGCGGCTCTGGCCGAGGCGATCGTCGATGCGGCGCGGCTCGGCCTCGATCCCGGCTCGGCCGATGTGCTGGAGGATTACGAGAAGGCGCGGCGCTTCGATACCGTGGCGATGGGCGCGGTGACCGATGGGCTGAATCGCCTGTTCTCGAACGATGCGACGCCGCTCAGGCTGGCGCGCGATCTCGGCCTCGGCATCGTCGACCGGATGCCGGGCCTGAAGCGCTTCTTCATCCGCGAGGCGGCGGGCGTCGCCGGCGCGCCGCCGCGATTGCTTCGGGGCGAGGCGCTGTAAGGGCCTCGTTTAGGCGGGCCAATCCTCTTCGTGCCAGTCCCGCGCCGTATGGATGACACGCAGGATCGCGACGGCCTCGCGCCCATCTCGGGATACGATGGCATAGGCGAGGATATAGGGTAGGCCGGGAACCAGCTTTTCGTAAGTGCCGCTCACACGGCCAAGTCGCCCTGTCGCAAATTCGCCCAGGTTGTTTCCAGCCTGCTCGATGGCGTCAACAACCCGCTCGGCCGCGTCCGGGTTATCCTTGGCGATATATCTGAGGATATCGAAGTAATCGTGCTGCGCGTCATCGGACCAGATGGCCGGCTTCATCTGCGCTGGGCTTTCTCGCGCCGCGCCTCTGCAATGACCCGGCGGGCTTCGGCCATGGCCTCGTCATGCGGAACGACCCGCCCGGCCTCGACATCCGCCAAACCGCGCCTGATGCCCTCGACGATCTCAAGCTCGCGGTCGACATAGGCCGAAACCGCTTCGCCGGCGAGGAAGGACTTGCTGCGCCGGGTGCCGGCCGCGATGCGCTCGAGCTTGCGCTTGGTTTCGGTCGAAACCCGGATCGTCATCGTTTCCGTCGCGGCCATCGCCTCTGCTCCTGTGTTGGAATGTGTACATCCTAACACAACGCCACGGGCGGGCCAGACGCCTCAATCCTCCAGCGGTCGCGCCTCTTCCGGTAGCATGATCGGAATGCCGTCGCGGATCGGGTAGGCCAGCTTCGCCGGGCGGCTGATCAGCTCCTGCTTCGCCGCATCATATTCCAGCGTCGCCTTGGTCAGCGGGCAGACCAGGATTTCGAGCAGCTTGGGGTCGATGCGGGTGGTCGTGTCGGCTTCGCCGGTCATCGGTCTTTCCGTTCAACAAGTGCATCGGACCGAAAAGCGGATGCCGCCTTCCGGTCCGATGTCAGGACACTATGCTCAGATCGCTTCGCGCGCAGAGGCGCCGCAATCTACCGCTTACGCGGCAGGTCGGCCAGCATGCCGGCCGCTACCATCAGTTTCGGCAAGGTCAGGCCGGAGCTCGCGATCGCGTTGACGGTGCTGCGGGTGCGCTCCGCATCCTCGCCGCGCTCGCTGAGCCAGCTCTCCAGCGTACCCTGCCCCTCGGCCGAGGCCGAGACCTCCTGCGTCAGGTTGGACTGGGCGTCGTCGAGGGTCTCCATCGCCCGTTCGCGGGCGAGGCGCTCGTAATCGTCCGTTGCCGGCACGGCCGCGGCCGCCGCCTTCAGGCTCGACAGGCCGAACAGCGCGTCGACGCCGAAATGGATGCGGGCGACGTCGCCGATCTTGCGCTTGCTGCGCTCGGCGATGTCGACGATGTCGGTCGCCTCGGCCAGCGCCGGCAGGCTGGCGATGCGCGTGGCGAGTGCGTCCGGCACGCCCTCGGAGGTCAGCACGGCGATGCGCGCCAACCGCGCCTGCGAGGCGGCCTCGGGCAGGAGCGAGCCGAGCTCGCCGGCCAGTTCCTTCACGCCCTTGGCGTAGCGGGCGATGGTCGGCTCGATCGTGCCGGGCTTGGCGACACCGCGCCGCAGGAACCAGCCCATGCGGTTGGTGACGAGTTCCTGCGCGGCGCCATAGAGGCCGAGCTGGGTCTTGCCGGGGATTTTCGCGTCGAGCGCGTCGATCTCGCCGTTGAGGGCGATGAGATCGAAGGAATCGCGCGCGATGGCATAGGCCGCGGCAATGGCGGGCGCATCCGAACGGGTCAGCGCCGCCAGCACCGGCACGAGGGCCGGGCCGCCGCGGTTGACGATCGCGTTCGCGAGCTGCGTCGCCACGATCTCGCGGCGCAGCTTGTGGCTGGCGATAGCGTCCGGATAGGCCTCGCGCAGCGCCTTCGGGAAATAGCGGACGAGTTCGCTGGCGAGATAGGGATCGTCCGGCACCGAGGATTCCAGCAGAGCATCGTGCAGCGAGAGCTTGGCATAGGCCAGCAGCACGGCGAGCTCGGGCCGGGTCAGGCCTTCGCTGCGCTTCTCGCGCTCGGCGAGCTGGGCGTCGTTCGGCAGGTACTCGACTGAGCGGTCGAGCCTTCCGTCCTGCTCCAGCGTCTGCATCAGGAAGCGCAGGCCCGGCGTCGCCGCCGACCCTTGCGCCTCGGTCAGCGAGAGCGCCAGCGTCTGCAGGTAGTTGTTGCGCAGGACGAGATCACCGACCTCGTCGGTCATCGCTGCGAGCAATTCGTTGCGCTTGTCTTCCTTGAGGCGGCCGTCTGCCACGGGGCCCGCGAGCGCGATCTTGATATTGACCTCGACGTCGGAGGTGTTGACGCCGGCGGAGTTGTCGATCGCGTCGGTGTTGATCCTGACACCCTTGCGGGCCGCTTCGATGCGTCCGCGCTGGGTCATGCCGAGATTAGCGCCCTCGCCGATGACCCGCGCCCGGAGATCGTTGCCGGCGATGCGGATCGCGTCATTGGCGCGGTCGCCGACCTGCGCGTCGGTCTCGTCGGAGGCGCGGATATAGGTGCCGATGCCGCCGAACCAGAGCAGGTCGACGCGGCTCTTCAGGATCGCCGTCATCAGCTCGGGCGGCGAGACCTCCTTCTTGTCGAGGTCGAGCAGCGCGCGAACCTCGGGCGAGAGCGGGATGCTCTTGGCCTGGCGCGAGAAGATGCCGCCGCCCTTCGAGATCAGGCTCTTGTCGTAATCGGCCCAGGACGAGCGCGGCAGGGCGAAGAGGCGCTGGCGCTCGGCCAGCGACTTCGCCATGTCCGGATCGGGATCGAGGAAGATGTCGCGGTGGTCGAAGGCCGCGACCAGCTTGATCGCCGGCGAGAGCAGCATGCCGTTGCCGAAGACGTCGCCCGACATGTCGCCGACGCCGGCGACGGTGAAGGGCGCCGTCTGGATGTCGATATCGACCTCGCGGAAATGGCGCTTCACCGCTTCCCAGGCGCCCCGCGCCGTGATGCCCATGCCTTTGTGGTCGTAGCCCTGCGAGCCGCCGGAGGCGAAGGCGTCGCCGAGCCAGTGATGCTTCTCCAGCGAGATCGCGTTGGCGGTGTCGGAGAAGGTCGCGGTGCCCTTGTCGGCGGCGACGACGAGATAGGGGTCGTCGCCGTCATGACGTACCGTGTCCGGCGGCGGCACGATGGTCTCGCCGTCGAGATTGTCGGTGAGTTCGAGCAGGTTGCGGATGAAGATGCGGTAGCTCTCGGTGCCCTCTGCCAGCCAGGCGGCGCGGTCGGAGGCCGGCGGGAGCTGCTTCGGGAAGAAGCCGCCCTTGGCGCCGACCGGCACGATCACCGCGTTCTTGACCTGCTGCGCCTTGACGAGGCCGAGCACCTCGGTGCGGAAATCCTGCGGCCGGTCGGACCAGCGCAGGCCGCCGCGGGCGACCTTGCCGAAGCGCATATGGACGCCCTCGACGCGCGGCGAGTAGACGAAGATCTCGTAGAGCGGGCGCGGCAGCGGCAGGCCGTCGACCCTGGCGCAGTCGAACTTGAAAGTGATGGTCTGGCGCGGCTGTCCGTCCGGGCCGATCTGGAAGAAGTTCGTCCGCAGGGCGGCATCGACCAGATTGACGAGGCGGCGCAGGATGCGGTCGTCGTCGAGGCTGGTGACGGCGTCGAGCGCCTCCTCGATCTCGGCATGCTTCTGGGCCATGCGCTGCTCGCGCTCGCCCGCCGGAACGCGCGGGTCGAACTTGGCAGTGAAATAGGCGACGAGCCCGGCGGCGATGTCGGGATGGCTGGTCAGCGCATCGGCGATATAGCCCTGGGCATAGGGCGCGCCGGCCTGACGCAGGTAGCGGCCGAAGGCGCGCAGCAGCGCTGCCTCGCGCCAGGCGAGGCCGGCGACGAGCACGAGCTGGTCGAAGCGATCGGATTCCGCGAAGCCGCGAAACTGCGCCATCAGCGCCGCCTCGATGGTGGGATCGAGATGCTCGATATCGATCTCGCCGTCGTCGGCGCGTTCCAGCGTCATGTCGTGCAGCCAGATGCGGACGGCATCGCCATTGCCCTGCGGCATGACGTTGTAGGTCCGCTCGTTGACGACGCGGAAGCCCATGTTCTCGAGCACCGGCACGCGGGCCGAGAGCGAGATCGGCGCGCCGCGCGAGAACACCTTGAGATTGGCGCGCTTGGCATCGTCGCCCTCGCGCCGGTAGAGATTGACGGCGCGGCCGCGCTCCGGCGTGAGCTGCTGGAGCATTTCGATATCGACCAGCGCGTCGGCGGCCGAGAAGCGCTCGCGATAGGCGGCGCCGAAAGCCTCGGCATAGCGCTCGGCCAGGGCGCGGGCGGCGGGGCCGGCCTTCTCCTGATCGAGCACGTCCTTCAGCCCGTCGCCCCAGGTCCGGACGATGGCGCTGATGCCGGCTTCGAGCGTCGAGCGCTCGACGCGCGGGGTTTTGCCCTCGTCGCGACCGATGATGTAGTGGGTGCGCGAGAGCGGACCCTCGGGATAGGCGGGGTAGGCGGCCGAGAGGCGCCCGCCATAGACCCGCGCCAGGAAATCGCCGACGCGCAGGCGCACCGTGGTGTCGTAGCGGTCCTTCGGGATGAAGACGAGAATCGAGACGAAGCGGTCGAACTCGTCGACGCGGGCGAGCGCGCGGATGCGCGGCCGCTCGGTGAGCTGGAGGATGTCGAGCGCGAACTGCTCCAGCGTCGGGGTATCGATCTGGAAGAGCTCGTCGCGCGGATAGGCGTCGAGCACGTTCATCAGCGCCCGGCCGGAATAGCTCGCGGGGTCGAAGCCGATGTTCTTGGCGACGCGCGCGACCTTCAGGCGCAGATAGGGGATGGCGCGGGCCGAGCCGGTATAGGCGTTCGAGGTGAGCAGGCCGACGATGCGCAATTCGCCGTCGAGCCGGCCGTCCGGCGTGAACAGCTTGACGCCGACATAGTCGAGATGGACGCGCCGGTGGACGCGGCTCTTGACGTTGGCCTTGGTGATGATCAGCGCCTGGGGCTTGGCCAGGAAGGAGCGCAGCTCCGGCGTGACCGTGACCAGCTCGCGGCCCTTGCGCAGGACCTTGACCGTGGGGTTTCGCAGGATGCCGAGGCCCGAGCCCTCGATCGGGTCGGCCGCGACGTCGCCGCCCGGGAAGCGATAGGCGCGGATGCCGAGCAGGGTGAAGTTGTCGCCGGCGATCCATTCGAGGAACTGCAGCGCCTCGTTGATCTCGTCCTCCGGCAGCGGCGGCGGATTGGCGCGATAGGCCTGGATCACCTCGGTGATGCGGCCGCGCATCGCCGCCCAGTCGTCGACGGCGAGCGCGACATCGGCATAGACGTGGTCGAGCCCGGCGCGCAGCTTCTCGCGGGCTTCCGGCGTATCGATGCGCGGGACGTGGATATGGAGCAGACTCTCGCGGCGCGTGCCCTCGGGGGCGCGGCCGGCGGCTTCGCCGGCGAGCGAGGTGAACTTGCCCTTGGCGTCGCGGGCGACGGCCAGGATCGGGTGCGCGACGAGGCGAGGCTCATGGCCCTGCTCCTGCAATTCGGCGAGCGTCGAATCGAGCAGGAACGGCTTGTTGTCGTTGACGACCTCGAGAACGGTGAGCTGGTGCTTGCGCTCGCCCTCGCCGAATTCCTCGTCGCGGAAGCGCAGGTTGATCGTGTCGGGCTTGCGCGGCTGAGCGAGGTGCTCGAAGGCGGCGGCAGCGGTGCGGGCGAGCATTTCGGCCGGGAGGGCATCGAGATCCTCGGCGACGGAGCGGCCAAAGAGCAGGCGGGGGAACTCGGCGGGCATCGAACTCTTCAGTCCGGCGGCTGCGGCCTCGATCGCTGCGATCGCGCCTGCGGTCGCGTTCGTCACCCGTTTGCCCATGTCCCAACCCCAGTTGTTTTGCCGCAGCGATGACATAGGCTGCGGAGCCTTTCAACTTGCCGTGCCTGAAAAAGCGGCAAACTGACGCTCCCCCCGACTCGACAGGACGCACCATGGCAATAAAGCATGACAAACCCAAGGTGGGAGAAGAGCCGGCGCGTCAGGATTCGCCGCCGGTCGTCATGGCGCTGGGCCTGAAGCCGGGGGCGCTCTCAGCCGAAAACCAGGCTTATTTCGCGAAATGCGAGGAGAAACTCGGATTTGTGCCGAACGTGCTGAGCTCCTATGCCCATGACGACGCCAAGCTCACGGCCTTCGCGGCCTTCTACAATGACCTGATGCTGGCGCCGTCCGGCCTGTCGAAGCTGGAACGGGAGATGATCGCGGTCGCGGTCTCCAGCGTGAACCGCTGCTATTACTGCCTGACCGCCCATGGCGCGGCAGTGCGCCAGCTCTCCGGCGACCCCGTTCTGGGCGAGCTCATGGTGATGAACTACCGGGCAGCGGCGTTGTCGGCGCGGCATCGCGCCATGCTCGATTTCTCGGTCAAGCTGACGGAAACCCCGCATCTCATTGGCGAGGAGGACCGGGAAGCCCTGCGCAAGGCCGGGTTCAGTGAGCGCGACATCTGGGATATCGGCGCCGTCGCGTCCTTCTACAACATGTCGAACCGGATGGCCTCGGCGGTCGATATGCGGCCGAACGCCGAATATCACGGGCAGGCGCGGTAGAGCACATCCATGCTTGTCATTCCGGGCTCTTCGCTCCGCGAAGCCCCGGAATGACAGCGGTGGTGCCGGAAGCCCAGAAAAGAAAAACGGCCGGCGCAATGCCAGCCGCTAGTTGGCCCCGACTCGGTGGCCCGGCTCCGCCCGAACTCCGGGGGGCTGGGGGGCTGACAAACCGGCGATCAGCGAAACCGGGCCGTCGAGGCAACGAAGAGAGTTGAACGTCGCAACTTGGCGCTCGCTTGGCGTGTTCGCGGCGAAAATGGGGCATTCGCTGACAATGCCGACCCAGCGCCTCGTCCCTTGCCGGCTTGCTCCCTTGCCAGCACAGGACCGCGGGCGCATCATCCGGTGGTGATTTGGTGAGGCTCCGACCAGGGAGGCGCCATGAGCGAGAGCGAAACGCCACAACCGCAGGCCGCAAGCGCGGTTGTGAACTTCCCCGCGCCGGCGCGACCGACCACCGTGACCTTCGACCGGCGGGAACTCAGCGAGTTGCTCAATCTCTACGGCCGGATGGTCGCGGCCGGCGAATGGCGCGACTACGCCATCGATTTCCTGAAGGACAAGGCGCAGTTCTCGGTGTTCCGGCGCTCGTCGGAGATGCCGCTCTACCGCATCGTCAAGGACCCGGCGCTGGCGCGGCGGCAGGGTGCCTATTCCGTCGTCGCGGCGACCGGGCTGATCCTGAAGCGCGGCTCGGAACTCTCGCGGGTGCTCAAGGTGCTCGACAACAAGCTCAGGGTGGTGAGCTGACACGTCATCCGATCGATCGTTGTTCAAGTCCTCGGGATGAGCGCTGCTGAACATCAGAGGCCGGGCGGCGTACGGTCACCCTCGCCCAGTTCCTTCTGCATCAGCATCTGGTCGAGCCAGCGGCCATGCTTGAAGCCTATCCTTTCGGCCACGCCGATCAGGCGGAAGCCGGCGCGTTCATGCAGGCGGCGCGAGCCGATCGAGGCCCCGGTGCCGTCGCCGATCACCGCGATCATCTGGCGGAAACCGCGTTCGGTGCAGGCCTGCATCAGGGCATCGAGCAGCAAGGTGCCGATGCCCAGCCCCTGCGCGGCGGGCGCGACATAGATCGAGTTCTCGACGGTGGCGCGATAGGCGGGGCGCGGCCGATAGGCGCCGGCATAGGCGTAGCCGAGGATGGCGCCGTCCCGCTCCGCGACGAGATAGGGATAGCCGCCGGCCAGGATCGCCTCAAAACGCCGCTGCATCTCCGCTTCACCCGGCGGATCCAATTCCCAGGAGGCGGTGCCGTGCAGCACCGCATGGGCGTAGATCGCCGTGATGACGGGAATATCGGCGGGAAGGCCCGGGCGGATCGAAGGCGTCGTCATGCTCAAAGCATGAGCAATGTCTATGCCAGAAGGAAAGGCCTAACTCGAGGGAAGAACCGGCCCAAAGAAAAAGCCCCGGCCGTGGGGCCGGGGCTCGTCTTACCCGCGGAGCGGGATCAGATCATTCGCTCTTCGTGCCGAACAGCGAGAGCAGCATCTGGAACATGTTGATGAAGTTCAGGTAGAGCGACAGAGCGCCGTTCACCGAGAGCTTCGCAGCCGATTCCTGGTCCAGATCGGAGTAGAGATACATCTCCTTCAGGCGCTGCGTATCCCAGGCGGTCAGGCCGGCGAAGACCAGCACGCCGATCGCCGAGATGGCGAAGGACAGACCGCTCGACTTCAGGAACAGGTTGACCACCGAGGCGATCACGAGGCCGATCAGGCCCATGATCAGGAACGAGCCCATGCCCGACAGGGACTTCTTCGTGGTGTAGCCGGCGAGGCTGAGCGCCCCGAAGGCCGCGGCCGTGATGAAGAAGACCTTGGTGATCGACTCGCCGGTGAAGACGACGAAGATCGAGGACATCGACACGCCCATCACCGCCGCGAAGGCGAAGAACATGCCGCGCGCGGCCGTGGAGCTCATGCTCTCGGCCTTGAACGAGAAGAACAGGATGAAGGCGAGCGGGGCCAGCATCACGACCCATTTCAGCGGGCTGAGATACAGGGCCTGGCCAAGCGGGGTCAGCGCCGTTACCTTGCCGGTGGGCGAGACGCCGGCGATCGCCAGCATGCTGATGCCGATCGCGGCGAGGCCGGTGATGGCCAAGCCGATCGTCATGTTGTTGTAGACGCCGAGCATGAACGAGCGCAGGCCCTGATCCATCTCGACGGCGCTGGTCTGCTGTGCGCGGCCGGCACCCCAGACTGGAGCATTGCGGTCGAAGTTGCTCATTAAGAGAGTTTCCCCTGACGTGGTTTCGGACGACGACAAGCGCGCATGCGCCAGCCGTCCTCGCGCACGAAAAGTCGCGATGACGGGAATATGGGCGGCTTTGCCGGTTCTTACAAGAGCCCGCCATGGTTAAGGCCGACGCCGGCATAGAAGTTCGGCGCTGCACTCATGCAGAATTACAGGATCTTAATGTCTATCGAGAGTCGATATCAGATAGTCATCATAAATTTCTGAGATGAGAAGCCGGCGCTTTCGTCAGTATTTTTATCGTACCGATAAGCCCGAACAGGACGGTAACGCCAACGGCGGCAGTCGCAACCAGTATAGCCCCTCTGGGATCACTGACGAACTCGATCCGCATCACTTGCGTGACGATGCCCCAGCCCGCCGCTGTACCCGCGAGAACGCCGAAAACGGCTGCGACGAAGCCGATGGCGGCGTATTCAAGGGCGTACGACGAAAGTATGAAGCGGCGGGTCGCGCCGAGCGTCTTCAGGATCATCGCGTCATAGAGCCGCGCGCGCTGTCCGGCTGCGAGCGCGCCGCCCAAAACGAGCAGGCTCGCCGCGATGGCGAGACCGGAGGCGCCGCGGATCGCCATGGCTAGCTGGGCGACGATCGTATTGACCGCTTCGAGCGCGTCCTTGACCCGCACCGCGGTGACGGCCGGGAAGTCGAGCGCGAGGCGGCGCATCAGCGCGGCATCGGTGGCGCCCTTGCCGTCCGGGCTGGTCGCGACGGTGGCGAGATTGGTGTGCGGTGCGCCGGCGAAGGTGTTGGGCGAAAACACCATCACGAAATTGATGCCGAAGGAGCGCCAGTCGACCGTGCGGAAATTGGCGACGCGGGCGGTGATGTTGCGGCCGAGCACGTTGACGGTGAGCCTGTCGCCGATCTTCAGGCCGATGCCGGCGGCATTCTGGGCGTCGAAGGAGACGAGCGGCTCGCCGCGATAATCCGCCGGCCACCACTCGCCAGCGGCGACGCGCGAGCCTTCCGGCAATGCGGCGGCGTAGGTGATGCCGCGGTCGCCGTCGAGCACCCAGGCAGATTGCTCGCTCGCCTTGATATCCTCGGCACGGGTCTGGTTCACGGAGACGATGCGGCCGCGCATCATCGGCACGCGCTCGGTCTTGGCGCCCGGCCGCTCCGCCGCGAGGAAGGCGTCGAAACGCTCGGAATCGCGGCTGGGCACGTCGAGGAAGAAGAAGCTCGGCGCCTTGTCGGGCAAGGCGCCGGTGAGCTGCCGGGTCAGGCTGACATCGATGAAGGAAAGCGCCGAGAGCAGTGCGACGCCCAAGCCCAGCGAGAGCACGAGGGCCGGGGTCAGCGCGCCCGGCCGGTGGCTGTTGGCGAGGGCCATGCGGAGCGCCGGGCGGCGTGGGCGCGGGATGCGGCGGGCCAACGCCATCAGGCCGAGCGAGACGGCGCGCAGCAGCAGGAAGACGCCGAACATCACGCCGATATAGATCAACGCGATCCGACGCTCATAGGCGAAGCCGATCGCGACGCCAGCCAAGCCTGCGAGCGCGAGCGCGCAGAGCACCAGATAGATCGCGCGAGGATGGCGCGGATCGGGTTCGACCTTGTCGCGGAACAGGGCTGAGACGGAAATGTCATGGGCGCGGCCGAGCGGGATGATCGCGAAGACGAACGCGGTCAGCAGGCCGTAGAGCGCCGCGATGGCGAGTTCGCCCGGCGCCAGGGTCGGCTCGAACGGCACCGGCAGGATGCTCTGGACGATGGCGCCGAGGCCGAAGGGTGCGGCGGCGCCGAGCAGGAGGCCGACGCCTGTGCCGATCGCGGCGACGAGCATGACCTCGGTCAGGTGGATCGCGACGACGCGCCCGCCGGCGGCGCCGACGGCCTTCATCGTGGCGAAATCGAGCTTCTTTGCCTCGACGAAACGGCGCACCGCATTGGCGACGCCGACGCCGCCGACCAAGAGGGCGGTGAGGCCGACCAGCGTCAGGAATTGGGTGAAGCGTTCGAGATTGCGCTGGAAGCTCGGCGCCGCGTTGGCGCGGGAGCGGATTTCCCAGCCGGCATCGCGCTGCTGCGTGCCGGCATCCGCGATGACCTTCTCAAGCTCGGCGTCGCTGGTCGCGGTCTGCGGCAGCTGGAGGCGATAGGTCCAGCGAATCAGGCTGCCGGGCTGGATCAGGCCGGTCGCCCTTAGCGCGTCCTGCGACATCAGGAGGCGCGGACCGAAGCCGACGCCGGCCGCGATCTTGTCGGGCTCGGAGACCAGATTGGCGCGCAGCTGGATTTTCGCACCGCCGACCGTGACGATGTCGCCGGGCTTGAGGTCGAGCCGGCCGAACAGGACGGGATCGGCGACGGCGCCATAAGCTCCGTCGCGCTGGGAGAGCAGGCCGGGCAGCGGCGCCTGTGGATCGGTCTCGACGGTACCGATGCTCGGATAGGCCGCATCGACCGCCTTGATCTCGACGAGCGCCGCGCCTTTCTCGCCGGCATTGGCCATGCCGCGCATCGTCGCGATGCTGGAGACGGTGCCGCGTGCGGTCAGGAAGGCGAGCTCGGGCGGGGTCGCCTCACGATGGATCAGGCTGAAGGCAGCGTCGCCGCCGAGGATGCGCCGGCCTTCGCGGGCGAGGCCCTCGGTCAGGCCACGCGAGGCGGAGGCGACGGCGGCGATGGTCATGACGCCGAGCGCGAGGCAGGCGATGAAGATGCCGAAGCCGCGCAAGCCCGCGCGCAGGTCGCGGATGGCGAGGCGCAGGACCAGACCGATGCCGGGGGCGCGGTAGGTCGGGCTTTGGGACGGCTTGACGGGAGCGTGCATCGTCAGGCGACCACCGTCTCGGCCTCGGCCTCGGCTTCGATCACGCCGGAGCGCAGGCGGATCGTGCGTTCGCAAAGCGCGGCGAGCGAGAGATCATGGGTGACCAGTACCAGCGTGGCGCCGCGTTCGCGCTTCAGGGCGAAGATCAGGTCCACGATCGCGCGGCCGGTCGATTCGTCGAGATTGCCGGTCGGCTCGTCGGCGACGAGGATCGCCGGGTCCGGCGCGACGGCACGCGCAATGGCGACGCGCTGCTGCTCGCCGCCGGAGAGCTGGGCCGGGTAATGGTCCATGCGATGGCCGAGCCCGACATTGCGCAGTTCCGCTTCGGCGCGGGCGAAGGCGTCGGGATGGCCGGCGAGTTCCAGCGGCAGCGCGACGTTCTCGCGGGCCGTCATGGTCGGCACGAGATGGAAGGACTGGAAGACGATGCCGATATGCCGGCCGCGGAAGATCGCGAGCCCGTCCTCGTCGAGGGCGCCGAGGTCCTGGCCGGCGACCTTGACCAACCCTGAATCGGGGCGCTCCAGCCCGGCCATGGTCATCAGCAGCGTCGACTTGCCGGAGCCGGAGGGGCCGACGAGACCGGTCGCCTCGCCGTCGGTCAGCGACACCGAGACGCCCTTGAGGATATGGACGCGGGCGGCGCCACGCCCCAAACTCAGGTGGACATCCTGCAACTCGATTGCCGAAACGGCCTTCTCGCTCATCACGCCATGATCCCGACTTACGCTTCCATCGCCAACCCCGCTCGCACCGAATCGCGCCCCGAGCAGGGCGGACCCACGGCGCGGCGTGGTCTGCGGCCATATGGGCGCGGATTCACGCTTGTCCAATCAGCTGCGACGTTTTTGGTCGCTCTTGCGCTGTTTCTCGTGGGTTCCCTCGCCATGGCCAATGCCCAGCCCTCCAACACCAATCCCAACGCTGCGAAGCCGCTGAAGCTGGTCGCTTTCGGCGATTCGCTCTCGGCAGGCTACAATCTGCCGGCCAGCGCCGCCTTTCCGGCCGTGCTGGAGCAGGCCTTGCGCCAGAAAGGCCTCGCTGTCGAAATCGTGAACGCCGGCGTGTCCGGCGACACGACGCAAGGAGGGCTCGAACGGCTCGACTGGTCGGTGCCGGAGGGGGCCGACGGCGTCATCCTCGAACTCGGCGCCAACGATGCCTTGCGCGGCGTCGACCCGGCCCTGACCCGGAAAAACCTCGAAGCGACCATTGCCCGTCTGACCGAACGGAAGATCCCGGTGCTGCTCGCGGGCATGTATGCGCCGCGCAATCTCGGTGAGGATTTCGCGAAACGCTTCGATGCGATCTATCCGGAGCTTGCGAAGAAGCACGGGCTGGTGCTTTACCCGTTCTTCCTGGAAGGCATTGCGGGCGACCACGCCCTGAACCAGGCGGATGGGCTTCATCCCACGGCCGAAGGCGTTACCGTCATCGTCCGGACCATCCTGCCGACGGTCGAGCGCTTCATCGCTACCTTGCCGCCCAGGTCCTGATCCGCCTGCGGGTTCTCCGCACGCGTATCCCCGATTCCCGTATTGCCGCCTGCCGGCCCCCGCTTCCGGAGTTGCTTCGCCATGGAATACCGCCGCCTTGGACGTACCGATCTCAAGGTCTCGGTGATCTGCCTGGGAACCATGACCTGGGGAGAGCAGAACACCGAGGCCGAAGGCCATGCCCAGATGGACTATGCCGTCGAGCAGGGCGTCAATTTCTTCGACACCGCCGAGCTCTATTCGATCCCGCCGAGGCCGGAGACGCAGGGCTCGACAGAGCGGATCATCGGCAGCTGGTTCAAGGCGCGGAAGAACCGCGACAAGGTCATTCTGGCGTCGAAAGTCTGCGGGCGCGGCGGCAATACCTGGTTCCGCGACGACAAGAGCCCGACCCGGGTGACGCGCAAGCAGATCTTCGAGGCCGTCGACAAGAGCCTGCAGCGGCTGCAGACCGACTATATCGACCTCTACCAGCTGCATTTCCCCGAGCGGCCGATGCCCTGGGGCTCGAATCCGACGCGCTTCGCCGAGGGCGCCTTTGCGCCTGCGGCTGACGAGACCCCGATCGCCGAGCAGCTCGACGCCTTTGCCGAGGTGATCAAGGCCGGCAAGCTTCGCCATCTCGGCCTCTCCAACGAGAGCGCCTGGGGCACGATGCGCTTCGTGACCGATTCGGAAGTGCGCGGCACGCCGCGGGTGCAGTCGATCCAGAACGCATACAATCTGCTCAACCGCACCTTCGAGACGGGGCTGGCCGAGGTCGCATTGCACGAGGACGTCGGCCTGCTCGCCTATTCGCCGCTGGCGCAGGGCTATCTCACCGGCAAATATCTCGATGGTGCCCGCCCGGCTGGGGCACGCACGACGCTGTTCGATCGCGGCCAGCGCTACCAGACGGCCGGAGCAGAGGAAGCGATCAAGCGCTATATCGCACTCGCCCGCGAATCAGGGCTCGATCCGGCGCAGATGGCGCTGGCTTTCGTGAACAGCCGCTCCTTCGTCACCGCCAACATCATCGGCGCCACCTCGATGGAGCAGCTCAGGACCGATATCGCCTCGATCGACGTCAAGCTTTCGCCGGAGGTTGAGGCGGGAATCGACGCGATCCACCAGCTCGTCGGCAATCCCTGTCCCTGATTTCGCATTCCCGCTCCAACCGCGGGTCATCCCGGGCGACCGAAGGGAGACCCGGGATCCATGCCTGAACCTCTGTCGGGAGCGTTCCGGAATGGATCCCGGATCGGCGCGACCGCGTCGCTTGTCCGGGATGACGCGCGGTTGGACTGCCGCGACAGAGCGAAAAACAATTCCCCTAAGCCGGCTTCCTGCTCTACCGTCTCGCCAGAGTCACAATCGCTTGGCAGGGATTCGCTCATGCCGAGGCTGTTCATCGCTCTGGAAATTCCCGCCGAGGTCGCGACCGGGCTGACATTGCATCGTGGCGGATTGTCGGGTGCGCGCTGGATCGAGCCGGCCGACTACCACATCACCTTGCGCTTCCTCGGCGATGTCGACCGCCGCATGGCGAACGATGTCGACCACATGCTCTCCGATATCACCGCCTATCCGTTCGAGATCACGCTCGATGCCCTCGGCAGCTTCGGCGGCGACAAGCCGCGCGCCGTCTTCGCGCGGGCGCAGCCGAGCAAGGCGCTGACCGATCTGCAGGCCGATCTCGAACGGCAGATGCGCCGTCTCGGCCTGCCGGCGGAAGCGCGCAAATTCGTGCCGCATGTCACGCTGGCACGTTTGCGCGACACGACTCCCGTCGAGCTCGCGCACTTCCTCAGCCTGCACCCGATCGTCCGCCCGTTCACCTTCACGGCGCGCCGGGTGGCGCTGATGTCCTCGCGCGATTCGATCGGCGGCGGGCCCTATGTGCTGGAGGCGGCCTATCCGCTCGGCCCCGCCTATCCGAATCGCCTGTCACGGGAGATCCGGCGATGACGCGGCCGAAGCGATTGAGCCCGGAGGCACAGGCCGAAGCGCTGGCGACTTTGACCGGTTGGAAGCTGGCGCAGGGGCGTGAGGCCATCACCAAGCGCTTCGTCTTCCGTGATTTCAGCGAAGCCTTCGGCTGGATGACGCGCGTCGCCTTGCTCGCGGAGGCGATGAACCACCATCCCGAATGGTCGAACGTCTACCGCACCGTGGACGTCACGCTGGCAACCCATGATGCGGGCGGGTTGACCGAGCTCGACGTCAAGCTGGCACGCGCCATCGACGCGATTTCGGATTGAGTCGAAACCATCGCTCCGGGCTACGGACCTTGCCGCGGCGCCGGCATGACCCGGCGCGAGAGGCCTGCCGGCAGATGTTTCACGAGGGTTTTCAGCATCGGCCGCCAATGCTGGATGCCGAGATGGCAGGCGAGCCGCCCCTTCAGCGAGAGCGGCCGGAGGCGGTCGCTGACCGCGACGCTGCCATCGGCATGTTCAAGCTTGTAAGGTTCGGCCGGCGCGAGCAGGTCGAAGACCGCGCTGCCGCGGGCGCGGGCGCTGGCGAAGCTGTGGTGGATCAGGATCTTCCCGATACCGCTATGCTCGTGCTCGGAATCCGTCGCGAGGACATGGGCGAAGCTGTGACCCTTGCAGTCGAAGGACAGGTCGATGCCGATCGGGGCATCGTGGATCGATAGCGCTGCGATTCGCAGCGAAGCCTCGCCGGAGCCGTCAGCGGCCAGATCGGTGAAGAAGGCGGCGAAGCGGGGATCGTTGATGACCGGCGCGACGATGCCGCGCCGGGCGAGCGTCATGCGCTTCATCGCGATGGCGGCGGCGGCGAGCCGTGCCGCCTCCGGGCCCGGCGGTGGCATGGCGTAGGCGATCGGGCCGTGTTCCTCCAGGCGGCGCAGGCGACGGCGATGGTTCGAGCGTTCGCGTGCGGGGTAGGCGAGGCTCGGCCCGGTTTCGCCGACGCGGCGGCCGAGATCCGCGAAGGGCGCTTCCTGTCGATCGCCCTGCACGGCGTCGTCGAGCAGGCTGCTCAGGGCGAGGCGGGAATCGGCCCGCAGCTTGCGGGCCTCGAAGAGATCGGCGCCCCGGTTTTGAATGAAAGCCCAGCCTGCTTCCAGCAGCGCTTCCTGACCATCGCCAACGAGCACGTCGCCGAACTGGGCGACCGGCACGCCCATGAAGCGGAGGGTGTCGAGACCGTAACGCCTCTGGCGGATCAGCGGCCAGATCATCGCCAGCTCACCGCCTTGCCGCGCGGTGACGATGCTGAGCCGGGTATCGGGGGGCAGGTAATGCGTCGCCCAATGGCGCAGGAAGACATGGCTCTGAAAGAACTGCGCGGGGGTGGCGGAGCGTTCGAAAAGGGCCTCCCAGTCGCGGCGCAACGCCAGGAAGCCAGCGACATCCTCGACAAGATCGAGCGCCACGGCACCGTCGCCCCTAGCCGGCAAAGGCAGGGACGCGTTCATGGGTCCGCGCGCAGATGCTGGATCAGGCGCCTGGCGCCGGCTATGCGGAAGCGGGCGAGATAAGGCAGCATCAGGAGCGGGTGGCGTGCGGCGAAGGGCGCGTCATGCTCGACCATGTGGCGGACGGCGACGACCGGGAAGGGCGCGCGCAACGGGCGGAACTGCGGGTTCCACAGGCCGGGCGCCTCCGAATCCGGATGCATCAGGCCGATCATGCGGAAGCGGCGGAGCGATGCGAATTTCAGCCGCTTCTGAACGCGTTGCAGCATCGCCGTGCCGGCCGCGTCGGCGCAGCCGGGGAAGCCGATGATGACCGTTCGGAAATGCTGCAGGGTCGCCTGGGCCGGAATTGCATCGAGATCGGCGAAGCTGCGGCTGACGGCTGCAAAGGCAGCCTCCTCATCGGCAGCGGTCGCCGTGGAGATGCCGAGGCGGACCGTGCCGAGCTTCGCGGCCTGACGGGTGAAGGGACAGACGGCACCCGTGCGGCCGAGATCGGCATGAGCGCTCATTAGGTAGGTCTCGACCCAGCCGACGAGCACGGCCAGCGGCGGCGCTGCGCCATCCGCGCAGCGGGCGCGGGCTTCGGGCAGGGTCAGGAGCTGCGGTTCGGCGGTGGCGCTATCGGTCATGGCTGCATGACGGGGGATTTGCAGCCGTGACATAGCAGTGTCGGATTAGCGAAGCATTGATCGCCGGCGCCATGTCGCCGGCGCCGCGTTGACGCGTTCTAAACCCTGTTCCAGCCGCAAGCGCCGAGCGCCGCCAGCATATGCGGCGGTGGCGGCGCCTCGACGACGATCGGATCGCGCTTCTTGTAGAGCGGGATCGCGATCGACCGGGCGTGAAGCTGGAGGCCGGGGCCGCCCTCGCGCGGCGCATCGCCATAGATCTCGTCACCGAGCATCGGCCAGCCCGAAGCCTGGCAATGGACGCGCAACTGATGGGTACGGCCGGTCAAAGGCTCCAGCGCGAGCCAGGCGAGCGGGCCGTGCTCGCTCTCGCCGCGGCCCAGCACGCGATAGCGGGTCTGCGAGGGCAGGCCGGCGGGATCGACCTTCATCCACCAGCCGCGCTCGGGCGAGCGCTTGGCCAAGGGCAAGTCGATCAGGCCCTCGTCCTGCGCAGGTGCGCCCTGCACGATCGCCCAATAGGTCTTGCCGATGCGCCCGTCGCGAAACATCTGGTTGAGCTCGGCCATGGCGCGGGGATGGCGCCCCAGCACGAGGCAGCCGGAGGTGTCCTTGTCGAGCCGGTGGGCCGCTTCCGGCTTGCGCGGCAGGCCGAAGCGGAGTGCATCGAGATAATCGGTCAGGACCGGGATGATCCGGCGCTTGGCCTGGGGACCGCGATGCGAGGGCAATCCGGCGGGCTTGTCGATGACGAGCATCATGGCGTCGCGATAGAGTAGCGGCACCGGCAGTTCGGCGTCGTCCTGCCCCGAAGGTTGCGAATTTTCTGGTCGGTCCGGCGCTGCCATGGCATTGCGCTACCGAAGCCGGCCCGGCGGCGCAACCCGATATGCCCGCCGAACCGAAGACAGGACGACGATGAGCGAGACCGAACCGAAAAAGCGCGGCTTCTTTTCGAGGCTGTTCGGACGCGATGAGGAGCCGGCCAAGCCGGCGCCCGTACCGGAGGCGGTGACCGAGCAGGCCATCGAGCCCATTGAGGAGCCGAAGCCGGACGTCGAAGAGGCTGCACCTGCGGCGACTGTCGAGGCGGAAGCGCTTGTCGTGGAGGCGCCGGTCCCGGAGCCTGCCGCGCCGCCCGCTCCTGTCAAAGAGGCCGCGCCTCCGGTCGAGCCGGAGCCGGAACCCGTGGCTGTTGTCGTTACGCCGCCGGCACCCGCTGCCGCTCCTGAGCCGGTTCCCACCCAGGCGCCACCGCCGCAGCCGCAGCCGAAGCGGAGCTGGTGGCGGCGGCTGACCGAGGGGCTGTCGCGGACCTCCTCGGCGCTGACGACGGGGATCACCGACCTCTTCACCAAGCGCAAGCTCGATGCGGGTACGCTCGAGGATTTGGAAGACATCCTAATCCAGGCCGATCTCGGCCTCGCAACCTCCGCCAAGATCGCCAAGGCGGTCGGCGACGGGCGCTACGACAAGCAGATCGAGCCGGCCGAGGTGAAGGCGATCCTGGCGCGAGAGGTCGAGACGATTCTCCTGCCCGTCGCCCAGCCGCTCGCGATCGACGCCACGAAAAAGCCGTTCGTGCTGCTGATGGTCGGGGTCAATGGTTCCGGCAAGACCACGACAATCGGCAAGCTCGCCGCGAAATTCCGTGCTGAGGGCAAATCCGTGATGCTCGCGGCCGGCGATACCTTCCGCGCTGCGGCGATCGAGCAGTTGCGCGTTTGGGGCGAACGCACCGGGGCCGAGGTGGTCTATGGCCAGCAGGGCGCCGATGCGGCGGGCCTCGCCTTCGAGGCGCTGCAGAAGGCCAAGGCGAACAATACCGACGTGCTGCTGATCGACACGGCCGGCAGGCTGCAGAACAAGCAGGGACTGATGGACGAGCTCGCCAAGGTCGTGCGCGTCATCCGCAAGCAGGATTCGAGCGCGCCCCACGCTGCCCTGCTCGTGCTCGACGCCACCGTTGGCCAGAACGCGATTTCGCAGGTCGAGGCCTTCCGCGAGACGGCGGGCGTGACCGGGCTCGTCATGACCAAGCTCGATGGCACGGCGCGCGGCGGCATTCTCGTTGCGCTGGCGGCGCAATTCGGCCTGCCCGTGCATTTCATCGGCGTCGGCGAGAGCGTCGACGATCTGGAGCCGTTCTCGGCGCGGGATTTCGCGCGGGCCGTGGCGGGCATGGAATCAGCTTCGGGAGAGGCGGCGTGAGCGAGACGATGCAGCAACCGGCGGGCGCGGCGGAGAAGGGCAAGGCGGTCAATCCGCTGCTCAAGCTCGCGCTGGAATTCGGGCCGCTGGCGATCTTCTTCTTCGCCAATTCCTATGGCGACCGGCTGTTCGGCGTGACCGAGGACCGGCGCATCTTCGTCGCGACCGGCATCTTCATCGCGGCATCGCTGATCGCACTGGCCTTGTCGCGGGCGCTGATGGGTTATCTGCCGCGCATGGCGATCGTGAACGCGATTGTCGTCACCGTCTTCGGCGGACTGACGCTGGCGCTGGACGATGCCTTCTTCATCAAGGTCAAGCCGACGATCGTGAACGCGCTGTTCGGCTCGGTGCTGCTCGGCGGGCTGTTCTTTGGGCGCGCGCTGCTCTCGCTGGTGCTGGAGACAGTGCTGCAGCTCGACGAGGAAGGCTGGCGCAAGCTGACCTTCCGCTGGGGGCTGTTCTTCTTCGTGCTGGCGGCGATCAATGAGGTGGTTTGGCGCACGCAGACGCAGGATTTCTGGGTTGCCTTCAAGGTCTGGGGCGTGATGCCGCTGACCATGGCCTTCGCGCTGGCGCAGACGCCGCTGATCCTGAAGCACGAGATCAAGCCGGCGAAGACGGATGAGTAAGCTCCGGTAACCTCCACGCTGTCATCCCGGGCGGAGCGAAGCGTAGACCCGGGATCCATTCCGGAGCGCTTCCGGTAGAGGTTCAGGCATGGATCCCGGATCGGTGCCGCTGATGCGGCTTGTCCGGGATGACAGCGGTGGTTTTGGATTGCTCTTGCCATTTGGCAGCGCTGTCTCCATTTTATGCCAAATGGAGAGCAATGCCATGACTGGCCTGCTGCGCATCGAGACGGCCCAGCGCGATTTCGTCCCCGATCCGATCACGGATGACGAGGCGGCCGCGATGTTTCGCGCCGCGGTCAACCTGTTCCGACTCTGGCGGATCACCGACGAGGAAGCGGCGGTGCTGATCGACCTGCCGGTCAGGAGCTACCGGCGCTGGAAAGCCGGCGAGATCGGCCGCATCTCGCGCGACGGCAAGGCGCGGCTCTCGAACCTGATGGGCATCCACAAGGCGCTCAGGCTGATCTTCACCGAGCCGCAGCGCGGCTACGACTGGATCAAGCGGGCCAATGCCGATTTCGGCGACAAATCGGCGCTGGATATCATGCTTGGCGGCGAATTGACCGACCTGATGCGGGTGCGTCGCCTGCTCGATGCGGAACGGGGCGCCTGGTGATCGATCCGGCGGGCCTGCCGGTCGCCGAGATCGCATGGCGCGGGGCGGTCCGGATCATCCGCAGCATCTTCCCGCCGATCGACCTGTTCGAGGATATCGCCGACCCTGCCGACTGGCCGCTGCTGATTGCGGCCGAGCAGAAGACCAATCCGCGCCTGATGGAGACGATCGGCAATCTCGATCTCGTTCCGGCCGACCGGCGCGTCTCGGGGCCGGGCGCGAGCTGGCTGATGGCGCCTTTCACCCATGTCAGCCCGGACCGGCCGAGCCGCTTCAGCGATGGCAGTTTTGGCGTTCTCTATGTGGGGGATCGCTTCGAAGTGGCGCTGCTGGAGACGATCCATCACCACGCCCGCTTCATGCGGGCGACGGCCCAGCCACCGGGCTGGACCTCGCAATTCCGCGAGATCGTACTGGAGGTCGACGCGGAGCTTCACGATATCCGTTCGCTCGGGGTCGAGGCCGCTCCGGCGCTCGATCCAGTCGACTATGGAGCGAGCCAGGCGCTCGGCATCGGCTTGCGGGCGCTGGGCTCTGCCGGCATCGCCTATCCCAGCGTGCGCTGCCCCGGCGGCGAATGCGCCGGGCTGTTCTACCCCGACGGCGCCAGCCACCCGGTGCAGGGGCGGCATCTCGACTATCACTGGAATGGCGAGCGCGTGGACCTCTACCGGGACCGCAGCGCCGGCGAGGTTTTTCGCATCGTCTGACAAGGCAACCGCCGTCATTCCGGGACAGGCCGCAGGCCTGGGCACGGAACCCATGGACAGGGCAGTCGTCACAAATGGCACGACCGACGCCGGGCCTTGTTCGATAACCCTCGTGGTCATGGGTTCCGGGCTCGCCGCTGTGCGGCGCCCCGGAATGACAGCGGTGGTGGGTCTTATTTCGGCGCGAGGCGGATCGCGCCGTCCAGGCGGATCGCGGTGCCGTTCAGCATGTCGTTCTCGATGATGCTGCGGGCGAGCGCGGCATATTCCGCCGGGCGGCCGAGGCGCGAGGGATGCGGCACGGAGACGGCGAGCGACGCCTTGGCATCGTCGGGCAGGCCCGCGAACATCGGCGTCTCGAACAGGCCGGGCATGATCGTGACGATGCGGATGCCGACACCGGCGAGATCGCGCGCGACCGGCAGGGTCAGCCCGACGACGCCGGCCTTGGAGGCGGCATAGGCCGCCTGGCCGATCTGGCCGTCCTCGGCCGCGACCGAAGCCGTGCAGATGATGACGCCGCGGCCGCCATCCTCGGTGACTGGATCGAGCCCGGCGAGCGCGACTGCCGATTTGGCGATGATGCGGAAGGTGCCGTTCAGGTTGATCGCGACCGCCTTCTCGAAGGTGGCGAGGTCATGGGCGACGAGCTCGCCGGTGTCGCGCTTCTTCGAGACGACGCGGCGGCCGGGCGCGATGCCGGCGCAGTTGACGATGATGCGGGCGACGCCATGGGCGGCGCGCGCCTTGGCGAGCGCTTCGTCGACGGAAGCCTCGCTGGTGACGTCGCAGAGGGCGAAGACGCCGCCGATTTCCTTGGCGATGGCCTCGCCGCGCTCGGCATTGAGGTCGAGCAGTGCGACCTTGACGCCCTGGCCCGCCAGCATGCGCGCAGTCGCCTCGCCGAGACCGGAGGCGCCGCCGGTGACGACGGCGGCGAGGGAGGAATCGAGTTTCATGGCGCGTTTCCCGTCAATCTTGTTGTGACAGTCGGTTTAGAGGGCGTTTCGCGCCGCTCCAAGCGGGTTTTCGGAACCGCCTCTTGTGCAGGATTGCGCCGGGGCCATCTTTCGATAGGGCGCGCTGACTTAGGACGCGCGATCATCGGCGTCATCGAACGCCAGGGAGAGGGACAGGGATGAGCGAGGGGTTCAGCGCAAGCTTCAGCCGCGAGGAAATGGAGGCGATCCGCAAGAGCCTGCGCGACGAGGCGAAGTTCGGCGCCGATTTCATGGCCCGGCTCAAGCGCGTCGCGAAGCGTATTCCGTTTGCGGAAGATCTGTTGGCCGCGTGGTTCTGCGCCCGCGATCCGGCGACGCCGCGACGCGTGCGGATGACGCTGCTCGCCGCGCTCGGCTATTTCGTGCTGCCGATCGACGCCATTCCCGACATCATGCCGCTGCTCGGCTTCACCGACGATGCGGCGGTGATCGCGGCCGCGATCGCGGCGGTTGCGGGCTCGATCACGCCGGAGCATCGCGAGCGGGCGAAGAAGGCGATGGCCGAGCTTTAGTTCGCTTTCACCGGAAACACGCGGTCATCCCGGACAAGCCGCGTGAGCGGCGCCGATCCGGGATCCATGCCGGAGCGCCTACGGTAGAGGTTCAGGCATGGATCCCGGATCTCCCTCCGGTCGTCCGGGATGACGGCGGTGGGTTTTTTCGAGGTCTTCGTGGAACGCGATCGTCACAATGTCAGGACGATCTTGCCCTTGGCCTTGCGGTCGGCGATCAGCGCATAGGCCTCGGTCCAGCGCTCGAGCGGGATCGCGGCATGGACATGGGCGCGGATATGGCCGCCTGCCGCCCAGTCCAGCAGGCGCTCCATGTTGCGGCGATGGCCGGCCGGGTCGCGCGCGACGAACTGGCCCCAGAACACGCCGCGCAGGTCGCAGCCCTTGAGCAGCAGCAGATTGAGCGGGATTTTCGGGATCTCGCCGCCGGCAAATCCGACCACGAGATAGCGCCCTTCCCAGGCCATCGAGCGCAGGGCCGGCTCGGCCAGCTCGCCGCCGACCGTGTCGTAGAGCACATCGACGCCGCGGCCTTCGGTGAGCTTCTTCAATTCGGCCCGGATGTCGTCGCGGGCATAATCGATCTCCTCCTGCGCGCCATGCCCGCGGGCGAGCGCGAGCTTGTCGGGCGAGGAAGCGCAGGCGATGACATGGGCGCCGAGCAGGGCGCCGATCTCGACCGCAGCGAGCCCCGCCCCGCCGGACGCGCCGAGGACGGCGAGCGTCTCACCGGCCTTGAGCCCGGCGCGCTGAATCAGCCCGTGCATGGCGGTGCCATAGGTAACGAAGAGGCCGGCGGCCTGGGCATCGTCGAGCCGCTCGGGAATGCGGATGATCTGATCTGCGGGAACAGCGACTTTCTCACGGGCTGCGCCATAGCCCAGCCAGGCCGCGACGCGCTCACCGACCTGCCAGCCGGTGACGCCTTCGCCGATAGCGCTGATCGCGCCGGCACATTCGGCCGATGGTGAGAACGGGAATGCCGGCCTGGTCTGGTAGCGGCCCTGAATGATCAATGTGTCGAAGAAGTTGAGGGCGGCGGCCTTCACCGCGATCACGACCTCGCCGGGGCCGGGGATCGGATCGGGCAGGTCGCGAATCGCCAGCTCCTCGGCCGGGCCGTGATGGTCGCAGAGCAGGGCCTTCATGGTCGATCCGCCTTCGTCGTCACCGATTCCGATTCTGGCACGGCCGGAGACGGCGCGGAACCGCCCTGCCGCCATTCGTATTTTCGCCAGGATCGTGACACTCTATGCCGCCGTCCCCGCGTGAGCGCGCCTGATCAACAGGTGGTAAACGCGGTATTAAGTTTTTTAGTGACTGATGGCGGTCCATGATCAGCTCGTTCCTCCGCACCTCCCGCGCCGCTGCCCTTCGTTCCGCTCTTGCTGCCACGCTGGCGGCGGGCGGCATCGCTGTTCTGCTGCTGCCGACAGGCGCAGCCGCGCAGCAACGCGCCAAGCCCGCTCCGGCTGCAGCTGCCGCCAGTCCCGGCCAGGGCCAGGCCATGCTGCTGGAGACGGCCGGCAAGTGGCAGGCCTTCTCGTCGCAGCAGGGCCGTTCCAAGGTCTGCTACGCCCTGTCCAAGGCCGAGACCCGCATCCCCGCCAACCTCAAGGATGTCGAAGGGCTGCTCTTCGTCTCCAGCCGGCCGGGTGAGGGCGTGCGCAACGAGATCAGCTTCGTGATGAATTTCGACCTCAAGGAAGGGGTCGAGCATCAGGCGATCGTCGGCAACGAGCGTTTCGCGCTGGTCGCCAAGGGCCAGAACATGTGGCTGAAGAACCCGGCCGAGGAGCCACGCATGCTCGATTCGCTGCGCCGCGGCTCCGGGCTGGAAATCAAGGGCACCTCCAAGCGCGGCAACCCGACCAGCGACAAGTACTCGCTCGCCGGCATCAGCCAGATCGTGAAGCGGGCCGAGGAAGCCTGCAAGTAAGGCGTGGCAGCGATGCCGTTCCCTCCCTTCTCCCCCTTGCGGGAGAAGGTGGCCCGAAGGGCCGGATGAGGGCGCGCTGACCTCAGCCAAGCTCACGACCAGCGTCGCGCGACCCCTCACCCCAACCCTCTCTCACAAGGGGAGAGGGGCAGGATTTCCGCTTTTGCCCGAATTGTGCTAGGGAGCCGCGAAATCCCGCGCCTTTCCCGATGGGCGACGACAGAGCTCCGATGACCGCATCCGTTCCCGCTACCGCCGCTCCGGCGGCCGAACCCGTTTTGCGACGCCCCTCGCTGGTCGGGCGCACCCGCGCCGGCCTGCTTGAGGCGCTGGCCGAGATCGGCGTGCCCGAGAAGGAGCGGCGCATGCGCGTCGGCCAGCTCTGGAACTGCATCTACCATTACGGCGAGCGCGAATTCGACGCGATGACGACGATCGGCAAGGGGCTGCGCGGACAGCTCGCCGAGCGCTTCTCGCTCGACCTGCCGACCGTCACGGCCGAGCAGGTCTCGACCGACGGCACCCGCAAATGGCTGATGCGCATGCCCTCGACCGGCCCGCATGACCGCGGCGCCGAGATCGAATGCGTTTACATCCCCGAGGTCGATCGCGGGACGCTCTGCGTCTCCAGCCAGGTCGGCTGCACGCTGACCTGCACCTTCTGCCATACCGGCACGCAGCGCCTCGTGCGCAACCTCACGACCGAGGAGATCGTGGCGCAGGTGATGGTGGCGCGCGACCGGCTTGGCGATTTTCCGAACCGCGCGGCACCGGACGGCGCCTTCGTGCCGAATGATGGCGGGCGCTTCGTCTCGAACATCGTCTTCATGGGCATGGGCGAGCCGCTCTACAATTTCGACGGCGTGCGCGACGCGATCGCCGTGATCACCGACGATCAGGGCCTGTCGATCGGGCGCCGCCGCATCACCGTATCGACCTCGGGCGTGGTGCCGCAGATCGGCCCGCTTGGCGAGGAGATGGGCACGATGCTGGCGATCTCGCTGCATGCGGTGCGCGACGACCTGCGCAACGAACTGGTGCCGCTCAACAAGAAGTATCCGATCAAGGACCTGCTCGAGGCCTGCCGGAACTATCCGGGGCTCTCGAATGCGAAGCGGATTACGTTTGAATACGTCATGCTGAAGGGCGTGAACGATTCCGATGCCGAGGCGCGTGAGCTCGTCCGCCTGCTCAAGGGTATCCCGGCCAAGATCAACCTGATCCCGTTCAACCCGTGGCCCGGCACCAAGTACGAGTGCTCGGACTGGGACCGGATCGAGCGCTTCTCCGAGATCGTCTTCCGCGCCGGCTATGCCTCGCCGGTGCGCACGCCGCGCGGGCGCGACATCCTCGCCGCCTGTGGCCAGCTCAAGAGCGAGACCGAGAAGCTCTCCGCCCGCGCCCGCCTGATGCTGGACGAGGCGCAGGCTGACGCTCCGGCTGTGGCGGCGGAGTAGGCCTTGCTGCGCTGGCTCCTGCTGATCCCGTTCGCCTGCCTCGTCGCGATGGGGGCGGGCGTGTTCTTCCTGGGCATGGCGAGCTTCGCTTCGCCGGCCGTGGCCATGCTGATCGGCGGCGGTATCGAGCGATTGATCGACATCCTGTTCGGGCTCGCCGAGAGCGGGATCGATCCGGCGCCTGCCGCTCAGGCGGCCTTCGCCCTGATCGGCAAGCTCGGGCTGGCGATCATCGTCGCGCCGGTCGTGCTGGTTGCAGCCGGCTCCGAACTCTTCCGCCTGCGTAGCGGCCTGCTTCAGAGCGGCTTCACCGGGCTGCTGGCGGCGCTGCTGCCGCTCGCGATGCTCAGGTTGTCGCGGGCGCCGAGCACGGCCGAGATCCAGATCATTTCCGGGCTCTTTCTGGTCGGCGCGGCGACGGGCTTCGTCTACTGGCTGATCGCCGGGCGCGGCGCTGGTGGCGAGCGCCCGGCGCAAGCCTAGAGCATTTCCGGCGAACACAGGTTCGCCGAAATTGCTCTAACCTTTTGTTCTTGCGCAATTCCGGACGCAAAACCGCTTCGCACTTTTGCTGGAATTGCTCTAGCTCCGCTCAGTCCCCGATCGCGACGCCTTCGCGGCGGCCGTCGGCGCCGCCCAGAAAGCCTTCCGGCGTCTTGACGATCGCTTGCGTGCCCGAGGTCATCTCCAGCAAGCGGACCTCGTGGCCCTTCGCTTCGAGCGCGGCCTTCCAGGCCTCGGCCTCGGTGCCCTTCTCCAGCTCGGTCGGGCCGTTGCGGCTGCCGAAATTGCCGAAATCGACGGCCTGCTGCGGGTCCATCTTCCAGTCGAGCAGGGCGACCAGGGTCTTGGCGACATAGCCGATGATCTGGCTGCCGCCGGGCGAGCCGACCACGGCATGGAGCCGGCCGAAAGCGTCGAAGACGAGGGTCGGCGCCATCGAGGAACGCGGGCGCTTGCCGGGCTCGACGCGGTTGGCGACGGGCTTGCCGTCCTCCTCGGGTGCGAAGTTGAAATCGGTCAGCTCGTTGTTGAGCAGGAATCCGCCCTTGGTCATCAGCCGGGAGCCGAAACCGTCCTCGATCGTCGTGGTCATGGCGACGGCGTTGCCGTCCGCGTCGACCACCGAAATATGGCTGGTGCCGTTCTCGATCCCGTCCGAGGGCGCCAGGAGCTGCGCGCGTCGATGCGGCGGATCGCCCGGCTTGGCGCGGCCCATCGAGCGCTCGGGGCTGATCAGGCCGGCGCGCGAACGGATATAGTCGCGGTCGATCAGGCCGCGCACGGGCACGCTGATGAAGGCGGGATCGGCGAGATAGAGCGCACGGTCGGCGAAGGCGAGCCGGCCGGCCTCGGTGAACCAGTGCGCGGCATCCGCGCCCGGCCCCATGCGGCGCAGATCCTGGCCTTCGAGGATGCCGAGCATCTGCTGGAGCGCGACGGCGCCCGAGCTCGGCGGGCCCATGCCGCAGAGGCGCCAGATCCGATAGGCGCCGCAGACCGCCTCGCGCTCCTCCACCTTGTAGGCGGCGAGATCAGCGAGCGTCATGTCACCCGGATTGGTCGGATGGCCGGTCAGCGTCGCGACGATGTCCACGGCGATCGTTCCCTTGTATAAGGCTTCCGATCCCTGTGCCGCCACGGCGCGCAGCGTCGCGGCGAAGGCCGGGTTCTTCAAGATGGTGCCGACGGCCTTGGGTTTGCCGTCCGGCTCATAGAAATAGGCCGCGGCGAGCGCGTTTTTCGGCAGGTCCTTCTCTCCGGCGAGCAGGCCGTTGAGGCGCGGCGAGATCGCGAAGCCCTCCTCGGCCAGCTTCAGGGCGGGTGCGACGACGTCGGCCCAGGGCAGCTTGCCCCAGCGGCGATGCGCCTCCTCCAGCAGCTTCAGCGTTCCGGGCACGCCGACCGAACGGCCACCGACCACGGCCTCCTTGAACGGCATCGACTTGCCGTCCTTCATGAAACGGTCGGGCTTGGCGGCGGCGGGTGCGGTTTCGCGTCCGTCCAGCGTCGTGACCTTGCGGCCGGCCTCGTCCCAATGGACGAAGAAGGCGCCGCCGCCGATGCCGGAGCTCTGCGGCTCGACGAGGTTCAGGACGAGCTGGATAGCGATGGCGGCGTCCGCCGCGCTGCCGCCGGCGCGCAGGATGTCGCGCCCGGCCGTCGCGGCCAGCGGATTGGCGGCGGCGGCCATGAAGCGCTGGGCCGTGCCCAGGGTTTTGGTGGCGCGCCCGGTCGCAGCTTCGGGGGCGGGTGCTTGTGGCTGGGCGACGGCGATCTGCGCGGCCAGCAGGGCGGATGACAGGGAGAGAAAGAGAGACAGGCGCATGGGCGAAGCTCCGGTGAGAATCGCAGGATAGGCCATTCGTCGCAGCGTGACAGCTTGGATGGGCGGGCGCTGGCGAGTAAGGTCCGAATCGATTGTTCTGACGTTGCCAAAAGGGGTTTTCGGCATGTCGTTTTCGACTCATCTTCGCCGGCCGCTCACCTGGCTCATTCTCGGCATGCTCGGCGTCGTTCTGGCCGGCTGCGGCTACAACAACGTGCCGACGCTGGAGGAAAAGGCGAAAGCCGCCTGGTCCGAGGTGCAGAACCAGTATCAGCGCCGCGCCGACCTGATCCCGAATCTGGTGGAGACGGTGAAGGGCTATGCCGCGCAGGAGCGCGAGGTCCTGACCGCGGTGGTCGAGGCCCGCGCCAAGGCGAGCCAGGTCAAGGTCGACGCCTCGACCATCAACGACCCCGCGAAGTTCAAGGAATACCAGGACGCGCAGAACCAGCTCACCGGCGCCCTCGGGCGGCTGCTCGTCACGGTCGAGCGCTATCCGGAGCTGAAGTCCAACCAGAACTTCCTCGCCCTGCAGTCGCAGCTCGAAGGCACCGAGAACCGCGTCGCGGTGGCGCGGCGCGACTACATCCAGGCAGTGCAGGCCTTCAACACCGAGATTCGCACCTTCCCGGGCGTGATCTGGGCGAAGCTGTTCTGGGGCGCCAAGCCGATGGAGACGTTCACGGCGACCGCCGGAGCGGACCGGCCGCCGGCGGTGAAGTTCTGAAGGGCCTATGGTCTTGCCAAAAGAGGTACGCGGAACCCCTCTCCCAAGTGGGAGAGGGGCAGGGGTGAGGGCAGGACGGGAAACGTCTTGGCCTGGCCCTTGCCGCGGCAGCGGTTGGCTCGGAACTCTAATGGTCCAACGGCCTACACCTCACCCCTGCCCCTCTCCTTACAGGAGAGGGGTTCTGCGTTGCGTTTCCGCATTCTTCCTCTTTTTGTTTTGCGTTTTCTCTGCATTCGCCGAGCCGACCTATCCCGCACTGACCGGGCGGGTCGTCGACGGCGCCAACCTGCTCGCGCCGGATGTCCGGCAGCGGCTCGAAGACAAGCTCAAGGCGCATGAGGACAAGACCTCCGACCAGGTGGTCGTCGCGACGGTGCCCTCGCTGCAGGACGTCACCATCGAGGATTTCGCCAACGGGCTCTTCCGGCACTGGAAGCTTGGCGAAAAGGCCAGGAACAACGGCGCGCTGCTGATCGTCGCGCCGAAGGAGCGCAAGGTCCGCATCGAGGTCGGCTACGGCCTGGAAGGGGCGCTGACCGACGCGCTCTCCAAGGTGATCATCACCACGGCGATCGCGCCCAAGTTCAAGACCGGCGATTTCGCCGGGGGGATTGAGGGCGGCGTCGATGCCATCCTGACCATTCTCGCCGGGGATGCCGAGGAATGGCAGCGCAGGGCCGAGGTGCGCTCGGACGAGAGCACGCTGGGCGAGGATATCGCGGTGATCATCGCGATGATCTTCATCTTCCTGTTCGTCGTCGCCTTTCTGCGGGGCCTGAGCCAGCAGGGCGGCGTACGCCGGCATCGCCTGCGCAATGGGCAATGGGTGACGCTGCCGCAGAGCACGGGCTCGGGTTCCAGCTCGGGCTGGAGCGGCGGCGGGGGCGGCTGGAGCTCGGGCGGCGGCGGATTTTCAGGTGGCGGCGGCTCGTCCGGCGGCGGCGGGGCTTCGGGAGACTGGTGATGGATTCAGCCGACAGGGATGCGATCGCGGAGGCCGTGCGCCGGGCCGAGAGCCTGACCGCCGGCGAGATCGTCGTGGTGATCGACCGGGCGGCGTCGAGCTATCGCAATGTCCCGGTGATCATGGCGCTGACGCTCGCGCTGTTCGTGCCCTGGCCGCTGCTGTGGCTGACGGTGATGAGCGCGCCGCGGATCTTCCTGATCCAGTTGATCTGCGCCGCCGGATTGCTGGCGAGCCTGCTCTGGTACGGCCGGGGCGGCCGCTTCGTGCCCGGTTTCGTCAAGCGCCGACGTGCGCATGATGCGGCGCTGCGGGAGTTCACGGCGCGCGGCCTGACCCGAACGGAGGGGCGCACCGGCGTGCTGCTCTATATCGCCCTGCAGGAGCGCTATGCCGAGATCCTCGCCGATACCGGCATAGACGGGTTGGTCGAGAAGGATACCTGGCGCGGCATCATCGAGCCGCTGCTCGCTGCCGCGCGGGAGGATCGCCTGACCGAAGGGCTGATCGCCGCCGTGGGCTCCGTCGGCACAGTGCTGGGACAGCATGTGCCACCGGTGTCCGGCGATGTCGACGAGCTCTCGAACAAGGTGATCCTGCTGTAGGCGGCGTGGGCACTACCTTTGTCATTCCGGGGCGCGCCGTAGGTGCGAACCCAGAATCCACGACTGGGAGAGCGATCTGCAACCAGGTATGAAATGTCTCACTCTGTCGTGGTTTCCGGGGTCTTCGCTACGCGAAGCCCCGGAATGACAAAGGGGACGACCGGGTCAACCCGCTCATCGTCCACGCTGCTTGGTGGAGCGGAAAACGCTCAGCGCTTCACCAGTCCCTTGGCCGCGCCGAGGATCGCGCCTGGCATCATATGGCCGTATCTGTTGGGGCGCTCGGCCTGGACGACGACGACATAGCTGTCGGCCTCCGGCGCCTGTGTCGCCGAAAGCGGGGCGGTGACGGTCGTTTCCTTGCCGGTCCAGTCGCCGACGCGCACCATGCCGCGCACGACATTGGCATAGGACAGCGTGCGGCCCTGGTTCTCGCCGCGCGTGATGGGCACCGCTGCCTGATGCGTGGTCGGCAGCACCCAGATGCCGGCCGTGGCCTCGCTCTTGCCGCTGGTCGGGTCGACTTTGATCTGGAGAACGCCGTTCTCTTCCTTCAAGGCGATGCGGGCGGCGAAGCCGGTTGCCGCGAACTGGTTGACCGTCTTCTCGATCTCCGCCCGCTCCGAGCCGATCGCGTGGGCAGCGCCATTGATCACCACCTGCGGCGTATAGACCTGACCGTCGCCCCGGGCCTTGGCGTAGAATTTCTGGCGCCGGGCGAAGGAATCCTTGCCGAGCGTGTCCTTCCAGCCGAGATAATCCCAATAGGTCACCGGCAGGGTCAGCGCGATCAGTTCGGGATCCTTGGCCAGCTCGACGACCAGCGCATCGGCCGGCGGGCAGGAGGAGCAGCCCTGGCTGGTGAAGAGCTCGATGACCGCCCTGGGTGCCTTCGCCGGCGTCTGCGCGTGAGCGGCCGCCATGCCGAAGGCAAAGGCGGCAACGGTCGCTGCGAGATGGCGCGGGCGAGAGGACATGATCGGGACTCTGCGGGTGACGTCTTTTCCGGAGGTTACCAAAGCCCGCAATCGGCTTGCGAGGGAAATCACGTTGCCTTGAAAACGGGCACGGTCGCGCTGGTGTGATCAAAGGCGTCGCGGGCGGCGGCCGAGATCATATTGGGCCGCCAGCGGCGATGCATCCAGAGCCATTGTTCGGGATACTCGCGCACCCAGCCCTCAACCACGGCCGTCATCATCGCCATTGCGCCCTGCACGTCAATCTCGCCATTGGCGTCGCGCGGCAGATCGAGCGGCGGCGTCAGTTCCAGCCGGAAGCGGTGGTTCGGCAGGCGGATGACGCGCACGCCATGGACGGGGCATTCGAAGCGCTTGGCGAACTTGCCCATGATCGGGTTGGTCAAGGCCGGGCGGCCGAAGAACGGCACCACGACGCCACGTGTGAAATGCTGGTCGATCAGCATGCCCAGATGGCCGCCATTCTCCAGCACGCCCTGCATGGCGAAGGCTGCACCCTGCTTCGCAGCGGCTAGCCCGCCCATCGTGCCGGAGCGGATCTCGTGGACGACGGCAGCGATTGCCGGGTCGTTCGGGGCGCGGAAGACGGCAGTGGTTTCGAGATCGTAGGCCTGGGCGCAGATCGCCGGCAGCTCCCAGTTGGCGAGATGGGTCGAGAAGATCAGGCCGGGCTTCTCGTCGTCCTTCAGCGCGATGAAGTGCTCGATCCCCGCGACCTCGACGCGCGAGGGCTTGTCGGGGTTGAGGTAGTCGTAATCGAAGAGCGTCTTGAGATGGGCGTATTCGCCGGCGACGCGGCCGAGATTCTCCCAGGCGCCGCGCGCGATGCGCTTGACCTCGGCCTCGTTCTTCTCGGGAAAGGCCGCGCGGATATTGGCCAGCGCGACGCGGTTGACCGGGATCAGCGGGCTTGCGGTGCGCAGCAGCCAGCCGCCGAGATCACTGGCACGCTCGGGGCCGAGCATGCGCAGGAACGCGAACAGGGCGCGGATCACGCCGATCATCACCGCGGCGCCGGCGCGCGCGGCGATAGCCTTCAATCGTCTCAAGGTCGGTCCTGCCTCAGAGCAAGTCCGCGTTGCTGCGCAACGCACACCTGCTCTGCCCATTTGTTTGGTCGCATTTTCTTCACGCGAACCGGTGCCCACTTCGCTTGAAAATGCTCTTGATCGCCCGTGCCGAGAGCAAGACCGGGCCTTGAACGGGCGATCTGGGGCAGGAAGCCGCCCGCGTCAAGTCCTTGGCGGGAAACAGCTCCCGGTCAGAAGGCGATGACGACCTTGCCGAAGACCTTGCGGCCCTCGATCCGGGCGAGGCCCTTCTCGAATTCGGCAAGCGGGAAGACCGAGTCGATCACCGGCTTCATACCACCGGCCATCTTCTCCAGCGACTGCGCGATGTTCTCGATGCGGCAGCCGAAGGAGCCGGTGATGCGGTATTGCTGCTGGAAGAGCTGCATCAGGTTGATCGTCGCCGACGGACCGGAGGTGGCGCCGCAGGTGACGAGCCGGCCGCCGCGCTTCAGGCACAGCAGCGAGCCGTTCCAGGTGTCGGCCCCGACATGCTCGAAGACGACATCGACGCCCTTGCGGCCGGTGAGCTTGCGGACGACGCCCTCGAAGCGGTCCTCGCGGTAGTTGATGACGTGGTCGGCGCCCAATGCCTTGGCCTTGGCGCCCTTCTCGTCGTCGCCGACCGTCGTATAGACCGTGCAGCCGATCGCCTTGGCCATCAGGATCGCGGCCGTGCCGATGCCGGAGCCGCCGGCATGGACGAGCACGGATTCGCCCGGCTCCAGCTTCGCGTTGTCAAAGAGCATGTGCTGGACCGTGCCGAAGCCGATCGGCGCGCAGGCCGCATCTTCGAAGGAGACGCCCTTGGGCGCCTTGATGGTCAGGCGAGCCGGGCGATTGAGCAGTTCGCGGGCGAAGCCGTCGATATGGAAGCCCATGATGCCGGCGACGTTCTCGCAGAGATTGTCACGGCCTTCGCGGCAGGCCTTGCACTGGCCGCAGGTATCCGCGCCATAGGCCGTCACGACGTCGCCCGGTTCGAAGCCGGTCACGCCCTCGCCGACGCAGACGATCTCGCCGGCGGCCTCGACGCCCGCCGCCTGCGGCATCTTGCGCTTGGCGAAGGCCATGCCGCGGAAGCCCCAGAGGTCGAGATAGTTCAGGCCTACCGCCTTGATGCGGATCTGCACCTCGCCAGGAGCGGGCGGCGGCGGCGGCTCGATCTCCTCGAGACGGAGGTCACGGTCGCCATGGAGCTGGAGGGAACGCATGAGGGTTCGAGTTCTTTCAGAGCTGGTCCGGCCACTGCCGGGAGGTATGAATCACAGCGAGGATTTCGACGCGGCCATCGCGGACGCGATAGGGCAGGATATAGGGCGTTCCGGTGAGGACGAGTTCGCGGGTCCCATCGCTCCGGCCCGGCCGCCCGATTTCCGGGTGGCTGACGAGCATCGCGGATCGCTTCTCGACCAGATCGACCAGTGCTGTCGCAGCAGATCGGCCATCCCGCGCGACGAACGCAAATATCTGATCGAGTTCGCATAGCGCGCGCTTCGTCCAGATGAGCTTCACTCGGCCATGGCCTTGTATTTATTGAACACCGCCGCGACGTCCTCATCCGTCGCGAATTCGCCGCGATCGGCTTCGGCAATGCCTTCCTTGATCCGCTGGATTTGCCAAGCATTCAGCTCGACATAGTCCTGGATCGCCTTGGCCGCGATCCAGTTGCGCGAGCGGTCGGTGTCGGCGGCCAGCGCGTCGAGCTTGGCCAGCATCTCGTCGTCGAGGCGGATGGTGAAGGCTGCCGTCATGTCGGTTCACTCCGGTTCGAGGTGAACCATAGCATGAACGGCGGCCCTGGTCGAACTCAGCGATGCACGCCGAGCTGCGCCGTCAGGCCGCCATCGATCGGCAGCACGGTACCGCTGATATAGGCGGCGGGCTCGCTCATCAGGAACGTGGCGAGGCCGGCGACCTCTTCCGGCTTGGCGAAACGGCCGGCCGGGATCTGCGCCTGCATCTTGTCGCGATAGGCGGCATAGGGCGCCATCATGTCGGTGTCGACGAAGCCCGGCGCGATCACGTTGACGGTGACGCCGCGCTTGCCGGTCTCGACCGCGAGCGTCTTGGCATAGGAGATCAGCGCGCCCTTGGAGGCCGCATAGGCGGCGTTTCCGGGGTTGCCGCGCAAAGCCGCGACGGAGCCGATCGCGACGATGCGCCCCGTGCGGGCGCGGATCATGTTGCGCATCAGGCTCTTGGCGAGGCGGGTGAAGGCCCAGAAATTGACCTGCATTGCGGCTTCCGCCTTGTCCTGCGCCATCATCGCGGCGAGCGAATCATAGGGCTGGCCGGCATTGTGGACGAGGCCGAAATAGCTCTCGCCCTCGCGCGCCTCGCAGAAGGCGTCGAGCGCCTCCTTTTCGGAGAGGTCGAGCGGCAGCGCCGTGATGGCGCGGCCGGGATGGCTCGCGGCAATCTCCTGTGCCAGCGCCTTCGCCTGGTCGGCGGAGGAGCGGAAGGTGAAATCGACATCGTGGCCGGCTGCAGCGAGCGCGCGCACGATCGCCGCGCCGACGCCCTTGGCGCCGCCGGTGACGAGAATCTTGGTCATGCAGCCTCCGGAGGCGCCGTCAGCACGAGGCAGGTGTTCTGGCCGCCGAAGCCGAAGGAGTTGGAAATCACCGTCCTGACCTTCGCCTTTCGTGCCGTATTCGGCACGACGTCGATGGCGATGGCCGGATCGGGGTTTACATAATTGATCGTCGGCGGGATCGTGCCGTTGGCGATGGTGAGGAAGGAGATCACCGCCTCGACCGCGCCGGCCGCCGTCAGCGTGTGGCCGATCATCGACTTGTTCGAGGAGATCGGCAGGCTCGCCATGCGCTCGCCGAAGACGGCGGCGCAGCTCATCGCCTCCATCTTGTCGTTCTCGGGCGTCGAGGTGCCGTGGGCGTTGATATAGTCGACGTCATCGGGCGTCAGTCCGGCATCGGCCAGGGCATCCTGCATCGCGAGGATGGCCGGCTTGCCGTCCGGGCTCGAGCGTGTCCGGTGGAAACCGTCGCCGCGCTCGCCGCAGCCGGCGACGATGCCCAGAATCGTCGCGCCGCGCGCCAGCGCGTGGTCGTAATCCTCCAGCACCAGGGCGCCGGCGCCCTCGCCCATGACGAAGCCGTCGCGGTTCTTCGAGAACGGCTTGGCCGCGCCTTCCGGCGGATCGTTCTGGGTCGAGAGGGCCGAGAGCAGCGAGAAGCGGATCAGCGCCTCGGCATGAATCGAGCCGTCGGTGCCGATGCAGAGCGCGGCCTGGGTATCACCGCGGCGGATGGCTTCGACGCCCATCTGGATCGCAGTCGCGCCGGACGAGCAGGCGGTCGAGAGCGAGATCGGCGAGCCCTTGGTGCCGAAGCGGTCGGCGATATGGTCGGCGACGCCGCCGAAGACGAACAGCTCGTGCATCGCCTTGTATTTATGGGTCGCCGCGGCGCGCAGCAGGCTGTCGTAATCGACATCGCCGGGGATGGACTGGGCAAGCTCCTGCTTCTGCGGCCATTCCATCTCGACGGGCGGCACCGCCATGAAGAGTTCGCCCGGAAAATCGCCGTCGGTGCCGATGCCGCTCTGGCCGACGGCTTCCTCCGCCGCCAGCGTCGCGAGCTTCTCGGAGAGCTGCGGGGCGGTGAAGGGACCGTCGAACAGGAAATCGACGGTGCCGCCGATGCTGGTCTTCAACCCCTCGGTCGGGAAGCGATCGATGCGGTGGATACCGGACTTTCCAGCGGTCAGGGCCTGCCAGTTGGTGTCCTTGCCCTGGCCGAGCGAGGTGACGACACCGAGGCCGGTGACGGCGACGAGCGGACGACCCTTGGCGTCGCGATGCGTGGTCATGGCTTTACCCTCACGCTTGAACGAGATGCGCGGCGCCTTCGCCACGCCAGTGGCCGGCGCCGGTGACGATCGCTTCCTTGGCCTGTCCAGCTGACAGGGCGATTGCCGCGAGTGCCACCGAAACCGGGAAAGCCGCCTCGACGCCATGGCCAACGAGATCGCCGGTTGCGATGCGCTTGGCGGAGGGAGCCACTGCTGCGATGGCCGCGGCTTCCTCGCCGGTGATGCCGGCGCAGCCGGTCGCGGCGGAGATGGCGAGCGCGTCGCCGCTGAGCGGGCCGAAGCCGCCGAGCAGCGTCGTCAGGGCCGACCGGACCGTGCCGGCCTCGCGGCGGCTGCGCGCGGCGCCGGTGTGCTTGAGCTTCGCATAGGCCTTGGCGCCGCGGGCCGCGGCGCGCTCGGCCGATTCCAGCACGAGGAAGGCGCCGGCGCTGCCGGTGATCAGGCCGGGAGCGCTCTCGCGCGCGAAGACCGGCTTGAAATCGCCGCGGTGCAGATAGCCGCCGAGTTCGAAGAGCAGCAGCATGTCGCGGCGCTCGGCATTATAGGCGCCGCCGACCAGCATCAGGTCGGACTGGCCCGAGGCGATGCGGGCATGGGCGGTGCGGACCGCGTCGACGCCGGCCTGCTCCTCGCCCATGAAGGTGCGGGAGGGGCCGGTGACACCGTGGACGATGGCGATGTTGCCGGCGAGCAGGTTGGAGAGCTGGGCCAGGAACAGCGTCGGCCTGAGATCGCTCATCAGGCGTTCGTTGAGGAAGGCACCGGGCTCGTTGGCGCCGCGCAGGCCTTCCAGAATCGCTGCATCGACGGCGTGATCGCGTTCACCACCACCGGCGGCGACGATGACCTGCAGCGCGCTCTTCGCCTCGGTGTCGTCCTTCAGCCCGGCGGAATCGAGGGCGAGGCCGGCTGCGTAAACGCCAAGCCGCTGCCAAGGTTCCATCTGGCGCTGGTCGGATTTCTTCGGGATCTGCTTGTCCAGCTCCAGCGGCGCCAGCGGGTGGAGCGGATAGGGCTTGAAGCTCTCGGTATCGACGACCGGCGGGCCGCCGGCGGCGAGCGCGGCGGCATGGGCCTCGACGCCTTCGCCAAGGCTGGAGGCGATACCGATGCCGGTGATGACCACGTCGCGGCGGTTCATGGGGCAGGCTCCGGCGTCAGGCCGATAGCTGCGATGCGGCTCTGCATCAGCGCGCGCATATCGGCGGGGAAAGGCATCAGGCGGAAGCGCAGTTCGGCATCGCAGATCGGCTTGCCTTCGCTGGTCAGCTTCACCTTGGTCGCGGCGTAGCCGGAACCCTCGATGATCAGCTCCGCACTGGCTTCCAGCTCGGTGCGGGGCTCGACGAAGGTACGGAAGCGCGCCTTGTCGACCGTCATCAGGAAGGGCATCTGCGAGAGCCCGTTGAGACCGAGCAGGAGATAGCCCGAGGCCTGCGCCATGGTCTCGGTCAGGAGCACACCGGGCACCAGCGGGTGGCCGGGGAAGTGACCCTCGAAAACCGGGCTCTCGGCTGGGACGGTGGAGCGCGTCACGATGCGCTTCTGCGACGGATCGAAGGTCACGACCTTGTCGATCATGTCGAAATATTCGAGACGCATGCGATCCTTAGGTCTGCTGGGCGGTAGAGCCTATCCGCGATTCTTCGAAACGCAGATAGGCTCCAGCTCTTTACTGGGTCGCATTTTCTTCACGCGAACCGGTGCCCACTTCGCTCGAAAATGCTCTAGAACGGCGCAAGGCCGCGACACGGATCGGATGATCCGCGCGACGGCCCCTATGCTCTATCGGGAGAGGGACGCCGGCTCAAGCCCGGCGGCCTCAAGCGCAGGCTTTACGCCTTCTTGGCGGCGACGAGATCGTCGATGCGCTTGCAGAGGTTCTCGAGCACGAAATACTGCTCGGCCGGGGCCTTGCCTTCGTTGACTTCCTGCGTCCACTGCTCGAGCGGCAGCTTGATGCCGAAGGCCTTGTCGATCGCGAAGGCGATGTCGAGGAAGGCCAGGGAATCGATGCCGAGATCTTCGATCGCGTGGCTCTGCGGGGTGATCTTCTCCCGCGGAATATCGCAGGTTTCGGAAATGATGCCGGCGACCGTCTCGAACGTGGCGGACATGCTGCGGGTGCTCCCGTCTGGTATCGGTGATGGCGGACGACATCCGAGCGCGGGATATCGCCCTGCGCTTGCCCCAAGTCGCCACCGAGGATGACTGAACCGCCCCCTTACACTGCGGCGGGCGCGAGGACAACCGGGACCGCTTGTCCTTCTCCCCTTGCGGGAGAAGGTGGCTCGGCGAAGCTGAGACGGATGAGGGGTCTCTCAGGCGGGAAACGTCCGTGACGTGAAGAAGTGGACGATTCAGGTTGGCGCGACCCCTCACCCCAACCCTCTCCCGCAAGGGGAGAGGGAGCAG
>Ga0209792_1000164_pt1 | contig 81738 bp, 71 predicted proteins | sample EBPBio142005_DNA_FD_185860 | JGI IMG/M metagenome (GOLD analysis project Ga0209792, IMG submission 185860) | Wastewater treatment Type I Accumulibacter community from EBPR Bioreactor in Madison, WI, USA - Reactor 1_6/14/2005_ DNA (SPAdes)... | ecosystem: Engineered > Bioreactor > EBPR >...
CGGATATCGACATGGAGGCCATGGAACTGGGCGAAGGCCACCGCGTCGTCACCATCGCCTCCGGCGGCTGCAATGTGCTCGCCTACCTGTCCGTCTCGCCGGCCTCCATCGACGCCGTCGACCTGAACGCAACCCATGTCGCATTGAATCGACTGAAGCTCGCGGCCATGGGCCATCTGCCGGGCCAGCGCGATATAGTTCGCTTCTTCGGCTCCGCGAACGTGGCGCACAATTCGGTGGCCTATGACCGATTCATTGCGCCGCATCTGGACGCGCAAAGCCGGGCCTATTGGGAACAGCGCGATCTGCTGGGACGCCGGCGCGTCAGCGTGTTCGACCGCGACTTCTACCGCACCGGCCTGCTCGGCCTGTTCATCGGCACCGGCCACCGCCTCGCCAAGCTGCATGGCGTCGATCCGGCGCGTATCGTCGAAACCAGGAATCTCAGCGAACAGCGCCGCTTCTTCCACGAAGAACTCGCGCCGATCTTCGACCGGCCGCTGCTGCGGCTGCTGACGCGCGCCAAGGCGTCCCTCTTCGGCCTCGGCATTCCGCCTGCGCAGTACGACGCGCTCGCCGAAGGCCGGCCGATGGCTGAGGTGCTGCGCCTGCGCCTCGAAAAGCTGGCCTGCGACTTTCCGCTCCGGGACAATTATTTCGCCTGGCAGGCCTTTGCCCGCCGCTATCCCGCACCCGGCGAGGCCGCCCTGCCCCGCTATCTCGATCCGGCGCATTTCGAGGCGATCCGCGCCAATACGGACCGCGTGCGCGTCCATCACACCGATTTCGCCAGTCTGCTGTCGACCAAGGCCGCGGCAAGCGTCGACCGCTACGTGCTGCTGGACGCGCAGGACTGGATGACCGACGACCAGTTGAACGCGCTGTGGAGCGAGATCACTCGCACCGCCGCGCCTGGCGCTCGCGTCATCTTCCGCACCGCCGGGGCGGACACGATCCTGCCTGGCCGCGTCTCCGACTCGCTGCTCGGCCAGTGGGCCTACAGGGCCGCCGAGTCCCGCGATTTCACCGCGCGCGACCGCTCGGCGATCTATGGCGGCGTCCATCTCTATGTGAGGACATAGAGCCATGTCGCTCGCCGACAGCCGCTCGCACGCCCAACTGATGGACGGCGTCTATCGCTGGCAGCGCCACATCTACGATCTGACCCGCAAATATTATTTGCTCGGTCGCGACCGCCTGATCGAGCGCCTGGCGGTTCCGTCCGGAGGCAAGGTGCTTGAGGTCGCCTGCGGCACCGGGCGCAACCTCGTCCTGGCCGGGAAAGCCTATCCGGACGCCTTGCTGTTCGGTTTGGATATCTCGTCCGAGATGCTGGAGACCGCGGACGCCTCCCTGAACCGCGCGCACCTGCTGGGCAGAGCCAGGTTGGCGGAAGCCGACGCGACCGCGTTCGACCCGATGCGGCTGTTCGGCTACCGCGCGTTCGACCGGGTCTTCATCTCCTATTCGCTGTCGATGATTCCGGACTGGCGCGGCGCGATCCGCGCAGGGCTACGGGCGACCGCGAATGGCGGCGAGTTGAACATTGTGGACTTCGGCCAACAGGAGCGGCTGCCGCGCTGGTTCAGGAACGCGCTGCGCTCCTGGCTGGCGCGCTTCCATGTCACGCCGCGCGATGATTTGCGCGAAGTCCTTGAATCGGAATGCCAGGCGATCGGCGCAAGTCTCGAATTCGATTCGATCTTTCGCGGCTACGCGGTGATCGCCCGGATCAGGAAGGCTCGGTAAGGCGGCTCAAGGCAAAGCCTTGGCCAGCGCCTCGACCATCTTCTGCGATTTGTAGCCGAGCTTCGACGGCGTCAGACCCAGCCGAACGACTATCAACTGTTTCGACGGGATGATCGCCAGCGACTGTCCGTCATGCCCGAGTGCCCAGACCGCATCGGCCGGCAGATCGAAACCCGCGTCGGGGTCCTGCCCGTCGGGCGTGCCGGCGGATGGACCATTCAGCCACATCTGGCCACGCGTATACTCGTTCGGCGCGGCATCGGACGGCTGCCGCATCATCGCGACATAACCCGGAGGCAGCACGGGCTGGCCATTCCAGACACCGTCCTGCAAGAGCAACTGACCGAACCGCGCCCAGTCGCGCCCGGTCGCATAGAGATAGGACGAGCCGACATAAGTTCCCCGCGCATCGGCCTCCAGCACGGCGCTCGCCATGCCGATCCTGTCGAAGAGATGCGTGCGCGGCCAGGCGAGTGCGGCAGCCTTGTCGCCGACCGCGTCCTGCCAGATGCGCGACAGCATCACTGTCGTGCCGCTCGAATAGGAGAAGACCTTTCCGATCCCGTCCTTGAGCGGCTTGGCGCCGGCGAAGCCGGCCATGTCCGGCTCCAGATAGAGCATGCGGGTGACGTCGGTGACGTCGCCATAGTCCTCGTTGAATTCGAGCCCGCTCGACATGGACATCAGGTCGGACAGCTTGATGTCCTTGCGTCCGTCCGCCTTCCACGGCTCGAACAGGCCGGTGCGATCAAGCGCCAGCTTGCCGTCGGCGATGACCGTGCCGATGATCGCGGCGGTGACGGTCTTGGTCATCGACCAGCCGAGCAGCGGTGTCTCCGCCGAGAACCCCTCGCCATAGCGTTCGCCGACGATGCGGCCGTTCTTGACGACCACGACCGCGCGCATGCCGGGGCCGGTCATGGCCGCATCGTCCAGGATCGCCGCGATGGTGGGGTCCTGCGACGGCGCCACGTCATTGCCTTCGGGCCAGAGGCCGGTTCCGGCCACTGCAGCCGCTGCGGGAACTGCCGGCAAGGCAGCGGCGGCAAGATCGCCATCCGGGACCGACGCGCAGCCCGCGCCTTCGCGATAGGCGGCCGTGCCGCCGCCGAACGCGCCGAGCAGGCGCGCGCGCACGGTCCTGCCGCTTTCGTCCACCTGCTGCGAGATCAGGCCGAGGATGGGATGGCCGGGCGCCTGCACGTCGATCTTCAGCACCTCGGCCGGATCGCGTTTCGCGAGGAAGACATTGGAGCAGATGATCTTCGCCGAATAGCCGGCCGCCACCTGGATCAGCGCCGGCGGCGCGATCCACAGCCAGCCTGCCATCGCGATCACCACGATCGCGGCGGCGATGGCCAGCCATTTGATGATCCTGCCCAGTATGCGCATGTCCCCGCCCCGCCTTGGATTTGCCCGCTTCATGCGGCTTTCCCTTGCGCCAGTCTTGGGCGCGGCTGCGCAAAAAGGCAATGGTCGCGGACAGGCTCACGCCAGCGTGACCGTCTAACGATGGCGATCTGTGGCAGACAGCCGTGACGACTGTGATTCGGGCGGGGGTTCGATGCGCCGGTTGGCGGCTTTTCTTCTGATGTTCGCGCTTGCAGCCTGCTCCACCGGCGGCGCCCTCGACGACCTTGCGCCGACCTCGTCCGATCTGCCTTCGGCAGGCGCGAACGGGCCGCGCTTCGCCGACCGCGATCCCTTCGAGTGGCAGGGCGCCAAGCCGTGGAACTACGCGGTGCACGGCACCGACGTGTCGAAATACCAGCGCTCGGTGGACTGGACGACCAAACGGGCCAGCAAGATCAACTTCGTCTTCATCAAGGCGACGGAAGGCGGCGACCGCGTCGACGACCTGTTCCACCAGCACCGCGCCGGCGCTCGTGCCGCCGGCATTCCCTGGGGCGCCTATCACTTCTTCTATTTCTGCCGGCCGGCCAGCGAGCAGGCGGCGTGGTTCATTCAGAATGTGCCGCGTGAACGCGGCATGCTGCCGCCCGTGCTGGACATGGAATGGAATCCGCAGTCGCCGACATGCCGGCTGCGGCCGCCGCCCGAGACCGTGCGCGCCGAGATGCGCGTCTTCCTCGACATCGTCCAGCGCCATTACGGCAAGCGCCCGATCATCTACACCGACCCGAAATTCTTCGACGAGAATGGGCTTTCGGCCTTCCGCGGCTATCCGTTCTGGCTGCGCTCGACCGCCGGCCATCCGAGCGAGAAATACGGCTCGCATCCCTTCATCTTCTGGCAATATACCGGCACCGGCATCGTGCCGGGCATTTCCGGCGATGCCGACCTCAACGTCTTCAACGGGTCAGCCGGCGCATGGCGCAACTGGCTGAAAGCGAATGTGTTGTAGCGCGCGCCCTTGCCGCATTTTAGCCCGGGCCGCGTGGTCGTAAGCCCGGCAAATCAGGAGTTCTTATAGATGCGATTTGCCTTGTCCGTTCTCGCCGTGGCCCTGTTCGCGGCGCCAGCCCTTGCTCAGGAGCAGGGCAAGGCCCAATGCGGCGGCGACCTGGCAACCTGGCTCGACGGCATGAAGGCCGAAGCCGTGGCCGCCGGCGTCGGCGAGAAAGGCCTCGCCGCGCTGGCGGATGCCCATGACGACAAGCGCGTGCTCGGCCGTGACCGCTCGCAGCAGGTCTTTGCCCAGACCTTCAACGAATTCGCCGGCCGCATGATCTCGGAATACCGGCTCAAGCAGGGCGCGGCGAACCTGAAGAAACACGCCGCAACCTTTGCGAAGGCCGAGCAGGAATACGGCGTGCCGGGTCCGGTCATCGCCGCCTTCTGGGCGCTTGAAACCGACTTCGGCGCGGTGCAGGGAGATTTCGACACGCTGAACGCGCTGGTGACGCTGGCGCATGATTGCCGCCGTCCCGAATTGTTCCGGCCGCAGATCGTGCCGCTTCTGAAGCTGATCGACAACGGCACGCTGCCGGCCAATGTGCAGGGCGCGTGGGCGGGCGAAATCGGCCAGACGCAGATCCTGCCCTCGGACTATCTCGACAAGGGCCGCGACGGCGACGGCGACGGGCTGGTCGACCTGCGCAACGATCCGGCCGACGTGATCATGACCACCGCCAATTTCATAAAATCGCTCGGCTGGAGAGCCGGCGAAGGCTGGATGCAGGAGGTGCGCGTGCCGGCGGAGATGGACTGGTCCGACAGCGGGCGCGAGAACCAGCATCCGCGTTCGCACTGGGCAGCCGCCGGCATCACCGCCGCGGACGGATCGCCGCTTCCGTCGGACGACCAGCCGTCGAGCCTCGTGCTGCCGATGGGCCGCAAGGGACCGGCCTTCCTGATCTTCCCGAATTTCGACGTTTATCTCGAATGGAACCAGTCCTTCGTCTACACGCTGACAGCCGGCCAGATGGCCGCCCGCTTTTCCGGCGAGCCCCCCTACAAGCCTGGCAACCCGGACCGCGGCCTCACCATCGACGAGATGAAGACCTTGCAGGAGAAGCTCGCGGCGCGCGGGCATGACGTCGGCAAGGTGGACGGCATTCTGGGAACGGGCACGCGCACCGCCTTGCAGAAGGTGCAGAAAGAACTTGGCCTGCCCGCCGACGGCTGGCCGACGCAGCAATTGTTGCAGATCCTGTAGCGACGCATGGGCGCCGAGGATCAATCCGGCACGCCTGCGGCCTCGAAGCCGCCGCTTGATCTGATCGGCGCGCTGGCCGCGATCCTGCTCTGCCAACTGGCCGGCGAGGTCATCATCATGGCTTTGCGAGTGCCGTTTCCGGCCCTCGCCTTCCCCGGGCCGGTCGTCGGCATGGCCCTGATGTTCGTCCTGCTCGTCTGGCGCGGGGGGCCGGGCATCAGCCTCGACGCCACGGCGAACGGCATCCTGCGCAACCTGTCGCTGCTGTTCGTGCCCGCGGCCGTCGGCATCGTGCAATACGGTCCGGTGCTGGCCGAGTTCGGTTTGGCGCTGGCCGCGGCGCTGATCGTCTCGACCGTGCTGACCCTGCTCGTCACCGTCGGCGTTTTTCTCCTGTTTTCACGGAACGCCGATGAGCAGTGAGATCACCAATATCTGGGTCTACCTGTCGGCATCGCCGCTGGTCTGGCTGACGGTGACGCTCACCGCCTATGTGGTTGCCGATCGCATTTCGGCGGCGGCCGGACGCCACCCGCTCGCGAACCCGGTCGCGATCACGGCCGCGCTTATCGTCCCGTTGCTGCTGGCGACAGGCACCGGCTACGCGGCCTATTTCGAGGGCGCGCAGTTCGTGCATTTCATGCTGGGTCCGGCGACGGTGGTGCTCGCCGTGCCGCTCTGGCGCAATCTCGCGCTCGTGCGCAAATCGCTGCTGCCGATGGCGGCGGCGCTGCTCGCGGGATCGATCACGGCCGCGGCGAGCGCGGTCGCCATCGCCTGGGCGTTCGGCGCGCCGCCCGATGTTCTGGCGTCGCTCGCGCCGAAATCGGCCACCGCGCCGATCGCAATGGAATTGTCGAAATCCCTCGGCGGCATCCCGGCCTTGACGGCGGTTCTCGTCGTCCTGACGGGCATTGCCGGAGCGGTGATCGTCACGCCGCTCATGAACCTGCTGAAGATCAGGAACTATGCCGCGCGCGGCTTCGCGGCCGGCGTCACGTCGCATGGCATCGGCACGGCCCGCGCCTTCCAGGTGTCGGACATCGCCGGCACATTCGCAGGCATCGCCATGGGCCTCAACGGCGCGCTGACGAGCCTTCTTGTCCTGCTCTGGCTGGCATTCGGGCGCTAACGGCAGGCGTCGCGCGCCAGACCTGTTTGCCCGGTGTCAGGCAACCGCCCGCTGGCGGGTTTTGACGACGGTGGCCAGGAAGATCAGCATCGACAGGATGCCGAGCACCGAGCCGACCTTCGCCAGTGTCTCCCCCTGTCCCATGATCGCCATACCGATGCCCGGCACCATGATCCAGATGGCCAGCGTGGTAACACCGAAATGGATGCGCGCCAGCGTCGTATCGGCCGCTGCCGGCACCAGATGGTAATACATCGCGAACAGCGCCATCGTCACCCAGCCGATCAGGTTGAGATGTCCGTGCACCGGCGCCAGGTTGAAATCCTGATTGGCCGCCATCCAGATGCCGAACGACATGCCGGCCAGCACATAGATGACCGCCGACACCAGAAACCACAAAGCAAGTCCCCGCATTACCGCCTCCCTGAACAATAGCCGGCCCCTCAGCCGGCGGGAGGAAATTACGCCTCGGTGGGTCGGTTTACCATGGGGAAAGCGCCGTTCCGCGGCGTGTTTGCACCGGTCAGGCGAGCAGCAGTTCCGAGGCCACCTCAAGCGCCCGGTCGGCCCGGGCATCTGAACCATCCGCAGGCACATGCGCCGCCAGGGTGCGGTCACGTTGGCGGATGAGGTCGGCGATCTCGCCCTCATAGGCTGCGATGATACCGGTCAGCCAGCGGTTCACGAGATAGGACGGACGCGGCATCTGCACATCGAAGCGCGGCAGCAGCGAGATCGTTGCCTCGGCGTCGAACCAATCGTCGCCGACGACCCACTGGTTCACCGTGAAGATGCGTTGCAGCCGGCCGTAAGCGTCGACGCCGACGGCGGCGAGATGATGGATCGGACCGTCGGGTCCGTCCGGGCGGACGAAGCAGTGGAAATGGCCGTGCTCGGCCTCGCCTTCCTCGGCCGGGTGGCAATGATAGAACCACTGCGCGCCGCTCGCCGGGTCATACACATCGCCCGGCGGATAATGATCCCATTGGGCGACTTCGCCGACATCGCGGAACGTCTCCGACAGCACGTTGAGCCCGGACTTGGCGAGCAGCGCCTCGCAATAGGCGATCTCGGCAAGCGCCCGCTCCCGCGCCTCGCTCATCCGCTGTTGCCCGATGCCGGCGCGGGCGGCGGTGGCGGCGGCAATTTCTTCACCGGCGGAGGTGGCGGAGCCAGCTTTGCAGCCGGCGGAGGCGGCGGTGCGAGCTTTTCTCCGGACGCGGGTGCTGCCGCACATGGCGCTGACGCAGGTGCTGCCGCGCAGGGAGCGGCCGCAGGCGCGCCGGCGGCACAAGGAGCAGCCGCGCAGGGGGCTGCGCCGGACGCGGCAGCAGGCTTCGGCGCGGCGCGCTGAACGGGATGCGAATAGTGGTCCGCGCCGATGGCGACGGTCGCGACCGCCAGCGCCGAACCGAACAGCAGTGTGTTGCGGGCGGTGTTGCTCATGACTTCCTGAACCCGTCGAGGCCGAACAGTCCGCGCGCCCACACGCCGACGAAGGAGCCGGCGAAGGCGGCTGCGAACCACAACCAGCCGTGTACACTGCCCGAAGCGATACCGGAGAACAGCGCGCCGATATTGCAGCCGAAGGACAGCCGCGCGCCGTAGCCCATCAGCAGGCCGCCGACGATCGCCGCGAGCAGCGAGCCGAGCGGGATCTTCGCCTTCGGCGCGAACTGGCCGGCGAAGCTGGCGGCCAGCGCAGCACCGAGGATCGTGCCGAAATCCATGACCGAGACCGTGTCGGCCAGAACCGAGGACGACAGCGCCTTCTGCGGGCCGGGCCATGTCCAGAACTCCCAGGTCTCGACCGGCACGCCAACGGCCTGCGCGATCTTCGCGCCCCACAGGCCGAAGCCGAAGGTAACCGACCAGGGATGGCCGGCGACCAGCAGGGTCGCGATGTTGAGCAGCGCGAGGATCAGCCCCGCCCCGACGAGCGGCCAGGGACCGTAGAGGAGCCAGGTCCAGCCGGGCCGTTTCGGCGCGGGCTCGGCCTCGACGTCGCCATGCGCCGCGCGTTCGATCAGCGCCGAGACAAGCGCCACAAGGCCGAGACCGACCAGCGTCATCAGCACGGCCATGGGCACGCCGAATGTCTGGCCGAGGCTGATCGTCGGCCAGGACGGCAACGCCAGCCACCAGGGCAGATGCGCGGTGCCGATCAATGCGCCAACGATGAAGAAGACGAGCGTGACCAGCATGCGGGCCGACCCGCCGCCGACGGTGAACAGCGTGCCCGATCCGCAGCCGCCGCCGAGTTGCATGCCGAGCCCGAACATGGCCGCGCCAACGAGCACCGAGACGCCGACCGGTGCGAGCGCGCCGACCAGCGGCTGGCCGCCAAGTTGGCCGGCCGCGAGCAGCGGGATCATCGCCACCGCGGTAACTGCGATCATCAGCATCTGCGCGCGGATCGCCCTGCCCCGGCGCTCGACGACGAAACGCCGCCAGCCGCCGGTAAAACCGAACGAGCCGTGATAGAGCGCCGCGCCAAGGCCGGCGCCAATGAGGAACAGCGTCGCCTGCCGCAGATCGACAAGCTGCCAGATCGCGGCGAAGCCGGCGATCAGGAACAGGCCGGCCACAGTCGCCGGCGACCGATCGATCGAGACCGGCGGCAGGTATTTCGGAGGTGAAAAGGCGACGTCGCTCATGCACTGCGCTTTCCGGCCGCTTGCGGCCCCGTCAAAACGACGAATGTCCGGACCAGCCGGACATCCGAAGGTTAATCTGATAATCCTGTTCGGGCCTGGTGCAAACCCGAAGAAGGCGTCAGCTTCCGGTCTTGTCCTCGACCGGACGCGACGCATCCGAGGTCCACTCGGCCATCGAGCCGTCATACATGCGGGTCGATTTGTTGCCCGCCACTTCGCTCAGAGCGAACCAGGCGATCGAGGCCCAGTGGCCGGTATTGCAGAAAACGATGTTCTGCTGGTCCGGGGCGATGCCGACGGCCTGCGACAGTTCCTTCACCTTCTCGGGCGTCGAGAACAGCGCCTCGTCCTTCGAGTAGAACTGGCTGTGCGGAATGTTTACCGCCCCCGGTAGCGTGCCTTCGGCCTTGACGATGGGGCTTTTCGACTTGCCCTCATATTGCTCGAGCGGACGGCCGTCGAGCAGCTTGGTGCCGTCCTTCAGCGCGGCTTCCACATCCGCCGTGGTGGCGCGCACCTTGTCGTTCAGCGCCACCTCGAAGGTCGCCGGTTCCGCCTTGGGCGCTTCCGCGACGCGCTCGCCGCCGGCCGCGTCATACTGGCGCCAGCCGCCGTCGAGGATCGAGACTTCGTCGTGGCCGAGATATTTGAATGTCCAGTAGACGCGGGTCGCGCCGCCGAACTCGGTCGAATCCGTGCCCCACGGCACGATCACGACATGGTCGTCATTGTCGATGCCGAGGCTGCCGATCAGCTTCGCCAGTTCCTCGGTCGAGGGCAGCATGCCCGGAATGCCCTGCACCTCGGTGCGCCAGCCGGCAGTGGCATAAGGCGCGACGACGGCGTTGGCGATGTAGGGCTTGTCGCCGAGATCGGTCTCCGCGATCTTGTCGCGGATGTCGATGACAACGACGTTCTCCTTGCCGGAATTGGCCTTGAGCCAGTCGGCATTGACCAGCGGCGTGATCTGTTCCTGCGCGAAGGCCGAGGTGGCGACGCCGGCGGCCAGCGCGAGCGAGAGTGGGATGAGACGCATCGTGTGAACTCCTCAAGAATGTCCCGACATTTGTAGCCGGTCAAGGCGGCGTCCGTCACGGCATCGCAACGCGTCACAACGGACGCGCTGCGAAAGCGGTTCCCGCTTCGGCCGAAACTGTAGAAGAATTTTCCGCCGATGCGTCCGGCGCGGTACGCCAGAGGCAAATTCGACCGATGGTCTCTAGCCCGCCATCGTCTCCAGCGAGGCAAATCCTTCCGGCTCGTCGCCCTCGTCGAACGGCGTCGTCACCTCGACGAAACGGTCGGGATAGAAGCCGTTGAACCGGGTCCTCAGCGACAGCGAATAGGCGCCGATATGGCCGATCTCGATCCAGTCGCCCGTATCGACCGTCTCCGGCAGCCAGAATGGCCGCGACAGGATGTCGACCGAGTCGCAGGTCGCGCCGCAGACCCGGAACGGCACGATCTTCTTGGCGTCGCCGTTGCGGCTGCGGATCGCCGGATCGGGGATGAACCGCGCCGGCAGCGTGATCTTGCCGGTCCATGAATCGGAGAGCGACGCCCATATGCCGTCATTGATGTAGAGCCGCCGGCCCTTGCGCAGCATCACGCGCACGATCAGCGAGAACGCGCGGGCGACGATGACGCGGCCCGGCTCGGCCACCAGCGGCGTGTCGCCGAACCCCCATTCGTTGATGTCGCCGCGCAGCCGCGACATGAGCTGCGCCAGCGACGGCATGTCGGGCGCCTTGCGGTTCGGGTCGTGGCCATATTCCGCCGGGAATCCGCCGCCGACGTCGAGCCCGGCCAGCGGCACGCCGGCGCGGTTGCGCACCCAGTCGGCGCTTTTGAGCGCCCGGTCATAGGTGTCGGGGTCCTCGATCTGGCTGCCGACGTGAAAACAGATGCCGACCTTGAAACCGGTGCGGTGCAGCCGCCGGAGCAGTTCGACCGCCTGCGCCGGCCCGGCGCCGAACTTTTTCGACAGTTCGTAAGCGGCGAGGCCCTTCGTGTGGATGCGGACATAGACCGTTACCTGCCCCGGATCGATGTCGAGCGCGCGCACCACGCGGGTGACCTTGGCGACCTCGTCCTCATGGTCGACGACCGTGACGCGGATGCCGAACTGCTCCAGCGCCAGCCGGATGTCGGACTGCGCCTTGATCGGGTGCATGTAGAGCATCTCGGCATCCGGCGCGACTTCGCGCACGGCGCGGATCTCGCCGGGCGACGCCACGTCGAAGCAGTTCACGCCGATTTCCGACAGCGCCTTCAGCACCATCGGCTCGCCATTGGTCTTCACCGCATAGGCTGTCTTGCCGGGAAACATGCCCATGAAGCTTTTCGCATCCTGCTTCAGGACATCAGGCCGGAAGCAATAGACGGGTTCGTCGGGGCGCAGTTCCAGCGCGGCGGCCTTTGCGGTCTCGAATCGCTGCATGGTTTCCTCTGCCATGGAGAGCGATTTAGCAGGGGCCGACGACGCGCGGAAGGCCGCTGCTGGCCCACAGGAAACGGGTGGTGAGCAGCCGCGCACGCGCGCTATGGAGAAGCAAATCGGGAAACCTCCATGTCCAGCCAGACGATCGCGGCAACCGCGCCGGCTCCAGCCGCCTACACGATGAGCGCGCGGCTCTGGGCGCAACTGATCCTGCTCGGCATCATCTGGGGCGGGTCGTTCTTCTTCGCGAGCGTTGCCGTGAAGGAAATCCCGCCGCTGGTTCTCGTGCTCCTGCGCGTCGGCATCGCGGCGCTGGCGCTGCATCTCTATCTTCTGGCCCGCGGCCCGTCCTTCTCGCTTGCCCTGCCCTATGCGCTGTCCTTCGTCGGTCTGGCGCTGCTCAACAACATCATTCCCTTCTCGCTGATGTTCGCCGGCCAGACGGCCATCGGCGCGGGCCTTGCCTCCGTGCTGAACGCGACGACCCCGGTCTGGACATTGATCCTGGCGGGTTATGTCTTCCGCTCCGAAGCACCGGGCTGGAACAAGCTGCTGGGCGTCGTGCTGGGCGTCGCGGGCGTCGCCGTGATGATCGGCCCGGGCCTCGCGGCAGACCTGGGCGGGCCGGTCTGGGCGAAATTCGCCCTCCTCGGCACCGCCATCTCCTATGGCTTCGCGTCGATCTATGCCAAGCGCTTCTCGAAACTGCCGCCGATCGTGGTGGCCGCCGGGCAGCTCACGGCCTCGACCGCTGTGATGATCCCGGTCATCGCCGTCGCTGGCGGCTTGGGCGCGGTGTTCCAGGCCAGCGCGGCCTCCTGGTCGGCGGTGCTGGGCCTCGCCTTGCTGGCGACCGCCTTTGCCTACATCATCTATTTCAACCTGATCGCCAATGCCGGTGCGTCGAACGCGTCGCTGGTGACGCTCATCGTGCCGGTCAGCGCGATCCTGCTCGGCGTCCTGTTTCTGGGCGAACACCTGGAGCCGTTCGAGATCGCCGGAATGGCCCTGATCGGCCTCGGACTGGTCGCCATCGACGGACGATTGTTGCGTCGCCGGTAATCCAATACCAGCCCTGCTGCAGTTCATGAAAAAATGTCGGAATCGCGACAGCGGCGAATTGGAAAGCGTTTTCCGCCGTTTGGCCGGAAAGCAGTGTGACGTTTTTCACAGACCGTTACAATCGTGCAACAAAACCGCTTGTCAGCCGTTTCAATGCGCCTATCATTTCCCTCGTAGTCCGCAGAGGAGGTAACCAATGGGACTGACACGGCCGATCAATGCTCTTGTGATTTGTGCTGCGTTCGCCTTCATAGCCGCCATGATCCTCGGAGTTCTGCCTTGAGGGCTCCAGGCCATATCCTCCAGACTGAGGCATAAACGATGAAAAGGCCGGGAATTTCCCGGCCTTTTTCTATTCTGGAACCGCCAGTTCTCTTACGCCGCCGATGCCCTGATCTCGGGCGCGGTCGGCCGGATGCCGATCATGTGGCTGATGGCGAAGCCGAGGTCGGCGCGGTTCATCGTGTAGAAATGGAAGTCGGTGACCCCGCGCTCGACCAGGTCGAGCACCTGCTCGGCCGCGACCGCCGCGGCGATCAGCGAATGGGTCTGGGGATCATTGTCCAGCCCCTCGAAACGCTCCGCCAGCCAGGGCGGCACATGCGCCCCACAGCGGCCGGCGAAATTGGTAACCGCCTTTATGTTGTGGACCGGCAGGATGCCGGGCACGATCGGGATGTAGATGCCGGCGCGCCGCACCCGTTCGACGTAGCGTTCGTACAGGTCGTTGTCGAAGAAGAACTGGGTGATGGCTCGCGTCGCGCCATTGTCGACCTTGCGCTTCAGCATGTCGATGTCGGTGGCGTAGTCGCTGCTTTCCGGATGCTTTTCCGGATAGGCCGACACCGAAATGTCGGTCGCGCCCTGGCTGGACAAAGCCGCCACCAATTCAGCGCCGTTGGCATAGCCCTGCGGATGCGGAACGTAGCGCGAGCCGACGCCGGCCGCGGGATCCCCGCGCAGCGCGACGAAGCGCTTGACGCCCATCGAGATGAAATCGGCGATGACCGCGTTGGATTCGTCGCGGCTGGCATCTATGCAGGTCAGGTGCGCGGCCGGCGCCAGGGACGAACCCTCCAGAATGCGCTTGACCGTGCGCGCGGTGCGCTCGCGCGTCGAGCCGCCCGCACCATAGGTCACCGACACAAAGCTCGGCCGCAGCGGCTCCAGGCGCTGCACCGTCTCCCACAGCTTTCCTTCCATCTCGTCGGTCTTCGGCGGGAAGAACTCGAAGGAGACGCGGATCTTGTCGCCGAACGCGGGACGGCGCGACAGGCGGAACTGGGACATCAGGCGGTCTCCGTGACGGCGCGCTGCGGCGCATCGGGTTGGGCGATCAGCAGGCGGCGGTCCTTGCCCACCCACAATTTGACGGTGAGCCTGCCCGGCTCCTCCGGGGCAAAACTCTGCGTATCGACAAGGTCGATGCCGGCCTCAGCGAACCAGTCGCCGATCTGCCGGTCGGAGAAGCCGAGGCGCAGATGCGCCTGTTCCTCGCGCAGGAACTCCATGTCGTGCGGCGCGAAATCGACGACCACCAGCCGGCCGGACGCGCGCAGCATGCGCGCCGCTTCCCTAACGGCGAGGCCTGGCTCGTCCAGATAGTGCAGGACCTGATGGATCGTCACGAGATCGAAGGAGTCGCGGTCAACCGGCAGCGCATAGATGTCGCCCTGGCGCACCTGCGCGTTGGAGACGCCCGCCCGGTCGAGATTGGCGCGCGCCACCGCCAGCATCTGGCGCGACATGTCAATGCCGACGCCACGGCGGTAGAGCGGCGAGAAGATTTCGAGGATTCGGCCGGTGCCGGTGCCGAGGTCGAGCATCGACTGGAAGGGCCGTGTCCCGACGATCTTGCGCAGCGCGGCTTCGACGGCCGCGTCCGGCACATGCAGCGCGCGCAACTGGTCCCATTGCGCCGCATTGGCGTCGAAATAGGCCTCGGCCCGTTCCTGATGCCGTTTCTTGACGACGCCAAGCCGCTCCAGATCGCGCTCAAGGGACGCATCGCGCGGATCGATCCGAGCGATCAGTTCAGCCGAGAAATTCCGCGCGGCCTCATTGTCCGACAGGCGGAAATAGGCCCACGAGCCTTCCTGATAGCGGCCGATCAGCCCTGCTTCGAGCAGAAGCTTGAGATGGCGCGAGACGCGGGGCTGCGACTGGCCGAGAATGGCGGTGATGTCCGACACGGTGAGATCGCCGCGCGACAACAAAACAAGGATGCGAAGGCGCGTCGGCTCCGCCGCCGCCTTGAGCGTATCCACCATCCGGTTCAGACTGTGTCCCGACACGCCACGCTCCGAAAAGACATAAAGATATCTTTATGTCACAAAAGGCAGGCACGCAAGCAGGAATGTCGCGATTGGAAAACAAAATGGCGCGAAGCGCTCATAGTCCGGGCGGCATGCGCGAGGGCGAGCGCGCGCTGCCATTCGATCCCGCATCAAGCACTCCCGATGCCGGCGTGGTTTTCATCGGGCGGGTCCGCTCGCCATGGACCGACCGGGCGGACTGCCCGAAGAACATAGTGCAGGCCCGCGCAACCGGCCGGCCGGCGCAGGCCATCGTTGAGCCGCCCTATCGCGACGCGCTCGACGGCCTGGAAGGCTACAGCCATGTCATCCTGCTGAGCTGGCTGGACCGCGCGCGGCGCGATCTTGTCCTTCAAAAACCGCGACATGCGCCGGAGGCGCGCGGCACCTTCGGCCTGCGTTCACCCGTACGGCCAAATCCGATCGGCGTGCATGTCGTGCGGCTGATCTCCCTTGATATCGCCGCAGGCCTGCTGGAGCTTGAAGCCATCGACCTGCTCGACGGCACGCCGCTGATAGACATCAAGCCCTACTTCGTCTCGACCGACGCTGTGCCCGACGCGACGCGACCGGATCGCGGCTGATGGCGACCGAACGCCGGAGGGCGATCGCCAAGGGGCTGACGCTGCTGATCCCCGGCGCGCCATGGTCGGATGCGGAAACGATCCGCGAAGCGGCGGCGGGACGGCAGATGAAGACGCTGCCGCCCTCGGTCGCGCTCTGGCTGGCGACGGTTGCGCATGTGCGCCACGTCCACACCGACTACGACGACCTGCTGGCGGAAGGCTATGACCATGCCTCTGCGCGCCATTTCGTCGTTGACGACATCAACCGCGTGCTGACGACATGGCGCGCAACCCGCCTTCTGACGCCCGACGACGACGAGGATTGACCGCGTCGCCTTCTCGACCTTAATTCCGCCCGCGAACCTGCTATGAAAGCGCGGGCTTGGGGAGTGAGCATGGCGCGCGTCAAACGTGGGTCAGGTGAAGCGGCGGCGCCGTCGGCATGGCGGCGTCTGATGGAGCGTTTGTCGCTGCCGGGCTTCGAGAGCTGGTCGACGACGGTCCGCACCGTCATCATCAACGTCTTCTTCCTGATCGTCGTGCTGGTGCTGGTGCCCTTGCTGATCGGCCAGTTCCGCCGCGACCAGGTGATCATCGAGGCGATCAACGTGCCCGAGGCCATGGCCGCGCGCGGCATGACGGCCGAGGTCGCGGCCAGCCGCGTCTGGGACGGACTGCGCGACGTGACGCTGGCGGCCAAGACGACGAAAGAGTCGATCGCCGCCCTGCCCGACTCTCGCCGCGTCGAGTTCTCGTTCCCGGATTCCGGCCTGTCGATCGAATCGCTCGTCTATCATGTGAGAAAACTCTTCAACGCCTACGAGACGCGTATCGCCGGCGAGTTCGTCTGCTCGGACGCGGATTGCCCGCCCGACGCCACCCGGCTGCGTCTGCGCGTCGTGCGCGACGGGGTCGAACTGGTCGACCTGCCCCCGATCGGCGAACGGACGGAGCGCGACTATTTCGCCGATGCGGCATCTGGCATTCTGGCGGTGCTCGACCCCTTCGTGGCGATCGCCGCCAATGCCGAAAAGCAGCCCCTCAAGGCCACGGTGCTGGCGCGCCGCATGATCCGCTCGCACCACAAGGATGCGAAATGGGCGCACAACCTCGTCGGCCTGATCCGTTACAATGGCGGCGATGCGCAGGGCGCGATGGATGAATTCCGGTCGGCGCTGGCGCTGGACGCATCGTTTGCGCCGGCCCGCAACAACCTCGCCAACACTTTGCTGGAGACCGGCGACACAGCAGCCGCGCAAGCCGAATTCGCGACCGTGCTGAAAGCCAATCCGAAGGATGTGTTCGCCGGTGAAGGCATGGCGGACCTGGCGCTGGCGCAAGGCAGGCTCGACGAGGCGGTGGCGCGGCTGGTCGACACCGCCGAGCTCGATCCTGTCAACCCGCGATACTTCGCAAAGGCCGGCACATTTCTGCTGAACGCCGGGCGAACCGACGAAGGCGTCAGGCATCTGCAGAAGGCGCTTGAGCTTGATCCCGGCTATGTGCCGGCCTTCGCGCAGCTCGCGGCCATTCCTCTGGCGAACGGCGATTTCAAAGCGGCCGAACGCTATTACCGCGACGCCGCCGACTACGCGCCGGACGACTCGGTCGCGCTGGCGTCGCACGGGCGCATCCTCGCCATCCTCCACGATTGGACCGCCGCCGAGCAGCGCTACGCCCGCGCCGTGTCGCTCTCGCCGGCGGAAGCTGCCTACCGCCTCGAACACGGACGGATGTTGCAGAAGCTCACGCGTCACGCCGAGGCGCTCGCAGAATTTGAGAAAGCGAAGGAGCTTGCGCCGGACAATGCGGAGGTGTGGCTGTCGATCGCCGACAGCTACCGCGACACGGACCGCAAGACCGAGGCGGTGGACGCCTACAAAAAGTTCCTGGAGGGCGACAAGACCGGCTCGCCGTCGCGGCCGATCGCGGAGCAGTGGATCAAGCTGCTGTCGAGTTAGGGACGGTAAATCCACTGCTCGGGGATGCGGACCGAAATGTCCTCCCCGACTGTGACCCTCCCGGGCTTTTCCACCCAGGCGACCAGACCACGCAGACGCTGCGCCGACTTGGGAAACAGAAGCGCGCCGTCGGCATGGTTCGACATGCCGGCATTCTCGGCGATCGCACGGCCCGCGACCGAGCACGGCGCATTCTGCCCGTCGACCTTGAGGGTCACGCCGCCCTTGAAGAACAGTTTCGTCCCGGACGGCAGCATGGAGAGCATCCGCACGCCCTCGACCACGAGGTTCGCGCCGATCCATTCGGGCCTGATCTCGTCCAGCCCCATCTTGTCGGCGACGATGCGCATCTCGTCCGGCGCAATGATTGAAATCTGCCGCTCATTGCGCATCTCGGTGCCGCGCGGATACCAAGGCTCACGCCCGCCGGAACGCCGCGTTGGACCATTGTGGAAATCGCCGGCAATGCCGTCGAACGTCAGTTCGAGCTGGTTGCGGGCGCGGGTCTCGAAATGATCGGACGGCGCGGCATAGAGGCCGACGACCTTGGCGAGCAGCTTCTTTCCGGGAATGATCTCGGGCCGTTCGTCGAGCGGGCTGGCGAAGGGCAGTTCGAGATCGCGCATCGTCACATTTTCCGCAGCAGTCCGCTGCCGATCGAGTAGCCGGCGCCGAAGGCGCAGAGCAGGCCATATTCCCCGGCCGCCATGTCCTCATGATACTGCTTCAGCGCAATGATCGCGCCGGCGCCGGCGGTGTTGCCCAGTTCCTCGAGCACCATCGGCGCGCGGTCGAAATCGGCTTCATGTCCCAGCGCCAGCTTCATGATCATAGCGTTCATACGGGCGTTGGCCTGATGCAGCCAGTAGCGGCGCACCTCTTCCGCGGAAAGGCCGTGGTCGGCGAGGAAGGATGTGATGAAGCGGTGCGCGGCGTGGGTGACTTCCTTGAACACCTTCTGGCCGTTCTGCTTGATCATCTTGCCTTCCATCGGCACCGTGTACGGATCGGGCTCGGCGGTGCGCGACAGGAAGCCGAAATTGGTGCGGATGTTGTTGGAGAACTGCGTCCAGCTCCGCGTGTCGATCACCTCGAAGCGGCCGGGCCGCGTCTCGCCCTCCTCCATCGCCTCGACCAGCATCGACGACGACGCGTCGCCGAAGATGAAGTGGGTCTGGCGGTCGCGGAAATTGAGCTGGCCGGTGATGATCTCCGGCGTCACGACGAGCACGCGCCGATGCGCGCCGGAGCGGACGAAGCTGGTCGCGACATGCAGGCCCGCGCCCGCCGACGAGCAGCCGAGCCCCATGTCGAAGGCCGCGCCGGACGTGCCGAGCGCCTTCTGGATCTCGATGGCGATCGCCGGATAAGGCCGCTGGTGGTGCGAGGCGGAACAGATGACCATGTCGACCGAGGCGGCGTCGACGCCGGCATCGTCCAGCGCCTTGCGCGCCGAAGCGACGCCGAACTCGGCCATCACCGATAGTTCGTCATCATCCCGCGCCGGGATGTTGGGAGCCATGCGCTCGACATCAAGGATGCCGTCCGGCACGAGAACATGCCGGCTCTTCACGCCCGACGCATAGACGATGAAATCGGAATCCGACTTCGGCAGCGGCTCCTGGCCGGCAGCCGCGCGGGCGGCATTCTGCTGGTCGATCCAAGCGTTGAAGCTCGCCACCAGCTCGTCATTGCTGATGACGTTTTCCGGTATCTCGATGCCGATACCGCTGATGACGACGCGCTTCATGCAGATGCCCCTGCGCCGTCTGGGCGCGATTGGCGGGCGGTTTAGGTCAGAATTGTGCCGCTGCAAAGCGGCAAGTATCGAAAAGTGACCGTCTCCCGATCACATGGTCTTTCCGCGCGAAACGCAACCGTGTGCGCGGCGGCCGCCCTCAAGGCGCGACCGCGACGATAAACAGGCGCGGAAAACGCAGCAGCACCTTGCCGTCCGCCTGCGGGGGATAGGCGGCGGCGATGCGCTCGAGATAGGCGTCGAGGAATTGCCGCTGCTCGTCCGGAGCGAGCGGATCGAGGAAGGTTTTCAGGCCGGTCGACTTCAGCCATTCGACGATGGCGTCCGGCCCGGCCAGTGGGTGATTGTAGATCGTGTGCCAGATATCGAGGACCGCGGCGTCGGGCTTCAGCAAATCATAGTAGAGCCCGACCGGCGGCAAAGGCTTGCGCGCGGCCGTATCGATCTTGCCGGCGAACGGCATGGCGGCGGCCGTCTCCCGCATCAGCCGGTGCGACGGTTCGGTCAGATTGTCCGGCATCTGCACCGCCAGCACCCCACCAGGGGCGAGAAAGCCGACCAGCCGTTTGAGGGTGGCCGGATGTTCCGGCAGCCACTGGAAGACCGCATTGGCGAAGATGACGTCGACCGGCTCGGCAGGCTCCCATGTCGCTGCGTCCGCAAGTTCGAACGACAGGCCGGGCAGACGTTTTTTCGCCTTCTCGATCATGTCGGGCGAGGTGTCGAAACCCGACACTTCCGCGTCTGGCCAGCGCTCGATCAGCAGTTCCGTCGAATTGCCCGGCCCGCAGCCGATGTCGACCACGCGTTTTGGCCGCTCGACGGGCACCCTTGCCAACAGATCCCGCGCAGGCCGCGTGCGCTCGTCCTCGAATTTGAGATAGAGCGAGGCGGACCAGTCGGATTTCATCGCATCCTCACTTCGATCACGATTCTATTCTAGGCGTACTCTGAGAGAGGTGCGTAATGGGACTGGAACGCAGCATCAAGCCTGATCACAATGGCGCAAAGAACGGCGGCGGCGCATGGTGCAAGCGTTCCGAAGCCAAGACCGCCTCGCGCAAACTTCGCCGACGCCGCGGCATTTTGGAATGCCGAGAGGCGCTTCGACTGATGGCTGACAAGCCACTGGCCTAGCCTACAGCCCGTTGGCGATCGCCTGGAAGGCGGCCATGGTCTCGACTTCCATCAGCTCGCCGGTGTTGTTGTAATCGGCATAGGCGGACGATTTCGCGATCACCACCTTCTTCTCCGGGTTCACGTAGATGAACTGCCCGTAGATGCCGATGCCGGTGAAATCGTTGCCGGAGCGCGCACCGGGTATCCACCACTGGTAGCCATAGCCCCAGGCCGGAAAACCGTCGATCGTCTCGCGGCCGGGCATCAGGTACGGCGCGTCCGGCGTGATCGAGGCGCGGACCCATTCCGCCGGAACGATCTGCTCGCCGGCGAAGTTCTTCCCTTCGTTCAGATACATCAGGCCGAACCGCGCATAGTCGCGCAGCACGGCGTTGAGCCCACCGGCGGCGACCGCCTCGCCGGTCGGGTCGACCAGCCAGTAGGCATCGGCCTGCGCGCCGAGCTTCGACCAGAGACGCTCGCTGAAATAATCCGCCAGCGGCTTCTTGGTCGCGCCCTCGATCACCATGCCGAGCACCTGGGTGTCGGCGGAAACGTAACGGTTGATCGTGCCCGGCGGGTTGCCGTTCTTCAGATGCGCGGTGAAATCGTTCACCGAACCGGTGAGGATCTGGATGATGTATTTGACGATGTCCGAGGTCAGGTCGCCATAATCCTCGTTGAAGGCGATACCGGACGACATCTGCAGCACGTCCTTGACCTTGACGCCCTTGTAGCCGCCCTCGGCCAGCAGCGGCGCATATGTGTCGACCGGTTCGTCCAGCTTGACCAGACCGTCGGCGACCGCATTGCCGAGCAGGAACGAGACGGTCGACTTCGACAGGCTCATCGCGATCGTCTGGTTGTCGGCGGTGTTGCCGCGATTATATTCCTCGTGGACGATCGCGCCATCCTTGATGACGATCAGGCCGGTCGTCTGGGTGTTGGCGATGAAGTCGGCGATCTTTCTCGTCTCGCCCTTGAACTGGTAGGTTTCGGGCAGCGGCCGCTCGGCCTTCGGCAAGTCGCTCGGCGCGGCGCTTTTGGCAACCTTGACCGACGGATACTTCGTGTAGAGCGAGCGGAAATTGGCGTCGATGACGTCAGGCTCGAAAATGCCCGCATATTCGAAAGCGGCGCGATACTGCGAAATCTGCTTGCGGAAGACGAAGCCGCCGACCGCCGCGACGATCGCCAGCGCGATGACGACGCGAAAAACCCAGCGCCAGACTATGCGCATGATCACCCCTCCCTGAACCCGGTGGCAAATATTGCAGGAAGCACGCAGGCGAGGAAGTGCGTGAATCCGGAACTGCGGGAAAACTGTGAGGCGGATGTTCCAGCACGAATAAGGCCCTCAGGCCCAGTGAACGTGAATTTGGCGCAGGCGTCCGCTCCATCATGGCTAAGGTGGGATATGCGGCCGGGCGGCCGGTGAATGGGTGCGGGCAAACACGCGATGGACCGCCGCGCTTTTGCCGGCCAGGTGCATGTTGGACGCCAATCGCAATGTGCCCTCGTGCGACCGGTCGCGGAATGCGCGCGGGAACATCGACAGGATCAGCGCGAGCGACGCGGCGATCTGCCGGTATGAGGCCGCAAGTCGCAGCAGTTCCGCGTGGCGGTCAACGGAATCGTCCAACGGAACGAAATCATCGAGGCCGGGGATTTCCCGTCGCGTGTCGACATTGCCGAGAATGCCGCCAAGCAGGATGAGCATGACATGTTCAGAGCGGCGGAATGACGCGAGAAGCCGGTCATCGACGGGACAGCCGCGAGCGACGATGCGGATGATGAGGTCGGCCAGCGACACCAGCCGCGCAATGAAGAGCAGCATGTCGTCCCGAGTGATCTGATAGTCGTCCTGCCTCTGCATGTCCCTGTCTCAGTGGTCGAGCGGGGATTATGAGGGGGTTTGGAGGCAGGGGGATAAGTTTGGAAGGATTTTTTTGGTCAGAGCGCCCGAGCCCAATGAGTTGTCTTGCGGGAACTGACGAATTCGATTTGACCGGTCTGATGTGGATTCTTGCCGGTCCGGTTCTGGATACGGATGTGGAAAAGCGGTCATTCGGATAGCCGCCACATCGAGCGAAAGGTACCCCAATCTTGGTTCGTTCATAACGCTGTGAGGCGAGTTGGCTATGGCTTCGTGCTCACCCCGTGGCGAAGCGACCGCCTAGCTGAACGGTGTAATGTCATTTTCCAGTTGCGCAACTTCTTTGCGCACAATCTTCGCAAATGCGCGATCGATCCGATCTTGCGGCCAAGTCATTACCTCTGCCACCTCACGACCCATCATGTCGGCAATGAGCGAAGCCTTCTGCGCCTTGGTGTATTCGTCGAAGCGAGGAATGTACTTTGTCTTGTCCAAACGATATCGGATTTCGTGATACGTCTTCACAAACGTTTTGGGCCGGCCAAACTGATGCATGCCCGCGCGTTGCCATGCTCGCTCAACGAATTTATCAAGCCGTCGAAGTTGTTTGATGTCTGTCGTCATTGAGAAAAAGAACATCCATCCTCGCCTCTTTTGATCGAAGATACAGCCTGTGATTTTGATATTTAGGCGTCGGAGGATTTTCTTGTTGTTTGTTGTATGCTTGGCTGCGGTCAAGACGCCCATTATGGTCTCCATCATGCGGCGGTATGACGACTTTCGGACAGATATGATATTCGGTTTGACGTAATATCCGAGATAATCGACGCCAGTATTGAGCGGTACGATCTTGCTTTTGCTACCCTCGGTTGGCGGGTGACACTGCAGGCCGATCTTGTCTAGCTGCTTCGCAATGAAAGCAAACGTCTTCGCCGCGTTGTCCGTTTTACAGACTATAATAATGTCATCGACGTACCGAAAATACGAGTGACGCGATTGCATCATCTCATCGAACCGGATCATATAAATCGCCGACAAAATGTTAGAGATACTCAATCCTTGGGGAACGCCCCTAGGTGACCCCTGTGGCGACGGAGTACCAGTTGGAGTTTGGATTGCTGTCTCGATCAAATCGAGTAGTTCATGGGTTCGGACACGTGACCGAACCCGCTGCATAAGCAGTTGATGGATGATGCTGGGGTAGAAATTTTGAACATCAATTTGCACGAAAGAATAGTCGTTACCTAGCGGTCTGATCAGGTCCGAAATCTCATGGATGTAGTGGTGTGGTGCAGCCTGGCGCTTATCCGAGAAAGACTCGATCAAGACATTGTTGATTGCTCGCAAAACAATCCGATCACGCACAGTCGCAATGGATATCTCTCGCGGGGCTTTTCCGGCACCCTTGAGCACAAGCTTCTGACGATAAGTTGTGAAACGATAGGTTCCATTTCGAATTTTGGCGAGCGCTTGGGAAAGCTCAGCGTCAATCATCCCCTGAAAGGCGTCGGGCGATACTCCATCCTTGCCGGTTGTTGCGGTATGAGCGATCCGCTCCCCGAAGATTTCCCTGAGATTATCAAGGGTGAACTGGCGGTCGAAATGCTGGCGTGCAGTCATGCACACTTGGCCGCGAAGGGTCCTGCCGCGAACACTAGGGGGGTCAGAACGAGCATTCCGATCAGAGTCCAGAAAACGACCCGCCTCCAGACGTAAGCGAACTTCATGTACCAAGTACAATGTAGCTGCTTGCCGTTGCTCGTGACCTCTTTGCCTTCGAGGACGATGTGGGTGAAAAGGAGGTCATGGTAGTCGCCGCTTGAATGATTGGGGCACACCACCAAGATGTCAGCGTAGACTTTCTGTTTCGACCTCCCGTCGCCTTCGTCTTCGTAAAGTCGTTGCAGCGACAAATAGCAATCGCGATATAGCGAGGCGGTCCTTTCAAACCGGAACCCACCAACGACGAGAGAAGCGACCAGGACGGCCACGGTAGCCGCGACCGTGATCCCATCAAAATATGTGTAAAAAGATTTGAAATACTCAGGAAACACCGAGAGTATGACGGTGAAAACGGAGTAGTAAGCAAGAAGAAATAGGGACCAGTTATTATACCGAAGAAGGCGCTTTTCGGCCATCATCCGAACACGTGAGGTAATCCATATCTTGTCTTGGACATAGTTTGCCTCGGAATCCGACTCGGACATCAAAGCTCCAAAGAGGTACGGACGCAATTTCTCATGGATAACTAAGCACTCGTTGCCGAATGCAGCAGAAGCCAAAGCCGAAGCCCTATTTAGTAACAGTGACCCTTCCGAGCCAGCGAGCTTTCACTCGCTCCGTCCGTACCCGCGCGAAATAAAATGCAAACGGTGAAGAAACGCAAGCTGATCCTGCGTAGAGTATCAAACCATGACGCCCCGTTCCTAACAATCTCGCCGCAAAGTAATCAATTTTCCGGCGTCGCTGGCCGGTTTTAGGTTGCATGCAAACCATGCTGAGCGACTGACATGGCGTCGGAAGCTGATGTTGAATCGTGCCTGGTAGTGCCGGTTTGCGCCGCGCTCCTCGCAGCCCCTCTCATCCGACCCCGCTTCGCTCGACCACCGCCCTGGGTGCTTCGCACCCCACAAGGGTGGAGAGGGAACTGTCGCCAGCCCCTACCGCGTCAGCCGCTTATGCGTCATCCGATGAGGCTTCGCCGCCTCCGGCCCTAGCCGGCGCAGCTTGTCCTTCTCGTATTCCTCGAAATTGCCCTCGAACCATTCGACATGCGCGTCGCCTTCGAAGGCCAGCATGTGGGTCGCCATGCGGTCGAGGAACATGCGGTCGTGCGAGATGATGACCGCGCAGCCGGCATAGGCTTCCAGCGCGTCTTCGAGCGCGCTGAGCGTTTCGGTGTCGAGGTCGTTGGTCGGTTCGTCGAGCAGCAGCACGTTGCCGCCGTTCTTCAGCATCTTCGCCAGGTGGACCCGGTTGCGCTGGCCGCCTGACAGGTTGCCGACCTTCTGCTGCTGGTCGGCACCGCGGAAGTTGAAGGACGAGCAATAGGCGCGCGAATTGACCTCGTGCTTGCCGAGCCTGATAACCTCGGCGCCGCCGGAGATTTCCTCCCAGACGTTCTTGTTGGGGTCGAGCGCATCGCGGCTCTGGTCGACATAGCCCATCTTCACCGTCTCGCCGATGCGGATCGAGCCGGAATCGGGTTTCTCGTGGCCGGTGAACATGCGGAACAGCGTGGTCTTGCCGGCGCCGTTCGGGCCGATGACGCCGACGATACCGCCGGGCGGCAGCTTGAAGGACAGGTTCTCGATCAGCACCTCGTCGGTATAGCCCTTGGTCAGGCCGTCGACCTCGATGACGACATTGCCGAGCCGCTCGCCGGCCGGGATGACGATCTGGGTGTCGGTCGGCTTGCGGTTCTGCGCCTGCTCGACCAGGTCCTCATAGGCCTTGATGCGCGCCTTCGACTTGGTCTGGCGGGCTTTCGGCGAGGACGCGATCCACTCGCGCTCGCGCCAGATCGCCTTCTGGCGGGCGTCGTCCTCGCGCCCTTCCTGGATCAGGCGCTTGGCCTTGGCGTCGAGATATTTGGTGTAGTTGCCCTCGTAGGGGATGCCGCGGCCGCGGTCGAGCTCGAGGATCCAGCCGGTGACATTGTCGAGGAAGTAGCGGTCGTGGGTGATGATCAGGACCGAACCGGGATAGTCGCGCAGGTGCTTTTCCAGCCACTGCGTCGTCTCGGCGTCGAGATGGTTGGTCGGTTCGTCGAGCAGCAGCAGGTCGGGCTGTTCGAGCAGCAGGCGGCACAGCGCCACGCGGCGGCGCTCGCCGCCCGAAAGATTGTTGACGTCTGAATCGGCGGGCGGGCACTGCAGCGCGTCCATCGCCATCTCGACCTGCTGTTCGAGGTCCCAGAGGTTGAGGCGGTCCATCTCGTCCTGGAGTTTTGCGCCCTCCTCCGCCGTCTCGTCGGAGTAGTTCATCATCAACTCGTTGTAGCGCTCGATGATGGCGGTCTTCTTCTTGACGCCGTCCATGACGTTCTCGAACACGGTCTTGGCCGGATCGAGCTGCGGCTCCTGCGCGAGATAGCCCACGGTCGCGCCTTCGGCGAGCCAGGCCTCGCCCTGGAACTCCTTGTCGAGCCCGGCCATGATGCGCAGGATGGTCGACTTGCCCGAGCCGTTAGGGCCGAGAATGCCGATCTTGGCGTCCGGGTAGAAGGACAGATGAACGTTGTCGAGCACCTTCTTGGCGCCGTAGGCCTTCGAAAGACCCGACATGTGATAGATGAACTGGCGTGCCACGCGCGCGATCCTGCTGAAACGGATTGGAAGTTGCGCGCTATGTAGGCGATGCGGGGCGGAAGGGCAATCGCGGCTGCACGGTTCTTTCCCTCTCCCCGTTCACGGGGAGAGGGTGGCTGAACCGGCGGCGAAGCCGCCGTAAGTGAAGCCGGGTGAGGGGCGGCGCAAGCATCTGAAGTTGGGTGCCGCCCCTCATCGTGCTTCGCACCTTCGTGACACCTTCTCCCCGTGAACGGGGAGAAGGAAGAAGGCCGCGCCTGTTCTACGCCGCGTGCTCGACCGCGCCGCCCTCGACGGCGGCCGGGTCCATCCACATGATTTCCCATATGTGGCCGTCCGGGTCTTCGAAGGAACGGCCATACATGAAGCCGAAATCCTGTGACGGGCACGGATCGGCCTTGCCGCCGCCGGAGATGGCGGAGTTGACGCGCCCGTCGACATCCTCGCGGCTGTTTTCGGACAGGCACAGAAGCACCTGCGCCGACTTGTGCGCGTCTGGAATCGTCTTCGACGTGAAGTCCTTGTAGCGCTCATGCGTCAGCAGCATCACGACGATCGTGTCGGAGATCATCATCGACGACACCTTGTCGTCGGAGAATTGCGGATTCCTGGTCGCGCCGATCGCCTCGTAGAACGAGGTCGACTTGGCCAGGTCGGTGACGGGCAGGTTGACGAAGATCATCTTTTGCATGGGTCGCTCCTCTCGGCGGGTTGATGCCCTCTGATAGCCCGGATAGTTATTTTATGCAACAGTCTAGTTAAAAAAAATAACTATCTAGTCCGTAACCCGGAAAGGCAACGGCTTGGCGACCGGGCGGTTCCGGCACCGACATGGCTACGCTTGACGAAACCGCCGGCAGCGGGACAGGGTCACCGAAAGCGATGGAGGGGCGCATGGCATTCGACAGGCAATTGGTGCATGGCTCGCCGACCGGCGCGAAGCTGAATGTCCTGTCGCGGCGCGCCGACGGCAAGACGCGCGGCGTCGTGCAGATCAATCACGGCCTCGCCGAACACGCCCCGCGCTATGCGCGCTTCGCGGATTTTCTGGCCGCGCGGGGCTACGCCTCTTACGCGCATGACCATCGCGGCCATGGCGCGACGACCGCGCCGGACACGGTGCCGCGCATGTTCGCGCATGAGGACGGCGCGTCGAAGGTGGTGGACGACATCGCCGCCGTGCACGACCTGATCGCGGTCGAGCATCCGGGCGTGCCTGTCGTGTCCTTCGGCCATTCGATGGGCGGCCTGTCGTCGATGAGCTTTGTCCAGCGCCATTCCGGCCGGCTGGCCGGCGCGGCGATCTGGAACGCCAATTTCTCCGCCGGCCTGCTCGGCCGGATCGCGCAGGCGGTGCTGGCCTGGGAGCGGATGCGGCTCGGATCGGACGTGCCGTCGCGCATCCTGCCGAAGCTGACCTTCCAGGCCTGGGGCAACCGCGTCAAAGGCAAGCGCACCGATTTCGACTGGCTGTCGCACGACCAGGCCGAGGTCGACAAATATATTGCCGACCCGCTCTGTGGCTGGGACGCGTCGGTGTCGATGTGGGCGGATACGTTCCGCTTTGTCTTCGCCGGGGCTGATGACGCCAAGGTTGGCGATATTCGCCGCGATCTTCCCGTCAACCTCGTCGGCGGCGACGAGGACCCCGCGACCGACAATGGCAAGGCGGTCGAAAACCTCGCGGCGCGCATGCGGCGGATGGGTTTTTCGAATCTCGTTTCAAAGGTTTACCCGCGGACGCGGCACGAAAGCCTGAACGAGGTGAATCGGAATCTCATCATGGAGGATTTCGCCGGCTGGCTGGATAAGGTGGTTGCGGAATGATGATCGCTTCTGCTTCCTAGGAATCCTACCGATGAAAAGCGAAATCGAGCGAATGTTCCATCAGGCAATGATTAACATTCACCGGCGGGCACGAGACGAGGCCGGCTATCGTGCTACACTCTTCATAGGCATGGTTGAGAGGTCTGGCGGCCTCGCGACAGCAAAGCAGCTTATCAACTCGTCGAAACCATCGCAGGGCTATGCAGCTCTGTGGGAGCTGGGTCGGCTGGACCTAACCGTGGAAGCGTTGGTCGTGGAAAACCAACAGTGGTGGCCCTTGTTTTCACGGGAAGAGATAGACAGAGCACGCAAGCGACTGAGTGACTACGAATATAAGAGCATGACTTGACGAACCCTCCCCTTAAAGGCGTCCGCGTCATCGAACTGGCCCGCATCCTCGCCGGGCCGTGGGCCGGGCAATTGCTGGCCGATCTCGGGGCCGACGTCATCAAGATCGAGAACCCGGACGGCGGCGACGACACGCGCAAATGGGGACCGCCCTTCGTCACGGGCGCCGACGGGGAGAATTTGTCGGCGGCCTACTATCATTCCTGCAATCGCGGGAAACGATCGATCGCGCTGGACTTCACCACGCCGGACGGCGCGGCGACGCTGCGCAGACTGATCGAAGGCGCGGATGTGCTGATCGAGAACTTCAAGGTCGGCGGCCTGAAGAAATACGGCTTCGACTATGACAGCGTGCGAAAACTCAATCCGCGCCTCGTCTATTGCTCGATCACCGGGTTTGGCCAGACCGGGCCATATGCGCCGCGCGCGGGCTACGACTTCATCGTGCAGGGCATGGCCGGCATGATGTCGATCACCGGCGAACCCGGTCGCGAGCCGCAGAAGGCGGGCGTGGCGATCTCCGACATTTTCACCGGTCTCTATGCGGTGATCGGCATCCAGGCGGCCCTGCGGCATGCGCAGGAGACCGGCGAGGGTCAGCAGGTCGACATGGCGCTGTTCGACACGCAGATGTCCGTGCTCGGCAACCAGAACCTGAATTACCTCGTCTCAGGCGTCGCGCCGGTGCAGATGGGCAACGCCCACATGAACATCGCGCCCTACGAAGTCGCGCCCGTGGCCGACGGGCACGTCATCCTCGCCATCGGCAATGACGGGCAATTCCGCAAGTTCTGCAATGTAGTGGGGCTGGAGACGCTGCCCGACGACCCGGCCTACGCGACCAATCCGGCCCGCGTCGCCAACCGCAAGGCGTTGCGCGAGCGCATGATCGAGGCGCTGGCGAACTGGACGAAAGCGGACCTGCTGGCGAAGCTGGAAGCGCAGGGCGTTCCCGCCAGCCCGATCAACACGATCGCGGAAGCCTTCGCCGACCCGCAGGCGATCGCGCGCGGCATGCGTATGGATCTGGACGACGGTCGCGGCACGAAGCTGCCCTCTGTGCGCGCGCCGATGGTCATGAGCGCGACCCCTTGCGTCTACGAGCGTCCCTCGCCGCGGCTGGGCGAGCATACGGCGGAGATACTGGCCGAACTGGACAGGCGCAACTGATGGCTTTTTGGCAGTTACCCCCACCCCGTACCCCTCCCCGCAAGGGGGAGGGGGATTCTGAGGCGGCGACGCCCCGCTCCCCCTTGCGGGGAGGGGTACGGGGTGGGGGTGCCGATTCACACGATCCCCACGGAGGAATGGGATGTTGAGAACCGGCGGCCAGTTGATCGTCGACTGCCTCGAGGCGAACGGCGTCGAGCGCATCTATTCGGTGCCCGGCGAAAGCTATCTCGCGGTGCTCGACGCGCTTCATGATTCGAAGATCCGCAACATCGTCTGCCGCCAGGAAGGCGGCGCGGCGATGATGGCCGATTGCGAGGGCCGTCTGACAGGCCGCCCGGGCGTCTGCTTCGTCACGCGCGGTCCCGGCGCGACGAACGCGTCCGCCGGCGTCCATATCGCGCGCCAGGATTCCAACCCGATGCTGCTGTTCGTCGGCCAGATCGCGCGCGGCATCAGGGAGCGCGAGGCGTTTCAGGAAGTCGACTACAAGCGCTTCTTCGGCGACATCGCGAAATGGGTGGTCGAGATCGACGACGCGCGGCGCATACCCGAACTGGTGACCCGCGCGTTCTCCATCGCGACGGCCGGCCGGCCGGGGCCGGTGGTCATCTCGCTGCCCGAGGACATGCTGACGGACGAGGTCGACGCCCCCGCACCCCTGCCCTACATACAGGTCGAGGTGAGGCCCGGCGAACCGGAAATGGCGGCGCTCGAAACGCTGCTCGGCAAGGCGCAGCGCCCCTTCGTTATCCTCGGCGGCACACGATGGACCGAGGAGGCATCGCGCCAGATCGCGGATGCGCTGGCGCGCTGGTCGCTGCCGGCCGGATGCTCGTTCCGCCGCCAGGCCGTGCTCGACCATTTCCACCCAAGCTACGCCGGCGATCTGGGCATCGGCGCCAATCCGAAACTCTCGCAATATGTGAAAGACGCCGATCTGGTCCTGCTGCTGGGCTGCCGGTTCGGGGAGATGCCCTCGGCCGACTATACCCTTCTGAAAAGCCCCTACCCCGATCAGCAGCTCGTTCACATCTATCCGGACCCCGAAGAACTCGGCCGCGTCTACCGCCCGACGATCGCGATCAATTCGACCCCTGCGGCGTTCGCCGCCGCCTTCTCGCAAATCCAACCGAAGCGGTCGCCCGATTGGGCTAACCGCACCGAGGAATTGCACCAGTCCTATCTGGCATGGTCGACGCCGCCGGCGACAGGCCCCGGACCGGTGCATGTCGGGCCGATCATGACCTATCTGGAGGACGCGCTCGGGGAGGATGCGATCGTCTGCAACGGCGCGGGCAATTTCGCGACCTGGATGCATCGCTTCCGCCGCTATCGCCGGCCGAATACGCAGTCCGCGCCGACCTCCGGCACCATGGGCTACGGCATGCCGGCGGGCGTTGCGGCCAAGGCGATGTTCCCGGACCGCGAAGTGCTGGTATGGGCCGGTGACGGCGATTTCCTCATGCACGGCCAGGAATTCGCGACAGCGATGCAGTACGGCCTTCCGGTCATCGTCGTCATCCTCAACAACGGCATGTACGGCACGATCCGCATGCATCAGGAACGCGAGTATCCGGGCCGGGTGTCCGGCACGAACCTGATCAATCCCGATTTCGCCGCGCTTGCCCGCGCCTATGGCGGACACGGCGAAACGGTCGAGACGACGGATGCTTTCAAGCCGGCCTTTGAGCGAGCACGAGCGAGCGGCAGGCCGTCGATCATCGAGGTCAGGCTCGATCCGGAAGCCATCACGCCGACGCGGACACTGACCGACATCCGCGAGAAGCGGTGACGCCATGACCATGCAATGCATCGGCTACGCCGCCACCGACAAATCCGCCCCGCTCGCGCCCTACACGTTCCAGCGGCGTGATCTGCGCGCCGGGGATGTCGCCATCGACATCCTCTATTGCGGGGTCTGCCATTCGGACCTGCACCAGGTGCGCAACGACTGGGGCAATTCGGTCTATCCGGTCCTGCCCGGCCACGAGATCGTCGGACGTGTCAGCGCGGTCGGCCCTGCCGTAACCAAATTCGCCAGGGGCGACATGGTCGCGATCGGATGCATGGTGGATTCCTGCCTGTCCTGCGACCAGTGCAGGCGCGGCGCGGAACAGTACTGCCGCAAATTCCCGACGATGACCTATAACGGCAGGGACCGGATCACGGGCGAGAACACGCTTGGCGGCTATGCCAAGGCGATCGTCGTCCGTGAAGACTTCGTCGTGCGGCTGGCGGCTGGGCTCGACGCCGCGCGGGCCGGACCGCTGCTCTGCGCCGGCATCACGGTATGGTCGCCGCTGCGCGAATGGAATGTCGGTCCCGGCACGCGCCTTGCAGTCGCCGGGCTTGGGGGGCTCGGTCACATGGGCGTCAAGCTCGGCCGGGCGCTGGGCGCAGAGGTCACGGTGATCACGACCTCGGAAGGAAAACGCGCCGATGCGCTGTCGCTCGGCGCGCACCATGTGCTGATCTCGAAGGACAAGGACGCGATGCGGGCGGCGCGCGGCGGCTTCGACTTCATTCTCGACACGATCCCGGTGGCGCATGATTTGTCGCCCTATCTGTCGTTGCTCGACGTGGACGGCACGCTCGTCATCGTCGGCGCGATCGATGTTCTGCCCGGCTTTCATTCCTTCGGCCTCGTCGGCGGCCGCAAGCGCGTGTCGGGATCGCAGATCGGCGGTATCCGCCAGACGCAGGAACTGCTCGATTTCTGCGCGGAAAAGAACGTTCTGCCCGAGTGCGAAATGATCGCCATGGCCGACATCAACCACGCCTATGAGCGGATGGAGCGGTCGGACGTGAAGTATCGTTTCGTCATCGACATGGCGACGCTCTAGCCGCCGACCGACTCCGCCATGCGCAGCCGCTCGCGTGCGCGAAACGCTCCGGGCGTCTTTCCGGTCTGGCGACGGAAGAAACGGTTGAAATAGGCCGGATCGGCGAAACCGAGCGTTTCCGCGATCACTGCGACCGGCGTCGGCGTGAAGACGAGTTCGCGGCGCGCCGCCTCGATCAGCCGCCGCGCGATCATGCCCTGCACGGTCAGCCCGCAGGAGCGTCGCGCCAGCCGGTTCGCCTGGCTGGGCGACAGGCCGACAAGGCCGGCATAGTAGGACAACGGCCTGCCTTCGCGAAAATGCACGTCGACGGCGGCGGCCAGCCGGTCGAAGCGTGGGTCCTGACCGGCATCGTCCGTCATGGTCCTGGCAGACGGCTGCCAGAGCCGGGCGAGGTCGACGATCAGCAGCGCGACCAATGCTTCGAGCGCCGCCGCCCGTCCCGGCGTGCGATCCGATACCTCCTCCGTCAGCCGGTCGAAAAGGTCGGGAATTCCCGAAGCGCCGGTCGGCACCATGCGGATATCCTCGCCGAAGGCAGCCACGAGGCGCTCCGATGCCGTAATATGCCCAAGCCGGTCGGCCAGCGCCGACAGGACCCAGCCGTCGACATCGCGCGTGAAACGGAAGCCGTGCACGGCGGCGGGCGGAATGAAAAGCACGCAGGGCGCGACGAAGGCGCGGGATGCCGCGCCACCGAGAATTTCGCCTGAGCCTTGCGTGACATGGAAAAGCTGGAACAGCGCCGGATGGCGATGCGCGGCGATCTCCCACCGGTGCAGTTGCGTGCGCGCCGGAATGGGTTCGCAGTGAATCCAGAAATCCGCCGCCTCCTGCGGTGTCTCGCGATAGAGCCGATAATCCGGAACAGTAGCGACCATGGTGCGCCGATTGTGCAATCGCATGCCCGAAATGTCCATTGTTCCGGTCCGGTTGCGCCATCATTGTCCAATGAAGCGCCGAAGCGGAGGAGAGCGTGCGCACCCAGGTCGTCATCATCGGCTCCGGCCCCTCGGGACTGCTGCTCGGGCAGTTGCTGACCAATGCCGGCATCGACAACGTCATTCTGGAGCGATCGTCGCAGGACCATGTGCTCGGCCGCATCCGGGCCGGCGTGCTGGAGGAAGGAACCTGCGATCTGCTCGACGATGCCGGCGCTGGCGAGCGCATGCGCCGCGAAGGCCTGCCGCATGACGGCATCGACCTGACATTCGCCGGCCAGCGGCACCGCATCGACCTGCATGATCTCAGCGGCAAGCGCGTCATGGTCTACGGCCAGACCGAGGTGACTCGCGACCTGATGGACCGCCGCGCCGAGACCGGAGGGAAGACCCATTACGAGGCGGACGGCGTTACGCCCCACGACTTCGAGGACGCGCCCTATGTGACCTTCCGCCATGACGGACAGGACCATCGCATCGATTGCGATTTCGTCGCCGGCTGCGACGGCTATCACGGCGTGTCGCGAAAATCCGCGCCGGCGGACGCGATCAGGACCTTCGAGAGGGTCTATCCATTCGGCTGGCTGGGCATCATCGCCGACGTCCCGCCGGTCAACCACGAGCTGATCTATTCGAACCATGAGCGCGGCTTCGCGCTCTGCTCCATGCGCTCGAACACGCGATCGCGCTACTACGTGCAGGTGCCGACCGACGAGAAGGTGGAGAACTGGAGCGACGAACGCTTCTGGGACGAGTTGAGACATCGCCTGCCCGCCGCGACGGCGGAAATGATGGTCACGGGTCCGTCGATCGAGAAATCGGTCGCGCCGCTGCGCTCCTTCGTTGCCGAGCCGATGCGGTTCGGAAAACTGTTCCTGGTCGGCGACGCGGCTCACATCGTGCCGCCGACCGGCGCGAAGGGCTTGAATCTCGCTGCGAGCGACGTGCGCTATCTGTTTGAGGGGATTCGGGAATTCTACGCCGAGAAATCCACCGCCGGCATCGACGCCTATTCGGCCCGTGCGCTGGCGCGGGTGTGGAAGGCCGAGCGGTTCTCGTGGTGGATGACGTCGCTCATGCACCTTTTCCCGGACAACGGCCCGTTCGGCCAGCGCATGCAGGAAGCGGAGCTGGATTACCTCGTCGGCTCGCGGGCTGCGTCGACCGCGCTCGCCGAAAACTACGTCGGCCTGCCATTTTGAGATAGGGTGCCGAGATGGCGAAGAACTCCGATCCCCGCATCGAACAAGGCATGAAGACCCGCCGCAGCGTTCTGGGCGACGCCTGGGTCGATGCGGCCAACGCCAAGCGCACGGAGTTCGACTCCGATTTCCAGGATTTCATCACGGGCGCCGCGTGGAACGACGTGTGGACGCGGCCCGGCCTGACGAAACGCGAGCGCTCGATGATCACCATCGCGCTGCTGGCGGGCCTCGGCCAGTGGGACGAGGTGGCCATGCATACGCGCGCCACGATCAATACCGGCGCGACGCGCGACGACCTGCGCGAGGTGATGTTCCACGTCGCGGTCTATGCCGGCGTGCCGGCCGCCAACCACGCCATCAAGGTGATGAAGCAGGTCTTCGCCGAGATGGACGCGGGAAAAAAATAGGGAGGAGACATGTCGAACAACCGCCCGGAGACCGGTTCCTTCTTCGCCCGCGACCGCCAATGGCACCCGCCGGCCTATACGCCTTGGTACAAGACCTCGGTCCTGCGCTCGCCGCAGAAGGCGATGATCTCGCTCGACAACACGATTTCCGAGATCACCGGCCCGGTCTTCGGCCACAACATGCTTGGCCAGCTTGACGACGACATGATCTTCAACTTCGCCAAGCCGGGCGAAAGCGCCATCGGCCCGCGCATCATCGTCTATGGGCGCGTGCTGGACGAGCGCGGCAAGGGTGTGCCCGGCGCGCTTGTGGAAGTGTGGCAGGCCAACGCCGGCGGCCGCTACCGGCACAAGAAGGAAGGCTACATGGCCCCGCTCGACCCGAATTTCGGGGGATGCGGACGCACGATCACCGCGGAGGACGGCTCATACTCCTTCCGCACCATCCAGCCCGGCCCCTACCCCTGGCCGAACGGGCCGAACGACTGGCGGCCGGCGCATATCCATTTCTCGATCTTCGGCCATGGCTTCGCCCAGCGGCTGATCACGCAGATGTATTTCGAGGGCGACCCGATGATCTGGAAATGCCCGATCGTCCGCACGATTCCCGACAGGGCGGCGATCGAGCAGCTTGTCGCCGCGCTCGACATGGAGGCGACAATACCGATGGATGCTCGCGCGTACAAGTTCGACATCGTGCTGCGCGGCCGCCGCTCGACCATCTTCGAGAACCGGCTGGAGGGGAATTGAGATGAAAAAAGCCAAGGCAACATCCGTGAGGCTCGACCAGGCCGTCGAGCAACGCCTGCGCCAATTGTCCGGGCGAACAGCCGTAAGCGTAGCCGAACTCGTTCGTTCATTGGTCAGGAATGGAATTGATGATGTTGAAGCGAAGGCGCTGACAGACACTTCGACTTCGCGCGGTAGCGAAGCCCCATGACCCAGCCCCTCAATCGCCTGAAAGAATCCGCCTCCCAGACGGCGGGCCCGTATGTCCATATCGGCCTGACGCCGAATTTCGCAGAGATCGGCGGGGTCTATCCCGAAGACCTCGGCATCGCGATGGTCAACGACAAGACCAGGGGCGAGCGCGTCTCGGTCAAGATCAGGGTGATCGACGGTGCGAACACGCCCCTGAAGGATGCGCTGGTCGAGATCTGGCAGGCGGACGCGGCCGGCCTCTACAATTCGCCATCGGAAATGCGCGGCGCGGCCGATCCGAACTTTTCCGGCTGGGGCCGCAAGGCGACCGACATGACGACCGGCGAATGCGTCTTCGAGACGATCAAGCCGGGTCGTGTGCCGTTCCGCGACGGCCGTCCGCAAGCGCCCCACATCACGCTGTGGATCGTGGCGCGCGGCATCAATATCGGCCTGCACACGCGCATGTATTTCGGAGACGAGGCCAAGGCGAACGCGGAGGACCCCATCCTCACGCGCCTGGAGCACCAGAACCGCGTGCCGACCCTCGTCGCCGAGCGCGACGGCGACACCTATGTCTTCGACGTCCATCTGCAAGGCGAGAAGGAAACGGTCTTTTTCGATATCTGAGCCTGTGCGATAGAACGGCATGGGCGTTTCGCCATTCGACCACGACCTGCTGTCCGGCCTCCTCGGCGACGATGAGGTGGCGGCGCTGTTCTCGCCGGAAGCCGAGATCGCCGGCATCATCGCCTTCGAGCAGGCGCTGGCCGTGGCCGAGGCCGCAGAGGGGGTGATCCCGCAAAAATCGGGCGACGCGATCGCCGAGCGGATCGCGGACATCGAGCTCGACATACCGGCTCTGCGCGCGGCGACGGCGCGCGACGGCGTCATGGTGCCTGAACTGGTCCGCCAGTTGCGCGCGGGATTGCCGGCCGCCCACCGCGACCATCTGCATTTCGGCGCGACCAGCCAGGACGCGATCGACACCAGCCTGGCGCTGCGGCTGAAGCGGCTGGCCAAGGTGCTGGGCAAGCGCATCGACGCGCTGGCCGCGATGCTGGACGAACTCGACCGTCGCGACGGCCACGCGGTGGTGATGGCTCATACCCGCATGCAGGCTGCGATCGAGGTGCCGGCGTCGCGCAAGATCGCGAGTTGGCGCGATCCGCTGCTGCGCGACCGCCACCGACGTGACCAGGTGATCGAGGGTGTCGCGCTGCTGCAGTTCGGCGGGGCGGCGGGAACGCTGGACAGGCTGGGCAAGGAGGCGGTGACCGTCGCCCGGCACATGGCCGAGCAGCTTGACCTCGCTTTGCCCGCGCGTCCCTGGCACAGCGAACGCGACGGCGTCGTCGCCTTCGCCTCATGGCTCTCCATGCTGACGGGCGCGCTCGGGAAGATGGGGCAGGACATCGCCCTGATGGCGCAGTCGGAAGTGGGGGAATTGCGCCTGTCGTCGGGCGGCGGCTCGTCGGCGATGCCACACAAGGTCAACCCCGTTGGCGCAGAGGCGCTGGTCGCGCTGGCGCGCTTCAATGCGACGCTGGTGTCCGGCATGCATCATTCGCTGGTGCACGAGAACGAGCGGTCGGGCGCGGCGTGGACGCTGGAATGGATGCTGCTGCCGCAGATGGCGGTCGCCGCGGGCGCGGCCCTGCGCACCGCACAGGATTTGGTCGCACAGATCAGCTTTGCGCGGGCCTGACGGACGGTATCAGAACCCCGTCATGCGCCAGAGACGCATCACTTCGGCCATGATGGCGGTGGTCATTCGCCAGTCGCCGTACAGAACTTCATAGAGAATGTAGAACGTCACGGTCATGACCGCGATGACAATGCGCATTTTGGCCTCCCCGCAATCTGTCGAAGCAGGGCCAGCGTAGGTCACACAGCTTAACCGAAGATGGAGACGCGGCCGGGCAGGCGGATCGCGCCTCCGCCTGCCCGGCCAGATGGATCGGCGTGTCGCGGCCTACATGGCGGCCTTGGTCACCTGCCCGCGAATCTCGCCGCCTTTGTGGGCGGGCGTGTGCAAATTGATGTAGTATTTGCCGGCAAGGAGATCGGCCGCCTGCGCATCGCTCAGCGTCGCGGAGCCCTTGATGGGACTCGCGAGTTCGCCGGTGAACGGCACCGCGACGTCGGCATTGACGCCGGCTTCTGCGGGTCCGTGGAAATGGCCGGCAGCCGGTGGGCTCGACAGGCCGGAATATTCGACCGTCCAGTCGAGCTTCTTGCTCTCGGTGTCGAACGTCAGTTGCGCGCTGCCTTTGCCCTCGGTCGTCACGGGCGGCGACTGCTGCGCGCCATCGAGCGTCGCGCCCAGTTTAACCATCTCCGCCATGGCGGGCGCGGAGGCAAGCGATACCGCCACGGCGACGGCCGCCATGCGTCCCAGTCGATAGATCGAGTTCATGTCTGCTTCCTCCCTGGGTGGTCGCGGGCTACCCCGCGCATCTGCTTGAATCTAGCGGAGGCAGGGCAAAAGACAGCCCCGGGCGCGATAAAGTCGGCGTGATAAACGGGCATGAAAAAGGGGCGGTCGCCCGCCCCTTTTGCGATCGTTCTTGTCTGTCCGAAGCTCTTACTTGATCGCCTTGTCGGTGATCACGGTCGTGTAGCCGCCCTCGGCGGGCTTCGAGATGATCTTCTGGTCGAGCAGCGCCTGCGCCGTGCGGTCGTAGGCCTCCTTGATCAGCTTGCCGTCGGCATTGTCGATCAGCTTGGCCACCTCGCCCATCATCCGCTTCTGGTGGTTCTCGTCCTGGCCGCCGTTTTCGACGACGATGTCGGCCGCCTCGTCAGGATTTTCGGTCGCGTATTTCCAGCCCTTCATCGAAGCGCGGACGAAACGGACCATCTTGTCCTCGAAAGCCGGATCCTTGAGCTTGTCCTCCATGACATAGAGGCCGTCCTCGAGCAGGTCGTTGCCCATGGCCGAGTAGTTGAAGACGATCAGGTCTTCCGGCTTGAAGCCGGCATCGATCGCCTGCCAGTATTCGTTGTAGGTCATGACCGAGATGCAGTCCGCCTGTTTCTGGATGAGCGGCTGCACGTCGAAGCTCTGCTTGAGCACCGTCACGCCGTCGGGTCCGCCCTCGGTCTTCAAGCCAAGCTTGTTCATCCAGGCGTAGAACGGATATTCGTTGCCGAAGAACCAGACGCCCAGCGTGTGGCCCTTGAAGTCGGCTTCCGTCTGCACCGGCCCGTCCTTCGGGCAGATCAACTGCATGCCCGCCTTCTTGTAGGGCTGGGCGATGTTGATGAGGCCGACGCCCTTGTCGCGGGCCGCGAGCGCGCCGCCCATCCAGTCGACGATCACGTCGGCGCCGCCGCCGGCGATCACCTGCTCGGGAGCGATGTCGGGTCCGCCCGGCTTGATCGTGACGTCGAGGCCTTCCTCCGTGTAGAAGCCCTTGTCCTTGGCGACATAGTAGCCGGCGAACTGGGCCTGCGTGACCCATTTGAGCTGCAGCGTGACGGCGTCCGCCGCCATCGCGCCGAACGAGGCCAGCGACAGCGCCGTCGCAAGCAAGGAAACAGTCAGTCTTTTCATTTCTTTGACCCTCTGGTTTGGTTCGCTAGTCATGCTTCAGGCTGCCCGTCTCCGCATCGACGGATGCCAGAATGTCGCCTTGCGCTCGATTAGCGCAATCAGGCCATAGAAGACCGAACCCGCGAGCGCTGCAACAGCGATTTCGGCCCAGACCATGTCCACGTTCATCTTGCCCATCTCGCTGGAGATGCGGAACCCCATGCCGACGACCGGCGTGCCGAAGAACTCGGCGACGATCGCCCCGATCAGCGCCAAGGTCGAGTTGATCTTCAGAGCGTTGAAGATGAACGGCATCGCCGCCGGCAGGCGCAGCTTCATCAGGGTCGGCCGGTAGCCGGCCGCGTAGGTGCGCATCAGGTCGCGCTCCATCGCGCCGGCGGCGGCCAGGCCCGCTACCGTGTTCACCAGCATCGGGAAGAAGGTCATGATCGCGACGACGGCGGCCTTCGACTGCCAGTCGAAACCGAACCACATGACCATGATCGGCGCGATGCCGATGATCGGCAGCGCCGAGACCATGTTGCCGACCGGAATGAGCCCCCGCCGGAGGAAGAGGTAGCGGTCGGCGAGGATCGCCACCGCGAAGCCGGCGACGCAGCCGATGACATAGCCGCTCAGCACCGACTTGAAGACGGTCTGGTAGACGTCGGCGCTCAGCACCGGCATGGAATTGACGATGCGCTCGCCGATGGCCGACGGCGGCGGCAGCAGGATGAAGGGGATGCCCGCGCCGCGAACGATCGCCTCCCACAGGATGAGAAGCCAGGCGCCGAAGATGGCCGGCACCAGCAGCCGCAGAATGACGGTCGCCGGCTTGATCTGCGACAGCAGCGTGACCGAGCGCCATGCGGTGAGCCAATAGGCCGCCAGCAGCAGATAGTACGACGGTCCGGCCTTGCCCATCGTCATGCCCAACTGGCCGATCAGCGCCCAAGCGCCGAGATGGGCGGCGACAAAACACGCCGCCGCCTTGAGCTCGACGGGCGAGCGACTGGCATCGACGAACGCCGCGACAAGGACGATCAGGACCATGCCGAGTGCGACAGTCATGACATTTGTCGGTTCGAGGATGGGGGCCTCGAACCGCATGATCGGCAGAAAGACGACCGCCGCCAACGCGATGACGGCCGCCGCGAGCATCTGCCATGAGAGGTTGCGCCAGCTCATGTCGGCCGCGCCCCCATGGCCCGCTCGGTGATGCGGCCGGCGATGCCGACCACCGTCACCAGAAGCGCGGCGACGACCGATCCCGCGACGAGCGCCGCGAACATGTCGATCGTCTGGCTGTAATAGGAGCCGACGAGCAGCTTCGCGCCGATGCCGGCGACAGCGCCGGTCGGCAGTTCGCCGACGATCGCGCCGACGAGGCTGGCGGCGATCGCCACCTGCATCGAGGTGAACAGGAACGGCACGGAGGCCGGAACCCGGAGCTTCCAGAAGGTCTGCCAAGGCGTGGCGTTGTAGGTGTGCATCAGGTCGAGATGCATGATCTCCGGCGAACGCAGCCCTTTCACCATGCCGACCGCGACCGGGAAGAAGGACAGATAGGTCGAGATCAGCGCCTTGGGGATGAGGCCCGTGACGCCGATCGCGGCCAGCACGACGATGACCATCGGCGCGACCGCCAGGATGGGGATGGTCTGCGAAGCGATGATCCACGGCATCAGCGAGCGGTCGAGCGTGGTGACATGGACGATGCCGACCGCGATCGCGATGCCCAGCGCCGTGCCGAAGGCGAAGCCGAGCAGCGTCGCCGACAGCGTCACCCAGGCGTGATAGACGAGGCTGCGGTTGCTCGTGACCCTGCGCAGGAACGTGTTCTCGTAGACGTTCTGCGCCACCTGATGCGGCGCGGGAAGCGTCGGCTTCGGCTGCGACATGGTCTTGCCGACGAATTCGGAGAATGTCGGCGTTTCGCCCGCCCGCCGGTCGAGGTCGCGCTGGAACGGCGCGTTCATGTAATAGGCGCCGGCATACCAGATGGCCACGATCGCCACGAGGATGGTGAGGACGGGCAGGAGCGAGGCGCGGAACGCGGTCATTGTGCGCCGACCTGTCCCCCTCCCCCTTGTGGGGAGGGGTTAGGGGTGGGGGTGTCAGTCATAAGCCCAAGTTCGGCAAGTATCTCGGTGACGCAACCGTCAAACGAGTCCGACAGTTCGCCTGTGTTGAATCTCAGAACGCGATATCCCTGAGAAGCCAACCAATTGTCACGAAGCCGATCGCGAGCGATGCCGTCAGGTGTGAAGTGGTGCTCGCCATCGACTTCGATGATCAGCTTGTGCTCATGGATAGCAAAATCGGCGACGAAAGGTCCGATGGGTGTCTGTTTGCGAATATGGATGCCGTAAAGACGGCGAAACTCCCTCAGTTCAGACCACAGCTTCCGTTCGCCGCCCGTCATATTTCTCCGCAGCTTGCGAGCGTTTTGAATGGCTTGCCTATCGATGCCTGTAGGCATGGCCTTTACCCCCACCCCTAACCCCTCCCCACAAGGGGGAGGGGGGCGTCAACGTGGGCGGTCCCCCTCCCCCTTGTGGGGAGGGGTACGGGGTGGGGGTAAAGACAAAAACCCTCAATCCTCATAGCTGTGCCCTGCCCTGAGGCCGTCGCGCACGCGAGCGGCGATGGCCAGGAATTCCGGGGACTCGCGGATGTCGAGCGGGCGCTCCTTCGGCAAGGTCGATTCGATCACGTCGGTGACGCGGCCGGGACGCGGCGACATCACCACGATCTTGGTCGAGAGATAGACCGCCTCGGGAATAGAATGCGTGACAAAGCAGATCGTCTTTTCCGTCCGCGCCCAGAGTTCCAGCAATTGCTCGTTCAGATGGTCGCGCACGATCTCGTCAAGCGCGCCGAAGGGCTCGTCCATCAGGAGCAGGTCCGCGTCGAAGGCGAGAGCGCGCGCGATCGAGGCGCGCTGCTGCATGCCGCCTGAAAGCTGCCATGGATATTTCTTCTCGAAGCCGGTGAGGTTCACCAGCGCCAGCGTGCGCTTGACGCGCTCGGCCTGCTCGCCCTTGCCGACGCCCATGATCTCCAGCGGCAGGGCGACGTTGCGCTCGATCGTGCGCCAGGGGTAGAGCGCCGCGGCCTGGAAGACATAGCCATAGGCGCGGCGCTCGCGCGCTTCGCGCGGGCTCATGCCGTTGACGGTGATCGACCCTTCCGTCGGCTGCTCCAGATCGGCGATGACGCGCAGGAACGTGGTCTTGCCGCAGCCCGACGGGCCGATGAAGGAGACGAACTCGCCCTTGCGGATGCCGAGATCGACATTCGACAGGGCATGCACCGGACCATCATTGGTCTCGAAGGTCAGACCGAGCTTTTCGGCATGGATGACGGTCTGATCGGTCATGCGGTTCTTTGTGCCTGGGATCGCATCGAGCTTGCGGCATCCTTGGTTGGAAAGGAAGTGGAGGCGCGCACGTCACCGCCGCGCGAAGGCCGAAAAGGTCATGGACATTTCGTGACGACCGCCCACGGTTCGCCGGGTCCCATGGTGATGTTGAGCTTGGCGGAATCGGCAATGTCAGGCGCGATCACGAATGTCTCGGCGCCGAGCCCGCCTTCGCCCTCATAGCCGCACAGCCCGATTGCCACCTGAGCCCCGCCCTTGCCGGGATAGACCTGCACCCAGTCACACCCGGTGCCGTAGCTCTGCACCTCGTCGGACTTCAGCACAACATAACTGTCATCCTCGCTCTGGCCCTCCTTGGCGAACTTGCAGCCGGCCTCGTTGCCCCAGACGCCGTCGAGAGTGAGCGATGTTGCGGCGAAGGTTGGACCGGCAATGCAAACAAGCAGCATCGCCAGAAAACACCCTGCCTTGTCATCTCTCACTTGCACAACCCTATCTCGAACGCTCGCTGCCGGAGTGACGCTAGCAGATTCGCCACAGTCTGGTGGTTCGCCCTCTGCAAGCCGCTGCATCAGACCCCCGTCGCCGGGATGCCCTTGCGCTCGACCTTGCGCGGGGCGACCAGTTCCTTCCACGTCGACAGGGCCTTGTTGACCGCCATGCCGGGCTCGCGGCCGACGAACTCGCCATGGCCCGGATGCGCCTTGACCTTGCCGTTGTCGACGGCGACCTCGCCGCGCGTGAAGACATATTTCGGCAGGCCGGTCACCTCGACGCCTTCGAAGACATTATAGTCGATCACAGACTGCTGCTTCTTGGACGAGATCTTCTTCTTCGCCTTCGGGTCCCACACCACGATGTCGGCATCCGCGCCTTCGACGATCGCGCCCTTCTTCGGATACATGTTGAGGATCTTGGCGATGTTGGTCGAGGTCACAGCGACGAACTCGTTCATCGTCAGCCGGCCGGTGTTGACGCCGTAGGTCCACAGCACCGGCATGCGATCCTCAAGCCCGCCCGTGCCGTTCGGGATCTTGGTGAAGTCGCCGACTCCGTTGCGCTTCTGCTCGGTGGTGAAGGCGCAATGGTCGGTGGCGACGCATTGCAGCGAGCCGGCCTGGAGGCCCGCCCAGAGCGAATCCTGATGAGCCTTGTTGCGGAAGGGCGGGCTCATCACGCGCCGCGCGGAATGGTCCCAATCCTTGTTGAAATACTCGGTCTCGTCGAGCACGAGGTGCTGGATGAGAGGCTCGCCATAGACGCGCATGCCCTTCTGCCGGGCGCGGCGGATCGCCTCGTGCGCCTGCTCGCAGGACGTGTGCACGACATAGAGCGGCACGCCCGCCATGTCGGCGATCATGATGGCGCGGTTGGTCGCCTCGCCCTCGACTTCCGGCGGGCGGGAATAGGCATGGCCCTCGGGGCCGTTGTTGCCTTCTTCCAGAAGCTTGGCCGACAGCGCCGCGACCACGTCGCCGTTCTCCGCATGGACGAGCGGCAGCGCGCCGAGCTCGGCGCAGCGCTGGAACGACGCGTACATCTCGTCGTCGTTCACCATCAGCGCGCCCTTGTAGGCCATGAAGTGCTTGAACGAGGTGATGCCCTTGTCGACCACCTGCGGCATCTCGTTGAACACCTGCTCGCCCCACCAGGTGATGGCCATGTGGAAGGAGAAGTCGCAGCAGGCCTTCGACGTCTTGTTGTCCCACATCTGGAGCGCCTCGAGCAGCGACTGGCCGGGCGACGGCAGGCAGAAATCGACCACCATCGTCGTGCCGCCGGACAGCGCCGCGCGCGTTCCGCTCTCGAAATCGTCGGCGGAATAAGTGCCCATGAACGGCATTTCGAGATGGGTGTGGGGATCGATGCCGCCCGGCATGACATAGCAGCCGGTCGCGTCGAACTCATGGTCGCCGTGCAGGTCCGGTCCGATGGCGATGATCTTGCCGTGCTTGAACAGCACGTCCGCCTTCCAGGTGCGGTCGGCGGTGACGATCGTGCCGTTCTTGATGACCTTGGACATGGCTTTCCCCTTTTCTTCGCTTGTGTCCGTGGCGGATCGTGGCGCGGCCTATTCGCGCCTTGTCCGCCATCTTCGCAGATCGTTCATCAGCGCGTCCAGCGTTCCGAACACCGGAACCACGACCGCCCATGAGGCCGGCTTGAGCGACGCCTTGGACGAGCAGTCCATCGCGATCTTCTGCTGGTGCTCCTCGTTGACCCAGATACGCGAGAATTCGAGCAATTCGGCTGTGATGTCCTCGCGCAGATTGTTGATGCGCATGTGGTTCATGCGGAAGATCGACAGCGCCGACAGGCCCACCGTGATCAGCGCGATAAGCGCGATCACCAGCAGGTAATGCGGGTTGCCCTGATAGCCGCCCCTGATCTCGGCGATCAGCCAGACCCCCACCGCGAACACGAAGAAGGTCTTGGCGATGCGGAATGTCGCGAGCGTGCCCTGCACCTTGGCGCTCGTGGCCTCGTCGCTCTCGACCTCGATGCCGCGCAGCTTCTTCGAGAATTCGTAGAGCCGCTGGTTTTCTTCCTCGGTGTGGCGCTTGCCGCGCGCCACGCGCAACGTCTCGAAAGCCCTGTGGGTGATGTCGTCGACGGCCGCCCAGCCCGACAGCGGCACGATCGCCGGCGGCAGGTAATAGCCGAGGCTTTCGAACATCACATAGGTCAGGTGGATCGTGGTGAGGAAGATGAACAGGATGAGCAGGATGGCGAAGTCGGACACGCCGAGCGTGTCGAAAATGTTCTGGTAGTTCTCGACCACGCCGTTGAGCAGGTCGACCGAAGGCAGAAATCCTTCGGTCGCATTGCCGAGCGGGACGAAGCCGGCGATCACGTAGAAGACGACCCCCGCCACGAGCAGCCGCGACGTCATGAAGTTCGAGAAGCGGATGACGCCCTGAAGGAGGGTCTCGACGTCCATCTATGCCCTCAGCGTCGCGAGCTTGATGCCGAAGCCGACGAAGACGACGCCGGTGACACCCTTGATCCAACGCCGCAGCCGCCCGCCCCGCGCGACCTTCGCGAGACGATCGAACAGAAGCACGATCGGGCCGAACCAGGCGAGATTGAGGGCGATGTGCACGCCGACCAGGACGAACGCCGAGAGCGGCGAGCCGCCATCATGGGGCATGAATTGCGGGAAGGCTGCAACGTAGAACATCGCGACCTTCGGGTTCAGCATGTTGGTGAGAAAGCCCTCGCCGAACGCTTTGGCGAGCGTGCGCGGATTGCGGGCCGGCGCCACATCGGGAAGCGCGGCCGACGTCCCGCGCCAGGCCTCGACCAGCGCTTTCAGTCCGACCCAGATCAGGTAGGCCGCGCCGGCAAGCTTGACTGCGAGGAACAGGGTCGCCGACTGGAGCAGCAACACCGACAGGCCGAAGATCGCGAAGGCCCCGTGAACGAGGAACGCCGTGGCGAAGCCGCCGATATTGGCGAAGCCGGCGGCCTTGCCGGAGGTCGGCACGGTCTTGGCGATCAGCACGCCGTTCGGCCCCGGCGACATGATCAGCAGCGCCGCCATCGCGGCAAAGGCGAGGACGGTGGAAGGTGTCATGCATCGCTCCGCACAAGACGCGAAACTTTACCCCCACCCCTTACCCCTCCCCTCAAGGGGGAGGGGGATTCCGCAAGCGCCGTATCATTCGATCGACGGGCGGAAGCGTTGACGTCCCCCTCCCCCTTGAGGGGAGGGGTAAGGGGTGGGGGTGCGTTTGACATAGTCGTTTCAGGCTTCATCAATCCAAGCGCATCAAGGATTTCGGTGACGCAGCCGTCAAACGATTCTGACAACTCGCCAGTATTGAACCGAAGGACGCGATAGCCGATGCTTTCCAGCCAAGCGTCACGCTTGACGTCACGAACTAGCCCTTCAGACGTGAAATGATGCTCCCCATCGACTTCGATGACGAGCCGATGTTCATGAACAACAAAGTCAGGGAAATACGGACCGACGGGCGCCTGCTTTCGAACATGCACGCCATACCAGCGACGAAACTCCCTCAACTCGGACCAAAGTTTTCTTTCGCCATCCGTCATTGTTCGCCGCAACTGCCGCGCCCTGTGAATTGCCTCCGGTCGCACACGAGTCGGCAAGCTTACCCCCACCCCTTACCCCTCCCCTCAAGGGGGAGGGGGGCGTCACCGTCGCAGAATCCCCCTCCCCCTTGAGGGGAGGGGTACGGGGTGGGGGTACATTTCAAACCAGCGCACATGCGTCTGCTTTCCCTCACGCCACGATCTCCGCCGTTTCCACCACCGCATGGAACAGCACGTCGCAGCCGGCAGCGGCCCACTCCTTGGAGATCTCCTCGGCCTCGTTATGCGACAGACCGTCGACGCAGGGACACATCACCATCGCGGTCGGGGCGACGCGGTTGATCCAGCAGGCGTCATGGCCCGCGCCCGAGACGATGTCGCGATGGGAATAACCCAGCCGCTTGGCCGCGTCGCGGATCGCCTTCACGCATTTCTTGTCGAACGTCACCGGATCGAAATGGCCGACCGCCTCGACCTCGAAGCTGATATCCATCGCCTCGCAGATCAGGGCGATGCCCTCCTCGATACGTCCGCGCATCGCGTCGAGCACCTCCTGCTCGGGCGAGCGGATGTCGATGGTGAAGACGGTCTTGCCGGAGATGACGTTGCGCGAATTGGGATAGACTTCGACATGGCCGACCGCGCCGACCGCGTCGGGCTGGTAGTCCATCGCCACCTCGTGGACGAGTTCGATGACGCGCGCCATGCCGAGCGTGGCGTTGCGGCGCTTCGGCATCGGCGTCGAGCCGGTATGCGCGTCCTTGCCGGTCAGCGTCACCTGGAGCCACCACAGCCCCTGCCCGTGCGTGACGACGCCGATGTCGATGCCCTCGTCCTCCAGGATCGGGCCCTGCTCAATATGCAGCTCGAAGAAGGCGTGCATCTTGCGCGCGCCGACCTTCTCGTCGCCCTTCCAGCCGATGCGTTTCAACTCGTCGCCGAACTTCTTGCCCTTGGCGTCGGTGCGGTCATAGGCCCATTCGAGACTGTGCATCCCGGCGAACACGCCGGACGCCACCATCGCAGGGGCGAAGCGCGTGCCCTCCTCGTTCGTCCAGTTGGTGACGACGATCGGATGCCTGGTCTTGATGCCGAGATCGTTCAGCGTGCGGACGACTTCGAGCCCGCCGAGCACGCCGAGCACGCCGTCATATTTTCCGCCGGTCGGCTGGGTGTCGAGATGGCTGCCGACATAGACCGGCAACGCCTTGGGATCGGTGCCGGCGCGCATGGCGAACATGGTGCCCATCTCGTCGACGCCCATCTCCAGCCCCGCCTCGTCGCACCAGCGCTTGAACAGGTGCCGGCCCTCGCCGTCCTCGTCGGTCAGGGTCTGGCGGTTGTTGCCGCCCGCTACGCCGGGGCCGATCTTGGCCATCTCCATCAGGCTGTCCCACAGCCGGTCGGCATTGATGCGCAGGTTTTCGCCGGGGGCCGCAGTCATGGATTCTCCTACTTCAACTCGACCTCGACGAACGCCATCGGCTTCGACCCGCCGTTGACGACATTGTGCTCGACGCCCTCGTCGCGGCGGTAGGCGACGCCCGCCTCCATCTCGACGGTGCGCGAGCCGCCACCGGGCTCCTCCAGCACGAAGGTGCACGGCGTGATCGTCGTCACGACATAGTCCATGCCGTGACGGTGCCAGCCGGTCTCCGCGCCGGGAGCGAAATCCCAGCGCGTGACCTTCACGCGGTCATCATCGACCAGAACCGTCGGTTCGGCGACCTGCCGCGCTTTCAGCATCAGTCGATCATCCTCAGCACTTCACGCACATGGTCGATCAACTCGTTGATCTGGCCCTTGGTGATGATCAGCGGCGGCGACAGCGCGATGATGTCGCCGGTGGTGCGGATCAGCAGCCCGCGTTCGAATGCCTTGAGGAAGGCCGAGAAGGCGCGCTTGGTCGGCTCGCCGGCGATGGGCTGGAGCTCGATCGCGCCCACCAGGCCGATATTGCGGATATCGATCACATGCGGCTCGCCCTTCAGCGAATGCAGCGCATCCTCCCAATAAGGGCCAAGCTCCTCGCCGCGCGTCAGCAGCCCTTCGTCCTTGTAGGTGTCGAGCGTGGCGATGCCGGCGGCGCAGGCGATCGGGTTCCCCGAATAGGTATAGCCGTGGAAGAACTCGATCATGTGCTCGGGGCCGTTCATGAAGGCGTCGTGGATCTCCTTCTTCACGAATACCGCGCCCATCGGGATGACGCCGTTGGTGACGCCCTTCGCCGTGGTGATGATGTCGGGGATCACGTTGAAATAGTCGGCCGCGAACGGCGTGCCGAGACGGCCGAAGCCGGTGATGACCTCGTCGAAGATCAGCAGGATGCCGTGCTTGGTGCAGATGTCCCGCAGCCTCTGGAGATAGCCCTTCGGCGGGATGAGCACGCCCGTCGAACCGGCCACCGGCTCGACGATGACGGCGGCGATGGTCGAGGCGTCGTGCAGCGTGACGATGCGCTCCAGCTCGTCCGCCAGATCGGCGCCGTGCTCGGGCTCACCCTTGGTGAAAGCGTTCTTTCCGGGAATGTGGGTGTGCGGCAGGTGGTCGACGCCGGTCAGCAGCGTGCCGAACATTTTCCGGTTGGTGACGATGCCGCCGACGGAGATGCCGCCGAAATTGACGCCGTGATAGCCGCGCTCGCGACCGATCAGGCGCGTCCGCGAACCGTTGCCTTTGGCGCGATGGTAGGCGAGCGCGATCTTCAGCGCGGTCTCGACCGATTCCGAACCGGAATTGGTGAAGAAGACATGGTCCATGCCCTTCGGCGCGATGTCGACCAGGCGGTTGGCGAATTCGAATGCGATCGGGTGGCCCATCTGGAAAGCGGGCGCATAGTCGAGCTCGCCCGCCTGATGGCGGATCGCCTCTGTGATCTTCGGGCGGCAATGGCCGGCATTGACGCACCACAGGCCCGCCGTGCCGTCCAGCACCTTGCGGCCGTCAGTGGTCGTGTAGTGCATGTCCTTCGCCGACACGAACATGCGCGGCGCCTGCTTGAACTGCCGGTTCGCCGTGAACGGCATCCAGAAGGCGTTCAGATCGTTCGGCACGACTTTGTTGTGGTACATCACCAAGCTTCCTTTTCTCGCAGTTCCCAGATTCTTGCAGTTCCCTGGGGCTTTCTCCAACGCTTGGTTATCCGGCTTGTGGTGTGTTACGGATTTTGACCGGATGGACAAAGGTTAGCATCGCCATGAGGGCGGTCAAGGACATAGATAGCTTCAACGGCGCGTTTGGTGGCGCTCCACGCCCGCGTTCCGACTGGTCCAGTCCATTGGTCCAGATCGGTGTCAACGACTGGAAAAACGCGGAACGGCGTTTGCATGCATGACATGACAGCCAGACCGCGCACCCGCATCCAGGCCGAGAAGCGCGAGACGATCCTGGAGGCCGCGCTCGACATCTTCTCGGCGCACGGATTCCGCGGCGCGACCATCGACCAGATCGCATCCGCCGCCGGCATGTCGAAGCCGAACCTGCTCTATTATTTCCGGCGCAAGGACGAGATCTACACCGTCCTCATCCAGCGCCTGCTCGACACATGGCTCGCGCCGCTGCGCGAACTGGACGATATCGGCGATCCGCTGGCGGAACTGCGCTCCTACATCCGGCGCAAGCTCGAAATGGCGCGCGACTTTCCGCGCGAGAGCCGGCTGTTCGCCAATGAGATCCTGCAGGGCGCACCGCGCATCATGCCGATGATCGAGGGCGAGCTGAAGGAACTGGTCGACGAGAAGGTGGAGATCATCAAGGGCTGGATGAAGTCCGGCAGGATCATCCGCACCGACCCCTACCACCTCATCTTCTCGATCTGGGCGACGACCCAGCACTATGCCGATTTCGACGTGCAGGTGCGCGCGGTGCTCGGCCCGGACAGAGGGGCGGACGGGCGGTTCGAGGACGCCGCCCGCTTTCTCGAAAGCCTCTTCATGGACGGGCTGAAGCCGAAGAACTGAACGCCGTCATGTGTCAGCGAGGATGCGCTCGGCCAGCCATGTGTGCGGATGATCGGCCCAACCGGCGCGGTATCGCCTGATCAGGCGGGAATAGGCGAAACCGAGGTCAGAGGCCTTGCAAAGTTCGGTGCCCGTACCGGCTTGCATCACGACCAGCCCGCCTCCTTTCGGCGCTATGTCCAGACCGCTTTCGCGCAGGCGCTCCTGCAACTCATCCCAATCCGACGCGCGCTCCACCGCCTCGGAAAACCTGGATTTGAGATCATCGAGGTCGACCGTCTCCGCCGGCGCGGTCCGCGCCGGACCTGACTCGTCCGCTCCTGAAACATCACGGCCGCGGCGGCCGGATTTGCGCGCCTCGCCACGGCGGCCCGGCTCGACAGGCGCACCATCGAGATACTGGCTCAACGCGTCGCGGATCACCGTGCCGACCGAGACGTTCTGGCTGAACGCGCGCTTCGCCAGTTTCTCCGACATCTCTTCGGAGAGCTGAATCTTCATTTCGACAGGCAGCAGCGACATGTGACGAACCCGTTCAGGGCATCCATTATTCGGCACGCGGGTGTGATCGACAAGTGCGGACTGGACCTGCCCAAACCAGCCGGTGGTCAGGTTGACAACCCCGCCATCGATTTCCGATGCTCGCAGGTTCACAGGGAGAGAACAGGCATGACCTTCAAGATGACACGACGCAGCCTCGCAATCGGTGCGGCCCTTCTCATTGCCGGCGGCGCGGCTTTTGCGCAGCAGGCCTTTTTCCGCATCGGAACGGGCGGCACGTCGGGAACCTATTATCCGATCGGCGGACTGATCGCGAACGCCATCTCGGCGACCGGCGAGAACGGCGTGGCCGGCCTCGTCGCCACGGCGGTATCGTCCAACGGTTCGGTCGCGAACATCAATGCGATCCAGAGCGGCGCCAGCGAATCCGGGTTCACGCAATCGGACGTCGCCTTCTGGGCGCATTCCGGCACTGGCCTCTATGACGGCAAGGGCAAAGTCGAAGACCTGCGCCTGATCGCGACGCTCTATCCGGAAACGCTGCACATCGTCGCCCGCGCCGACGCCGGCATCAAGTCGGTCGCCGACCTCAAGGGCAAACGCGTCTCGATCGACGAGCCCGGCTCCGGCACCATCGTCGATGCGCGCCTCGTGCTGGCGGCCTACGGCATCACCGAAAAGGACATCACGCCGGAATATCTGAAGCCCGGCCCGTCGGGAGAGAAGATGCGCGACGGCGGCCTCGACGCCTTCTTCTTCGTCGGCGGCTTCCCGGCCGGCGCGATCACCGAACTCGCGGCCTCGACATCGATCACGCTGGTTCCGGTGTCCGGGCCGGAAGCCGAGAAGCTGATCGCCGACAACGGCTTCTTCGCCACCAACACGGTGCCGGCGGAAACCTACAAGGGTGTCGGCGAGATGCAGACTATCTCCGTCGCCGCGCAGTGGGTGACCAGCGCCAAGCAGTCCGACGAACTGGTCTACAACATCACCAAGGCGCTCTGGAGCGACGGCACCCGCAAGGCGCTCGATGCCGGTCACGCCAAGGGCAAGCAGATCACGCTGCAGAACGCGACGGCGAGCGCCGGCATTCCGTTCCACCCCGGCGCGGAAAAATTCTACAAGGAAGCCGGCGTCCTGAAGTAGCCGGCGGCGGACTTGCCCGAGACACGACACGGCGAGAGGCGGGAAGCAAGCTTTCCGCCTCTTTGCGCATAAGCGACGCGGGGACGGAACATGACCGACAAGGACAAGCAGCAGCAGCGCCTCTCGCGCCAGGACGAGGTGCATATCGCGCCGATGGAGCTGGACGAGGAGAAGGCGCGCGAGCTCGAGGAAAAGTTCGACTCCGAAATCCGCTTCCGCACGCTGTCGCCGTCGGCGAACATGATCGTCGGCACGATGCTGGTCGGCCTGTCGATGTTCCACTACTACACCGCCGGCTTCGGCCTGCTGCACGAGATGGTCCACCGCGGCATCCACCTCGCGCTCGTGCTGGCCATGTGTTTCCTCGTCTTCCCGATCTGGAAGGGAGGTTATGACGAGGCGCCCCGGTCCACCCTCCTGCGCCCGCTCGGCATCCCCCTCTACGACTGGATATTGGCGGTCCTCGCCGTGGTCACGGTGGCGCATGTGCCGCTGATCCCGCTTGACGAACTGGCGTTCCGGGTCGGCAATCCGGCGACCATCGACGTCGTGTTCGGCACGATCCTGATCTTCCTGCTCTTCGACGCCACGCGCCGGTCGGTCGGCTGGCCGCTGCCGATCATCGCGGCGATCTTCATCATCTACGCGCTTGCCGGTCCCTGGATGCCGAGCATCTTCGTGCACCCCGGCAACACGGTGTCCCAACTCGTCGACCATCTTTACCTCACGACGCAGGGCATTTACGGCATCCCGGTCGGCGTGGTGGCGACCTACGTCTTCCACTTCGTGCTGTTCGGCGTGTTCGCCACGCGCATCGGCCTCGGTCAGCTTTTCCTCGATTGCGCCGCCTTCGTCGCGGGACGTTTCGCCGGTGGGCCGGCGAAGGTATCCATCTTCGGCTCGGCCCTGTTCGGCATGATCTCCGGCTCGTCCGTCGCCAACACCGTGACGGTCGGCTCGCTGACGATCCCCGCCATGATCCGCCTCGGCTACAGGCGAGAATTCGCCGGCGCGGTGGAGGCGACCGCATCGACCGGCGGCCAGATCACGCCGCCGATCATGGGCGCGGCCGCCTTCCTGATGATCGAGTTCCTCGACCTGCCCTATACGACGATCATCCTGGCCGCGATCGTGCCGGCCTTCATGCATTTCTTCGGCGTGCTGATGCAGGTGCATTTCGAAGCCAAGCGCAAGGGCCTGCGCGGCCTGCGGCCCGACGAGATGCCCGACATCAAGGAGGCATTCAAACGCGACTGGCCGACGGTCATTCCGCTGATCGCCCTGATCTGGGTGCTGATGTCGGGCTACACGCCCTATCTCGCCGCCTTCTGGGGCATCACGCTGTGCATCGCGGTCGGCCTGCTCAACCCGCGCCGCCGGCTCACCCTGTGGGACATTTTCGACGGCCTGCGCGACGGCGCGAAATATGCGCTCGCCGTCGGCGCGGCGGCCGCCACGGTCGGCATCGTGATCGGCGTGGTGACGCTGACGGGCGTCGGCTTCAAGGTGTCCTATATCGTGACGTCGAGCGCGGCCTCGCTGGCCGACTTCTTCGGCGGCGTCGTGCCGGACAGCCTGTTCACGCCGGCCGGCCTGACGCTGCTGTTCACGCTGCTCATGACCGGCGTAGTGTGCATCCTGATGGGCTGCGGCGTGCCGACGACGGCCAACTACATCATCATGGTGACGATCGCCGCGCCGGCCCTCGTCATGCTCGGCGTCGAGCCGATCGTGGCGCATTTCTTCGTCTTCTACTACGGCATCCTGGCCGACATCACGCCGCCCGTTGCGCTGGCCGCCTATGCGGCGGCGGGCATGGCGGGGGCCGATCCGTTCAAGACGGGCAACCTCGCCTTCCGGCTGGGGCTCGGCAAGGTGCTGGTGCCGTTCGTCTTCGTCTTTTCGCCGTCGCTGCTGCTGGTGACGCGCGACTTCACCTGGCCAAACTTCATCCTCGCCTTCGGCGGCTGCATCGTCGGCATCGTCTGCCTGTCGGCGGCGCTATCGCGCTACATGCTGGTGCGCACCCGGGCCTGGGAGAACACGCTGCTGGTCGTGGCCGCGATCCTGATCATCGCGCCGGAACTCTATTCGACGCTGATCGGGCTGGCGATGATCGTGCCGGTGCTGGTGAACCAGTGGCGCGGCTGGCGCTCTGAGAGCCGGCTGCAACCGGCCTGACCGGTCAATCCGGCGCCAGCGCCATCACCAGCAGGCCGACGACCGTCAGCGCCGCGCCCATGGCGACGCGGCCGCTGGCCCAGCCATGGCCGAGCAGGCCTTCGTAGAGAATGACGAAGCTCGGGGTCAGATAATTGTAGGCGAGCACCTTCGAGGCCGGCAGCCTGAGCGCCGCATATTGCAGCAGGAAGAACGTGCCGGCCGTGGTGAAGATCGCGAGATAGGCGACCGCGATCCAGACGATCGCCGGCAACGAGGTCCAGTCGGTCGCCGCGATCTCACGCGCGCCCCAGAGCGCGATGCACAGGCCGGTCGCGCCGAGCGTCCAGAAGGTGAAGGCGACGACGGGCTCGCCGCGGTTGAAGCGGCGCACCAGCACGGCATAGAGCGCATGGCAGGCGACGCCGCCCACGAAGATGGCCTCGCCCGCGCCGATGTCGAAGGCGAGCAGCGCGTCGAGATTGCCGCCGAAGATCACCCACAGCGCGCCGGCGCCGGCGAGGAGCAGGCTCGCGATCACCACCGGGCGCGGAACCTGGCCGAGCAATGCCCAGCCCAAGACGGCCGCCATCAGCGGCATCAGCGTGAACACCGCGCCGAGCGACACCGGGCTGGCGATGCGCAGACCGACGAACATGGTGACGAAGAAGATCGCCATGAGCGCGCCGAGCACGAGATAGCGCCATCCGCCGCGCGGCGGCGGCACCTTGCCCCCGAGCAGGACCAGCGCGACCCCGCCCATGATCGACGTGCCGAGCAGGAAGCGCACGGCATTGAGCGCCGATGGCCCCAGATGCGGCGCGGCCAGCGCGCCGAACGAGAACGAGCCGGCGACGAGCGCGGCGAAGGCGATCATCGCGAGGTGAGCCAGCAGCTTCTGTCCGCCGGTCGCGTGCGAGGTGTGGGAAGGTATGTCGGCCAATTGTCTTGCCCTGCGGAGCAGCATGGGTAGCAATGTGGCCGCGCCGCGTCACGGGTCGGCGATTTCGATCTATTGGGCCAAGCGCAGATCAGGCGGCGACAGGCGCCGCCTTGTCGATCGGGTGCTGTGAGCGGAAGCCGACGGCGAGCCTGTTCCAGACATTGATGACGCCGATCAGCACGGTCAGTTGCACGATCTCGACATCGGAAAAATGGGCCTTGAGCGGATCGTAGAATTCATCGGCCGCCCGGCTCTGTGGGAGCAGAGTCAGCGCCTCGGTCCACTCAAGCGCAGCGCGCTCGCGCTCCGTGTAAAGCGGGCTTTCGCGCCAGCCGCTGACAAGATGAATGCGCTGCTCGGTCTCGCCATTATGCCGCGCCTCCTTGACATGCATGTCGATGCAATAGGCGCAGCCATTGATCTGCGAGGCGCGCAGCTTGACCAGATGCACCAGCCGGCGATCGAATCCGGACTCCTTCACCGCCTCTTCCAGCGCCATCACCGCCTTCATCAGCGCCGGTTCCTTGGCGAAATAATTCATGCGCGTCTCCATCGGTCCAACCTTTCGTTCTGTGCAGGAATGCTGAGCTATCGCGGCAGGCGCTGGTTCTGCTCGAGGAAGCGGCAACTGAACGCCACCGCGCGCGGATCGGCGGTCTCGGCATAGTCGTCCATGAGATCGGCGATTTTTGTCGAGGCCAGCACGGCGCGATAGGCCTGCTCCGCCCGCAGCATCGCCAGATTGATCCCGCATGGTTTCCTGTAGGCCGCAGGCTCCAGCGCGCCCGGTCCGCGCTGGCGGATTTCCCCGCAGCGAAAGGCCGGCTTCGGTCCTTCGACGGCCAGCACGATGTCCAGCAGGCTGATCCGGTCGGTTGATCGCGCCAGCCGATAACCCCCGGCCGGGCCTGGCACCGATTCCAGCACATTGGCGTCGACCAACGCCTTCAAGTGCTTCAGCAGATAGCTTGCCGAGACACCGTGATACTCGGCCAGCGCCTGCGCCGGCAGCGTTGCGCCCTCATCCATTTCAGCCAGCACGATGGTGCTGTGAATGGCGGCTTCCACGCCCTCGCCCAGTTTCATAACGACCTTCTCATTGCGGATATTTTTTATCATCGACAAATTTTATCCACAATAGGCCCGAAAACGAAAGCGGTGCCCGAAGGCGCCACTTTCCACATCGTTGTTCCCGCTACTCCGCCGCCTGCCGCGCCATCGGATTGTTCGGATGCGTGGTCCAGTTGGCGTAGACCGGAGACACCGGCTTGCCCGTGCGCTGGTCGAGCACGCCCGCCGCGAGCGGCACCATGGTGATGCAGTTCTCGACCGGGCAGACATTGACGCAGAGATTGCAGCCGACGCACTCGTCCTCCATCACCTCGAAATGGCGCTTGCCGTCGACCACGCTGGTGATCGCCTGGTGCGACGTGTCCTCGCAGGCGATGTGGCAGCGGCCGCACTTGATGCAGGCGTCCTGGTCGATGTGCGCCTTGGCGACGTAGTTGAGGTTGAGGAACTGCCAGTCGGTGACGTTGGGCGTCGCGCGGCCGATGACGGAGTCGAGGTTCCGGTGCCCCTTCTCGTCCATCCAGTTCTCGAGGCCTGCGATCATCTCCTGCACGATCTTGAAGCCGTAGGTCATGGCGGCGGTGCAGACCTGCACATTGCCGGCGCCCAGCGCCAGGAACTCGGCCGCGTCGCGCCAGGTGGTGATGCCGCCGATGCCGGAGATCGGCAAGCCGTGGGTTTCTGGATCGCGCGCGATCTCGGCGACCATGTTCAGCGCGATCGGCTTCACCGCCGGCCCGCAATAGCCGCCATGGGAGCCCTTGCCGTCGATGGACGGTTCCGGCGAGAAATCGTCGAGATTGACCGACGTGATCGAGTTGATCGTGTTGATCAGCGACACGGCGTCCGTGCCGCCGGCATGTGCCGCTCGCGCGGGCTTGCGGATGTCGGTGATGTTGGGCGTCAGCTTGGTGATGACCGGCATGCGTGTGTATTGCTTGCACCAGCGCACGACCATCTCGATATATTCCGGCACCTGGCCGACGGCGGCGCCCATGCCGCGTTCGCTCATGCCGTGCGGGCAGCCGAAATTGAGCTCGATGCCGTCGGCCTCGGTCTCCTCGACCAGCGGCAGGATCGCCTTCCAGCTCTGCTCCTCGCAGGGCACCATGATCGACGCGATCAGGGCGCGGTCCGGCCAGTTCTTCTTGACCTGCTTCATTTCCTGCAAATTGAGCTGAAGCTGGCGATCGGTGATCAGTTCGATATTGTTCAGACCGAGCAGGCGGCGGTCCGCGCCCCAGATCGCGCCGTAGCGCGGGCCGTTGACGTTGACGACGGGCGGCCCCTCCTCGCCCAGCGTCTTCCACACCACGCCGCCCCAGCCCGCCTTGAAGGCGCGCTCGACATTGTAGGCCTTGTCGGTCGGCGGCGCGGACGCCAGCCAGAACGGATTGGGCGATTTGATGCCGACGAAATTGTTGCGGATGTCTGCCATGCTCATGCCCTCCCGTTCGAGGTGAGTGCCCGGTGAATGCTCTCGGCCGCGTCGCGGCCAGCGGCCACGGCGGCGACGGTCAGGTCTTCGCGCGCGTCCTTCACGCAGTCGCCGCCGGCCCAAACCTTCGGCATCGAGGTGCGGCCCTCGGCGTCGACCTTGATGCGGCCGCCTTCCAGTCCGATCGTGGGACCGGAGCCGTTGAGCGCCGCGGGAACAAAGGCCTGGCCGATGGCGCGGAAAATCTGGTCGGCGACGAGCGTCAGCGTCTCGCCGGTCCCGGCCAGCTTGCCGCCCTTCATGGTGGTGTATTCGAGCTCGATGCCGGTCACCTTGCCCTTCTCGGCGATGACGCGCCTCGGCTGCACCCAGTGGCGGATCGTGACGCCGTTGGCGGTCGCCAGATCCTGCTCGTATTCGGACGCGTTCATGTCCTCCTGGCCGCGGCGGTAGGCGATCGTCACCTCCTCCGCGCCGAGCAGTTTCGATTGCACGGCGGCGTCGACCGCCGTCATGCCGCCGCCGATCACGACGACGCGGCGGCCGACCGGCAGCTTCGCCAGGTCGCTCGCCTGGCGCAGTTCGGCGATGAAATCGACCGCGTCGCGCACGCCCCTGGCGTCCTCGCCCTCGGCGCGCAGCGCGTTGACGCCCGCCATGCCCATGCCGAGGAAGACGGCGTCGTGCTTCTTCACCAGTTCGGAGAGGTGCACGTCACGACCGAGCGCCTGGCCGTTCCTGATCTTGATGCCGCCGATGGCGGTCACATAGTCGACCTCTGCCTGCGCGAAATCGTCGGTGCTCTTGTAGGCGGCGATGCCGTATTCGTTCAGCCCGCCTGATTTCGGCTTGGCCTCGAAGATGGTCACGTCATGGCCGTAGCGCGCCAAGCGGTGCGCCGCCGCGAGGCCGGCCGGGCCGGCGCCGACAACGGCGACCTTCCTTCCGGTCTTTTCCGCACGCTTGTAGAACTGCTTGTTGTCGCCCATCGCGACGTCGGTCGCATAGCGCTGCAGCCGGCCGATCTGCACCGGCTTGCCTTCCGCGACCTCGCGCACGCAGACCTCTTCGCACAGCGTCTCGGTCGGGCACACGCGGGCGCACATGCCGCCGAGAATGTTCTGGTCGAAGATCGTCTTGGCCGAACCCAGCGGGTTGCCGGTGGCGATCTGGCGAATGAACATCGGGATGTCGATCGACGTCGGACACGCCTGCATGCAGGGCGCGTCGTAACAGAAGTAGCAGCGGTCGGCCTCCACCAGCGCCTCATGATGATCGAGCGGCGGATGAAGATCGTCGAAATTGGCGGCGAGTTCGGTGAGCGAGAGCCGTCCGGCGGCCACGCCATCCTTGAATTGACCTGAGGCCATGCACGTTCCCCAACGCGTTATGTTTGGTGGAAGGCTAGCACAGGCAGAAATTTTATCAATTGGTCAAATTTTGGCTAAGTCATTGATCTTGCGTCATATAAACATGATAATCGCAGTCATGTTTTCGAATGTCCACACGCCGAAAGGTGGCCAGCCCTTGGCGGGCCGGGTGGGGTAGCCTCTGACAAGCTCGATCTTACGCTGCGTCGGAGACATGAGGGCGTACAGGTTGAAGTGACCCCACCCGGCCGGGCAAGCCCGGCCACCCTCCCCCTCAAGGGAGAGGGAGCCCGCGCGCGGCGGCCGCAACAATCCGTTAAGCATGCCGCTCAACGGCCGCTTCACCATTTGGCGTCAAACCTCACCCGTGTCCCGGCGGCATTTGAACCAAATTGTAATGATCGCGGCGGCCTTGCTGCTCGCCAGTTGCGCGTCCGCGCCTCGCAGCATCAACAATGTCTGCGCCGTCTTCGAACAGCAGGACGGCTGGGTGCGCAACTGGCAGCGCTCGGCCAAGGCGGCGGAACGGCGCCACGGCATCCCCGTCGCCATCCTCATGGCCACGATCCGAAAAGAGTCCGGCTTCAAGTCGAACGCCAAGCCGCCGCGCCGCCAACTCCTCGGTTTCATCCCCTGGAAGCGCCAGTCCAGCGCCTACGGCTTCGCGCAGGCGCTCGACGGCACATGGGACGAATACCAACGCGAACGCGGGGGCTTCGCCGCGAACCGGGCGAACTTCGACGATTCCGTCGACTTCGTCGGCTGGTATCATGCCAAGACGGCGCAGAAATTCGGCATCGCGCCGACCGACGCGTTCAACCTCTATCTCGCCTACTATTCGGGCTGGGGCGCCTATTCGAAGGGAAGCTGGCAGTCCAATCCCGGCCTTCAGCGCACCGCGCGCGAGACCGCCGACATGGCGGCCAGCTACGAGAAGCAGCTTCGCGACTGCCGCTGACTATCTCGGCTTCCTGCCGAAGACGCGGACATACTCCTCGACGCCGCCCTTGGCCAAGGCCTTGGCCTGCCTGACCCAGTCCTCGCGCTCGATGCGGCCGGAGAAGCGCAGGTAGCCGTCCACCCAGGCCCGCTCCGCCTTCTTCCACGAGGCGATCTGGGCATAGGTGTAGATGCCGAGCCCGTTGAGGATCGCCTCGATCTTCGGGCCGACGCCGGAGATAAGTTTCAGATCGTCCGGCTTGCGCGGTTTTGCGATGCCGGCTGGCCGGCCCTTTTCCGCAGGCGGAATGGCGGCCTTCGCGGCCGGTTTCGCCTTTGCGCCTGCCGGCGCGGGCTTCGGCGCGGCAGCGCGCGCCGGCGCGACGCCGGCTCCACGATGTTTGGCGACCGCCTCCTGCGACGACCGGGATTTGACGGCCGACCGCCCGGCAAGCCCCCCAGTGCGGGATGACGACACAAGCTTGGCCGACGGCGCAGCGCCCTTGCCGGCGCCACGCGGCGCGGGTTCATTTCCCCCGGCCGGCATCACATCCGGATCAACGGCCTGCCGTCCGTCGCCGACCTGGTCGCGGCCCACGGGTATGGCGGCGTTCGACGCGTCGTAGAACGCCGCGCCGCCCGGTTCGGACAGCGCGTCGCCGGCCTCGTGCCGGCGCGCCCTCGCCCGGGCTTCCCCTTCCTCGAAATCCTCGGCCAGTTGGCCCGCTTCGGGGGTCGCCAGCTTGCCGTCGGGACGCTTGGGCGCGGCGCCCTTGAAACCCGGTCCCTTGCCGCGACGCCTGCCGCCTTCGGGAACCTCGTCATGCGGCTCGGCCTGCGAAATGTCGACACCGCCGACCTTGATGACGGGCTCCATCGTCGCGAGTTGCTCGTCGTCCAGCCAGCACAGGCTCTGATGCCCGCCGCCGAGATTGCGGATCGGCGGCACTTGCGTCTCGCATTTGTTGCCCGGAACGAACTTCTTCCAACGGCAGCGGGTCTGGAACGGGCAGCCCGTGGGCGGATTCATCGCCGAGGGAATGTCGCCTTCGAGCACGATATGCTTCTTCACCACGCTCGTGTCGGCGATCGGGATGGCCGAGAGCAGCGCCTCGGTATAGGGGTGGTAGGGCGGCGAGAAAATCTGGTCCGTCGTCCCCTGCTCGACGATGTAGCCGAGATACATCACGACCACCCGGTCGGCGATGTAGCGCACCACCGACAGATCGTGGCTGATGAACAGCATCGTCGTCTTGTTCTCGCGCTGGATGTCCATCAGCAGCTCGGTCACCGCCGCTTGGACCGACACGTCGAGCGCGGAGACCGGCTCGTCGGCGACGACGACCTTGGCCATGCCGGCAAACGCCCGCGCCACGCCGATACGCTGCTTCTGCCCGCCTGAAAGTTGGCGCGGCATGCGCTTCTCGAACGCCCGTGGCAGTTTCACGAGATCCAGCAATTCCAGCATGCGCTCGCGCCGCTCCGCGACCGTCTTGCCGATGCCGAATTTCTCCAGCGTGCGGATGATCTGCGAGCCGACCGAGTGGCTCGGGTTCAGCGTGTCGAACGGATTCTGGAACACCATCTGGATGGACGAGATCGTCTCGACGTCGCGCTTTTCGATCGCGGTGTCTCCGATGCTGCGATTGCCCAGCGTGACGTTGCCGCCCGACGCCGTTTCCAGCCCGAGCAGGATTTTCGCCAGGGTCGACTTTCCGCAGCCGGATTCGCCGACGATCGCAACCGTTTCGCTTTCGCGCGCTTCGAAGCTGATCGTTTCGTTGGCCTTCACGGTGCGCGGCTCGGCGCCGCCGAAAATCTCGTTGGCCGCCACCTTGTAGTATTTTTTCAGGTCGTCGATCTTCAGCATCGGCTTGCCGGCCTTGACCGGTTCCTTGACGTCTTTCGCAGCCGTTGCCGGCATCGCCGCCCAGTCGATCTCGTTGAAGCGCACGCAGCGGCTGAAATGGCCGGGATTGCCCGCGACCTCGATCATCGGAATCTCGGCGGCGTTACAGACGCCCTCGACGAAGTGGTGGCAGCGCGGGCCGAAATTGCAGCCCTTCGGCCGTTCGTGCGGCAGCGGCAGCTGGCCGGGGATCGCAACCAGCGGCCGCGAATTCTTGTCGGCGCCCGGCAGCGGGATCGAGCGGAACAGGCCCTGGGTATAAGGATGGCGCATCCGGTCGAACACGTCGCGGATGTTGCCGGTTTCGACCGCCTCGCCGGAATACATGACCGTGATCTTGTCGCAGGTCTCGAGGATCAGGCCGAGATTGTGCGAGACGAAGATCATCGAGGTGCCGAACTCGCGGCCGAGCCCCTTCACCAGTTGCACGATGCCGGCCTCGACGGTCACGTCCAGCGCGGTCGTGGGTTCATCCAGCAAAAGCAGCGCCGGCTTGGAGAGCAGCGCCATGGCGATGACGATGCGCTGCTGCTGGCCGCCGGAAAGCTGGTGCGGATAGGAGTTCATCATCCGCGGCGGGTCGGGCAGCCGCACCGATTTCAGCATGGCCAGCGCGCGGTTGTAGGCCTCCTCCTTCGACACCTTGTCGTGGATCAGCGGCACTTCCATCAATTGCCGGCCGATCTTCATCGCGGGGTTCAGCGACGCCATCGGCTCCTGGTAGATCATGGCGATCTTGTTGCCGCGGACGGAGCGGAGCTCCTCCTCGGTCATGTCGCCCATGTCCTTGCCCTGGAACTTGATCCGGCCGCCGACGATCTTTCCGACGTTCGACAGGTCGCGCATGATGCCGAGCGACACGGTCGACTTGCCGCAGCCGGACTCGCCGACGATGCCCATCGCCTCGCCCGGCATGACGGTGCAGGAAAAGTCCATCACGGCGGGGATTTCGCCGCGCTTGGTGAAGAAGGAGATCGACAGGTTCTCGATCTCTAGGATGGGTTCGGCGGAGCGGATGTTCGTGGCTTTGACGGCTTCGTTCATCGCTTCGATCCTCAGTCTTTCAGCGCCTGTTCGCGCAGCGCATCCGCCAGAAGGTTCAGGCCCAGCACGAAGCTCATCAGCGCGAAGGTGGGCGGCAGGGCCGGATGGATGGCCGAACGCAGCAGGCGGCTGGCGTCCTTGATGGCGGTGCCCCAGTCCGGGCTTTCCGGCGCGAGGCCGAGGCCGAAATATCCGAGCGTGCCGAGCAGGATGGTGGTGTAGCCGATGCGCAGGCAGGCATCGACGATGAGCGGCCCGCGCGCATTGGGCAGGATTTCCCAGAGCATGATGTACCACGGCGTCTCGCCGCGCGTCTGCGAGGCGGCGACGTAGTCGCGCGTCTTGATGTCCATGACGAGGCCGCGCACGATGCGGAACACGCCAGGGCTGGATGCGAACACCACCGCGACGAAGATGTTCAAGGTCGACGGCTCGATCGCGATGACGCGCAGCGGATCGGCGTTGAAGACGAGGCCGAGATAGACCCACCCGCCGATCAGGATCGTCGCCGCGAGCAGCGGATAGAGCCGCTCCGGCCGCGTCTTGAAGCGCGTGTAGAACAGCACCGAGAAGAAGATGATCGGGAACAGGAAGAACACCGCCGCCAGCGTGCGCGGGATCGAGAAGCCGATGCCCGTCAGGTTGCTGAACCAGTTGTCGAACGACAATTGCCGGATTTCCGGCGTCACCAGCAGGTAGAACAGCAGGATGACGGGGAAGGCCAGCACGAGATTGGCGAGGAACGACAGGATCGAGTCGATCCGGCCGCCGTAGTAGCCCGCCGGCAGGCCGAGCGTGATGCCGACCATCAGCGCGAAGGCGGTGGCGAACGGGGCGATGATGAGCACGATCTGGCTGCCGGCGACCATGCGGCTGAACACGTCGCGCGCCAGCTTGTCGCCGCCGAACAGGTAGACGCCGCCAGCGCCCGCCGCGCCGTCCGGGACGATGGCCCCGGGCAGCACGTCCTTCATCACCGGGATCTGGGTGAGCGGGTCGAAGGGTGCGATGACGGGCGAGAAGATCGCGGTGAACGTCCAGAACAGGCAGATCGCGACGCCAGCGATGCCGACGCCCGACGTGTAGAGATCGCCGTAGAGGCCGAGCCGCTTGCGGTAGTGGAAGCTGGCGCCCATGACGATGACGAGCGACAGCCATACAGGCCAGAAACGGCCCAGTGCGCCGAGGATGATCTGGGAGGCGCCGACATATTCGATGTTCATGTGGCGGGCTCCGATAAGGACGATTGGTCGTCACCCCCACCCCTTACCCCTCCCCTCAAGGGGGAGGGGGATTCTGAGACGTCGGCGACCCCTTCCCCCTTGAGGGGACGGGTAAGGGGTGGGGGTATGACCATCGATGGGGGTGTGAACATTCTCGCAGCCTCCCCCATCATTGCACCCTGATGCGCGGATTGAGATAGGCGTAACCGATGTCGGAGATGAGCTGCGTGAACAGCACGACGAACACCGACACGAGCGAGCAGGCGAGCAGCAGGTCGACGTCATTGTTGCCGGCCGCTTCGACCAGCGTGAAGCCGAAGCCCTGGTAGCGGAACATGGTCTCGACGATCACCACGCCGGTCAACAGCCAGGGGAACTGGAGCATGATGACCGTGAACGGCGCGATCAGCGCGTTGCGCAGCGCGTGCTTGATCACCACCGACGAGAAGCTCAGGCCCTTCAGCCGCGCGGTGCGGATATATTGCTGTGTCATCACCTCGACCATCGAGGCCCGCGTCATGCGCGCGATGTAGCCGATGCCGTAGATCGCCATCGTCATGACCGGCAGCGTGAAATTGAAGAAGGTCACGCCCTGCGACGTGGCCGACGCGGCCGAGCCGTTCAGCCAACCGAGCCAGGAGGCGAAGATGACGGTGAAGATGACGCCGGAGACATATTCAGGCGTGGCCGTCGTCGCGATCGAGGCGACCGACAGGCTCCGGTCCGTGCGCGACCCTTCCCTCATGCCGGCCAGGATGCCGATCAGCAGCGCGATCGGGACCATGGTGACCATGACCCAGAACATCAATATGCCGGTGGCGCCGAGCGCCGGCCAGATCTTGGCCGAGACGGTGGTCTTGAACTTGGTCGAGCAGCCGAGATTGCCCTGCAGGATGCCGCCGTAATAGGGCTCGGCCGGTTCGTTGCAGTAGGAGAAGCGCGGCACGATCTTGCCGCTCGCCGGGTCGACATAAGGCTGCTTCTTCACCACCCCGACCCACTGGCCGTAGCGCACGAAGAAGTTCTGGCGGTAGCCGTTCTTCTCGAGCCAGGATTCGATGTGCTCCGCCGAGGAGCGCATGTCGAGCTGGGAGAGCGCCAGCTTCTTCAGGTTCGGCTCGAGATTGACCATGTAGAAGACCACCATGGTGAGGCACACCATGGTGACCAGCATCACGCCCAGACGCTTCAGGATGAATGACAGCATACCGGCTCCCTGCCATTGGAGCATCGCGGCGAGCCGCTGCCTACTCCGGGTTGGTCACCCATGAAAGGGAAGAGGGACGCCGGCATGCGGCGCCCCTCCCACTCCGTCAAGCCTGATCGAGCCAGACCTTGCCCAGATCCATCTCGTAGGTCGGGTGCATGCCGAAGTTCTTAACGATCGGCAGGTAGCTGTTGTACAGCTTGCGCCAGTAGGGCTGGATCATGATGCCCGAGCTCTGCAGGATCGTTTCGATGTCCTTCATCACGACCTTGCGCTTCTCGGGATCGGCGATGCCCAGCGCCTCGTTGATCTTGGCGTCGAGCTCCGGATTGGAATAAGCCGTCTCGTTCCAGGCTTCGCCGCTGCGATAGGCGATGGCGATGACCTGGATGCCGAGCGGGCGCATGTTCCAGTTCGTCTGGGAGAAGGGATACTTCGTCCAGTCGTTCCAGAAGGTCGCGCCCGGCAGCACCGTGCGCTTGATCTTGATGCCGGCATCGCGAATCTGAGCAGCCACCGCGTCGCCGGTGTTCTTGTGATAGTCCTCGTCGTTGGTGATGAGCTCGTGCTCGAAATCGCCGAACCCGGCCTCGTCCATCATCGCCTTGGCCTTGGCCCCGTCGCGCGCGAGCTTCGGCAGCTCCACATATTCCGGATGGATCGGGCAGACATGGTGGTTTTCGGCCACCGTGCCGGCATTGCCGTAGCCGAGTTGCAGCACGATCGCATTGTCCACCGCGAGGCAGATCGCCTGGCGCACCTTCTCATTGTCGTAAGGCTTGTTGGCTACGTTCATGCGGGTGCAGACGGTGGAAGCCGTGACGACCTCGGACGTGACCGCGCCGACGCCTTCGAGGATCTTCACATAGTCGGCGGTCGTCTCATGGTTGGCATGAACCTCACCCGACTCGTAGGCGGAGACCATCGCCGACGGGTCGGTGCCGTAGTCGACGAACTCGACGCCGTCGAGAAGGGCTTCGCCGCCCCACCACTTGCCGTCCTCGCGACGCTTGTAGACCACCTTCTGGCCGACGTCGTACGAGACGAGCTGGAACGGACCGGTGCCGATCGGGTTCTGGGCGAAGTTCGCACCGGTCTCGTCGAAGGAGCGGTGGACGACCAGTCCGGGATAATCGCAGAGCTGCGGGATCAGCGCGATGTCGGGCTTGGTGAGCTTGAGCTTCACCGTCATGTCGTCGACCTTCTCAATCGACCCTTCGCGCAGCTTGCCCGTCGCCTCGTCCACAAGCGTGCCGAGGCGGCCCGGCATGGAATTGCCCTCGGCCTTCTTGTCGGCCCAGCGCGTGAAGTTGGCGATGATGTCGTCGGCGTTGAACGTGTCGCCGTTCGTCCAGGTCACGCCTGGGCGAGCATGGAGCACATATTCGGTGGCGTCGTCGTTCACTTCCCACGATTCGAGCAGATAGGGCTCGAACGTGAATTCGCGCGTGTATTTCACCAGCGGCTCGAGCGTCTGGCGCTGCGCGTTGGCGATCTCGGACCAGTCGGCGGTGCGCGGGTCCTTGGGATCCTTGACGCTCATCTGGACCTTGAGGATACCGCCCTTCTTCGGGGTTTCCTGGGCGACCGCCTGGGTCGGAGCCGCGAGACCGAGGAGGCCATAGGCCATGGCGGTCGAGGCGCCGAAGGCGCTGGCCAGCGCGAGGAACTCGCGGCGGTCATACTTGCCGGCCTTCACCGACTCCGCCATCGCCAGGATATGATCCGGGACACGGTCACCATTACTTTTGAACATGGTCATTGAAGTTCTCCCATTGGATGGCGGTTTAGCCGTTAACATTCCGCAGGACCGGCCCGCTGTCAAAGTCTGAGGGCGCAGACGCGGAAATTAGATGACAGTCTGCAACGGTCGCGTGATCGCCATTGGCGTGATTGCGACAATATTGGCGCTAATTTCGCAATCGCGGCGAAAGCGTGCGGGCCTTCAACGGGCTGGCGACCGGCGCGGGACGGTCAGTACTCTTTTTCGTAGAAGATGCCGCCCTTGGTCGAGCCGTCGTCGGCGGCCTCGCCGCGCAGTTTCACGCCCTTGCCGACATTCAAGTCGATCGCCGCCTTGCCGGAACCCGGCCGCGAGCCCTTTTCGATCGTGATATAGGTGCGGTCGTTCAGATATTTGCCGACCGAGACGGAGGTGTCGCCGGTCTCCTCGTCCGTCTTCACATCGAGATCGTCGACGCCGAGATTGGACTGCAGCTTGTCGAGCAGGCCCGTCGATCCGCCGACGCCGGCGAGCAACGCCGCCGCCTGTGCGAGCTGCGCGATCTGCACGGCTGAAAGGCTTCCCATCGCGCGGCCGAAGACGAGCTGCGCGAACACCTCGTCCTCCGGCATGGCCGGCACCGAGGTGAAGGTGAATTTCGGATTGCTGGCCTGCCCGGTCACGGTGACCGTCACGGTGCCGCCGTTCACGGTAGAGGTCGCCGCGAAATCCAGTTCCGGCACGAACGAACCCGCAAAGCCGATCGACCCCTCGTTGAAATCGAGCCTGCGCCCGAGAATGCCCAGGCGGCCGCGCCGCATCTCGAACAGGCCGTTCGCCACCGGCGACGACGCCGGGCCGACGAGCTTGATCGTGCCCCCGAGTTCGGCATTGAGGCCGCGTCCGCGCACGAAAATCTGCTGCGGCGCCGACACGTTGAGATCGAGCGCGATGCCGCTGCCGCCGCCTCCCTGCGCGCTCACCGGCTTCAACGCCTCCGCCTGGCGCGAGACGTCGCCGCTGGCGTTCTTGTGCTTGACGTTGAGCCGCGAGAGAGCCGGCGGCAGTTTCTCGGGCAGGGTGATCACGGTGCGACCCAGATTGACCGTGCCCGAAATGGTCGGGGTCGAGACCAGCGGACCTTTGACGGCCAGATCGCCGCCGAAATTGGCCGTCACGACACGGCCATCGGTGTAGCGGCCGTCGGCGACCTTGATCGAAAGGTCTGCCGGGAACCCCTGCCCGCCGTCGAGACCGATCGTTCCGCCGGCCGAAATCGATCCGCCGCTGGAGATCGTGCCGGTCAGCGAGGAAATGCGGGCGACCCCGCCGCCAAGATCGATCGTCATGGCGATGTCGTTGACGGCGATGCCCGACCCCGCATCGATGAAGCGCGCACCGCTCGACTGGACGCGACCGCCGATGATTGGCGATGACGCCGAGCCGGAAACGCTGAGCTGCACGTCGGCCGCGCCGGTCAGCGCGAGACCCTGCGCCGCCAGCCGGCGCGTCAGGAAACCGAACGGCACCTTGCCGGACAGGTTGACGTTGATCGGCCGGTCGCCGGTCGTCTGGACCGTGCCGCCGCCGCGCATCGCCAGTCCGCCGCCCTCGCCGACGGTTGCGTCGAAGCGCAGCGTGCCGCCCGAAAATGTGCCGTTCGACGTGATGCTCATCGCACCGAACCCGGCAGACCGCGACTGGCTCGTCTCCGCGCCAGAGAGACGAACGTCATAGGCGATGTTCGGCGAGGCCGGCGTTCCGGTGACGCGCACCGTGCCGTCGACGCTGCCGGCCGCGCCGAGCCCCGGCGCGAAATTGTTGGCAACGGAGGCCGGGATGCCGGCAAGCTCGACGCCGAGCGCGAGTTCCTGCCCGATAGTGCCGGACACGGTAGCCGTGCCGCCGCCGATGCCGACCGCCAGCCTTTGCAGGCTGGTGACGCCGTTGGCGTTCTCGATGATCGATTTGCCCGCGACTGCAGCGGCGACGCCCTGCACGGTTGCCTTGCCGCCATCGAGCTCAATAGTCGCGACGCCGTTCTCGAACTTCGCGCGCCCCTTGGCGGTCGCCGGCATGCCGTTGACGGTCGCGCCGCCGTCGAAACCCGTCCAGACGCCGTCGCGGGTCAGCGTGACGCCGATGTCGGAAATCGCGGTGCCGCCCGAGTTAACCGACCGCGCCTCCGCCCGGCCGGAGACCGAGGGGGCGGCGACATAGTTCTGCACTTGCGCCGTGATGCGGACGTCCTTGCCGCTGACCGCGTCCCGGGCGAACTGCGGCACGGTCGCGTCGAGTTCGATGCTCGGACCGTTTCCGCCATTGGCGAACGTCACGGTGCCCTTGGCGCTGCCCGTCGCCTGCTGGAGAGCCAGCGCAGCAAGCGGCGCGATGTCGGGCAATTCGAACTGGACCGTCCCGACGGGCAGGAAGGCCGCGTCGAGATCGAGGTCGCCGCTGATTTTGTTCTGCCCCAGCGACAGGTTCAGCTTCGAGACCTGCCGGCGGCCGTTCGAGGTGGCGAGCCGTGCGGTGCCCGTCAGATCCTGATCGCCGACGCGCCCGCTCAACGTCACGTCGGCCGCGGGATCGGCCGGATTGGCGACGCCGGAGGCAGACAGTTTGAGGCCGGTGATCGTCTGTCCGCTGCTCTCGATCCTGTCGCCGCTCAAATCGAGCTTCACCTGCGGAGCCAGCAGCGGCCCGTCCGCGGCCAGCGAAAACTGCACCGCGCCGGCGACATCGGGCGACAGACGCGACAGGTCGGCCAGCGCGCCGGTCAGGTCGGCATCGACCGCCCCGTCCCGCAGCGACGCCGCGCCTTGCAGCGCCAGCGGACCGGAGGCGAGGTCGAGGCCCGATATCGACAGCGCTCCGTCGGCGGCGCGCGAAAGAGCCGCCTTCGCCGCCACTATGTCGCCGAGCACGCCATGCGCGCCCGCCGGCAGGGCGGAGCGCTGGATATCGGCTGTCACGTCGAAGGAGGCCGCATTGTCGGACCGCGAGACAGTTCCGCTTGCCGTCGCCGATACGGCGTCGTTACGCAGTTTCACATCCGACAGCCGCACAGCGCCCGTCTCGACATCGGCCTTCGCCGACAGCGCAAGCTGGCCGGCCAGCAAAGGCGCCAGCGCCTCGTTCGGCGACGCGACCGATCCGGCCGACAGTTGCAGTTCGACGGGCCCGGTGCCGCTGCCGACGTCGAAACCGGGCGAGGTCAGGTCGATGCCGACATTGAGCGCCGAGCCCTGCGCATGCGTCAGCGACGGGAGAGACGCCGCCGCGCTGACTGCGGGCTTGCCGCCGCTGCCGCGCACGCTGGCCTCGACGCTCGCCACGGCAACCGTCACCCGGTCCTCACCTTCGCCGAAGGACAGCGAGACCGGTTGCCCGATCGACTGCGCATGCAGGCTGAAATCGCTCTCGGCCCTGGGGTCGATGCGTCCGCTCGCCTTGGCTTCCAGCACCTGCGAGGTCAGGGTGCCGTCCTCGACGTCGATCGCCCCATCCTGCGAGATCGTGCCGGCGAATTTGATCGCCGTTTGGCCTTCCGCGACCGGTCGCAGGTTTTCCGGCAGGAATTGCGCGAACGCGCCCTCACCCGTGAAATCGACGCGGCTGCCATCGCCGACGAATTTATGCGTGCCGGACAGCTTGACCGCCACCTGCTCGTTCACGGCGACCGCGCCCTGCACCTGCCAGTTCGACGCCGGGCCGTTGCCCTCGACCGCGATCGAGACAGGCGGAGCGCCGGGAAGGCGCAGCAGGTTGGCGACGACGCCGCCTGCGGGCTCATTGCCCTGAACCTGCACATCCAGCCGGTCTTCGTCGGGTGCGAACAGGACGGTCAACGCCAGTTCGCCGGGCGCATCGCTGCGCCGCGCGTCGAGCGTGGCATCAACCCGTAGCGGACTGGCGGTGGCGACCGCCCTGCCCTTCGCGGACAGCGTCGCCACGCCGCCGGCAAGCTCCTCGCCCAAAACGATCTCGGGCAGGTCGAGCGACGCGATGTCAATATCGACCGGGAGCGTGAAGCCGGTCGAGGGCTCGTCGCTCGGTATGTCGGGCCGGCGCGCCACCTCGACCCGGCCGATCTTCAACGTGTCGGCCTTGACGGTGCCGAACGCCGCCGACACGAGAGAAATGCCGGTCGAGATGTTTCGCAGCGCGAGCCATGGCCCCTTGGCGTCTTCGACGACGACGTTCTCGACCGTCAGCGGCCCGGTCCAGAGGCCGGAGAGCACCTCGATGCGGACCGTGCGACCTTCGCCCGACGCCAGCGACGATGCGATGGACGCGAGATTGGCGCGGCCGGGAGGAGTCAAGGTGAGATAGCCCACCGCGAGCACGGCGAGCGCAATCAACAACAGCAGGTAATTGCGGACGCGCCGCAACAGCCGGATCAAATCCCCGCTCCGCGAATCGATGTCAGAAGGCCTGACCGATACCCGCATATATCCCGAATGCGGCGTCACCGGGACGCCGATCGAGCGGCACTGCCGCGTCGATGCGCAGCGGACCGAACGGCGTGAGGTAGCGGATGCCGACGCCCGCGCCGAAACGCATGTCGCCGAGGTCCGGAACCGGGCCGGCCGCGACCGTGCCGGCGTCGATGAACGGCACGACGCCGAACGTGTCGGTCACCTGCATGCGCATTTCGAGCGACGCTTCCGCGAACGAGCGCCCGCCGGTCGGGATGGGCTTGAGGGTGATCGGATCGAGCGTCTTTGGGCCGACGCCCTGGTAGGCGTAGCCGCGCACCGATCCGCCGCCGCCGGAATAGAAGCGCCGGTCGGCCGGGATGTCGGACAGCTCCGCGCCCAAGATCGTGCCGGCCGCCACGCGCCCCGCCAGGACCATGCGCTGCGCCTGATCGACGGAATAATAGGCGGACGCCTCGCCCTTCATCTTCAGGAAGGCGGCTCCCGATTCGAAGTCGTAGGTCGGCTCGGCCGAGGCGAACAGGCGGTATCCCGACTTCGGGTTCAGCTTGTCGTCGCGGGCGTCGAACACATATTCGATCGGCGTCGACACCAGCAGATATTTGCGGCCCAACGGGAAGAAGGCGTCGGTGATGTCGGCATATTCAGCCCGCACCTGCGCCGACAGCGTCTGGCGCTTGGTCAGGTTGTAGGACACGCCCGCCCCGGTCGAGAACACGAAACGGTCATAGGCGTCGGGGTGCTCATTGGCGAACTTGATGTCGAAATTGAACTTCGACGCCGGGCCCAGCACGCCCGGCTTCTCGAACAGGATGGCCGCCTTGTAGTCGAGGTCCTTGGCGCCCCGCGCCTCGCCGATCCGGTTGATCGAGCCTTCGATGCGCAGCTTCTCGGCGCGGCCGAACAGGTTGCGATGACCCCAATAGCCTTCGATGCCCGCGCCATCGATGGAGGAGAAGGTCGCGCCGACGCCGAAAAAGCGGTGCTTGCGCTCCGACACCTCGATGTCGATCGGGATCGACCCGTCAGCGGCCAGCGCCTCGCGCTCCTTCACCGTGACCGAGCTGAAGACGCCGAGCGCCAGCAGCCGCTCGCGCGCGTCGGCTACGTCCTGCGGCGAATAGGTTTTGCCGCGCTCGATATCGGCCATGTAGCGAGTGAACTCGGCGTCGACGGTTTCCGTGCCTTCCACCTCGGTCTCGCCGAACGGCGCGACCGGGCCGGCGGCCAGCGCCACCATCACGTCGAGCGTGCCGGTGCGGTGGTCGGCGATGACCTCTCGAGTTTCGACACGGGCAAGCGGCCTTCCCTCCTCCTTCAGCGCCAGCACCATGGCGTTTTCGGCCCTGAGCACGGCGCTGGACGAAGCGTCGCCGCCGGGCAGCAAGCCGAACTTCGCCGGCGCGAGGTCCCCCGTCTCTCCGGTGAGCGTGATTTCGCCGAGCGTGAAACGCTGGCCGGATACCACTTTGACATTGATCGGCACCGGGCGGGACGTGTCGAAGGTCGCGTCGGGCTCCAGTTCGTCGAGCGGGCGGCCGTCGATGGTGATCTCGACCGTTCCGTCGTAGCGCGCGTCCTCGTAGAGCGCCGCGACCAGCAGTTCGCGCTCGTTGCGCGCCTTGGCCAGGATGCCGAGCGAGCCGGAAACCGGACGGTCCTCGTCCGCAGTCAGGGTCGAGGCGTTGCGGATCCGCTTGTGGATCGATTCGTCGGTGCTGGAGAGATCGAGCGTGACCGCGTAGTTGACCGGGTCGGCGACATCGGCCTCCTCTTCACCGCCGAACAATTTGAAGCCGAACAGTTCAAAGGAGTGCGCGGGCGCGACCGAATGAGGCGCGGCCACGAGCAGCGCGACGCCGGCCGCCAACGCACGGACGGCGGCATGCGCACGGGATCGCCGGACACGCGCCACACAACTCAACATCAGTCGATGCTAGCCGGGATGGTTAAAATTGTCGTGAAACTGTTGAGGATTCCTGCACCCAGGCCGGACATTTGTCCGACCCCTCCGTTTCCGTTCCGCGCAGCCGCCCCGGCCGATGCTCCTAACACGCGGCTTTCCGGCAGGGCAAATCGCAACTCCGGGGCACGCTTCTCACGCCTTTGTCACGGAGCGCAAAATATAGTTAGCTTCAAACAGAATCCCGCCACGATCCTGCGAAACCTATCGTGACGGAAACCGTATGACGTGCTTGAGCACGCGATCGATCGGGGGAGCTTCGATGTCGTTCCGCAACCTTCTGTCCGCTTTCTCCATGCTTGCCGCCCTTTTGGTTGCAGCCGCGCCGGCGAGCGCGCAGATGTCGACCCGCTCGATCGAGCGCAGCGAGAATTCCGATTATCTCGGCTTCGATTTGCGCACCGAGAAGAACGTGTCGCTCGACCAGTGCGAGGCGGCCTGCCTGGGCGATCAGCAATGCCGGGCCTTCACCTACAACACCAAGGCCAAATGGTGCTTCCTCAAGTCTGACTACAATCAGTTGAACCGTTTCGCCGGCGCGATCGCCGGCAAGGTCGTGACCTCGCTCGCCGATCCCGACATCGGCGCGCCGCCGTCGCTCGGCTTCGTCCCCAGCTATATGAACGACGAAGCGGTGCGCTATCGCACCAGCACGCTCGCCGGACCGAAGCGCGCCGATCTTGGCCTCGGCGGCCTGATCGCGGCGGGCAACGGCCTGCTCGTTTCCGACCCACGCCGGTCGGCCGAGGCCTGGGCCGCGGCGGCGGCGATTACACCCGACGACGCAAGCATCTGGAACGGGCTTGCCCGCGCGGCGATCGGCATCGTCGGCACGAACGGCAACGACAGCTGGACCTGGCGTCAGAACGCCACCTCGGCGGCGCTCGTCGGCTACGGCCTGAGCCGCACTGCGTCGCAGCGCGCCGACATCCTGGCGACGCTGGCGCGCTCGCTTGACCTGCGCTCCAACCCGCGCCCCGCGCTCGAAGCCTACAAGGCGAGCCTGGTACTGGTCTCCTCGCCCGCCGTGCAGGCGGAGTTCAACAGCCTCTACGAGAAGCACGGCTTCCGCGTCGTCGATCACACGATCGATTCGGACAACCGCACGCCGCGCGTCTGCATCCAGTTCTCCGAGCCGCTGGTGAAATCCGGCGTCGACTACGCCAATTTCGTCACGGTCAGCGGCCAGTCGAGGCCCGCCGTCACCGTGCAGGACCGGCAGGTCTGCGCCGAAGGCCTCGAACACGGCAAGAATTACGCCATCGGCGTGCGCGCCGGCCTGCCGGCCGCCATCGGCGAGACGATCCAGAAGCCGGTCGCGCTCAATCTCTATATACGCGACCGCTCGGCTTCGGCCCGCTTCACCGGCGAGAACTTCATCCTGCCCTCGACCGCGCGGCGCGGCATCCCGCTCGTCACGGTCAACGCCAATTCGGCCAAGCTCAGCCTCTATCGCGTCGGCGACCGCGGTCTCGCGAACACGATCACCGGCGAGGAATTCCTGCGCCAGATGGACGGCTACGAATCGAATGCCGTGGCCGACAACAAGGGCGAGTTGGTCTGGTCGGGCACGATCGACATCCAGTCGGTGCTGAATGAAGAGGTGACGACCAGCTTCCCGGTCGACGAGGCGCTGCCGAACCGCAAGCCCGGCGTCTATGTGCTGACCGCGCAGACCGCCAATTCGGAGGACGAGGACTACGAGGACAAGGCGACGCAATGGTTCGTCGTCTCCGACATCGGCCTCGCAACCTATACCGGCGAGGACGGCCTGACCGTCTTCACCCGTTCGCTCTCGACCGCCAAGCCGACATCCGGCGTTTCGGTCAAACTGCTGGCCCGCAACAACGACATTCTGGGCGAGGCGACCACCGACGCCGACGGCAAGGCGGTGTTCACGCCCGGCCTCGTGCGCGGCAAGGGAGGCATGACGCCTGCCCTCGTCACCGCCGACGTGACGGGCGACTTCGTCTTCCTCGACCTGACCCGCGCCGGCTTCGACCTGTCCGACCGCGGCGTGGACGGACGCAAGACGCCCGGCGCCATCGACGTCTATGCCTGGACCGAACGCGGCATCTACCGCACCGGCGAGACCGTGCATCTCCAGGCGCTCGCCCGCGACGACCGCGCCAAGGCGATCTCCGGCCTGCCGCTGACCGCCATCTTTACCCGCCCCGACGGCGTGGAGGACCGCCGCATCGTCTCCGACGGCAAGGCCGAGGGCGGCCATTCCGTCGATCTGGCGCTGTCGGAGACCGCGATGCGCGGCAGTTGGACCGCGCGGCTTTATTCCGACCCGAAGGCCCAGGCGCTGGCCGAGGTGACCTTCCTCGTCGAGGACTTCACGCCCGACCGGATCGAATTCGACCTGACGAGCGAGCAGGAGGAAGTCTCGATCGGCCAGACCGCGACGATCGACATCGACGGCCGCTATCTCTACGGCGCGCCCGCTGCCGACATGTCGCTGGAAGGCGAGGTCGTCGTCTCCACCACCCGCGAGTGGGAACGCTTCAACGGTTACTTCTTCGGCCTCGCTGACGAAGGGGCGAACGAGGACGATGACGACGAGCAATCGACGCGCATCGACCTGCAGGACCTGCCTGTCACCGACGAGGACGGCAAGGCGCAGTTCGAGGTCACGATCGACCAGGCGCCGTCCACCACGCGCCTGCTGGTCGGCGAGGTGACCGTGCGCATGCGCGAGGGCGGCGGCCGCGCGGTGGAGCGCTCGCTCGACCTCGACATCCGCTCCGAAACCCCGGCCATCGGCATCAAGCCGGAATTCCAGGGCGGCGCGATCCCCGAAGGCTCGATCGCCAATTTCAAGGTCATCGCCGTGTCGCCGGAAGGCGAGCGGCAGGACCTGAACGGCCTCGACTGGTCGCTGGTCAAGGTCGAGCGGAATTATCAGTGGTACCGCTCGAACAATTCCTGGTCCTATGAGCCTGTCACGTTCACGACCAAGGTCGCCGACGGCAAGGTCGACGCCAAGGCCGCGCAGGAGGGCTCGCTGTCGATGCCTGTCGACTGGGGCCGCTACCGGCTCGAAGTGTCGTCGCCCACCGGCCCGGTCTCAAGCGTCGAGTTCGATGCCGGCTGGTATGTCTCGGCGACCTCGACCGAGACGCCGGACGGGCTTGAAGTGGCGCTCGACAAGGCGACCTATGCGCCCGGCGAGACCGCCAAGCTGAAAATCTCGCCGCGTTTCGCCGGCGAGGCGCTGGTGACGGTCGGCGCCGACCGGCTGCTCGCCACCTATACTGCAACCGTGCCGGAAGGCGGCGCGACGATCGACATCCCCGTCAGTGCCGACTGGGGCGCGGGCGCATATGTCACCGTCGCGCATTACCGTCCGGGCGAGGCGCAGGAATCGCGCATGCCCATGCGGGCGATCGGCTTGAAATGGCTACAGGTCGATCCGGCCTCGCGCACCATCGGCGTAACGCTCGAAGCGCCGCAGAAGATGGAGCCGCGCCGCGCGCTGACCGTGCCGCTCGTGCTGGCCAACGTGCCCGCAGGCGAGAAGGCTTACGTAACGGTCGCGGCCGTCGATGTCGGCATCCTCAACATGACCAACTACCAGCCGCCGGACGCCGGCAAGTGGTATTACGGCCAGCGCAAGATGGGCCTTGAGATGCGCGACATCTACGGTCGCCTGATCGACGGCTCGCTCGGCGCCATGGGCCGCATCCGCACCGGCGGCGACGGCGGCTCCGCGCCTGTCGGCGAAGCGCCGAAGGAGAAGCTGGTCGCCTTCTATTCCGGCATCGTCGAGGTCGGACCTGACGGCCGCGCCAGCGTCTCGTTCGACATCCCGCAGTTCAACGGCACGGCGCGAATCATGGCGGTCGCATGGTCGGGCACGGCGGTCGGCCGCGCGCAGGCCGACGTCATCATCCGCGACCCTGTGGTCATCACTGCGTCTATGCCGCGCTTCCTGACGCCGGGCGACCGGGCGGAACTGCGGCTCGACATCGCCAACACCGACGGCCCGGCCGGCGACTACCAGCTCAAGGTGGACAGCCAGGGCCTGATGATCGACGGAGACGACCAGACGATCGCGCTCGGCGCCGGCGACAACAAGTCGGTGACACTGCCGATCGTCGGCGGCGAGGCCGAGTTCGCGGTGGTGGACATAGCGCTTGCCCATGCGGGCGGCCTGAATGTCGGCCAGCAATTGTCGATCCCGATCCGCCCGGCGGTCATGCCGGTCGCGACCCGCCGCGTCGTCACGCTGGCCGCCAACACCGGCTCGCTGACGCTCGACCAGGGTGTGCTTTCGGACAGCGTCAAACAGGGCGCGACCGTCTCCGTGGGCGTCGCCCGCTCGTCGGTGCTGGACATCCCGGCACTCCTGATGAGCCTCGACCGCTACCCCTATGGCTGCGCCGAGCAGACGACCAGCCGCGCGCTGCCGCTGCTCTATCTCTCCGAACTGTCGGCCAAATCGGGCATGGAGGACGATCCGGGGCTGCGCGAGCGCATCCAGGGCGCGATCACGCGTGTCATGTCCTACCAGTCGTCCTCGGGAAGTTTCGGCCTGTGGTCGCCGGGGTCCGGCGACATGTGGCTAGACAGCTACGTCACCGACTTCCTGACGCGCGCCCGCGAGCAGAAGTTCGACGTGCCGCAGGAAGGCTTCGAGCAGGCGCTGCGCAATCTGCAGAACCAGCTCTCCTACGACAACAATATCGAGCAGAAGGGCAACGAGATCGCCTATGCGCTCTATGTGCTCGCCCGCAACAAGAAGGCCTCCGTCGGCGACCTGCGCTACTATTCCGACACGCAGATCGGCCAGTTCGGCACGCCGCTGGCGCGCGCGCATTTGGCCGCCGGCCTCGCGCTCTACGGCGACACTGTCCGCTCCGAGCAGGCCTTCGTCTCGGCCTTCAACCTGGCGAAGGACACCGCCGGCAAGTCGCTGGCGCGCTCCGACTACGGCTCCCCACTGCGCGACGGCGCGGCGATGCTGGCGCTGGCGGCGGAATCCAAGCCCGCCCCGGCCTCGATCCCGTCGATGGTGCAGCTCGTCTCGCAGGAGCGGCGCGCGCGCAGCTACACCTCCACCCAGGAGGACGCGTGGATGCTGCTCGCCGCCCGCGCCATCCAGGAGGGCGACCAGTCGATCGCGCTGGAGATCAACGGCCAGCCGCACACCGGCAACTATTCGGCCCGCAAGACCGGAGCCGAGATCGACGCCGCCCCGGTCACCATCGTCAACCGCACGGCCCAGCCGGTCGAGGCGGTGCTGACGACGATCGCCGCGCCGATCGAGCCGCTGCCGGCCGGCGGCAAGGGCTTCACCATCTCCCGCGCCTACTATTCCATGGACGGCGAGGAGGTGAACGTCTCGGAGGCCCAGCAGAACGAACGTTATGTCGTCGTGCTGACCGTCAACGAGCAGAACGCCTGGCCGTCGCGCATCCTCGTCAGCGACCTACTGCCGGCGGGCTTCCAGATCGACAATCCGTCGATCATCGGCTCGGCGGACCTGTCGAACTTCGACTGGCTGCCGCAGATCGACTTCGCCCACACGGAATTCCGCAACGACCGCTTCATCGCCGCCTTCAACCGCGACGAGGGATCGGACCGCGAATTCCAGTTCGCCTATGTCGTGCGTGCCGTCACCCCCGGCGACTACGCGCATCCGGCGGCGACGGTGGAGGACATGTACCGACCGGACTTCTCGGCGCGCACCGCCACCGGCCGCATGGAAGTACTGGCGGCGCAGTAATGTCGCGCAGTTCCGGCTAGTCTCGAATGTTCGGTCCGTTCGATACCCCCACCCCTTACCCCTCCCCTCAAGGGGGAGGGGAGGCGTCAACGTTGGCGATCCCCCTCCCCCTTGAGGGGAGGGGTAAGGGGTGGGGATATAATTCACCTAGAGGTTCGGTTCCATGAGCCGGACCCGAACCGCCCTCCTCGCACTCGCCGGGATCGCGGTAGCGATCCCGGCGGCGCTGTGGGGACTCGACCGACTTGATGCCGCCTATCCGCCGCCGCTCGAGGCGGTGATGGAACGCTCCGCCGAGGTGGTCGACCGCGACGGGCTGCTGCTGCGCGCCTTTGCCACGAAGGATGGCCGCTGGCGGTTCGAGGCGGACCTGCCGACGCTCGACCGGCGTTTCCTTCAAATGCTGGTCGCGTATGAGGACAAGCGGTTCCGCGACCATTCCGGCATCGACCCGCGCGCCGTGCTGCGCGCGGCCTGGCAGCTTGTCTCCAACGCCCGCATCGTCTCGGGCGGTTCGACCCTGTCGATGCAACTCGCGCGCCTGATCGAGCCGCGCGAAAAACGGTCGCTGTCGGCCAAGTTCATGCAGGCGGTGCGCGCGGTCCAGATCGAGCGCCGCCTGACCAAGGATGACATCCTCACACTTTACCTGACGCTCGCGCCCTATGGCGGCAATATCGAGGGCGTGCGCGCCGCGTCTCTCGCCTGGTTCGGCAAGGAGCCGAAGCGCCTGACGCTGGGCGAATCCGCACTGCTGGTCGCGATTCCGCAATTGCCCGAGATGCGCCGCCCCGACCGCAATCTCGGTGCGGCGAAGAATGCCCGCGCTCGCGTGCTGGCCCGCGCTGTGGAGGCCGGCATCGTCGGCGACGCGGAAGCCGCGCTTGCGGCCGCCGAGCCCCTGCCGGGCGTGCGGCAGGCCCTGCCGGCGCTTGCCCCACATCTCGCCGAGGCGATGCGCCGGCAATCGCCCGGCGCAGCGCGGTACGACGTGACGCTGAAGCGGTCGGTGCAGGAGGGGCTCGAACTGTCGGCCCGCAACGCGCTGCCGGGGCTTGGTCCGAAATTGTCGGTGGCCATGGTCATGGCCAACGCGGCGACCGGCGAGATCGTCGGCGAGGTCGGCTCGGCCAACTATCTCGACCGCGCGAGGCAGGGTTTCGTCGACATGACGAAGGTGTCGCGCTCGCCCGGCTCGACCCTGAAACCTTTCATCTACGGCCTCGCCTTCGAGGATGGGCGCATCGCGCAGGAGACCGTCATCGAGGATCGTCCAGCCGATTTCGCCGGCTATCGTCCGCGCAATTTCGACATGAAATATCAGGGCGATGTGTCGATCCGCACGGCCTTGCAGATGTCGCTGAACGTGCCGGCCGTGCGCCTGCTCGATGCGGTCGGACCGCACCGGCTGATGGCCCGCATGCGCGAAGGCGGCGTCAGCGCCGTCCTTCCCGCCGGCAAGGGCGCGGGCCTCGCCATCGGCCTCGGCGGCGTCGGCGTCACGCTGCGCGATCTCGTCCAGCTCTATACGACCTTCCCCAATGGCGGCCGCACGGCGAGCCTCACCGATCGCCCGCGCCGCAATGGCGAGGTGGCGTTGCGCGGCGAGGTCATGCCGGCGGTTTCCGCCTGGCAGGTCGCCGACATTCTGTCGGGGGTGCGCCCGCCGGCCAATTCGCTGGCCACCGGCATCGCCTACAAGACCGGCACCAGCTACGGCTATCGCGACGCGTGGGCGATCGGCTTCGACGGCA